>Ga0315336_1004525_pt1 | contig 16346 bp, 11 predicted proteins | sample ASW5metaG_FD_204512 | JGI IMG/M metagenome (GOLD analysis project Ga0315336, IMG submission 204512) | Ammonia-oxidizing marine archaeal communities from Monterey Bay, California, United States - ASW #5 | ecosystem: Environmental > Aquatic > Marine > Intertidal zone | place: USA: California...
AAGCTCCACAATGAAGGCAAAATCTCGTCAACCTATTCGGAACTGGAATTCGGCGACCGAGTAACAAAGATCTACAGCGAATCGGGCGAAATCCACAACCAATACTTCGATTTTTCACTCCCGCAGAACGGCGTGTTGCCTGACACCCCGTTCTGGGCAGGTCCCGCCGTATTCAACGCTCTGAGCGCTCCCGGAGTAGTCGACGCAGCCGAATCGATCGTCGGTGGCGAGGTCTACTCGAACCCTGTCCAGCATGTACGAATCAAAATCCCTGAATCTGCCTCACCTCGAGACGAAGACGGCAACGTAATGTTCGGTGCAACTCCTTGGCACCAAGACGCCGGAGTCGTAAACCCTGAGGCCGATGAAACGAACATTCTCACTGTGTGGTTCCCGCTGATGGACGCCGGAGTAGAAAACGGCTGCCTAACGGTTGTTCCCGGATCGCACAAAGGCGAACTACTCACCCACTGTCCCGGATACAAAGATCGACCCGGTCTACAAATCCCTGAAAACCTATTCAACGTCGGCGATTCAATGCCCGTCCCTGTGAAAAAAGGCGGAGCATTACTGCTAACGAAGCAGACCGTTCACGCTGCTCTTCCGAATATCTCTGATCGCATTCGATGGAGTTTCGATCTGCGATACCAACCGACAGGTGAAGCTACAGGACGAAGCGTGTTCCCGGGATTCGTGGCACGAAGCGCATCGAATCCTAGTTCTGAACTTCACGACGCGGAGATATGGTTCAAGATGTGGGAAGACACCCGAGACTCACTCGCAAGAGGTGAGCAGCCGACGTTCAATCGTTGGGATGCAGACGACCCTTCCTGCGCATGATTCCAACACCGGCCGAGCTAGAAACACTCCGAGAAGCAGGGCGAATAGCCTCTGCAGCACGTAATTGGGCAGCCGAAACGATCAAGCCCGGCTATTTGCTGCGCGATCTTCAAGAAGGCATGGAAACGATGATCCGAGAAGCCGGGGCGCTTCCTCCGTTTCCATCTCAAACTAGCCGCAATAACATCGCTGCACACTACTGTTCATCGCCCACGGATAACTCCAAGTTCGAGGAAAACGATCTCGTAAAAATCGATGTTGGCGCCCATATTGATGGCCTGATCGTCGACACCGGAGTTTCAGCCGATCTTTCTAGTGATAACCGATGGAGCAGCATGATCGGAGCCGCCTCGGATGCACTAGATGCTGCGATTGCCATGTGCTCGCCGAACGTTGATGTCGAAGATATTGGCGAGAAAGTCGAATCGGTAATTACGTCTGCCGGTTTCGTTCCAGTAGTAAATCTCACCGGGCACGGGTTGGGTCGATACACCCTCCACGATTCGCCCCAGATTCCTAACGCACGAATAGGGTTAAAAGGATCGCTTGAGGCTGGTTCGATTTTCGCTATCGAGCCGTTCGCTACATCGGGCGAAGGCTACATCAAAGACGAAGGTAAGCCGGAAGTGTTCATGCTTGAACGGCCGCCGAAGCCATCAAACAAAATCGATTCAGAAGCACTTGAATCGATCGAATTTTGGCGAGGACTTCCGATCGCTCGTAGATATTTCAACGACATCCCAAAGAAGCCTTTCGAACGAACGCTAAAAGAATTGATCAAACAGGGCGTTATGCGCGAATACGCCCCGCTGGTACAAGTAGCCGGCTCTCACGTTGGCTGGAAAGAGCATTCGATTTGGCTCGGTCCGTTCGGACCCGAAGTGCTTACGGCATAAATGTGCCAAGTTGAGGTTCTCCAATAGGGTCAACAGTGCATAATCGCCTCATCTGCATCGATCTACTCTCAGCTACCAACAATTGGATTATTCACCATGCCTAGCGAACCAATCGCCAAACTTGGCTCTACTGTTATCGACGTTAATGATCTCGAGTTAGAAAAAACATTCTGGCAGGCTGCTCTAGGCGTTGAGATTGGCGGCGATTTCGAAGGATTTGTTTTCTTCAAACCGCAGGAAGGTCGCTCCGGGCTAAGTCTTCAAAAAGTGCCAGAGACTAAGTCGATCAAGAACCGAGTTCATCTCGACATTGAAGTCTCAAACCTAGACGAAGGCATAGCTAAGCTGGAATCACTCGGTGCAACCGTCATTCAGCCAAGACCATCAGAGGGACATCAGTGGGTTGTCATGACCGACCCCGAAGGCAACGAGTTCTGCGTTTCGGCATAATTCATACTGTGGAATCAGAAATCAGGTCGGCTCAAACGCGTCCTGCCACACGATAAAGCAACAAAACTGCACAAGCAGATTCCGCCACGACTACCCCAACTAAACAGCGTTTCGCAGCCCGTGCTGGCGCACTAAGTGAGCCAAAGTTCCGACGATATTGGATCGGAACTTTCGTGTCCTCTGGCGCAATCCAAGTCGTGCAACTTGGAATCGGCTGGCTGATCATTTCTGATTTCGAGGAATCCGCAAGCACTCTAGGATTCCTCGGCGCAGCAATCGCTATTCCATCGATCATCGTCAATCTGTTCGGCGGCGTAATTGCCGACCGCATGGATCGCCGACTGATCATGATCATGACATCAGGCGTCAACGCCGCGCTGATGGCCCTGATCGCATTGCTTGTCACCACCGGCATCGCCGAAATCTGGCACTTGATGGTGATTGCGGCTTTTCAAGGATTCTTCTCTGGGCTCGATGGCCCTGTAAAGGCGTCGTTCTTCCCACTTCTGGTCAGTAGAAAAAACATGATGAGTGCGGTGGCGCTGAGTTCAGTCACCTGGCACATAAGCCGGATCATCTCGCCGTCCATCGGCGGGTTAGCGATTCGCTACATGGGCACGGAATCAGTCTTCTTCGCAGGAGCAATTGGCTGGCTGACGATGTTGTTCATCATCATCAGCTTACGGGTGCCGTACAACAAACCAGAGACTCAACGAAAAGTGCTTCAGGATCTAGCTGACGGTGTGAAATTCATTGCTAGAAGTAGATTTTTCTCATCACTAATACTACTCAGTTTCGCCAAGATGTTCTTCGGCATGCAGTACTTGCTATTGATGCCTCTTTTTGCCGTGAGACACGGACTCGAAGCCGACGGTTTGGGCGTAATTTTCGTCGTTCTTTCTGCTGGAGCCATCACGGGAACTGCGATCGTTCCGAAGCTACAAAAGAGCAATCACGCAGGCAAATTCATGATTGGTGGAGCATTCATATTCACGTTTTTCGTGACTGGATTCGCCTTCGCACCGAACTACGGAGTCGCGCTCTTGATGATCTTTTGCGCGGGGATCATGCACTCCGTATTTCTAGTTATTTCAATGACAGCCATTCAAATGCGTTTGCCGTCGAACTATCGTGGACGGGTAATGGGCATCTACACGATCTCGTTCGCGCTCATGCCACTCGGCGGACTCATGGGCGGAAACATCGCAGAGGTATTCGATGAAAGATGGGCACTCACCATTTCTGCAGGAATCCTCGCCCTAATCATGGTGGTGACTTTCGTCACGCAGCGTGAACTGCGAACGCTCAGAGGCGATCAACTAATGGCTCCCGAAGAATCTGGCGCATAGCACTTATCGACAGCACCCCATCGTAGTTGCAACATCCGGTAGGCTTCCTTCCGAAAATGCACACACATACAGAAACTAAAACAGAAAACTAACGTGACCAACAAGAACATCAACGGCGTCATCCCGATACTCCAAACACCGTTCGACGCCAACGGCAATATCGATACCGATAACCTTCGGCGAGTAGTAGATTTCAACATCGATGCCGGTGTTGGCGGCGTCGGAATCGCCCTTGCCAGCGAAGTTCAACTCTTCAACGAGTCCGAGCGTGATGTCCTACTGAAAACAGTCGTTGATCAGACCAACGGTCGAGTCCCCGTTGTAATGAACACCGGAGCTGGCGGAACCGATCTTGCCGTTTTCTACAGTAAGCGTGCCGAAGAATTCGGGGTGGACGCAGTAATGATCACGCCTCCGAACTCCGGAATAGGTTCGGCGAATCCGGAAGCGATTCGTCAGTACTTTCGAAGCATCGCTAGCGCTGTGAACGTAGCGGTAGCCCTTCAAGACGTGCAGTTCGCCCAAGTGGCTCCGCAATTGGTCGCCGAAATAGCGGACGAGCTAGAAAACGTTGTGGCTTGCAAAATGGAAACGCCCCCAACACCGGCTCGAATAGCGGCAACTGTCGACGCCGTTGAGGGTGGAATTAACGTATTGGGAGGCGGAGGAGCCACGTTCTTGATGGAAGAACTGTCGCGTGGCAGCACCGGCACGATGCCTTTCAGTTCCACACCAGCGGAATTTGTGGGAATTTTCAAGCTCTACAACGACGGAAATGTTGAAGAAGCGATCTCATTGTTCAACAATCGAATCGCCCCGCTTTGCCACCTAGTGAGCCAAGCACCAGAACTGGCGATTGGCTTCCACAAGCAAATCCTCAAAAAACGAGGACTGATCGATTCCGCAGTCGTCAGAGAACCCGCCGCTAAGCCAGACGTCCACACCCAACGAGACATCGACGAACTGCTAGAACGAGTGATCGTTTAGTCATCGACTAGCTTTCGAATTTACGATCACGCCAAGAAGCACTGCTCACAGAAAAAGTGACCCGTCACTCATCCACCGAAATCGAACTCTAGGCCAACGCCTTGTGCTGCTGCCTGTTCGTAGACCAGTGCTGCACACGAAATGTCCTGCACTGCCAATCCAACGCTCTTGAAGAGCGTGATTTCCTCGTCGTTCTCGCGACCCGGTATCGCGCCGTTGATCACTTCGCCAATTGAGCCGTGAATGTCGTCAGCCGAGTAAACGCCCTCTTCGATGGGAATTTGAATATCGCCGGCTTCATTCAAGCAGGCCTGAACTTGATCGCAAACAACCTTCGACTTCACGACAGTTGCAGAATCCAACTCACGAACACCTACAGCGTGCGATCCAATAGCGTTGATATGAGTGCCCGGCTTCCACCACGCCCCGTCAACAACCGGCTCAACAGCACTCGTAATCAAAGTCACGATATCCGACTCACGCACGAGACCTTCCGCACTCTCAGCAATCTGAACGGAAACTCCGGTCGAAGCGGAAAATTCCTCTGCGAATGCCTGTTTCGCTGCATCGTCGCTGCGTGAGTAAACGAGAATCGTGTCGAGATCGGCAGATTCAGCTAATGCCAGTACCTGCGAACGAGCCATCACACCAGTACCAAGCACCCCAGCAACCTTCGAGTTCTTTCGAGCCAAATGTCGAGTCGCCACACCACCACTCGCACCCGTTCGAACGCCGGTAAGAAGTCCACCGTCCATTGCAGCAACAACTACACCGGTCTTGTTGTCTTGAACCAGAATCGTGCCGATAGTAGTCGGCAATCCGAACTTGGTAGGGTTTTCCTTGTAGACCGTCACGGCCTTCACGCCAAGTGCCCCACCCGACTTCAAGTAGGCAGGCATGTAAGCAATCCAGCCACCTACCGCTGCATCAGTCATCACTGTGCGATCTGGCATCTCAGCGGTGCCCGCTGCGAGTTCGCCGAACGCCGCCTCGACAGTGTCGATAGCCTGCGACATTGGGAGCAGTTTTTGTACGTCAGATCGATTCAGCAGTAGTGCCACGAGAGTTCTCCAGCGTGATTAGGGTGGCAGGAGAAAAAAGAAAATAATTCCTGCACAGTTCGAATTACGACCGGAATTATAGCTGTGCATTCTGAAGTACAAAACGTGGTGTAGTCGCCCACTTGGGTTATCAACCCTTAACACTCAGAACACACGCACACGCGAAACGAATGTATCGTTGATAGAAGCGACGAACGATCTAAGTAGTGGTTCTTGGGACGCAAGTGTGACGAAATCGAACGATGTTGATCCATGGTTGGGCGGCGAAGGCGAAGAAAAGCCGAAAGCTAAGAGCGCGCCAAAAAAGGCTGATGCAAACGAGCCTGAACCAGAAATCACCACAGAAGATGTGACACCCGAGTCTGAAGCAACAGACAAGGCTGCGGAAGTTTCGGACCAAACTTCAGAATCAACCGTTGACGATGAAGAGTCAGCGGCGTTAGGCACGACTGAATTTGTTCCATCAGATGTCCCTGAACGAGACCGTTCCCGTGGTGAAGAACCTTATTACGGCGGACGAGGCGGATCGGCATCTGGATTTACTCGGCAATCGGAAGCGACTTACGTTCCTGCCGAGCCCAAAATATATCGAGCACCTAAATCTGCTGACGAAGACGACGAGCCAGAGTTCGGTTTTCCAGAAGTTCCTGCGAACACGCAGCGGTTGTTTGTAGTCATCGAAATCCCGCGGGCAGCAAAACGAGAATTTACTCAGCTCGCTGGTAGCTTCTCACCACGTGAGCACGACCGAGTGCGATGGATGAGCGAAGAGGCGATGCACCTAACGCTCAAGTTCTTGGGCGACATCCCTGTCGACCAAATACCCGATATCGAAAAGTCTCTTCAGCGTGCAGCTGATTCGACCGGTAAGTTCACTATCAAAATCGGCCGCACTGGTTGCTTCCCGTCGTTCCGAGATCCGCGTATTTGCTGGGTTGGTTTCAACGGAGAACTACGACGCCTTGAGCAGCTTCAAGGCAGGGTCGAGGGTGGATTGGTCGCTCTCGGTCTCGATGAAGACGAACGCGAATTCCGCGCTCACATCACTATCGGTCGTACCCGACCCGGCATTCGTGGTCGCTTCGCAGAAGATGTGGGACTCTCTTGGCAGCACGCCCCACTGCGTACGTCTGGTCAGTCCATTCCGGTCAACGCAATCGCCCTGTACCGCAGCTTCCTCAACGAAAAGGAAGACACCGAGTACAAGCAAATCGCCAACTTCGAACTGGGTTAACGGGCCGGACCGAAATAACCGGCATTCCTAAAGCGATTCCGAAGTTCGTATCGAACCACACCCACAATAGATTTCCCGAGTGCATCCGAGGGATCTGGTGCGGGGTGCCGCGACAATTTCGACCTCACCCCATCGACCGACTAAGCTCACACGATGCAATCGAATACCTTTTTCGTGTACATGGCCGCTAGCCTCAAAGGTGCACTCTACATCGGCATGACACGTGACATCTCCAGCCGAGTAGATCAACATAAACTGGGCACCGTCAAAGGTTTCAGCTCGAAGTACAGCACGAACATACTCGTTTGGTGTGAAGTCGCAGAATCGTTTGAATCAGCGCGCAATCGTGAAGCTGAACTAAAGGGGTGGCGGCGCTCTAAGAAAGTCGATTTGATCGAAGAAAGTAATCCTTACTGGCAGGATATTTCGGTTCAGGTTGGGTGAATTTGCGGCACCCCGCCCCAGATCCCTCGGATGCACTCGGGAAATCATATGTGGGCTGGAATTGGACAATTTGCGCCATCAAATCATTCATTGATTCCGAGTTCAGCGCTCCGCATTAATGTACTGAGATTCATCCCTGCTAACGTCCTCCCAAAAACCAACTACTGCGCGGAAATCGGTCAGCACCTATACTTAACGCCGTTACAGGTAACGACGGAGATACGATCGAATTCGTCCACCCCTTCAAGCGAGCCCGGTACGGTGAAAGCGGGCACGGGGCCGGAATCGATCATCACTCCTGAACCGTTCATCGAAAATCAGCAAACACACTGACTACTAGACTGAACCGTCCCTGCCGAACGTTACATCGGCTCAACTGAGTGTCTTGCGAATCAGCTAACGAAGCTGAAAGCAGGAAACCAGGGTGGTACCGCGGTGCCGTTTTATTTCAAAACGCCCGTCCCTGATCCATTAGGGGCGGGCATTATTTTTTAACTCGCCTCAACGACCATAAATAGATTACGTGTGCCCGATTCAGGCACTGCGATTGGAAGAAAAACGTGGCGAGCCACTTCGATACGGTAGATCCCAAAGTCGACTTCGTAGCCAACGAGGAAGCAATCCTCAAATGGTGGGAAGAGAACGACATTCCCGCTCGCTACCGAGCGTTGAACGACGATAAAGAGAAGAAGTACTCGTTTATCGACGGACCTATCACCGCGAACAACGCCATGGGTGTTCACCACGCTTGGGGTCGAACGTACAAAGACCTCTTCCTGCGATTCCGCAACATGCAGGGCTACAAGCAGCGTTTCCAGAACGGATTCGACGGTCAAGGTTTGTGGATCGAAGTCGAAGTCGAAAAAGAGATGGGCTTCAAATCGAAACGCGACATCGAGGCGTTCGGCGTTGGCAAGTTCGTCGAGGAATGCCGCAAACGAGTCGATCGCTTCGCCGCCAGAATTTCCGATCAGTCCAAACGGCTCGGCTACTTCATGGACTGGGACAATTCCTACCACACCAAGTCCGACGAAAATAACTACACCATCTGGCACTTCCTCAAGACCTGCGCCGACAAAGGTTGGATCTACAAGGGTCGAGACGTCATGCCGTGGTGTCCACGCTGCGGAACCGGGCTTTCTCAGCACGAGATCGTCACCGAGGGCTATCAGGACATCACCCACGACAGTCCATATTTGAAATTCCCTCTAATCGACGCCGAACATGAAGGTGAAAACCTTCTTGTATGGACCACCACTCCGTGGACGCTCGCAGCGAACGTGGCAGCCGCAGTGAACCCTGAATACACCTACGCCAAGGTCGAAGACCGTGGGTCTGTTATTTACTTCAGCAAGTCGCTCCTCGAAACGCTGAAGAAAGATCACGTTCTCACCGACGAAGCCAAAGTGCTCGGTGAAGTTAAGGGTTCTGATCTCGTTGGGCTCAAGTATCAAGGGCCATTCGACGAACTTCCTGCTCAAGCCGAAACCAAGGACCAGCATCGAGTGCTGGCGTGGGACGAAGTTGGTGAAGACGAAGGAACAGGAATCGTCCATACAGCTCCGGGCGCTGGTGCCGAAGACTTCAAGCTCGGCAACGAAAACGGTCTCACACCCATCGCCCCGCTCGATCAGAACGGTATCTACAAAGAAGGCTTTGGCGATTTCACAGGCAAGTCAGCTGCCGATGTGAAAGACATGGTCTTCGAATCTCTCAAAGAAAAAGACCTGCTCGTTCGAGTGAACAAGTACACCCACAGGTACCCCGTCTGCTGGCGTTGCAGCACCGAGCTGGTATTCCGACTGGTCGATGAATGGTTCATCAACATGGACGAAATTCGGCCCAAGATGGAAAAAGCCACACGAGAAATGAACTGGTATCCCGAGTTCGGTAAGGCACGTGAGCTCGACTGGCTCAAGAACATGCAAGACTGGATGATCTCGAAGAAGCGGTACTACGGTCTCGCTCTGCCGATCTACGCCTGCGACTGTGGCAATTTCGATGTAATTGGTTCGCAAGAAGAGCTCAAGGAACGTGCAGTCGAAGGATGGGGCGAATTCGAAGCAAGCGGAGCATCGCCTCACCGACCTTGGGTCGATGGCGTCAAGATCGCCTGTTCCGACTGTGGCGAAACGGTCGAACGCATCGCCGACGTCGGAAACGCCTGGCTCGATGCTGGAATCGTTCCGTTCTCGACTATCGGCTACAAGTCCGATCCTGAGTACTGGAAAGAATGGTTCCCTGCCGACTGGATTTCAGAAAGCTTCCCGGGTCAGTTCCGCAACTGGTTCTACTCGCTAATCGTAATGGCAGCCGTGCTCGAAGACTCTATGCCCGCGAAGAACGTATTCGCCTACGCCTTGATGCGTGACGAAAACGGCGAGGAGATGCACAAGTCGAAGGGCAACGCCATCTGGTTCGAAGAGGCAGCCGACAAGATGGGTGTCGACGTGATGCGCTGGACATACAGTCGCCACAACCCGGCATCCAATCTCAACTTCGGCTACAAGACCGGAGATGAAGTACGACGCCAGTTCGTGATCCCACTCTGGAACATCTATTCCTTCTTCACAACCTACGCCAACCTCGACAATTGGACGCCTGAAGATTGCACAATTCCGACGTCATTTGAGTTCACAGCAGAAGGCGAAAAGAACGCCTTCGAAAACTGGAATATGTCGAGTGAAGACGGATTCTCAGAACTCGATCGTTGGATTCTTTCCGAGCTGAATCAGCTCACTTCGAAGATGACCGAAAATCTCGAAAACTGGCAGCTTCCGTACGCCGCCGGGGCAGTTGAGCAGTTCGTTGAAGACCTGTCGAACTGGTACGTCAGGCGATCACGTCGACGCTTCTGGAAGACAGAAGGCGACAAGGACAAGAACGCCGCCTACTCGACGCTCTACACCTGCCTGACAACGCTTTCACGTTTGCTGGCTCCGTTTACTCCGTTCGTCGCCGACATGATGTACCGAAACCTAGTTGCTGAACGGGTTGAAGGCACACCGGACTCAGTTCACCTAACTTCATGGCCAAAATCGAACGATTCGCTGATCGACGAAGACGTAATGAACCAGACCCGTCTGGCAATTCGTCTCGCATCGTTGGGTCGTTCAGCACGTGCACAATCACGTCTGAAAGTACGACAGCCACTGGGTGAATTTGTTGCAGAAGTTCGACACGACTGGGAGCACTTCGCCTTAGCCAAGATCGAGAACGTCCTGAAGGAAGAATTGAACGTCAAAAAAGTCATCAACGCCTCGGAAATGGGTGGCCTGCTCGGGTTTGAAATCAAACCTAACCTTCGCATTCTCGGACCCAAGTACGGCAAACAGATCGGTGAAATTCGAAACGCCATTCAAACAGCCGATGCGAATGAAATCGCACGTGCCTCTGAAGCAGGAGAAGTAATTTCTATCGGCGGATTCGAACTTGAATCAGACGAAGTGCTGATCGAACGAGTAGCGCTTGAGGGTTATGCAGTTGCGACCGACGCCGGATACGCCGGTGCGGTTTTGACTGTCGTTTCCGAAGAACTCAAGGCAGAAGGCACAGCACGAGAAGTTGTTCGAGTGATTCAGAACCTGCGTAAAACGTCGGGACTCGAAATTTCGGATCGAATCAACCTGTGGATTTCTTGTTCGGCAGATGTAACCGGTGCACTAATGACGCACGCCGACTACATCGTCGAAGAAACCCTCACCGACAACATCGACATTGGAGCCGTCCTCAGCGACGACGCCCAAGGAGTGGCAGCTTCTGAAACCCTCGACCTCGACGACGGAACCAAAGTAATCGTCAACCTAGAAAAGGCTTAGGCAGTCGGTCGAAACACTTTTTGTTTCGACAAACCACCACAGCTGATTTCCCGAGCGTAGTCATCGGAGCCGAGGGATCCGGGGCGGTGTCGCGCGAATTTGGAACTGCAATCGTCGTTCGATATCGTGTGAGCCATGCAGTCACAGCGGTTCTACGTGTACATGATGGCGGGTTTAAAAGGGTCTCTTTACACCGGGATGACACGAAACATCGGCACTCGAATTGAGCAGCATCGTCGCGGGGCTGTGCCGGGTTTTAGTGCTCAATATCGAACCACAGACCTCGTTTGGTGTGAGATTGCCGACTCGTTCGAGTCGGCTCGAGAGCGGGAAGCCCAGATAAAACGATGGCGACGATCTAAAAAAGTCTGGCTGATCGAACGAGAAAACCCTTATTGGCAAGATATATCGGATCAAATCGGTTAATTGCGGGCTATCGAACTCAACGCAGCCTCACCCCAGATCCCTCGACTCCGATGACTACGCTCGGGAAATCCGATTAGTGAATATTTACGTGTACATTGAGGCACATCATTTCCACTAGATCACCGGATAGCTAAGCCCATGAAAGCACTACTTCTCTCCGAACCCGGTCCAATATCCAACCTGAGCGTTGGTGAGCTACCGATACCAGAACCTGGCCCGAACGAAATTCGGGTGAAGGTTCACTCTGTAAGCCTGAATCCTGTCGACTACAAAACCGCCGGTCGTGGCAATACCAACTGGACGTTCCCGCACGTGCTCGGCCTCGATGTCGCTGGAGTTGTCGACGCTATCGGATCTGACGTTGTTCAGTGGCGAACGGGCGACCGAGTCTTCTACCACGGTGATCTGAACAAGCCGGGCGGTTACGCCGAGTACGCGATCACGACCGCCCACACGACAGCGAAAATCCCCGACAACGTCTCGTTCAACGAAGCCGCAGCAATTCCGTGCGCGGGTCTCACTGCATACGAGGCCGTAGTACGTCGTCTCGACATCCAGCCCGAGCACACAGTGTGGATGCAGGGTGGTGCCGGCGGTGTAGGCGGCTTTGGGATCCAGATCTGCAAGAACATTGGCGCAACGGTCATCACGACCGCCTCTGCCCACAACCACGACTTTGTGAAGTCGCTCGGTGCCGATCACGCAATCGACTACAACAACGAACACGTCGTCAAAACGATCATGGCAATCACGAACGGTCGAGGTATTGATCGAGTTCTTGGTGCCGTCGATGTGAATACAGCGAACGAAGGCATCGAGGTGCTGAAGTTCCGGGGCGGAATTGCCTGTGTCGCAGGAATGCCCACCTTCAACGACGCCACGTTTGCCGGTGCGAAGTCGGTTCATAACATCGCCTATGGCGGAGCACACCCTTCAGCCAATCGGGCTGCCCAGTTCGATCTGGCACGTATGGCAGAAGAGATGATCGCTCTGGTGGCGGAAAAGAAGATCGATCCCATGATCGAACAGGTCATCACTCTGGATCAAATTCCAGAAGGCCTGGCCCAGCTCCAATCTCGCCACGTAAAAGGCAAAATCATCGCCGAGCTAGCGTAGGCAACAACCCACTTTTCCCGAGCGGCAGCCGAGGGACCCGGTGCGGGGTGACTGACGATAGTGGCACGCGTGTTCATTGCGAGGAACAATCGCATACCGCACGTAATCGCCTCCTCGAAAAGCACGAATACGCCATCCAAGCGAGTTTCCACACCCCTGCCCCAGATCCCTCAGCTTCGGTCGGGACGCGGTTCCCTGACTCACAACGTCGTAACCAAAACCAACCAACGGTTGTTCCCCGCAGGCGTGTAATGATGTGTCGATGGCCCCGAACGACCAACCACAGTCGAAAAACGACCAACTGCCACAACGCAGCCTCTGGCGTGATCCTGACTTCCTAAAGATATGGACCGCTCAATCGACCGCGAAACTCGGCCGAATGATGATGGTCGTGCCACTCGTGGCAATTCTTATCCTCGAGGCGCGTCCCTACCAGATGGCAATACTTGGGGCAGCAGCCACAACCGCAGGACTCACATTTGGACTCATTGCCGGTCCGTGGATCGACCGATCAAGACGTCGAATAGTGTTGGTGATTACCGATTTCGGTTCAGCTACAACGCTTGCAAGCGTTGCAATCGCCCACTTCTTGTTTGAACTTCACATCGAACATCTCTACGTTGTGGCGTTCCTCAACGGCTCGTTCGGAATATTCAACGAAGTAGCGCAGAGATCGTACCTCCCGAGCCTAATCGAGCGTGATCGCCTACTTGAAGCTAATTCGAAGATGGCTGCTTCCGATTCAGTCGTCGAGCAGATCGGATTCAGTGTCGGTGGTTTCATCGCACAACTCGCATCCGCCATTGCTGCAAGTGTTGTCCAAACATTCACGTTCTTAATCTCAGGAATTCTCGTTCTCGCAATACGCAAACCCGAACCTGCACCACCTAAACCTGATCAACGTCCCAACATCCGACGCGAAATTGCCGACGGTTACCGATTCATTGGCAGCAGTCAAGTTCTAAAGCTGATCACTCTAAGCGGAATACTGCTGGGAGCGGCCAACGGCATCATCGGAGGAATGATTACGCTATTCGCTCTCTCCGAGATTGGATTTCTGCCTGGACCGCTCGGAATCATCTATGGAATCGGCGGTGTGAGCGCATTCGTTGGAGCGATTTTCGCAACAAGAGTCACCAATAAACTCGGTGTGGGACCAACGATGGCGTTGGGCCTGTTCTCGTACGGAATTGTCGGTTTCCTGATTCCGTTCGCACCGACCCAAATCTGGATAGCTACGATCTTCTTCGTGCTGCCTCAGATATTCGGTGATGGCTTCTGGATAATGCACGACATCAATAAAACCAGCCTGCAGCAAGCGCTCATTCCAGCGAACTATCTAGGCCGAGTGATCGGGGCTACGAAAGTCTCCGAAAAAGTGGCTGCACTGATTGGCGTTTCTATTGCGGGAGTCGTTGCTGAAACGATCGGTCTACGAGTGGCTCTAGCTTCTGGAAGCGTCATCTGGCTGTTCGCCGGAGCCGTCTATCTACACCCAGCGATTAGGTCGATAAAAACGATTCCGTCTGGCGATCAGCACGCCAAACAAAACGACTAATCTCGTTCTGAATCTTCGATCTCGCCATCTTGAGACGAACTTGGATTCCGCATTGCACCAGGACCCTCTACGCGGTCGGAGTCTTGTGCTCCGGCAGGAACAGGATTCGGCATACCCGGTAGGGAAGCTGTGCCACGAATCCGCTCAAGGCTTCGTGACAACGATTTGTTCCGTTTCTTCTGCTCGGTTTCTGCGACATAGAAGGCGTATCGAGACGTGAGCATGGCGCCCACCAGCAAAATAATTGCCGATACGTAAACGAAAATCATCAACACGATGATTGCGCTAACACCACCGTAAATCGAAGTCGCAACACCACTCATGTTCCTCAGGTAGAACACGAAGATTGCTTTTGAAATTTCGAAAGCTGCTGCACCCGCAAGAGCTGTTGGCCAAACCTCTTTGAATCGCAGTTTCGTATTCGGCAGCCACCAGTACAACGTTAGGAATACCAAGAAGTTCAATATCAGCGGAATGAAAACTGCCAGCTGCTGCCACAAAACCGGATCGCTAATCGGCGCATCAGGTAGCCAGATTGCCGATAGTTCCTGAATGAATGAGATCGTAGCTGTGATGAACAGTGAAGCAAACAGCAACGTCGCCGCGCCGAACATAAGACCCAAGTCCATAAGGCGCTCGGTGAAGAATGGTCGGGTCTTGTTGATGCCCCAGATTACGTTGATGCTCTTGCGAATCGCACTGAACACTTGCTGCGAAACCCAAAACAGACCGATGACAGCAACTACACCACCAGCAGTTCGACCGGCTCGAAGACTCTCGAAGAAATCGGTAAGGAACCCTTCGTCCGCTTCCGCTAGGACAGGAATCTGCTCTTGGAGACCCATGATCAAGTCTTCCTCAAATCCCGGTGTTCCAACGAACAGCGAGAACACGGCGATTAGCGCCAGTGAAAGCGGGAAGAGCGAAAAGAACGCGTAGTACGCGATGGCCGCAGACATATACGGACCATTCTTCGCCAGGAATTCGTTCGTATTGCTGGCGATGAATCTAACTATTAGGACGAGCGCGTTAAACATCAGGGGACTCATTGTGCCAACGTTCGCGCCATAGGTGCAATCGTCGGCTTAAGCGGGAATACGCTATGAATAGCGAAGTTTACGAACGAATTCCATTTCCTGAGCGGCAGCCGAAGGATCAGGTGCGGTTTAGCCACAACCACGGCACAATCGTTCTGCAAAGCGGAAAACAGTCGTCCGGAACAACGTGAAAAACGAGCGATTCACAACTACTGGGCGACGTCGTCGAACCAGAGAGCTTTCACAACCCAACGCAGGATCCCTCCGCATTGGTCGGGACGCGAAAGTTTAGAACCCTAGTCCAGCTCACCAGCGCGGAATGCGGTGATGTAGTTCATTGCGAAATCGTCGTTACCCGTTAGCAAGTCCATTGCTAGCTTGACCGGTCCCGCCTCGAGATCGATATTCAACGATCGCTCTGCTGAAGTGGTCATTGGGTCGACAATTCCAGCGTCGGCCCCTGCCTGAATCGCCAGATACAGGAACACATCATTGATGAGACGTCGCTTAGGAATTCCGAACGAAACATTGCTCATACCACCTGCAATGTGAATCTCATCACCAAATTCAGCTCGAATCGCCTTCATGGCGTCAAACACATGGTTTCCGTAGTTCGAATCGACAGCAATCGGGAATATCAGCGGGTCGACGAACAAATCTTCTTTCGCCATGCCCTTAGTTAGAGCCATCTCAACGATTCGACCAACGTTCTGGACACGTTCGTCTGCGCCATCGGGCATGCCAACTTCGTTCGACGCCATCACAACCGCTCGTGCGTCATGCTTCAACGCAAGATCAATCGCTTCAGGACGTTCGAGTGCGATCGAGTTGAGCATCGGTCGACCATTTTTACCTTCGTAAGCGCTAAGGCCAACCTCGATAATCTCAGGATTCGATGAATCGATGCTCAGAGGAATCGATGAAACAGATTCCACGAACTTCACAAGCCACTCGATAGTCGCCTTCTGTTCGGGTAGCCGGTACGACGACTCGTCCACGTTCAGATCAAGATAGTGCGAACCGGCCTTAATCTGGCGATTCACTTCATACGTGATGTACGCCTTACCAGCCGCAGCCTGATCGTCATCACCGTTTGCGCCCATCCACATTGCGATCTGGAAGTGCTTGAG
>Ga0315336_1004526_pt1 | contig 16342 bp, 12 predicted proteins | sample ASW5metaG_FD_204512 | JGI IMG/M metagenome (GOLD analysis project Ga0315336, IMG submission 204512) | Ammonia-oxidizing marine archaeal communities from Monterey Bay, California, United States - ASW #5 | ecosystem: Environmental > Aquatic > Marine > Intertidal zone | place: USA: California...
GCGCTTGTTTGCTGGCTGTTCGTCTGGCTCTCACACCGCCGGAACAACATTACTCAATTCGCGTAGCTTGCCAACACGCGGACTTTTTCAACACGCCCCTTCCCTTGATGCGCCGCGAGATCGCGCTATTTCGGCTGCGACAGTGGAATCAGTGCCAGATCGCTCGATCACTACGTTTTGCGGTACGCCAGAACGTCCGTCAGAAAACGTACGGCAAGATGGGACAAGCGGTCTGTGTCAGGAGGGTCGAATTACGGCACATGTCAGCAATCAAATCGGCTTCCAACGGGTTTTTAGCACTCCAGAATGCCGGTCTGGAACTCCGTCAGTTGCCAACGGCTGTATCTTATTGTTTCGTACCGCGGTCATTTACACCGATGCGAGTTGGAGGCCCGGTTTCGCCACCGAGGTTTGTCCAACCTCAGCAGATTAGTTAGAAACCGAAATGCCATCGGTGTTGATGACCGAAGCTGCTTTCGGTTACTTGCTGGTCAGTTGGGTGAGGACCAAAGGCACAGCCGTCGTCCGTTTTAATCGCGTAGCAAACGTTTGCGCAGTTTCCGCATGTCTTGATCGGTGAGTCCCAATCCATCGATCATATACCCTCTGATCGATCCGTGCTTCTCTTTGATTTCATCTCGCACTGCATCGATATAGTTGCCTTGCAGAATGTAGAATGCTTGGAAGTTCGTCATGTCTACTTGCTCCGCAGGAATCTTTCGATTCTTCGCGGCCATGTCCCGAAATTGCTTCAGGCGTTTGTCGACCTCGTCCTTCCGATACTTGTTTGACAAGAGATAGTCTTCGCGGACTGTCTCCCATGGCACGCCCAGCCCCCAAAGCAGAATGGCCGTGGCGGTGCCCGTACGGTGAACGCCATGTGAGCAATGAAACACGATCGGCTCATCCGCTTCAGCAATCTTCTTCAGCAACTCGCTGTATTCCTTTTTGCCTTGGTTGACCAGCATGCGATGGATTTGCGGATTCAAATCGGGCGGCACTTTCGAGAAGTCGGCTTTCTGTCGTGCCTCCAAGATCTCCCCCGCTAGTCCGCCATCTGTGTCGATCGGCAAGGGCACCGTGAGCGTTCCTTCGGGCAATCGGTCCTTGCCGGCGGCCGTTATCTCCGTCTCCGTAAGAAAATTGAAAACAGTCGTGATGTTCAAATCTTTGAGCTGTTGAACATCTTGGTCTGTCAGATGCGGCAATTGGCCTGACCGAAAAATCAGCCCCCGCTTCACGGCATTGCCACTGGCGGTCTTGTAACCACCGATGTCACGAAAGTTGGACTGGCCTTCCAACTCGACGTGTCGTTTCACCGACGACGATGCTTCGTCGGCGAACGCGTTAAACGACAGACATACCGACAACGCAGCTACGAGCGAAGCGCAAGTAATGCGTGCAATGCGGTGGATGATCATGAGTACGCTCCTGTGCAACTTGCCGGATGATGAACGCCTACATTCCGGATTACTTTCGTAAGCCGCGTCGGTTTTAGTTTGGATCTTCTCAAATTGAGGGCGGTCAATGTGACCGCTGCGCCTTAGCGTGTGGTTATTTCTCCGCTCGCTTCGGCTGCCACGACATGAATGTCTCGACCGTTGCCTTCGACTCCGGCCGGAGGTTGTCGATACCTTCGTAGGGCTTGCCCTTGCCGAGTTTGGCGTGCGGATGTTTGGCGATCGTCAGTTGGTGGCGCCTGATCATGTCCTGGAAGCTGGCGCCGGACCAGAGAGCGGCTCCGATGTGCGCGTGCTCTTCACGAGGGTCGCGGTAGACGTTGAAGACGGGGGCAGCAGCTCCCGGGACGCCGGGGGCGGGAACATGCATCTTGTACTCCTGCTTCACCACCGAGCGAAGAACGTCATTCTCATAGATGTAAACGTAATCCCGGCGGCCACGGTGCTCGCCCTTGATGAGAAGAGCGGTCTGGTCGATGCCGTCGATCACACGGTCGGTGGGGATGTGTTCGGTGGCCTGGCCGAGGCGGGCGAACGTGGTGTAGAGATCGGACACGTGAACGATGTCACCAGCGTAGGTGTCGGGCTTGATGGCGGCCGGCCAGCGAACGAAGGCATCGACTCGCACGCCACCTTCTAGGTGCTGGGTTTTGCCACCGCGATATATCAACTGGTTCAGACCGGAAGTTCCTTCGTAGTGGTACATCAGCCCGTTGTCAGCCATGAACACGACGACGGTGTTGTCGGCTTCTCCGGTAGCCTCAAGGCGGTCAAGAAGTTCGCCGATCCAGCCATCAAGGAGCTGCAGCTTTTCTGCATGGAAACCGCCGTTGAGAGAGTCGGGATTCTCTTCATAAACAAAGTTGAGCGGATAGAGGGGCCAGTATTGTAGAAAGAAGGGTTCATCCTTTGCCGCGAGGGAGTCGACCTGCTCAAGAATCTGCCGCTGATAACGCTCGTTCATCTGAACGTAATGCTGGTGAGTCCATTCCTCGCCAGCTTCAATATCAACCTCCCGAGCCTTGCCGCCGGCTTTGGCTTCGACGCCCGTAACGAGTCCGTAGGGGCGGAACTTTCGATCGAGTTCAAATTCGGTGGAACGTAGAGCGCGACTGTAGCCGAACTGGTTGTTGGCCATGCCGGATTCCTTGGTCATGACCGTCAGCTGCACCTGCTGGTGCAGGGGGAAGGCTGCGTAGTCGAAGCCTTGGTTGTGAGGATAGGCTTGTTCAATATCGCCTTGGTGCCACTTGCCGATGTGGGCCGTGTTGTATCCGGCATTCTTGAGCACTTCGGCGATAGTGATCTCCTCGGCTTGCAGTCCTTCGCCCACCAAAGCGACCTTGACTTCCTTGATGCCGATGCGGACCGGATGGCGTCCGGTGAGAAATGCCGCGCGGGTGGGCGTGCAGGATGGCTCGGTGTACATTCGCATCAGGTTAAGACTCTGTTTGGAGAGCTCGTTGATGTTGGGGGTTTTGATCCCCATGACGTAGTTCATTTTGGCGCTGCCCATCTGGCCGAAGCTAACATCGTCGATGAGGATGTAGAGGATATTGGGCCGTTTGCCGCCGTTCCTCCCTCGGATGGCCGCCAGGCTGGCGTCGATCTCTCGATCCTCTGCCTTCCACTTCGCCCCGTGCTGGGCCTCAAGGAATTGGTATTCGCCGTCGTGGACGATCTTGTTTTCTTGGGCTTGAGTCGTGACCACTCCGCTGCCCATCGCGAGCACCAGACTGAAAACCATTGAGTATTTGATTCTTGACATGGTGTATTACTCCTGTTGAAAAAGTGATTGAAGGATCTGTCGGCCGCAGGGATCAGCCGTTGGCTTCTGTCAGTTGCAACGTGGACGGATGGAATAGCTTTTCAAAGCCGATGCGTTCCTTTACGAGATACTGCTCGTGACAATAACGCATCACATGTTCGAGCTCTTTTCGGTTGGACTCGATGCCGTAAGGCCAGAAGTTTTCACCCATCAATGTGCGTGTCGCTTTAAACTCTTGCGTCAGCCACGGCAGCGTGACGCGTAAGGACGTTGTCGTCTCTAAGTCGGAGTAGGCGGCGTCTTTCGCGCGACTGTACATTTTGAAAACCGCCTCAGGCAAACCTGGATCGGCTTTCACCGCATCGCTGCGGATGCCAACGACGTGCATGATTGGAAACATTCCCGTCTTCTTGAAATAGGCTTGTTCGGTAGCACGCACGTCAGGAAACAGCGGCTTGATCTTTGGGTTGCCGTCTAGGAACGCCTTGGGCGTGATCGCTGTGATGAGAGCATCAACGTCGCCGGCGATGAGCATCTCTGATTCATCCACGCCTTCCGGGCCTTTTTTAAGTGGAAAGTCTTTTGGCAGAAAGTACTTCCCGAATCCGGAATTCAACTTCCCACCGTCCGAACTCTTGATGGTCTCAATCCACTGCATGTCACCAGGTTTGACGCCGTACTCGTCTTGCAGGAATCCGCGAATCCACGTGTTGGCGCTCATCCCGTAACCAGGTGTTCCAACGCGCTTCCCACGAAGGTCTTGTGGGGTTCTGATACCGGCGTCCGCGTGAACAAAGACGTTCCGGTGCCGAAAGATCCGCGAGATGAATACGGGGATCAGCGTGTAGCCACGAAATCCGTCGTTGATGAATTTCGTGATGTAAGGGATCAGGCCCAATTCGGTGACTTCATATTTTGGGGTCTTACCGAACGCCAAGGCGTTCACCGAATAAATATCCTCGTCGTGGAAGCTAACGTCGGCCCCTTCGATACCCACCTTAGCGTCGATGATCGCGCGACACCGATCATATTCATACCCCGCACACTTAATCTGCCGAGAGGTAGTGTTTGAGGACGGGCGTTCATCTGAATAGCCGACAGCCGTCACCGCAGTGGCAGCGCCCAATGTCAGTTGCCCCAAGAATCTCCTTCGACTGGAGAACTCATTCCTGCTAGTCATGGGTCTAACCTCTATTATCCGGGTATTTCTTCTCAAACGCCATGTGCCGAGGCTTCATCTTGTTGAAACAAGCGACACTCCAATGCAGCGAACCTTTGGCTTCATTGATAGGTCAAAAAAAGTGACGCTGGCCAACCAACCCTGTTTTGCTTTTTCCGTAGTTTCTGCAGCTGTTCTCAAAAGTTCTGGCTCCGATGCAGCGAATGATGCGAAAGTCAAGTCACTTTCGCCGGTGTAGATAACTTGCCAGGATCAGGCGAACCAAAGACGACAAGGATTGTTTCTCTGCATCCGCGATGGATGAGAGCTTGTTCAGTTCGGCGTCCGTCACCATCGTCACAACGCGGTTGCGACGAGTCGTCTCGACCGGCTGGGGGGGCCGGCCCATTTGGGGACGTCGAGCGGCCGTCGAATCCTCGTGTGTCATGTTTTGAGGCCCCCTGTGTAGTTTGCTGGCAAAGTAAACCAGCACATGCTAAATTGGGCGCAGGGGACGACAACATCAAAAAATCGCAAAATAGTGGGCTCAACGGAAAATTCTCGCGATGCCGCAGGCCGTAGTAATATCCGATGCTGTCCGGCGGCAGTTTGCTGATTTTGACGAGTTGTCGCAAGAGGCGCGCCAATGGAACCTGGACTTGCGCCAACTCGACCGCGGCGCATTCCGTGGCGAACTTTTGCAATTCGGAATCGGCGGTGTTTACGTCACCGAGGCCCGCTTTAGTCGAGCGCTCATCCAAAAGGGAACGCCACCACCCAGTTTGCGGACGATTGGCGTTCCGGGGAGACGAGATGTAGCATTCTCCTGGCGCGGCATTCCCGTCACCGGAAATGATCTTGTGGTCTTTCCCCATGGTGCCGACTTGTTCTGCACGTCGACGCCGGACTTCCACGTCTACACATGCTCCATTCCAGAGAACGTGTTGGCCGTAACTTGCAATTCTCTCGCTATCGATGAACTGGACAAGGTGCGCGGTGATGCCACCGTCGTTCGTTGTCGAGTAGGCGCGATTGAGTCAGTGCGCAAGAGTCTCCGTAAGCTTTGTGCACGCACCAAAAGCGATTCCTTGCCAACGGAACAACGTCTTGTGGACCTCGCAAACCGCGACCTGCCATTGCGTCTGCTCAGCGCGATCACCACATCACATGGGGCCCGTGCGTCTGGGATCACTCGCAAACGCGAACTAGCTTTAGCGCGCGCCGAGGCCTACGTCGAACGGTACGCTAGTGAGGATATTAGCATCAGCGATATCTCCCGGGTTGCGCAGGTAAGCCAACGCACGCTCGAATATGCCTTCGTCGAGCGATTCGGTGTTACACCCAAGGCGTTTCTGATGGCCCACCGATTGATTGCCGTCCGCCGTGAGCTTCGCGCGGCTGATCCCACTACGGCGATTATCGCAGACGTCGCAAATCGGTTGGGATTTTGGCACTTGGGTCAATTCGCGGCAGACTATCGACGTCAGTTCGACGAGTTGCCCTCGCACACACTCTGCCGCGCCAACGGTTGAGACCAATCTTGCCTTCCCTATGTCGTTCCAGACGTTGAGCCGCCTACCGTCTGGATTGACTTCTGTGGATGCGCAAAATCTGCTTCAGCGAGACATACCGCCTGCAGTTTCGCCCCTGCTCAAACTCGCAGAGGATGCATCGACTTCGGCAGGTTCAGTTGGATTCCAACTCGCATCGGTGAAACCGACCGCTGCAGGAAAGGCGTCCCGTAAAAGGTTCGAAAGACGGTGAGTGTCAAAAACCTAACGGGCAACGTTTTGTGACAATTCGGTCGGTTTATAGGAACCCCATAAAACGGCTGAGTTAATGAGACTCGGCAGAGCATTGACTGCTAAGTTGCGACGTACTGCGGTCAACGAACGAGATGGTCTGTTGTCGTTCAAATAAGGAGACCGACCTCGACACCGAAACCCGACGGCCGCAACGATTCTACGCGGTAGGCGAGCGCTGACCGAGACGCTTGTCACGATCAGCTCGCTCTTCCCGCACGCAGGATCATTCCGTTAGCTCGGCCACCGTGTCGCACTTGACGTTGTAGCCGCCTGCAATCGGAATAAACATTCCGGTGGCGAACATATTTCGCCCGTCGAGCAGGCTCACAGCCGTATGTGCCGCCTCCTCCGGTTCGCCGTAGCGCCCGACCGGAATGTGCTCCGACACCGTCGCCATTGCTTCGGTTCCGCCAAGCGTCTTCACTGCATCGGGGTAATTGATGAAGTTGGTGCCGATGGCGTTGACGCAAACTCCCTTCGGTGCAGCGGTCATGGCGGCGCAGCGGATCAACATGTTGGCACCAGCCCGCATCGACGAGTACGCGCACATGTCGTAATACGGCTGGCCGCCGGTCGCGCTGGTCAGGACCAAGATCTGTCCGGAGCCTGCATTCATGAGTGGCGGCAAGAGGGATTGTAGTGCGTGGACCACCGCGAGGTAGTTCGACTCGTAGACCGTCTGGAATTCCTTGGGAGGCGTGGTCAGGATGTCGCCCTTCAAATGAATCGCAGTTCGAATGTAGGCCGCGTCGAAACCGCCGAACTTCTTCATGGCGGCGTCAACGAGCTTCTGTGTCGATCCTGGTTGACTTTCATCATTCGGGCCTTCCTGCTCGATGCCTTCGACAACGACGACTTCGTTGCCAATCTTCTTCAATTCGTCGAGCAGACCCTCGCCCGGCTGAGCAAGGACGAGATTGTGACCTGACTTGGCCAGTTCGATCGCAATCGGAGGTCCGATCTGCATCAAGGCATCGTTGATGAGGGCGACGCGCTTGCCGCCTTTTTTCGAGTTTGTCTTCAGCTCTTTGCCGGGAATGGGCGTCTTCGCCACCGCAGTACCGCTCATAGCCAACCCGGCAGCCACTGAGGCCCCAGCAGTCAGAAAACTACGACGACCGATATCAGTGTTATCCCCAGTTGTCTTTTCCGAATTCATGGTCTGGTGCTCCGAATCGTCTAACGATAGGTGTGAATTCTGTTCATTGAAGAAGATGGCAAGGCACTGCCTCCAACGCCTCGAATGGGCTGTTACTTTTTTGGACGTGTGGCCGCGAAGGGAATGTCGAGATACTCGATCGCCTCTGGGCCGTTGATGAGAGGGCGGCCGACCTTGGCGATCAACTCTTTGGCCCGCTTGATCTGATCGAGATTGCTCGGACCGTCCATCCAGTCCTCGAGCCCGACGCGGAATGCGCCGCCCCGCTCAAGTGACATGCGGGCGAGTGGCGTATCCATGATGTCGCCGCCGATCAAGCCAACGTCCCATTCCAGGTCGAGCCCCTCCATCATGTGAAGATAGAGTTGCAGTGCTTCGGGGATCGGGGGCGCCATGCCTGCCCAGCCATAATCGGCAAAGTAGATGTTGAGCTTGGAGCCGCGGGGCACGCGGCCGGACCGCGCCATGGCGACGACGTTCTTCATCCAGCCCGGCTCAAAGACCGAGATCGATGCGCCGCACCCGAACTCTTTGCATGTTCTTTCGTTGACGTCGTCGTCGCCCGGCCAAAAGCCATACCACCAGAAATTATCCGCCTGGCGTTTGCCTTCTTTGTCGTAGGTGGCGAGCGGGAGCACCCCAGTATCAAAAAGGACCATGTTAGAGAGGCCAGCCTTAGCGAGGGCATGCTGGTGTCCGCATTGAATCTCCGGCTCCCAGACCGTCCGCTGTTGGTGATAGACCTTAGGGTCAAAGTTGGCCGTGGGGTATATGATTCCGTAGGGACACGTCTTGCGGATCGCAGACATGGCTTCCGCGTAAGGTTCGACGGCCGCGTCGAGATCCTTATTCGGCTTATTACTGTGAAAGTGGACGATAGTAACGCCGGCATCGAAGCACTTGATTGCCTCCTCAGCCAGTTCCGCGGGAGTCTCCGGCACGAGGGGGTTCCTCTCCTTCAGTGTGCCGCCGTTGATTGCAACCTCGAGGATTGCTGGCTTCTCGTCCTTCTTGAATGAGAAGTTGCTGCGCATATTCCCCGGGCCTGGCCCTGCATCGGCTTGGCCGGTTGCCACAGCAGCTCCCGCAGCCCCCAAGACGATCCCGAACTCTCTTCTACTGAGATTCATCTTCGTTGACTCCTTGACCGCCGAATTTCACGGACTTGTGTTTCAGTACCTCAGCCATGGCCTATGACTGAAAAATCGCCTAATTCTTACCCGACCTCAACGGTTCCATCTTCCTTTACGGAGATGGGGTCGCCGTTCTTGACGGCCTCGAGAAACTCCTCGCCGAGCAAGTCGACACAGAAGATGGGCTTCTTTTGCCAAATGTCCGCCATCAGCACGCCCGAGGCCGTCACCGAATCGATGTGACGCGAAAAGAGCAGCGCTTGTGGCGCCAGCTTCAACCCGGCCACGGCCATGAAACAGCCGCCGCCCATGCTGGAGCCAATACACTGCGACGTGCAGAGGATGATCCCCTGCAGGTCCTTCTTGTAAAGATCCTTGTTGTCCTGATCCGTACACGGAGCAGTCTTGGTGTTGCCGGCCCAAACATTTTCCATGTAGGACGATGTTGTGTTAAACGGTTGCTTCGAAACCGTTGCCTTGCCATCGAGTTTGCCGGGAACCACCGGTCTGCCTTGAAACGTTTTCTTCGCCATCGTTGTTCTCCAGACGTCGTTGTTTCGTTGTGTGTGTTTCTTTTTAGATGTGCTGACGGTCTACGCGGGGTCCCTGCTAAGCGGGAATTTTGCCGGTCATCAGGACCTCGATCATGTCGTCGTCCGACAGGTACTTCGCCGTGGTGTACTTGCGGGTCTTGTTGGAGTTGGTGACGTTGAAATGGTCGTCGGAGTAGCCGTCAAAGCCGCCGAAGCAGACCGTGCAGGTGTTTGAGAATCTGACACCCGCGGTAAACAGGGCGGCATACATCTCAGGGTGCTCCGTCATGAAATGGTCACTGACAACCCTTGACTGGAACATCTGCGTCGGCAGTGCGACTTTCTTCAGGTTGCGCTTCTTGAGTTCATCCGTAATCCGGGTGCCCCAGTACACCATCTCATGGAAGGTGTTATGCGGGCAGCCGATATTGATTCCTGTGGGCTGTTGCCCTTTGGGCCAAAGGTCTGGGTAGTTGCTGCGGACCCGTGCGATCTCCTTGTCGTCGATGACATAAGTCTTGTAGCCCTCGGCCAGCAGTTTCCTGCCATGCTGAACTGCGTCAGGCGTCAGGTTCTCGACGTGGTACAGGCCGACGGCGCCGCTGGAGGCCGTGGCGGCACCCATGGCCTTCAGCTTGTGAACATTCTGCGGGGTGATCTTGCCGTCGAGGTACTTGTCGACACCAATGATGTAGGGCACGTCTTCGATGCATTTCTCACCAATGGCACCGCCCAGCACACCCCAGTCCGGCTCACCTTTCGTCCGCACGTCGATCAGCCAGACTGCTTTGCGGCCCTCATCAGTCAGCAGGCCGAAGTAGGGTGCCTTGCCCAATAGGGCACACAGCAGTTCCATGCCCATCGAGTTGCGGTTGGTGCGGATCCCCAGGATCGAGTTGCCGGCGTTGATCGCCGAGGACTCGCCCCAGGCGACCATGGTTCCCGGATCGGGATGGTTGCCGACTTCCGGCAGGTAGCACATACAGCTGCGAATATCCATGCCACGCGCACCGAGTCGAGCGTGCACGTGATCGAGTTCCGTCTGCAGCGGCAGGCTCTCGAAGATCATCAACTCCTGTTCCTGATCCGTTTGCACGCCGTACAAATCGAAAGGCCGGGGATTGATGGTGTAGGGCGCGTAGGATTTCAGGCCTGCGTCAGCGCACTCGGTCAATAGGTCGATGATCGGCTTGAGTGCCGGTGACCCCAGGAACGTGGACGAGTGGGGGTTGGCGCCGAGATCAACGAGCTTCTCTGCACCGAACAGTTCGCCGTGGCGAACAACCGTCTTCATCAACTTGGCCTTTACCTCACCCTCTTTGCCGTCCAGGATATCCTGCTCTTCCTTGGTCAGCTTCATCTTGTGTGGTTGGGCCGGGTCATGAGATTTGATTTTCGGAGTCGAACCGGTTCCGGCGGCTTTGTAACCCGGAATCGGCTTGCCATCCGGACCGATGCCATCCATGTCGGACTCTCGTATGTGCTTGACGTACTTGGGAATCCCGCCCTCTTTCGTCAGCAGGTGATGAACGCCGTCTTGATCCGAGGCGGCTGTGGCTTTAGCACTCTCTGCTGCCGGCGTTCCGGCTTGGGCCGCGGCTGGCACAACTGAGTTTTGAGTGGCGGCTCCGGCAACTGCGGCAAACGGAAGCGTTTTGACGAAATCTCTGCGATCCATGGTCTTGTCCTTGTCTAATCGGTGCGACGAGTTCTTGATCGTGGTTTGCGGGCTTGGCTCGGTGTGAATCGTCGGATAGTTTGGGTAAACTAGGGGCGTCCGGAAATACGTTCGGTCCTTTGGTTTTTAGACAGCGATGAGTGTTTGACTATCCTGGAAAGACCCACTTCTTCCGTTATCGCTCGGTATTGATTCCTTCATTGTTCCAATGCCGTGCTCCGTCCGTCTATGGAAATCCGGCAAGAACTCAACTTCCCAGAATCTCATGCGATATCAAGAATTCCATGACTTTGATGCGTTCACCGAATCCATCCGCGACATTGACAGCAGAATGGTTCTGCTCAACGCCAAGCGACATCTGTGGACGTCTTTCGCTGTGGACCTTCAGGGCATCGATGTCCAATTTGGGCAGCTTGGCAGCGGCAACCTTGCCCAGGCCGCATTGCGACCGGATGGGTATTTCCTCTACTTACCGCTGACGCCTGGAGTCGAGTATTTGGCGAACGGTGTCGTCCTGGCGCACCAATCGTTCGCGGTTGTTGAGCCCGGGAGCGAGTTCTGTATCAGCACCAAGGAACCGCACGACTGGTGTGCAGTGTTCCTTCCGAAGAGCGCGCTACCTGACTTGAGCGACCTTCACTCGCATTCACCTTCAGGTCAGAAACGGTGTTGGGTGACGCGTCCCAATCGTACGGCCGCAGATCGTTTCCGAAGGGTCGCGTTCCAAATTCGGGAGACCGCAACCAGCTGCCCCGGTTTCGAAACAACGCCGGCGGGGAGGATCGCTGCCGGCACAGTGTCGCGCGCCGCTAAGTTAGCACTCGGGCTGCGAGAAATCAGCAAAGTCGGTGACGAGGGACGTCCAAGGATTCCTCGGCACCAAATAATCCGACGTTGTATGGAGCTCTTCGATGAGCGCCGCGGTAGTCCTGTCATCGTTTCGGATCTGGCAAGCGTTGCCAGCGTCTCCGAGCGAACCATCCGGTCGGCATTCAATGAGTATTTTGGGGTGGGGCCGAATCGTTACCTCTGCCTGAGGCGGCTGAATCAGGTTCATCGAGCATTGCGCGCAGCCGACCCCAAGGAAACCACAATCACCGAAACACTCGTTGAGCACGGAGAATGGGACTTCGGCCGCTTTGCCTCCAATTACCGGCAACTGTTTGGCCAGTTGCCCTCAGAGACATTGCGAAAGAAGTCAGCGTGATGCGGCTTGGCTGGCAATGCCGAAGAACACGGCGTCGCAGAGCTGTGGCTTGCTTCCGGCTGAAAAGCGGAAACAGGCCCGGCATCAAGGAGCAGCCGGGAAACTACGTGAGCTCTACGAACCGCCCGCCATCAGTGTTCAGTCTCGTTGGGCCGTTCCGTCAGATTCAACGGAATGCAAAGCCACGGTTGGGTTCTCAACGCTGATCGAGACCCTGTTCGGCGAGGTCTGACTTATCGGGCCGTTTCCCACCAAAGGTTGCTTTGATCGGGCGCAGATTCGCCTCATCTGCCCGTCGGCAGTCTCAGATTGCTCGATCGGACCGTTTTACGGGACGCTCACAGAGTGCCGTAAAACGTATGGGCCGATGGTACACGCGGCCTGTGTCGCGAGGGTCCTTTTTTGAAACAACTGAAAAGCCACGATGGCCCGAGGACAACCCGGAAAACCACGACTCCCGTTTGTTCAATGTCCGCACAGAACCGCATCCACGCAGACGGTTGCGTTGCGCCAGCCCCTACACTACCACGCCGAGTTGTGCATGCCCACAGCCTGAACAGCGCACCCCGAACGACAGCGGACGTGGCTGCTGGCCGAAGCAAATTGTCAGCTTGCCGAGAAGAATGCGGTAGGGAGAAGGAACAACCCGTGTGCAAATCCTGACGCTACGATCGATCCCGTTTTCTCGCGAACAAGCCCAAGACACAACCCGAATGCCGTTGTCCAGATCGCCCACGGGTACTGTGCGCCGCTTGCCAGAAGATGATGATGCCCGAACAGAATAGAGGCGATTATCAGCCCGGGCCCGAACTGCACGCCAGCAACGCGGAAGGCTTTGCCGAAAACGTCATTCAGTCTTGATTGAGTGTATCCCCGGAAGAGGAACTCCTGCAAACATCCCACGAAGACGAAAGAGTATAGCGCCTTTGCGAGTGTTTTCGACAAAGGGAACAACGCCCAACCCACAAGAAAAGAAACCCAAAGAAAACCAATGGCTCGAAGGAATTCAAAGTTTTCAACAGAGCCACACTCACCGGCAGGGTCGCGTCGCAACCAGAGGACGATGGCCCCAGTTCCCAGAAGGCAAGCGATGGAAAGGGCGATGCTGCCCGACCACTTGTCATGTCCTGTGCCGAAGAGGCCCAGTATCGGAAAGAGAAGGCAAATCGGAATCAAGACGACGGCTGCTTTGATTCCGATTCCGAGGTGGTAGGTGAGATTGCTTGTTCGTAATCCGTATTCGCTCAAGGGCCTGCCAGAAATGGCAAGGACGAAAACCGGAAGGAGAAAATGAAATATCGTATCCGAGAAATATCGAAAACCGAGGTGGGCGGCTTGCCAACGACCGAATCCAACCGTTTTCGACAACCTGGCCAAAGACAGAATCGCCGCATACACGACGATGAGTTCGATGAGAGGAAGGGCTTTTCTGTAGCTTGCCATAGTCATCGGAGATTTCCGATCTGGCCTCGCGTGAGGCTGCTCACGAAGGCAGTCTGGCACGGTCCTATCTGGCTTTCAGCAGATGTTCCTCCGCTGAACGTAAGACGGTGTCTCGACCCTTGGCAAGGTCTGCTGCGTTGGGCATCAGCGGCACATCGGGCTTCAGTCCGCGGCGTTCAATGGGGTGGTCGAGATACCCCTGATACGCCTTCACGGGAAAGCGAACTTCAAACAGACCGTTCTTGAGCGTATAGACCCTCTTTCTCGCCGAGGCGCCCGCAGTGGCCTCGCCGAAGAGACGCGCACGTTTGTTTGCCAGAAACCACGACGCCCAGCCTTCGCCGGCACTAACGCAGCGTGCGTCGATCAACAAGGCAATCGGGTTCCGAAAACGCGGTCGATCCGGTTCCTCTTGATATCGATCGAGCGCAAAGTTCAAGTGGGCGCGTCGACCGTCGAATCCACCACCGCTATTGCCACGGACATCGATGATCAGCCCTTTCGCGTCTTGTAAGTCGCTGACGGCACGATCGAGTGACTCGATCAAGTCATCGCTGATTCGGCGCACATAGATGTAGCCAATCCCAGAGTCGAGCATCTTCCAAGAAACATTGGCAGTATCGCTGATGCCTTTGCTGGGCACCGGTAGTCGCGGCACGTAGCGGACATCTAGATTCGCCGCGATCTCGACGTCGTGTGTCTTTCCAGAAGGATCGCTCAGCACGAGGCGGACCAATGCATCCTTTTCCATCTGCCGCAGGAACCACCGCGCAGCCTGATAGCGGAGATATCTGCTGCTAGAATAACCAACGTATTTCGTGATATCGGCCTCCGTCTCGCGGAGCGCGTCTTCAGCAGGCTTGCCACCGATCGAAACGACGGTCGTCCCCGGCTGAATTCCCGCCTTCGCCGCCGGTCCCCCGGCATCGACGTAGTACACCACCGGTTTACCGCGATCATCAATGAGACAGGCGAAACCGGGATCCCAGCGCGGAAATCTTATCTGTGGCAGCGGAGCCGCTCCGGGTAGGAGCTTGGCGTGCGAGTCTTGCAGCCGGGCGACGAGTTCCATGCACAGCAGTCCGAATTCCTCGTCGGTTTCGACTTTCTTCACGCGCGGCAAGAACTCTTTTCCGACCTCCGGCCAGTCGATACGTTTGAGCACGAAGCATGGGTATTTTCTGCCAAGCACCTGGTGGAGATCGTGGAAGGCCGCCTCGTAGGAAACCGAACGATCTGCTTTTGGCTTCGGTGGACGATGTGACGGATCCAGTTGGAGAAAAACGAGGTCGGCAGCAACATCCTTCACCGTTCGCTCGTCACCTCGTTCGACGGCGCGTTCGATCTGCAAATGCTGCATGGCGGCCATCACGTGGCCAAATGTGATTTTGCGACCGCTGGGCATCTTGATCGGCCGTTCGAAGAACGAGGCCAGTTGCGCGAACCAGTGAAACGTCGAGCGGAACCGCTCCAAGTGCAGGTCTGGGAGTTGATCGGCGACGAAATGTCCTCCATCCGGACTCTTCTGCAACTTGCGCAGTTCGTCCATCAGCGATGCCAAACTTTCCGGTGGCGCTGGTCGCGGTTTCGCCCAGGTGGCGTAGATGGGAATTCTCGTATCGGCGGTACGGCCTCCTTCGATGTTCGCCACACCGGCACCGAACCCCGGTTCGTCAGCCATAACGATCAGAAAACTGTGTAGCTTGCCTTTGGGAAGGCCCCGCACCACGACCTTATTGCCTTTCATCGGGAATCCCCCGATCAAATGACGCAGGAATCCGCCGACGATCGCCCCGTTCGCCAACGTCGGATCAGCCCTAGGTGCTGATCTACTCAACAGCACGAGGGGAGAACGCTCGGTGGAAGTGGCCCTGATCTGTAAGGCCCCTTCACCCAGCGGTCGCAGGACCACAGCATTTGCTGCGTCCGAAGGGACTTTTACGTCCTCGGCAACGCCGCGCACATGCACCTCGGTTGCGACTTGTTCTAGCGGCGGTCTTCTCGCCTGTTGGTCACCATCCCAGGATTGCGCGATGATCCGGTAGGTCCCCTTCTTCAGCCCTTCCACAAGGAAGTGTCCGGAGTCATCGGTGACCGCGAAGGCCCAGTCGGAGTCTCGCCCGCCTCGGGGCCAATAGTCCGTGAACGGGCGAGAATCCTCTCGCATCACTGGGATGCCGCTTTGACTATCACAGACCAGTACCATCGCACCAGAGACAGGCTCCTCGTTCACGTCGAGAACCCGACCCGCAATTGAGCCGGAGTCGGCGACATCCTTTTCGAGAGCGAGCGCCCGCCACTCGCTTCCAAGCAGCACAATCGCCAGAAGGCACAGGCGTGAAATATCGATCTTGGTTGAAGGACAATCAGTAAACATCATGAGTGATCTCGCGATGCCCGTCCGGTGAGTTGACGTGGATTATTCGCGTGCCATCACCAAGGTGCATCCATATATGTCGCTTTTGTCGTTGATTTGTCTCCACGGACAACAAGCCGCTCGTTCACGGAATCCTTCTGGACGGTCAACAAGAACCGGGGGAAGGCCAACACTTCACATGCAGGCGCGGCTTCATCTCCCAGACGCTCTCTAGCGGCTGCAAAACAGTCGTACTTTGCGGACGGTGCTGTCCGGATCCGGTGCAAGTCATACTGTTTCCAGTATTTCTGCCTGTTACGAACGGAAGAACCAAACGTTGGATCTGCGAAAAACCAGCCTTGGCCGCCAATGTAGATTTCATTCCATGCGTGAGATCCTCTCTGAGCGGCTTTTTCCGATTTGGGGAGAATGAAGCCGATGACAGTTCGCGCCGGTATGCCAGATGCCCTACAAAGTGCCGTGAGCAGATTTGCTTTGTGACCGCAAACGCCTTCGTTGCGTTTGAGGCATTCGAGCGCGCTTCGACCGGTGCCCGGTTCCATCTCGGCGTTAAAGTCGATGTTACCAGCGACAAACTCGTAGAACCGGTACGCTTTTTCCTCTGCCGAATCAGCCCCGGC
>Ga0315336_1004527_pt1 | contig 16340 bp, 8 predicted proteins | sample ASW5metaG_FD_204512 | JGI IMG/M metagenome (GOLD analysis project Ga0315336, IMG submission 204512) | Ammonia-oxidizing marine archaeal communities from Monterey Bay, California, United States - ASW #5 | ecosystem: Environmental > Aquatic > Marine > Intertidal zone | place: USA: California...
CCGCCTCAGCCGCCTCCGGAGATCACCCGAGACCAATCCGAGAGCGCCTGTGGTGAAGACCTATGACCTTCAGCGACGAGTTTGCTAATGTTTTCGCCCGTCAAAGCCGCGAATAGGGAAAGTCGGGTTAGGATTCGGCCCGAGCGTGCCAGTAGCTTGGAGCAGCGCATGGAGTGAACATGGTGCGGGAGGGAAAGCGTGCACCCCTTTGAAGTGAGAATGGATTGACTCGAAATCAATGCCCAAATCTCAAGCAAATCCGAAACTCAAAACAACGGAGATTTCAACCCCGGGGATCGCGACAAAACCTGATTCCATCCCGTTTGGAACATTCGAATTTCAGATTTGAGATTTGTTTGGGATTTGGGAATTGGAATTTGGGATTTGAGATTCCCGATACGGGGACGCGCCGGTTCTTTACGGCTGTGTAACCTCAAGTCCGTAACACCGCATGCTGCTGCCGGAGGCATCTTCGCTGATCTCTACATTCACCGGATTATTGGTCCCGCTCTCGGTCACCGCCGCCGACGGTGTCCATGAGCCGGCTGCGTGCGTGGCAACGTCGCTCCAGCCGTTCACATTGTTCAGATCGTCGGATCCCCGAAGACGAATCGTCACGTCGGTCGCATTAACATTGCGGGTAAACTCAACATTGGCTGACTGCCCGCTTCGTTGAATCGAAAGAGGTTCGAGCGAGAATGGATCGATCGGTATCGTCCCGGTGGCCCATTCATATCCATTCTTGCCGCCGTCATCATCCACATCGAACCCGAATGCCGCATCGGGTCCGAGCAGCCCGAACGAAGCGATCCAACTGTCATACGGAGTCGTGCCGATGACGGACGGTCGAAACAGTTCGATTTCATCCACCTTCAAACTCTCCTGGTTATCGAGTTTGAAATAAACCGAACCCTGCGCCGTGAGATCCGTGATGCCATGGGGAAACGTGGAAACCAGGTTGGCCGGAGCATCTTCATACCCGCTGTCGGAGGCATAGACGGAAACGAGCGAAGGGTCGAAATAGAATGTGTACCAGACATCGGTCAGCGGATTGGAGACCGGCAAATAAGCCCCGGAGGAAGAACCGCTTGGCGATCCGCCCTGGAAGTTGAAATAGCTGATCCAGGCCTGCCCGCTGGAGAGGAAATCGAAATAGTGATACAAGAGAAACCCGGTAGAACCGGTGCTCAGGGGGCCGGGTCCGGTCATGATGCCGAAGGGCACGATCCGGCCGGCGTCCCCTCCCGGCAATAGGCTCATGCGCATTCGCAACCTGAACCGATCGGCGCCGGTATAGTCCAACAATTCATCAAACCTGGGATAAGCAACAATCTGGTACATCGATGGACTATCGTAGACCAGCCACCCATTCTCGGTTCTCGGCGGCTCGATCCCGGAACTGTTGCTTGCTTGAAACCATTTGGAAGCATCGAGAGCCTGACCGTCAAAGAAATCGACAAGCAACCCATCCACGATGGGAATGCCCGCGGCGTCCTTGATCTTTTCCAAGCTGATGTCGTCAACCCGCACCTCCCCGGCATTTCTCCACTTCACGCTAATCTTCGCCGTATCGGCTCCCGCCGGAGCGGTTGTAGTGGTTCGCGCCTGGGTCCATCCATCGGCCGGACTGTAGGATTGGAACGTGATACGATTCGCCGGTTCGTTCTCGAGTAGGGTGCTTCCGCTGAGAAACTCGACTGTCGCCTCTATGCTTACCTGGTCCACCGGGGGCGTGCTGACATACTTTCCCCAAAGCATGAGCCGGAATTGCTCCCGCGGGGCAACCGGAACCGTCTGTGAAATGGTGGATCCCCCGAAGCAGGGGCCGTTCAGAAATCTCGCGCTATACGTACCGCCATGCGCACCGCCGGCGGCGGCGATGGGATTGAATGTACTGCTCCAGCCGCTCAGGTTGCCGGTCTCGAAGTCACCGTTGACCAGCAGATTAGGCCGGACCGGATTGCTCAGCAGATGGATCTGCGATTGGGCGGACTCGTACAGGCTATGCGAGGAATCGAACGCCGCCCAGTACTGGATGGCCGCCAGGGTTCCCTGCGTGCTCTCCTGGTAATCGCTGATCGACGTGCACGCCTCATCCAGAAGACCCTGCTCATTCCCGAAAATCGTGTAGGCGATCAGCCAGCCGCGCTTGAACAGGGAAGAATTGGTAAGACGCGGATTGATGTTGGGATGCGCCCTCATCAGGCTCAAATTCAATTCGCGATCGCGGCGCATGTCGGCAATGTCCGTAGCCAACGACAAGACCGCGTCCCGGGTTGCCACGGAATTCACCACCGTGCTTGGCGGGTTGTCGAGATACAGCTTGCTCTGGATATGGGTCCGGAAATAGTTCCAGGCCTCCTCCATCCGGGCGATTCGATACTGCACCCCGGCGGAATTGGCGGGAGCCAGCGCCACCGCATTCGCGACACAGGCGTCCATGAACGTGATATCCCCCTGCACGTACTCACGGAAGTCGTCGTTGGGTTGAATGTAACACTGGGTGGCCCAACCGACCCACTGGTAGAAAAGCAATCGGGTGTTCGTCAGGCCGTGTTGGACCGGTCCCCTTCTCTCCCAGATCTCCTCCAACCGGTCCCAGAACGATTTCATGTCCCCCGACGCCGTGCCGTACGAGGCGTCGCAGAATTCCTGCATCACCGCGTCGGGGTCCGCATCGGCATCCCAATGAAAAACCTGCGCCGCGTAATACTTCGGGCCGTCGAACGTCCAGTCGCCTCCGCATTCGGTCACATGGGCCACGGCACCCAGGGTGTCACGGCCCCACCGAAGAAAATCCCGCAACGCGGTGGGGTAGTGACGAAATCCGAGGTGATAGACGCCCCACGTGTAGCTATACACGTTCACCGACTGACACTGCGCCGGCGGACCGGTCCAGGCCTCCGCCTGGGCGATCTCCGTATCCAGCACAAACGTCTTGGTAATGGCCACGTTCGGCTCCAATGCAAAACGCGGGGGTTCCGACGACCAGCTATAGGCCAGCGACTCCACCCACTTGTCCGGATAGACGAGCCCGACCTCCGCCGCCACCAGGTTTACCCACCGCCACGTCATCTCCGACTCCGTGTAGGGCGGGCTGACCGAGTTCTTCAGATTCACGCTCAGCGCATCCGTGCAGAAACCGCTTCCGTCGTTCGGCCCGATCGAAACGGTGTCCGCGCCGGGATTGGCGGCGAAGAAATCCAGGCAGTGCTGCACTGCGTGGTCCACCGTCTCCGGATTTGCATTGCAGATCTGCCATCCATTGCCGAATTCCCACCAGTTTCTCTGTCCGTTGAACCATGCGAACCACTCCGGATGCTGGTCGAAGACCTCGCCGCTGTAGGATCCGTTGTTAAAGATGTGCTGAATCGCGTGAACGCCGTGCTCACTGCCGACGGGCCTGCCGCGGAGGTGCCGCCCGGAAGGATAGTAGTTGTACATCTGGAAATTGTGCCGGCTGGTGTAATCCGGTTCATAGGTTTCATTCATGCCGGGCGCAACGGAGACCGTCGGCATATCAGGCACGACCTCGCCGTACACCGGGTCCGGAAACAGCCAGCGGACGCCGCAATAGTCTTTGAGAAACTGGTCGACCGCCCACAGCGATGCGCGATCCAGGTTGCCTGAAAGAATCAGGTGCTCGAGGCCCCCGTCCTCGACATGCTTTATGATGAATCCGTCGGAATAGAGGTTGGAGATCTCGGGCGCGTGCGTTTGAGCGAAGGAATCGTTTCCGACATGAACGACCATTCCGGTACTCACCGGTGATGTAAGGACCGGAATCGTTCTTCCGCTCACCCGGGAAAGATAATCGGCCAACTCGTCCGCCGCTTCCGCGGTGTCGATGCCGGCGCCCTTCACAATGCTGGGAAGCGGACTGGTGGGGCTGACGACGATACCTCCCGGACCGTTCGTGGCTGCGCCCGTGCTCAAGGTGACATTGTCGAACGTGTAGCCGAAAGCCGAGTACATGGAATAAAACCGAACTATGCCGAACTCGTCCAGGGCTCCCCCGGGATAAGGATCGGAGTTCGAAAGGTCCTGGCTCCAGGGTCCCCACGCACCTGCCCCCGTATCCCAGGGGCGCGCTTTGAATGCCACCACGCCATTGGTGTCCAGGGACAAGCTGAGGTCAAACAGGATGCCGTCCGGAATGATACCGCCGGCCGTTTCCGATGCAATGGTGCCATCCGCGTTCCACCAGGTATCTTTACCATTCGCCCTGGATCGGATGCGCCCATGCAGGTCCAACGTCGGCACCAGGACGCCGCCGGTCATCCGCCGGATATTCATCCCCGACCAACTGCTCGCAGTGGCGCTGGCGGCCAGGTCCGCGAAATAGCCGGTGTCGCCCGCCGCGTTGAAGACCCCGATGCTGAAGAAATTGCCGTTCCGGTTGTGGGCATCGGGTGGTCCGGTATTGTGGAAAGTGACGTGGGCACGAAGTTCGAAGTTGCTGAGGGTCTGTACGGGAAAAGAAAGTTCGGCGGAATTGAAGGGCGGATTATAGAAATCCTGGTTGCCGGCCGGAAAAACGCAACCACCACAGGTCAGTTGAAGATCGCTCGCGGGCACCGCCCAGACACCCACCGGATCGGTGGCAAAGGTCCAGCCGTTCGCATTCCCATCATCAAAGTCCTCGTCGACCAGGAACGTCTGCGCGGAACAGAAGGGAATCGCAGCACCAACGGCAAGCGCGATGCTCCAGATTTGCGTGATTCTCATTCGAACTCGAATATACGACAACTGCACACCATGGGCAAGTTTGTCGCCATTCCAGCCACTGGATTACATTTCCAAGCCCTGGAATCACCGAAATCAATTCAAATCGGCCGATCCGTTGGACCAAACAAGACAGATCAAATCAACTGGAGGGCGAAGCTTCAGCTGAGCCGATCGGTTGAACTGAACTCATCAAAGACAGCAATATTTCCAAGCCTCAGAATCAACTGGAGGGCGAAGCTTCAGCTGAGCCGATCGGTTGGACTGAACCCATCAATGACAGCAATATTTCCAAGCCTCAGAATCAACTGGAGGGCGAAGCTTCAGCTGAGCCGCTCGGTTGGACTGAACCCATCAAAGGCAGCAATCGAGCGATGCGCCGAATCTATCCGTGCGGGTTGATTCAAGCCACCGGCCCAGCTGAAGCTTCGCCCTCTATTGGCGCACCGTGAATTCGAACCTCGACCCCAGTTGTGAACAGCGAACTGGAACAGTATGTAACGCAAAAAGGATGCGGGTATTCGAAGAAGAACAGCAGATAACCCAGATTTCCCAGAATGCCCCTAAAACCCGGCACTTCTACGGCCGCGATCGGACTTTGAAATTGTCGAGTTGTCGGGTTTGATCAGATTTTGCGCGGTTTCTTATAGAGAATACTTCAAGAAAGACCTTGCGCGAGTACCCTGTCTAGTTCATGCTACGTCGCTGAGTCTTTAAAGAGCAATTTACTGGGAGATATCACATGCGGGTTCGATACTGGATTTCTGTTTTCGCTACATTCCTGATCGCGCAGATTTCCGCTTCGGGTCAGACCACCTTGAGTTTCACCGATAACTTCGCGGACGGCATCGGCCATCCCGGAGCGTTCGGGATCGATGGCAATTGGGACGATGGGGATGTGGTCGACGGACAAACCTGGATCATTCCTTTTGACGTGGACAACTTCAGCCTGAGTGCGGCGGCGAGACGCGATGGAGGACCACAGGGTTTCACCGGCAACGGCATTGCGGGGCGGTTGCGGACGCTTCAGCAAAGCGGCGGCACCACCAACCTTGCCCTCGCCGCTATCGATCTAACCACCGAGTTGGACGTCGGCACCCTGACCTTATCGGATTTTGGAGACGGGACCAGCCGGTCGGGACTGAACATCCGCCTTCTCAACAGTTCCGGAGACGTGGGGCTGGAGATCGCGGTGCAAAACGCCGTTCCCTTTGATCATAACATTTCCGCGTTCCAGGTTAACGCGGGCACCTTTATTACAAGCGGTCAGGATATCACATGGAATTTTGGCGTTGGAGCCAACATGGTGATCAACTTCGATGCTCGGTCGGACACTTTCAGTGTCGTGGCTACGGACACATTCTTTGACGGACCGGTCGTTCTGGGCGAAACCGCCTTCGACACGCCCATCGATCGGGTCGCCCGCATCGAACTGGAATGTTTTCTGGCCCACGACGCTGCAGTCCAGATCGGCTCCGAGGTCAGCTTCGAGAGCATTTCCCTGATCGGCAGTAACATCGTCGAGGAAATAGAGATCACGCAATTGGCCGCCGCGAATACCACTGCCCTGGAGTTCCTGAGCCAGAGCAATGTGGTCTACGGCCTGGACAGCACCACCGACCTGGTGACGTCCAACAATTTCATGAGCACCGGGGCCTACACCATCGGCAACGGGACCAATCAGTTTTTATTCGACCCGGCAGGCTTCAGCACGAACAAGGCCTACCGGGTTCAGGCCGACCCCAAAGAGATTCGACCATTGTAAAACAATCACAGGGAATTACATTGTGACTATTCGATATCTGTTACCCGTTCTGGCCACCCTCTTCATTGCGCACGGATCTGCCCTGGGGCAGGAATCTCTCAGCTTCACCGACGACTTCGCGGACGGCATCGGCCATCCGGGAACCTGGTTGCCTAACGGCTTAGGCAGCGGCGATTGGGACCACGGGGATGTGGTTGACGGACAGACCTGGCTCATTCAATTCGATGGTACGTTTCCGCCGGTAACAGCGGCGGCGAAACGCGATAGCGGTCCCCTGGGTAGCACCGGCAACGGCATCGCCGGGCGGCTGCGGATATTGTCCAATTCCGTCGTCAGTGCCGGTGCCGCCATCAATCTCACCACCTTGTTGGACGCCGGCACCCTGACCATCAGCAATTTTGGAGATGGGACCGAGAGATCCGGGCTGAAAACCCGCCTTCTGAGCGGTAATGGAACCGTGGGTCTCGAGATCGTGGTGGCAAACTGTCCGACCGATCATTTAATAATCGAAGCGTCCCAGGTCAACGCGGGAATCTTCGTCACGTGTGACGATCAGATATTGTGGCGAGGCAGCAATGGCGCGAACGTGGTGATCAACTTCGATGCGCAGTCGGACACCTTCGATGTCGTGGCGACGGACACCGACGGCGGCGGACCGGTGACGCTGGGCACAACCGCTTTCGACAATCCGATCGACCGGGTCGCCCGCATCGAACTCGAAGGTTTTCTGGGCGACGGCGCGGAAACCAACGTTGGATCCGAAGTCTCCTTCGAGAGCATCTCGCTGACCGGCACCAATTTCATTCATGAAGTTTCGTCTGACCCGGTGGCCAGGGATACCATAGCCCTGGAGTTCCCGAGCCAGATCGATGTGGTCTACGGCCTGGACAGCACCACCGACCTCACGGCGCCCAACAGTTTCACCAGCGCCGGGGCCTTTACCATCGGCGACGGAACCGATCAGTCTCTGCACGACCCGGCCGGGTTCAGCGAAAACAAGTCCTACCGCGTCGTGATTGACCCCCCTGAAATTAAACCCTATTAGACAACTGACCCAATCTTGATTCAAATAGACGCCGCCATTGCAAATGGCGGGCTAGGAGCAGAAACCCAGCACTGGAAAGGTAGAAGAACTGGAGACCATCATGAAACGAACAAACATCGCAACCATCATCACCACCGCGCTATTTGCCGTGACCACCGTCACCGCCTTCGGAGCGCTGACCTGGACGGAAGACTTTGCCCTGGGAGGCGATCCCGCGAACAATGACTGGGACAATGGCGACGTCACCGACGGACAGACCTGGCTGATTCCGAATGAAAACGACTCCTTTGGTTTCCCCCATGTTGCGGCAAAACAGGATGCGACCGCCATCGGCGGCACGGGCAACAACCGGGCCGGGCGCCTACGCGTCTTGAATTCGTCTGCCTTGGATCTGGTAGCTGCCGTCGACCTCACCTCCACCATTACCGACGGAGGAACGCTCAACCTCCTCGATATCGGGGACGGTACCGGCGACACCCCATGGCGACTCCGCCTCAAAGATAGCGGGGGCACCACGGCGCTCGAGCTGGTGTTCGGGAACTCCTCGCTCGACAACTTTCAGTTGATCGGCTCACAGGTCAATTCCGGCCAGTTTATCCAGGAACTCGATCAAATCCAGTGGCGGAGCGGTATCGGCGCGAACCTGGCTATCACCTTCGACGTGATTACAGATATGTTTTCCGTCGCGGCAACCGAAACCTCCGGCGGAGGCACCTCCGGCACGGGCGGCTTTTTCGCCTTCGACAACGCGGTGACGGAGATTGCCCGCATCGAGTTCGTGGCGGATCAGATCAACACGGGCGTCGGTTCCGAGCTGTCCTTCGAGAGCATCGTTCTCACGCAGATCCCCGAGCCCGGCGCCCTCGCCCTCATCGGCATCGGTGCACTGGTGGTAGCGTTCGGACGGCGAACAAGGAAGTCCAGCTAAGCAAAAATATCGGCGACACTTTCAGTCGTCATTGATCTCAAGGCCTTGGGGCCCCGATTCGGGTCCCCAAGGCCTTTTTAGTCAACTCCGTTAAGAAGACAAAAGACTTGAACCACTCCGTGTAGCATTCTGTGTCGTTCACTTCGAAATTCGATATTGAAAATTCGATATTCGACATTGATCCTGAAATGAAACGAAAATATCGAATATCGAATGGCGAATTTCGGAGTTCATATCAAATAATCCGTCACAAGGTTGACACGCTTTCCCGACTCCTGTTCCCTATCAGACTATCGTAGAACAAGACCTCACCCGGAAAGCGGATCTTGACAACATGCACCCAATCTCCTCATGTGCCTGTTCCCTGTGCGCAGCAATCATCGCCTTGCCCTGGATGGCGACGATGACATCCGGCGGCTCGCTCGAGGCGCCTCCCGGTCTGTTCAAGCAACTCGACGACCGAATCGTCGGGGATGCCATCCTGATCAACGGCAAGCAGTTGTTCGTAGACGAACACCTGATCGAAAGCAAGGAAGGCGTGACGCGCTCCCTCAACCAACCGGTCAAACACGTCGGGAATCCCCTCATCGTAACGGACAAGCCCTGGGAGGGTCACCTGAGCTTCAGCTCGGTGTTGTACGACCGCGAGGAGGGGTTCTACAAGATGTGGTACGCCGCCTTTTCGTCAGATTACAAGAGCCAGGTTCTCTGCTACGCCACCTCGCCCGACGGCATTGACTGGCGCAAGCATCTCACCACATCGTGGAACGCCGAGGAGCATTCGAATATCGTCTTCGGAAGAACGAAGGAATTCAACTGCGCCGGCGTCTTCAAAGACCCGGCGGCCCGCGATCCGGAGCGCCGCTACAAGATGCTCTACAGCGACTACCCCGACGGGACGTCCGCCACCGCCTCGAGCAGCGCCGCATTCTCTCCCGACGGGATCTACTGGACCCCCTGCGCCGAAAACCCGCTGATCCCCTTCAGCGATGCGCACCTCTGCCCCTTCTGGGATGCGCGGCGCAAACGATACGTGGCCTACCTGCGATACGGGCCTCCCAACACCCGCGCGATTTCCATGATCGAAAGCGAAGACTTCGTACACTGGTCGCCCAAGAATACGCTCTTCCCCCAGGGCGGCACCCCCCTCGACCGGCCCCGCGGCACGAAACTCTACCAGATGGAAGTCCTGCCCTATGGGAATTACTACTTCGGCATGATCTCGACCTATCACGGCGAGACCATCCAGCCGATTCCACCGGAGAAGGAAGCGTGGGCCGACAAACTGAACGTGCAACTCACCTACAGCCGTGACGGCCGCACCTGGCGGCGGGTCGGCGGTAAGGGCGCGTATCGTCCCGAAGAGTTCGACGAGGAACGCGACTGGGAGGCGGAAACGGCGGCAGCAACGTTCATCCCTTGGGGGCGCGCAAATCAGGATTGGGACTGGGGCACGATCTATCCCCTCCAGGCGCCCGTGGTGACCGAAGATGAAATCCGAATCTACTACGTGGGCATTACCGGCCGACACTGGGCGGAGTACCATGGCGACGGAGAGACCACCAGTGGGATCGGCCTGGCCACGCTGCGTCTCGACGGGTTCGTCTCGGTCGAAGGTACCGGGACCCTGACCACAAAGCCCTTCGTTTTCATCGGCGACGCTTTGGAAATCAACGCCGACGCAACCGGCGGATCGATCCGGGTCGAAGCCCTCGGTGCGGACGGCACTCCGATCGAGGGTTTTGCCAAAGACAACGCCGAACCACTCACCGCCGACGCCATCCGTCACATCCTGAAATGGACCGGCAACGATGACTGCCACCTCATCCAGGCGCAACCCATCAGGCTTCGGTTCCATCTCGAAAACGCGAAGCTCTTCTCCTTCACGCCGCGGATCCTGAAGAACCATTATGTTCCCTCTTACGACTAAGATGTTTGAACCACTAATCCTCACTAATCTCCACTATTCAAATCCCCATTAGTGAAGATTAGTGGTTCAATTTATTTTTCAGTGCCACACATGATTGGCCCTCCGTTCATAGTCCGGTTCGTAACCTTGTTGCTTGCCATGAGTACGATCGGAGCGAGACCAGATGTTTCGAAGGCCGAGCCCGCACCGGAAACCGTGGTGTTCGCTTCCAACTGGCTCGAACGCAGCGATCATGGAACCCAACCTCGTGCCGACCAGATCCGGGATACGATCTCCATCGCCGCTGCACCCGGCGAATACGAACCGGCGACCATCAGCATCCGCTCCGATCGGCCGCAGAAACAGTTGCGCCTCGAATTGACAGGCGATCTGAGGAGCGACGCGGGCAATCGCATCGACGCCGAGGCGGTAACCATCCGCCTGGCGGATCCCTTTGAAAGTTGGACGAAGCGAAACGACATCGAGCAGTTCCTGCTGCGAAAAAACTCGGTGGACCTCGCGGAGAATGCCACGCGACGCTTCTGGCTGACGGTTCACATTCCTGAAAACGCCCGGCCCGGGACCTATCGGTCGAAACTGATCATCGGCGTTCCGACGACGAAACTGGGTCCGGATCTCGGCCGCCTGCAGACAATCAAGGCCCTGTCCCTCGAAGTACTGGTTCGACCCATTCGCCTGCTCGATGCCCATGAAACCGGCATGGCCTACTTCATGTACAACAACACCGGGTACTACGCCAAACTGCCCGGAGGCGCGGAGAAATTTGTCACGCAGGAGTACCAGAGGCGCGTGTTCGAGGATATGCGGCGGCACGGCATGACCACCGCGAGTCTCTACATCTACCCCGTGGTCGGGAACGAGTTTTCCCTCACGAAGAGCGAACCGAGGCATCTCGGATTTGTCCCAACCATGAACCTGCTGTCCGAGACCGGCCTGGTCGCGCCCGGACTTCCGGTCATCTGGCTGGGAGCCGGATCCTACGAGCCGGACGTCTGGGCGCAGGTCCTGGATGAGCGAAGCCGGCGCGGCTGGCCGGAAATCGTGATCTACGGGGTGGACGAGCCGGGCGAGGAAGATCGCAACAAGCGAGTCCGGGACTTCATGAGAAAATTCGAACCGTTCCGCGAGAAGCGATTCAATGACTCGGTACGATTGACCACGGCGCTGGGCTCCTCGCAGGGAATCCAGACTGTCGGCCACTACTTCGACCTCTGGATCGCGTGCATGGGCCAGCGGATCGGCGAGACGGGCGTGATCGCCGACGCCGAGATGCACCGCAAGGAACTGTGGACCTATGACTGCATGCTCGCGCCGGTGGATGCCGAAACCGACCGGTACTACTTCGGCGTCTGGGCCTGGGTGTCGCAGGTCAAGGGTTGTGCTCACTGGTGCTACTTCGATGCGATGCCGAAGCTTAGCTACGTCTACCCTGCTGAAGACGAATTGATCCCAACCATTGGATGGGAGGCGGTGCGCGAAGGAATCGACGACTACCGCTACCTCGCCACGCTGAAACAGCAGGCCGAACGCGCATCCGAAGCAGGACGAGACGACCTCGTTCAAAGCGCGGAAGAAGTCTTCGAGCAAGCCCGCGCCATGGTCACCATGGACAACTACGGCAAGGCTTTTCTACAAGTCCGCGCCGACCCCCATGAAGCCTCCGCCTACCACCGCCCAAGAATCGAACCCAACCTCCCCGTAGAAGCCTACGACACCCTCCGCCAAGCAGCCGCAGACCAAGCCGCAACAATCACCGCAGCACTCGCAGAGTGACGACTCCAAAGGGGTCAGTGTGTTAATTCGTTAATTTTGACAAAGCCTTGCCCATCCGGCGGATATCCGCATGCTTCCCTTCCCGGAATGACTTCACCGCAAGATATACGCTCGTGCGGTTTCCCATCCCGAGTGTCTCGATCACCCATCCGTTTTTCATGGAGGTTTGACTGCGGATCAACCAGGTCAAACCCTGCTTCCTGAGGTCCTTCCCCGGCAAGGCCTTCAGCTTCTCTGCATCAAGTTTGAAATACTTCAAACCTTTCTCCAGCAGCAACCGCGCAGCGGTCTCATCATGAGCGCGAACCATGCGGCCCCCCAGGCTTTCCTTCTTACGGCCGGAGACCGCGGCACCCATGTGATCAATCAGGCGATCTCGAAAATCGTCACCTCCGATATACCATCCTCTGCGCAGGGCATCCCACTCCGCCTGCTCCTCCTCATCCAGGACTCCGCGCGTAACTTCACGAGCCTTGAATTCCAGCTCATCCCGATATTTTCGCCGCTCCAGCGATCGGTCCCTTCCCAATCCGTAACTTCGCAACACCTCACTCACCTCGAGCCACTCCGGCCGCTTTGAACGAGGTTGGATAAAGGAAAGAAAACTACTCCACCGGTACCTGGCGAGCACGGGGCGATTGGGGTTCAACAAAAAGGCACGTGCGGGATTCAAGTGAATATAATCGCTGACCACCCGAAAATATGATGGCTCATCCTCTTCGATCAGCGGAGCCTTGTACCTCCCCTGAAAAACATGTCCGTTCAATTCATGACGGACACTGAACCGCTGCGCGTAGGTCCCCTGGAACCATTGCATTCCCGCGCTGAGATTTGCTTCCGGCGTCTCCAGAAGTAAGTGGTAGTGATTGCTCATCAGCACATAGCTGTGCACCACCCAGCCAGTCTGCTCGCAGGTCTCACCCAGGGTGCGCAGAAATGTTTCCCGATCGTGATGATCGCGGAAAACATCCTCTTTCCGGTTCCCCCGGCACATCACGTGGTACCGGGCACCTGGATATTGAATTCTGGGTTTTCTAGGCATGACTCCATGCTCGCGCACAACAAGGAGCAGGGCAAGGATAATTAACATATTAACACACTGACCCCTTTGGGGTGCAATTTGTTCCTTTTTTGTCTATTCAGTTACTCCCGGCATGATCAGGCGTTGCGGATCGTCTTTGGCCGGCGATGGGTCGGAGGGTTGGGGCGTTTCGTCGCTCGATCCGGGGGGGCGCGTGAGGTTGATCTCGTCCAGTCGGTAGTCTCCCGCATCCAGTTTCAGGTAGACAGGACCGTCCGCCGGCAGGTTCGTAATCCCGTGCTCGTACGTCGCCACAAGGGACCCGGGGCTTTCGTCATACCCATCTGCCGCTGCGTAAATCTCGACCGTGCGAGGGTCGAAAAGCAGTGTGTACCACACATCGGTAACCGGCTGGGCCAGGTGGCCCAGCCCATGACTTTCTGATGAGGTTCTTACTACCCCCTGGAAAGCGTATTCCGAGACCAATGCCTCGGCCCGTTTCGCGGAGGAGAAATAGAAATACCAGAACATCCCGGTGGCACGGGTTCTGATGGGGCCGGCCCCGTTCTGAATTCCCACTGCCATCAGGGTCTCCTCCGCGGGAAGGCCATTGCGGGTCGCGGCATGAAACCGAAGACGATAACGTGCTTCGCCTTCGTGGGCCAACAGGTCGTCGAATCGGGCCAGCGAGTTCACCGGGTGGCTCTCCGCGCCGTGAAACTCCGCCCAGCCGTCCCGGATCTCGGGCGGTCGAGGTCCGTAGCGGTGTTCCGCGGTCTCGATCCAGGTGTCGGGGAGGAGGCCTTCGCCTTCGAAGGAATCGGTCAGGCGCCCATCCGTAATCTCAGGCGGAGCCAGGATTCGCTCGAACGCAACGTCATCCCACAGATGTTCTCCCTTCGAGCGCCGTTTCAACTGGATCTCTACCGAATCCACCCCGGGCGGTATGGTTACCGTCGATTGCAACCGAACCCATCCCGCGGCCGGATCACTGGCAGGGAGAAGGCAGCGCGTCGGTTCGGCCCACACCCGCGAGCTGCCACCATAGAAATCCAGGATGGCCTCGGCGGGCACCGCGGTGTCCGGCGATTCACGAAGGTATTTTGCCCACGCAGTGAGACGATAACGCTCCAGGGGCTTGACCGGGACGCGCTGCCGGAGGGTGGACATTGAGGAGGAAGAGTGCAGAGCAGCTTCGCCGGTGCGCGCCCCCTCCCGGACAACCGTCTCCGATGCGGCGCGCTCCCATCCCTCCAGCGTACCGGACTCAAAGCCGCCGTTGATCAGCACGTTCTCGAGTTCGGCGTGATCGAGCATATAGAGTTGTATCCGGGCATGATCGTAGAGACTGTTTGAAGGTGGGATCTTCCGCCAGAACGCCCGAACACGGTCCGCGTCGTGTTCCCGCATCCGAAATGTGCTGACCGCGGTGCAGAGTTCGTGGATCAACCCGGTCTCTCGGCTGAAGAGGGTCGAAGCTTCACTCCAGGCCCAGAAGTTCTTCCCTGCCCGCCGCGTATTGATGTGCGGATAACGCAGCATCTGCTGATCGTAGTGCCGGCGTTCGACCCTCAGGTCGGCGATCTCGCGGGCGCGCTGCATGGCACGCGCGGCGGCCCGTGGCGAGGTGACGACCGGCGTCTGTGGACTCGGATAGTACTTCAATGCACTGATGATCAGGGTGCGATAGTACCGCCAGGCGTCGGACACACGATCCACACGGAACTGCACCGCCTCGGTGTCCTCTGTTGCGCTCCGGATCGCCTCCGCCATGCTCCGGTCCAGCTCCTTGACATCCTGAAAGCGGTAGGGAACAAATTCATCGTTGGGTTGGACGTAGGAGTTCATCGCCCAGGATACCCATTGGTAGAAGAGCCATCGCTTCCGCGTTTCGCCGTACGGCGTCGGCGGCCTGCGATCGTACACCGCCTCCAGCCGATCCCAGAACGCCCGCATCGGAGCCGCGGCCTTTCCGTAGGAGGCTTGGCAAAAGTCCCGCATGACCGCGTCCACATCCGCATTCACGTCCCACTGGAGCGCCTGGATGTAGTGGTACTTCGGACCGTCGAAGGACCAGTCGCCGCCGCTCTCCGCGACGTGCGCGATGGCCCCCAACTCGTCATGCCCCCACTGGAGGAACTCCTGCGCAGCGCGTGGATAGTGGCGAAACCCCATGAATGAGTTCCCATACATGTAGGAGTACAGATTGACCGACTTGCAAACCGATTTCCATTTCTCGGCCAACTCGAATTCATCTTCCAACACAAAAGTTTTGGTGATCGCCACATTATCCTCGAGAGGGAAACGAGGAGGCTCCGACGTGGTGGCGTAGGCCATGGCCTCCACCCATTTCCCGGGATGCGTTCGGGCCACCTCGCGCGCGACCTGGTTCACCCAGTGGAACCATCGCTCCGTCATGGTGTAGGGCGGATCGAAGGAGCCGACGAAGGCGGCGCATGTTTCACACTCGCACCAACCCGAGCCGTCATTCTGCCCCACCGAGGCCGCGATGGCGTCCGGGTTCCGGCGGAAGTACTCGTCGACGTACTGCACCGCGCGCTCCACCGTTCCGGGATGGGTGGTGCAGATCTGCCACCCGTTGCCGTACGCCCACCACTGGCGCTTGCCCTTGAAGAACGCGAACCACTCGGGATGGGCGGCAAACTCATCCGTGGAGAATATGGTCTGGATCTCGTGGCTGCCGAAGGGTCCGCCCCGCGGCCCCAACCGCAGGTACTTCTGATTCGGCGTGTACATGTACATCGCGCAGTTGGAACGGGAGAGAAAATCCGGCTCGTAGCGCTCCGCGAGCGTATCGGGAATGGTGAGCACGGGCCTCGACGGCACGACCTCGCCATACTCGGGATCGGGAAACAGCCAGCGGACGCCGCAGTGGTTGATGAGGAAGCGCTCCACCGCCAACTGGGATGACGACGCCTGCGAGCCCGCCAGGACAAGGTGCCGGCGACCTTCCACTTCGAAGCACTTGATGATGAACCCGTCACCCCGCAACCGGTTGAGTTCCGGAGCCTGCGCCCTCACGAAGGAATCGGCCCCGACATGGACGATCATGCCGGTGGCGGCAACAGCGGGCGAAACCGCGACGGCGCGCCCGGTGACCCTCGACAGGTAGTCGCAGAAATCCGCCGCCGC
>Ga0315336_1004528_pt1 | contig 16339 bp, 7 predicted proteins | sample ASW5metaG_FD_204512 | JGI IMG/M metagenome (GOLD analysis project Ga0315336, IMG submission 204512) | Ammonia-oxidizing marine archaeal communities from Monterey Bay, California, United States - ASW #5 | ecosystem: Environmental > Aquatic > Marine > Intertidal zone | place: USA: California...
TGTCAAAGGGATGACCGTCGGCGACCTCTCTGGTCACTTTAACGTTGACCAGTTGGCCAACACTTTTGACTCTGAGGAGATCGCCGGTGCCTTCAACTCACAGGATCTTCTGGCATCCGAGACATACAAGAATGGTGAACTGGGCACAGCGCCTGAACTAGTCGAGCAAGGAGTGATGACTCTTCAGGAAATTTACCTTGCGATCAAGGACCCTGAAGCACGGAGCGCCGATCTCCAAGGCCAAGGCTTCACGGTCGAACAAGTCCAACAGGCCAACATTGATGGTTTAACCCTGAAAGACGCGGGCTTCAGTGCCGTCGACGTCCCGATTGCAGATGTTGCGGAGATGGGCTTCAGCAATGAAGAACTCCTCACAGCGCACCCCGCTACCCAATTGGTCGAACAAGAGGTGATGACTCTCGAGGACGTCTACCTCGCGATCAAAGACCCCACAGCACGGAGTGCTGATCTCCAGGACCAGGGCTTTACCACCGAACAAGTCCAACAGGCCAACATCCAGGGTTTAACCCTGAAAGACGCCGGCTTCAATGTCCGCGACGTCTCGATTACAAATATCGCGGATGCGGGCTTCAACGCTACCGATCTAAAAGATGCGGGCTATGACGCCAGCGAGCTCTACCATAGGGGCGGCTTCAGTCCCAGCGACTTTAAAGAAGCAGGTTTTAACGCAGGGGAACTCCTACATTTGGGTGTCGATGCTAGCGATCTCGAGGACGCCGGCTACGAGACTGATGAAATTTCCATGGATGTGGACAAAGAAAGTCCTAGTGACTCCAGGTTGCCAGAAACTCATCAAGTGCCAGGTGAACGACTTGGCACTGAGGCTGTTCCACCTTCTCCCGTTGGTACAACTTTCGAGTCCCCTCAGATCCCTCCTCAGCAATCGGATTGGGGTGGACTAGTGAACCCCCCAAGCGACGAGCCGGCTGTTGAATTAGATTTCAGCCCTCTCAACATTTCCTTTGATTTTAATTTCAACCCTCTTAACATTTCCTTTCCGCCCCTATCCATCGGTAATCCGTGGGAAGCGGCGTCCCGTCCCAACGCGTGGAATATTGGGAGTGCCCTGGATGGAGCGCTCAAATCTGAGCGTCCTATATTGCCTTCTCCAGAGCTTCGAGAAGGGACTGAGCAGCCAATTGGAGGCGACAGCTCACCAGATGAGATGGATCCGGGAAGCAGTGGGAGTTTTCCCCAATTGTCAATCTTGTCAGATGGCCTCAGAGAGTCTTTGGAGGCATCTATGCGGGATTCCTTCAGTAATCTAAAACTGCTCCCTTCAGTTGTGCCAGACCTTGGACCTATGCTGGGAGGTGGGCTCCGTCCCTCTCAGTTTGGCACACCAGAAGAGCCCGACGAATTTGGAGACCCAGCGGCTTTATTTAGCTGGAGTGACTCCCCCGTTAGAGACAGACCTGTAGTTGCACCGTCTCCTCAAACCGGAGGGCTGTTTGACAATGAGCACCGTGATCACAGAGCTCATGCTGCTACCGCCTCCGGTCTACGAACTGGTAACTTCGAGGAGACTCACGAAGATGGCTCGATAGAGACGACTACCTACGCCCACGGGCAGCCTGTCAGTTCAACGATAGCCCACCTAGATGGATCGACCACAACAATGGATTACGAAAACGGATCTTTGGTCTCATCGATGACGATCTCGCATGACGAATCTGGGGTTATTACCAGCCGTATAAAAACTTTGTATGACGATGGAAAAATGAGCTCGTCAGAGACGCGTACCTACGACCAGACTGGAGCTGCAATTAGTGGTTACGTAAGGGACGGATCTGGACAGGTTATCGAAACTGCACAAGTCGAACAGAACGAAAACGATGAGTTTGTAGAGTCGATCACTACAACCTACAGGAATGGACAGCCCATAGATTCGAAGACAGTACACCAGGACGAATCAATAACGAGGACGGCCTACTCCAATGGACACCCCTCAAGTTCAGAGACTATCCATCAGGACGAATCAATAACGAGGACGGCCTACTCCAATGGACACCCCTCAAGTTCAGAGACTATCCATCAGGACGAATCAATAACGAGGACGGCCTACTCCAATGGACAGCCTGTGAGTTCAGAAACAGCCCATCCGGACAGGTGGACCACACTTGTCAAGTACTCAAACGGGCAACTCAATAGCACAGAGATAAAGGACGAGTCAGGGGAAGTAAAAGAGGAAGGCGTCAACGATTACAGAGAGGACGGAAGCCTCGAACAAATTTCTATAACGAACGGGATCGGCGGCTTCCATGCGACTGTTAAATATGACCATGATGGAGCGGGCTGTAGATACGAAAAGAATGATCCGGAGGGGAGAGTTCTCGAGCGCCACGCTGAGCAGTACGATGCGAAAGGGCAAATATCGTACCAGTCGACAGGTAACCGTGAGGAGGGTTTTATCGATACAAGGTTTAATGAGGCTGGGCAAATTGAGCGGATCGAAAAACTCGAATGGGACTCAAAGACCGGGGACGTTCGAATTAGTGAAGAGGCTAACAACGAATACGGCTCGGATGGAAGCGTTTATCGTAGCCACATAACGAACCACAATGAGAACACCAGAGCGACTATTAGCTATGACGGGGAAGGAAACAGTAGCAACTTCGAGAAATTTGATTCGAACGGTAAGGTGATTGAACAGTACGACTATGGTAGGGATCCTTCTATGACCGGGGATGGACCTTTCGAAGACAAGAAAGTCGACGACGGACCGGTAACAGAAGACGCTACAGACAAAACAGGCGAAGACCCCGACCTTGGCGGCATTTTGGGCGGTGCGCTTGGCGGCTCTGATGGAGGGGCTGACACAGTGGTGCCTACAATGGACACAGCGACCGCGACTTTGCTAGAGGCTCAGGCACTCGTAGATTCGATAGCCGCGGACGCTACCACGGATGACTCATCTACATCCGAGGAGTCCTTTGACGCAGATGGGTATGAGGATGACGATTCGGAGGAACTCATTGACGACCCTCTGAAGCTACCCGAAGAATGATGTTCAGTCTGGCTCGTGAAACGCCTGGCGGATGTTGCGGGTAATCGGGTACGTAAAATAAGTCACCAGGCGGCGCTCGCCAACCAGCAGGTCGGCGCTCGCCAGCATCCCCGGCGTGAGATCAACCTCATCGGGCAAATCTTTCAAAGAGCTATCAAAAATCTTCACCCGTCCCCGATACCAGGCACCCGGCTCTCCTGAGAGAGAATTATCAAAGGTGTCATCTGAGACAAACACCAGTTCGCCCTTGAGGTCGCCATACTGCTGGTAAGGCAGCGCATCCAGCTTGATCGAGACCGGCGCCTGCAGCTTCAGATCACTGACATCCTTGGGGTCGATGTCGATCTCGAGCTCAAGCGGTACGTTGGTTCTGACCAAGGTAAACAACGTCTCACCCTCGGTAACAATTGAACCGGCCGTCACCTTGGGCAGATCGAGCACAATGCCATCGACCGGGGAGCGCACATCTAGATTGGCGACCTGCCGATCCAACTTCACTTGCTCCTCGCTGAGTTCCGCCTTCGCTTCCTGATTACTCCCGAGTTCCTTTGCCAGTGTTGACGCCCATTGGGCATGGAATGCCTTTCGATCGGCGATGGTGGACATTTTCTTGACCCGAAGGTTGTCGATCGAATTCTTGGCGCTGGCATACTCACGCTGCGCTGCCAGACTAGCATCCCGCGACTGCAGGTAGCTCAGTTGTGATCCGATTTTCCTGTCGTATAACTTCTTGTGAGATTCTTCAATCTGCTGCTTAACCTTAAACTGCGTACCTGCAATCTCAGCGGCATTGCGGGCCGCGATGACTTCCTGATCGAGACTTCTGATCTGCGATTCAAATGAGGCCATGCGTGAGCGGTATTCATCCAGCCGCTTAGAGAGGATATCGCGATTGACCGCTTTCAGACCCGTAGAGGTGGGGATTTCCCCGCCGGATGCCATCAGCTCCTGTTCCAGCGTCATGCGCCGGATACGCTGACCGGTCGCGCCCAGTTTTTCCATAACCACCGTGAGATTGGCTGTTGCAAATGTGCCATCCAGTCGTACAACCGGCTGGTCCTTTACCACCGCCTGGCCGCGCTCGACATACATTTTCTCTATTGTGGCACTCGATGTCGCCTGTACCTCGACGTTCGGTACTTTTGTTCTTAACTTGCCCCTTGACGACACCGTGGTATCGACAAAGGTCACGGATAGAAAAACAAAAAGCAGGACTACAAAGGTCATCAGGGAGGTCCACGCGATCCAGATCGGTCTTGATGGGGTGCGGTCGTAGATCGCATCAGTATCTTCGATCACTTCAGTGATCGGTTGCTGATCGCCGCGTGAGGATACTGGGATTGCCTCGCTGCCCTCACCTTCACCTGCTGCTATCTTGTCATCGACATGTCCAAGCCGCACATTACTGGAACGCACATAGCCCGCCAACTGGCCCATGAGCTTCAAAGCAGTTCCCGGATTGTCTGCGATGTACGTGAGAAATGCCTCATGGTCGATCTCGGTCACGACCACGTCGGTAACCGTCTGCGCACTTGCACTGCGTACGCCCCGGTCAATAATGGCCATCTCACCAAACAGAGCGCTCTGCTCTACTGTGTGTAGAACGATTGGTCCCGTCTGACTCGTCTTAACGATCTCGACAGACCCTTCGTTCAGTACATAAGCGTAGCCACCAGTTTCCCCTTCCCGAAATATGAACTCGCCACGCGGATATCTGCGCTGGGTACTCATGCAGTAGTTCCTCCGCCCAGCCCCATCAATTTCCCCTCAACTTCCCAAAGATAGGTATAGGTGCGGCAGTTCGCAATCAATTCCTCATGGCGACCATCACCAACCAGGTTGCCGTCATCGAGCACGATAATCTGCTCAAAGTCTCGGACCATCGCGACATCCTGAGTCACGAGGACAATACCCCGGTGATTGGCCATTGCTGCCAGATTGTTGATCACTTTAAGCCGCAGTTCTTTGCCAACCGAAGACAGCGCATCGTCGAGCAACAACACTGCGGGGTCACCAGCGAGTGCCCGCGCCAGTGCGAGCAACTGGCGATAGGTGCTGGAAAGCCTCGAAGCCCTAGCATCGATGTTTGCGGCCAGGCCATCTGGTATGGACGGCAGAACATCTGTGAACGCAGACAATGCCATGGCTTCTTCCAGTTCCCGATCGCTCAGATTAGCGCGTGCTCGTCTGAGGTTCTCGTCGATACTGCCGCTGAAGAACTGGGGGGTGTCCGTAACCATTGATACCTGCTTGCGATACTGTTCCAGGTCAAGATTAATCAGAGGCGAGCCGTCGACCTGGATCGAACCGCCGGTCGCACCGAGGTTTCCCTGGAGTATTCTCAACAGAGTCGACTTGCCGGCACCAGCCGGACCGACCACGGCGACACGCTGCCTGGGCTCGATCGTCAACGTCACATCCTGCAAAGCTTGCACGCCTTCACCAAAATTCATTGCGACATGACTCAGTTCGAAGTGCCCTCGAACTCTTCGTGGGGTACCAAACCCCCGTCGTTCTGGCGTGCCGTGCCAGACCTGGGTGATCTGCTGCATCACAGTGCGCATTTGTTCAAATTCAGCAATGACCGCGATCATCTGAACAACCGGCCGCACCACCCGCGCGCCGAGCATGTTCACAGCGATAATGGAACCTGCCGACAGTGCCCCCGCAAAAAAGAGCCAGATTCCAGTGACAACGATGGCAACCGTCATCAACTGTTGCAGCAAGGCCGCAGCGTGAGTTGAGGCAGAGGACACCTGCTCCCGCTGGTCCTGTGCACGGATCGCCATTGCCGCAGTCCGTCTCCACTCCCGCCGCTGAGTAGGTTCCTGGGACAGTGTTTTGACGGTATCGATGCCGCTGATTGTCTCGCGCAGGACCCGGCTGCGGTCCGTACGAATCGGGCTGGAATCCTTGACCCGCCTTTTTTCAATGACCTTGAGCGCCAGCGAGACCAGGCCGCTCACTGCAGCAAATGCCAGCACAATCAGTCCAAGCACTCGGCTATAAGCCATCAAGATAGGCATAAAGACGATCAGTGCCGTGAGGTCAAAGAAGCGCCCGAGGACCTGCTGGGACAGAAATCCCCGTACGGTCCCGGCACCCATCGCTGCACTTTCAAAGTCACTGCCGCTGCGCTGAAACCCTGATATCGGCAGATCGAGGATCTTATCGAATACATCCCCCGACAACCGCGCTTCGATTGCACCGGAAATATGACGGATCAGGTAGTCACGCACATAGGCGAAGAAACTGTTAAACATCAATGCCAGCACCACGCCTACGGTCAATACTGTGAGGGTGGACGTCGCCTTGTAACCGACGACCTTGTCCAGTGCGATCTGGATAAAGATGATCGGCACATAAGTCATGAGATGCAGTAACAACGATATCACCAATATGCACAGCAGGAGCCACTTGAAGCGCATGAGTTCGTGTACAAACCACGAGAGCCCGAATTCACGATCCTGAGCGGCGTGCCCGGTCTCCCGACTAACCAAAACCAAGCGCTGCGACCAATCTTGCAGGAAATCCGGCACTGGCAGCTTCTGTGGCGTTGGGTCGGGATCCGTAGGATCCACCGCGAGGATTGTTGGCGCTGTTTCGCCCTCCCCTTTCTGGTACCCAGCCAGCACCAGCGTAGTGCCGTCACGCATTAAGGCGACGCACGGAAACAGGTAGGCACGTTTTTCGAGGTCTGAACCTTTGGTCCGGCGAAACTGTATGGAGACGCCCGCCCTAGAAAAGTACTCGCCAAGCTGGCGTTCATTGGCGAGTTCACCCGCCTGGTAAGTTTTCTCGATCTGGTCTGCAGGCAACTGGCAGCCCAGCCGCCGCGCAACCACCCCGATGCTTAGTGCAGTCGCCAGCATCCGGTTGCTTCCAGGTTAGGCACAACAGCTGTCAATAATGACATCATTCATGCTTTATACCGTGAGGACCAGAGTGGCGCAATCTCTGAATCATTGGGACCCTCTCAGGTACCGGGTTTTTCGCTTGCGGTGAAAACTTTGACCGGCTCTGAAAAGCCTTTCAGTTCCTGCCCGCCCAGATCAGAGATCTGGTAATCGTCCTTGACGAAGAAAAGCGTTTCCTCATCAATGACAACGTCTCCAGGTTCTCCAAACGACTGCAGCCGGGAAGAAAGGTTAACGACACTGCCAATCACGGTGTAGTCAATCTTGTCGCGCGGTCCAATGTTGCCCACTTTGGCGTAGCCGGTGGCAATGCCCACCCGAACAGCAAAGGGAAAACGATTCTGTTCTCGGTAGAGTTGATCCAGTTCCGCGGCTTTGTGCTGCATGGCGATTGCGCAGCGTACAGCATTGGACGCGCTGGTCACTTTGTCTGTACTGTTTTCAAAAAAGGCCAGGATGCCATCGCCCATGTACTTGTCGACAATGCCGTCGGCTTCAAAAATAATTGCGGTCGTTTCCTCGAAATAGCGTTCCAATACATCCTGCACCTCCTGCGGATCAGCTTGGTCAGTGAAGGCAGTGAAGTTGACAATGTCCGAGAAAAAAACGCTGATCCGTTTTCGGGAGCCACCAAGCTTCAATAGGTCCGGATCGTCTCTAATCCTGTCCATCAGTACCGGCGAGAGATAACTCTCGAGACTGCCGGCCAGCACGCCCTCGTACCGCTCCATGACAGTCACCCGGTACACGCTGGAAAACAGGTAGACCGCAATCAGGGTAATAAAAACAGGCAGCACTGGCAGCATCCAGCCGCCGAATAGAAAGAGGCCGAGCACGCCCGCAGCGTAAAAGACGATCACACCGAGCGCCGTGAGACTGAAGATCAGTGTGCTTGCTTTCCAGCAGATCAGAACCAGCAGCACGCTAAGCAGAACCGCTGCGACAGCCGCAAACAGATTACCGGTGGGCCGTATGAATTCACTGTGGAGCAACGAACTGGCCGCGTTTGAGAACACATAGGAACGTGGAAACAAGCGCTCCAGAGGCACCGGACTGAAATCGCCCGACTCACCGTGCTGTGCGGAAGTATCTGACAGGAACACCAGCTTACCGGAAAAATCCGGCTGCCCATCGGCCTGCAGCAGGTCCCAGGCGCTGTAGGACTGTGGGTAGTTCTCGGGATTCAGCGGACCGGCCAGATTGACAACAAGATTGCCCTGTCCATCAAGTGGCACGTTGATATCACGCGAGGATCCTTTCGCCCCGACCGGAAAGTCTTTCAGGATTAGCTTGGAACCATCCACTGGCACGATGTTTTCGATGTCATAGTCGAGATAAGCCGACAGGGCCTGTAAAAAAAATGACGGGATGAGGACACCATCGAGATCGGCCACCAAACGAACCCTGCGAACAACACCATCGGCGTCCGGGATGATGTTGACAAATCCCACCCCGGCGGACTGCTCGGCGATATCTGCAAGCGGAGACACGAGGACACCCGATGCCTGGGGCACAGTACCAGGCTCAACCGACGGATTCAGATCCAGGGCAAGGGATTCCGGAGGCGCTGCGGGCGATGCAGCGTGGGAAAAATCGAGTAGAAACGGACTGATCACGCTGCCGGCATTGACCACAGACTCGGTCAACTCCTCGTTACCGGCACGATCCGCCCACTCGACAAACATCACATCACACGCAATCGCTTCGGCGTTTCCTTCGGCAATTCGTTGAATCAGGTCCGCATAGTGAGTTTTTGGCCAGAACGAAACGCCCGACGCCTGTTTTGAATAATTGTCGAGATTGATGTGGACCAGCGCATTGCTGTACTCGGGGTTCATGCCCAGAGCGTCCCGAATCTGGAAACGGCTGTCTACCGTTTTCAGTTCAAAGAACTCTAAGGCTCTCGGGAACGCCGTGATCAGGCCAAAAACGACTAGAAAGACCAAGGCATTACCCCAGGTCAAAGTGCGAACTGGAATGCGGTGTCCCGTCATACTTGTGTCATCGGTGCTGTATAACAAACATAGTCAAGGCCACATCGTCACCACTGGCTTCATGAGTCAAACTTTTTGCCGAGATTCCGTCGCTCTGTGAGCCGCGAAAAGCAACGCCCCCAATCACCGGCTTTTCCAGACGCTGAGCGAGAACGGCTCCCTTGCCTGCCGACTGTCCACCCTGGAGTGTTTCGATCAACGCGTGAATTCGCTTGAAAAAACGTTTGCGACTCTTGCCCTTCGCCTTTTTGTAGCTCGCAAGAAACTTCTCCAGTTTCTTCAGTCGCTTCTCCGAAGCAATCAAGATAAAGTTTTCCTCGCCAACATTCTGGTCCAATGCCAGCCAGCCCAGCGTACCAAAAGCCACTTCCGATTTTTTGCTTTTACGACCCTTCGCTGAATACAACAACGCATACTCGTCCAGGGTAGAGCGATAGCAGATGTAGAACCAGGTCCCTTTGGAATGCTCAAAGTTCAACTTGAGCGGATCACCCGAGTGGAGCGTAGCACCTGCCTCGATCACAGCCAGGGTTTCATCCCCGGTTCCCTGTTTACCGATAAATCCATAACGGAAAGAGACTTCGCCTGCCTGTGCATTCGGGACAATGGCCAAAAGCAGAACAATAAACCCTATCTTCAGGTGTTTCATCGGCTTAATCTTTCGTATCGACCTGATTCGCAACCTTAACCATCAGTTACCTTGCGTCGTGGTGTGGCCGCCTTCACCGACCAGACTGAACGGCGCCCAGAAAATCGGGTGGGCATAGGAGAATACAACCTTACCGCTTTGCGGTTCAATGAAACCCGGTCCGTCAATCAGATCCAAAATAGTCTGTCTCAACGCCTCAGCACGGCTCAGTTTGGCGTCTGCTACTTGTTTCCTGAACAAACCAGTCGTTAACGCCCTGGCCGAAGTGGTTTCCACCGGCCAGTTGCTGACCAGAAGGGCTCGCGCACCGGCATAGAAGAACGCTCTCCCCAGACCAGAGATAGCCTCAGCGCCGGCACCCTCACCCGAACCGGTGTTACAAGCGGACAAGACCACCCAGTCGGCATCCAGTTGCAAACCCAACACCTCGCCCATCGTCAGTAAACCATCCTCCTGACCACCGACAACTTCAGGGGAGGACAATGCAAGCGCTGGCTGTACCAGTCCGTCCAGATCGCCCGGAATCAATCCATGAGTGGCGAAAGCAATCACTCTATAAGCTGAAAGGTCCAAACTCTTGACCTTGGATTCGCTGGCAGCCTCACCGGTGAAAACATCCTGGTTCAGATTCGCTTGAAGCGCACGGGCAATCTCGTTTACCTCATCGCGCGTGTCTGGCAGCGGTGGCAGCACGGTGAGATCAACGCTGGTCATCTCATCGAGATTTTCAACCTTAACCAGGCCGCGCAACTTGACCGATACGCCCCGTACCCCAATTTTGTTTTCACCCGCTGTTCCCGTGCTGACCTGCAGCGCCGCCACCACCTGGGCCTGTTCGGACGAGAATACAGGATCCGCAAACCCTGCGAAATTACGCCGGGTTCCCTTGCCAGAGGGCATAGCCCGCAAAGTGCGCAAAGCACCTACCGAGGGCAATACCGTAACGCTGTGTGTACGCGCCAGCCAGGGAACATCACGATACTCAGAGAAAAGCGTTTCGCTGGTGACGACTGGCTCGATTTCCTTTGTTGGGAGAACCGACAACGGCAAGTAGCCCAGTGCCCGGTGCGGTACGATGACCAGGTGTTTTTGCTGCCACCAGGCTGGCACGACGGGACCCAGGAACTGCTCGTAGAGTTCATAGGCTACAGCCAAATCGAATGATGGAATGTCGCCCAATGAAGCCGCATCAGGGGCAAGTGCCATACGAATCTCGTCGACTTGCTCACCAAGATCGTCTGCACCCAAATCGATTGCTGCGAAAGCAGGGGCGCCCGTCTGACTGATCGCCCAAACAAAAGAACGTTCTTGGCCGATAAAAAACCCAAGCAATGCCTCGTCTGGCAGCAGGACAGACTGCGCCTGGTCGAGGGATGGTGCCTTGGGGTTGATGAGTTCGGCATAATCGGGAAAGTTGGCTTCGATTTCTTCCATCAGGGCCGAGCGGGCTTGACTCAATCGACTGATGGTGCTCTTCAAGTCCTCGACCACTTGTGGATCCTGCTCATCGCTTGGTTGTGCCAGATGGTCGGACAGCAGCCCGCGCATAGCGCTGATCTGTTGCAGCGCATCCTGTTCCCGACGCATCAGTTGAGCCAGTGCCGGATCCTTCGCCGCGGCCCGGGCGCTGCTCTTGTCAAGCGCACCTTGAACAACCCGGCCACGGGCCAGATCGGCAAGTTCGAAGGCCTTCGACAGATGTGCCTGGGCGAGCGTCGAGCTAGAAGCTTCGGCATGCAAATCAGCCAGCAAGCCAATATATTGTTCCAGAACCAGGGCCAGTCGGGCCTCGCGAACTGTTCCCAAAGTATCGTCATCGCGGGACCTGCGCGCACGACTGAGCAGGACAGGCACCGTCTCCCTGAAACGAATTAGTGCTTGATGATGTTCACCCGCAGCATTTTCCATGACGGCTAACAGGGCGCCTAACTCGGCGGTCTCCGGATGTTGATCACCCAGGGCGTGGCGCTTGGCCTGGTAGGCCTGCGCCAGGATAAGTCGAGCCTGGTTGGCTTGGTCCGAATAAAATAGAGTCAGGGCGTAGCTGGGATTCTGATTGAGTAGCCTGTCCCTGGATTCTGGATCATCAGCGAGCCCGGATTCGATGTGCACGTACAGCTCGATCGCTCCCTCCCAATCCTCACTCAAAACCAGTATATCGGTCAGTAATTGATGGGTTTCCTGCAGGGAAACAGAACTTGATGGTGCTTCGATGGTCTGCCAGATCTCCAGGGTGGTGTCGGCCAGCGTCTCGGCCTCGTCGAAACGACCCTGTTCCAGCAACGCCCTGGCAAACCCTGTCGTCGCATCTGCCGTCGCGTTGGAGTAGCGACCGAATCCCGTCACCGATTCCGAGATCATCTCGCGCCAAATGATCTCAGCTTCAACCGCACGCCCCTGGCGAATCAGGTTGTCACCCAGCATTTGCAGGTACCAGAGATGAACCCTGAGGTTAAGCTTGGGGATAAGAATATGCTCGCCATAGTTCGGGATGTCTTTGTGTTGCCGAAAATTTTCCAATGCCTTGCGGTACAGAACCTCGCCAGCGTCCAGCTTCCCCGAAACCGCCAGTAGCCGCGCTTCGGCGGCCCAGATCTGACTCTGCAATTCATCCCATGCAAAGACCTCCCAGTACTTCCGGTTCTCCTGCTCTTTTTTCCAGGTCGCCGTCGCCTGATTCAGGAGAATTTTGGCAGTCTGAAGATCGTCACGGTACAGGTAATAATGAACCAGAAGGATGCGAATAATCAGTTGATCGGTTTCCGGATATTTCGATTTAGCCGCGACCGACATGGCCTCTTCAAGCAGTGCTTTCGCTCTCAACATCGAACCGATTCGCATTTCGGCACTTGCTGCTGCCGTCAGTGTTTGGGAATGTGCTTCAGCCGTTATCTGCCTGGATGCATAACTCTTGCGGCCATACTCAATAGCCGATCGGTAATCCTCGATCTGCTGTCCCGAGCGGCCAACCAACTGTGCAGCATCGGCTCGTGTGCGGTAGAAATTCACCAACTCTCCCGGGTCGGTGGTGTCAGGCGGCGTTGCGTCGGCACCGGCACGCAATTTCTCGATCTCTTTCAGACTCTCCTCCCGCTTACCGTCCAAGATACTGGTGATGTCTCGGATTGTCCGCGGGGGTGGGACGTACTCGGTCTTCGCCAAGTCGGCCGTCACCTTTTTGGCATCCTCTAGAGACATGCTCTGGGGTGATGTTTCTTTATCTTTCGTTTCGGCAGTCGTTGAGTCAGCATTCTTCTCACAAAGAGCCATAACCTTTTCAAAACTTTTCCCATCCGCCTCCGACACTTGATAAAAAACAGCGTCGCCGGATAAACCGGTTTTGATAATCGCTCTTTTCATTTTTCTGGTGATTGAGGACGCATTGGCACTGATACACGCACTAAATTTTTCATTGAAGACGCCGCCTCCCCATACCTCCTCAGCAGTCTTCTTCATTGCTTCAGAAAATGCCCGATCCAGTGCTGGCCCAGCCGATGGGATTGTCTTGTTTTTCTTAGTAGCACCTGTCGACTCCGCCTTCTGTGTAGACTTACCAGATTGTTGTTTGTTCATACAGGACTGCAATACTTTGAGAAAGCTTTCCTGGTCTTCCGATGACACCTTCCAGAAAACCGCGTCAGCTACAAAACCGTACTTGATGACCCCGATCTTCATTGCCTTGGTGATCGAGTCAGCGTTTTGGGTGACACATTGACTGATCTGTTCGTTGTGCTCACCGCCACCCCAAACAGCTGCGGCTTTTTTCATCGCAGTTGCGAATTTTTGATCCGGTTGAGTCTCCTCCTCAGTAGACACTTTCCCCGACTTCTTATCGGTTTTCTGAATTGAAGTTGGTGCTGGACTTTCGTCCTTATCATGGTCGCGGGCAGCAAGCTCCGGCGCCGTACAAATACCAAGCCCAACGACCAACACAAACCACGCGGGCAGTAGAGATGACTGACCACGACGAGCCCAGCGGTTTTCCCGCGTGTGGGAACATCGTTTGGAGTTCAGGTGCATGTTCATCATGAACTGGCTCAGGCTATTGATTGTAACTAGGGGCCAGCCTCAGACAAGCTTTGAGGCCAGATATAACCGGTCTCTAATTTATCAATTAATCGCGCAACATTTTTCCGCGCAGTTGCCTCGTGAGTACCCAAGAAAAACTCTGTGGAGTAGATGCTGGCTCTGTCCAACAGGGACTTCATGAATTTCCCCTGGCCCACATTGAATTCCTTATCTGAAAGATATGAAAACTCGGCTCGGACTTGTCGACTGTCAGCGAAAAACTCTGACCAGGATTGCGCCAGACCTGAAAGGTCAATGTCGACGGTGAGCTGAGACTCCAACGCATCAGGACTCGTTTTATGTGTCGTTGCAATAATTGCGTCATGGACACGATTTCTCAGGTCATTGTCCAGGCGATCATCGCTCACCTCAAGAAATAATTGCGCACTTTTTTGCTCATTGTTGGCGCCCGGAATTTCGAAGATGACGTCATGAAACCATAGACTTAACTCGACCGCATCATGCTGCAACTCAGCTCCCCTTAGCTTGATATCGGCAAATGCCTTGTCCAGTTCATTAAGACAAAACACAATGTGAGCTGTCGTATGGTAGTGGCGATGTGGCTCAAGATAGTGAGCTTCTAGTTCATCAAAAATACTATCTTCCCCCTCGCCACCACAGCGTGACCATATATCGAGAAATCGCTCGCGATCTAGGATCATAAAATATTTTTTTTAAAACAAAATTTAGGGGACTGAATTATCGGAGGATGCGTTCAGCAAGGAAGTTTATAGATTAAATGTGGTTCTAAAGAATTCCGTGACTTCCTTGATTGCCTTATGGTGCGTTTTGCGGTCGTATTTGTTCCTAGACTTTGCTACTTCGCAGGAAGTGTCGGACATCAACGATTCTTGACCTTCGAAGTACTTTGCAGACTCGACAATCAACCTCTCGAATCCTTCCAGTGCCCATTCATACTCAGATTTTTCTGCCTGGCCACCTTCTTCTCGGTAGGCTGCCTGACAAGAGGCATAAATACCGCCTAAACTGTCCAGGTCTGGACCAGACAGTTGTTCAAATGCTTCTTCCAAGCCGTACTGGATCACATCTTTTTTGGCCCGGTCCGTGATAGACGTGGCATTTTCGCCTAAACATTGCCCCATCTGCTTGCCAGGACCCCAGTCCCCCCAGTTTTCGCTGATATAGCCTGTAACAAATTTCGCGAATGTCTTGTCCAAGGCAGATTTCGGCTTGACCGCGACTTGTTCTTCTTGTGACCCACCTTGCTCGCACAGTGCATACACTTTATCAAAGCTGGTCACATCACTATCAGAAAGCTTTTCAAATGCCTCATCCAGGCCATGTTCCATGACACCTTTCTTGGCACCGGTCGTCATGGCGGCTGCATTTGTGGCCAGACAATCGCCAATTTTCTTACCCGGGTCCCAGCCCTGCCAGTATTGACTCACGTATTGCGTTACAAATTCTGCGAACGCCTTGTCTAACTGCGGGTCGACCGGGACAGAGGAGCTCGTTTCTGCAGATGTCGAGCTGTTTGAGGCAGCCGGCGCTTGCTCCTCCTGTTTTTGTGATGCTCGTAGCTGCAGAACGCTGTCGATTTGAGGCCTCATCATTTGAATAGACATACTGGCATGGCGACACTCGCGCAGACGATCCGGCAAGAGTGAGATACACCCCGCATACAAATCGTCTGACTCCTCGGCAACCTGTACCATGCCGATGCCCTTCGCCTCCCGCCACATGCAGTAAGTAGGATGGGGCCCAATGCTCCAATTTGACCCTCTTTTTAGGTCGTTATCAAAACCATGATGAATGCCAGGGTAGATGGTGATCTTGAAGTCCTTACCGGCCTTGCTTAATCGGTTGACATAGTCTGCACAGGGAACGTACCACCCAGTTTGATCTTTGTCGCCCATCAAAATTCTGACCGGTCGATCGGTGACCAGGTCTCCTTCGTCCCAGGTATAGTTACACGCCGGATAGAAAGAGACATAGGCGGCTGGTTCCTGTCCTTCCGGCGCCCACATCCGCTGGAAACGCTTCACGGTGGCATACAGGGTCGCAATCCCACCAACCGAGAACCCCATGAGTGCGATCCGCGCCGGATCAATGCGTGGGTGGGTCGACAGAAGCGCCATCGCCCGAAATGCATCAATGATGTTCGGTAATCCCTGGTTGAGGCTATAACACTTCTTCCGACCCCTACATCGGATCTCGTTGCTGTCTATTACGAACGTTGCAAGACCGATTCCTCGCATTTTCTCCGCCCACTTGAAGACGCTGCAATCACGATCACCACGACACTGGTGGCTTATCCCCTTCCCGCCGTGCAACAAAATGACGGCCGGCATACGCTCGGCACCGCTACTTGGGAATGCCAGGTAACCATGGACTTTTATTGGCGGCCCCACCGGCCCCCCCTCAAGGAACTGTTTCAAACCCATAAATGGAGGCGAAAAGAACGAAATGCGTCCCGTCTGTTCTGCGGACAGTGATTGGATGTTTCCGCTGGCCCAAACGCTCGTAACTGCAGTCAATAAAAACAAGGACAGAGAAATTTCTAGAATTCGTCGCATCTTGTATATGCCTAATTACGACAATAATCTTAACAGTTCCCTAAGAATTCCGACATCATGAACCTCTACATCCCCAAACGACAGTTATGGGTCAGCATTGCATCATCCCGTGTTCGATCTACCAGCGGTAACACCACCAAAGCGGT
>Ga0315336_1004529_pt1 | contig 16336 bp, 14 predicted proteins | sample ASW5metaG_FD_204512 | JGI IMG/M metagenome (GOLD analysis project Ga0315336, IMG submission 204512) | Ammonia-oxidizing marine archaeal communities from Monterey Bay, California, United States - ASW #5 | ecosystem: Environmental > Aquatic > Marine > Intertidal zone | place: USA: California...
GCCCGGTGGATAGCCACCGCAACCTGGCCAGATAGCTCAGTCGGTAGAGCAGGGGACTGAAAATCCCCGTGTCGACAGTTCGATTCTGTCTCTGGCCACCATATAAAACAGTTACTTAGCCAAATCAGCCTCCTCTGATGTCATCACTAATGTCATCAGTCATAAATTAATCGCATTCGAGTCTAGTACGTGACAACTCACAGACTAACCTCGAAAGTTATGACAGGAAGGTTAGATATGAAGATCGTCACCACACACATTGGCAAATATCAGACGGGTTCTGGATCTCGATATCGTGTGAGGATTACAAACCGGCGATTGATCCAGTACGCCCACCGATTCAACAAAGCAGGCTTTAACACACGACGGGCTGCAACCGAGTACGCGCGCGCGATCGAACGAAAGATCGAACGCCTCGAACGAAGCGACGTAGAGCTTTCCTCAACGCTCGGAAACCTAATCATGCGGTACCAACAAGAAGCCCTACCTTTCCTTAATCCAGTCGACCAGCGACGCCGAAAACAACAGCTTTCGTGGTGGGCCAATTATTTTGGCAAAGATACGGCCCTCGTTGACATCACGCCAAGAAAGATTTCAGAGGGGCTAGCTGCACTTAGCCAAAAAAGGAAGGAACACGCACCAAGAGGCAAGCCTCAAAAAGCACACGAGTCCAAGTTGATTTCCCCGGCAACGGTTAATCGGTACCGCGCCGCTTTGTCCGCACTTTTTTCGTTTGGCGTTAAAGATGTTCACTGGATTGACAGAAATCCCGTTCACGATACTCGCTGCGCCACCGAACCTCGCGGTCGAATTCGTTGGCTTGAGCCCAATGAATTAGATCGACTGGGACAATACGTCGATGAAGAAACTGGCCACCTGCCACTGCTGTTCTGGCTAGCTCTAACAACTGGTGCTCGCCGTGGAGAGTTACTTGCAGCCCAATGGGCAAATGTAAAATTCGAGCACGGATATGCAACCGTTACGCTACCCACCACAAAGAACAAGGAACCGCGCGTCCTGCCAATCGCGCTCCCGAAGGTGGTTAACCTATTGCGAGCTCAGAAAGTCCGTATTGGACACACTAGTGAACTAGTCTTTCCACCGGAAAGAGCCGGCGAGCGACACTACCGGTGGCGAATTTCCTTCAACAACGCATTGGAAAAAGCTGACATTCAGAACTTCCGCTTCCACGATCTCCGCCACTGCTTCGCATCGTATTTGGCAATGCAAGGCCACGATACAATTCAAATCGCTGACCTTCTGGGGCAAAAATCGCTTTCTATGGCCCAAAGGTATTCGCATCTTAATCCGAAAGCCCGCATGCGGAACGCAAGAAGCGCGATCGCCGGTATGGGCTTAATCGACAAAACGTCGGGGGGATAATTTGGATAGTGACTTTCCGCCCGAGCGAGCAAAGCTGACCGACGACGAGATCGATACCTTTTTTGGCAGCTTGCAAGAGGGTATCGACACCAAACAATCAGCGTTAGCTCTAATGGGGCATTACATTTCGGAATTCGAGTCTGCAAAAGTCAATCATAGCAACCACCCAGAGTTGTCAAATCGCACCAGAGCCATCTTCGATCAATGGATATACCAAGTGTTCGATCAAATAATCAGTGGAACATCAGCGTCACAGGCGCTGGGACTGACTAATCCGCCAGGTGCAAAACGCGACCCGCGTAAATCTCAGTCCGATATGCTCTTAACGATCGGCGTCGATTTTATAAATCGCTCCTACACAATCTCCAAAAAGTTCAAGAATCCAATAACCCCGGCACTCGGTGACATCGCGAGTCTGTTTTACGGGGTCAACGGCGATCGGATTGTTAAGGACGCGTATCACAAACATCGAAACGAAATTTCCAAACTTTTCTCTTTCGATCAACGGGCCTACGACGAGCTCCTATTTCAACTATTGTTCGACCCTTTTGGGGAAAGAGAAACTATGGAGGAAGAACTTACTCCACTCAATTCGCTGGGGTTTAGCGAAGTCGAACGTCTAATTATCCAGTATTTGGCCGTTCGTTCTTTTTCCGATTGACGAACATAGTTGGGCCAGTTTCAAACAACTGGCCCAACATTGAACGACGTAGATAACGAAAATTCGCAACCCATCACGAACCTCACGCTTTGCTTCCAGGAGTGGGACCGACCCAGAAAAGTTCAGAAAGAGAACTCGCATATCTGGAACACCACTAGTTCAATTTACTACTTCATCGAGAGAAATTACGAGGAACTTGAAAAACGAAAAGCCATTGCCCGGCTGGGAAGGAGCAAGCGTGCTGCAATGCTTATACACGTGCGCAAGACATTGGAGTTTTGCCAAGAGTGTGCAATCAAATGAGCGACCAACACGATTCACTGTCCGAGGACGTACTAGCTAGATCGTTCTGTAAGGCCAATCCTGAACTCCGCTATGTCGCTCAATGGGGATGCTGGATGCGCTGGGACGGTACACGTTGGGTCCAAGACAATACGCTTTTTGTATTCGACCGAGTTCGGAATCACATCAGACTTTCTAATCCGCAAAACCCAAGCATTTGGCTTACAGCCAAGAGGGTTGCCGCAGTCGAAAGGTTAGCTAAAGCAGACAGAGCCTATGCAACGACACCGGACCTTTGGGACAACAATGATCTTGAGCTAAATACCCAATCAGGCATTGTCCAACTCCAATCGACCCGATTGCTACCGTCAGACCCTGATAGGTATTGCACGCTAGTAACCGGGGCAGAGAGCCCACTTGGTGCCTGCCCTGTGTGGGATCAGTTCATAGATCAGATCACCGGCGGAGACCAAGAATACGCGTCTTATCTACAACGCATCATTGGGTACGGCGCAACTGGTTTAACCCACGAACATGCTTTCTTCTTTCTATTGGGCACGGGAGCAAATGGCAAAGGAACCTTCTTGAACACTTTGGGAAAGGTGCTTGGCAGCTATGTCAAGAACGCTCCCATGAATACGTTTACGGAATCGCGCAGTGAAGCGCATCCCACCGAACTTGCTATGCTTCAAGGAGCTCGCATGGTAATCGCTCAAGAATCCAACCGAGGACAATATTGGGCCGAATCTAGAATCAAGGCACTCACGGGTGGGGATCCGGTAACAGCGCGAAAGATGCGTCAAAACTTCTTTACCTACCAACCCAAATTCAAAATATTCTTTTCTGGCAATCACATGCCTCAACTACGAAGCGTTGATCGAGCGATGCAGCGCAGACTCAAGATCCTCCCATTTCTGCAGGTTTTTAGGGATACAGCCGCCGACCCCGGACTCACGAACCGGCTTTGGGCCGAGAGAAACGGGATTCTAAGATGGATTGTTGAGGGTGCGAAAAAGTACCTTCAAATTGGCTTAGCAACTCCCGATCTTGTCGAGAGTTACACTATGGATTACCTGAATTCACAGGACACCTTTGGCCTGTGGATCTCGGAATGCTGTGAGATCGACCCGACGTTTTGGGATAGCCCACAAAATCTATATGACAGTTGGTGCATATTCACCAGCGAATACGACGAAGATCCAGGCTCAAGCAAGACTCTGGGCGACCGCCTCTCAAAGGGAGGGTTCAAGAGAGGCAACAGTTCGTCTAAGGGAGGGCGCTATTGGATCGGACTCAGAGGTCGAGATCAGAACCGTTAAGAAACGGATACAACGGATCTGTCCATTTCAAGCGTATATAGAATCATCATAACGTCTATAAGGAGGCAATCCGTTTCATCCGTTGCGCCGACGCTACCGAGCCATAACCACTCCATAACAATACCCACCACAGGGTGTGTGTGGCACTTTTGTTTACTCATAAAAATTTCAAAACCAAACAGGGCACTTCGCAAAAATTCGCGTGATTGCGGTTCGATAAAAAGAAGCCTCCTATCGGAAGCCAATAACTTATCGTTATCCGTTAGGACGAGCACCCACGGAGGCATCAGTAGTGTGTCTCGGCCCCATTAGCTTCTCCAATCCAATTCAAGCCTCAATGAATGACTTAGTCACACACACACCCAAACCAACTACGACACAGAACGACACAGAGGCTCCAACTTTCACCAACTTGACCCGGAGCACCGACGCAGGGAAAGAAACTTTGGGCTTTTCCGTACCTTTTCCAGGCGTCGCTGGAGCCCAATTCAAGCCAACTCAAACAGCACAAAACCCCGCAATCCCCCGCCGCTACTGGGTTTCGCCGGAGCCAAAAATACTTGCAAACATACTGATTGCAGGTGCGCCTATCGACTCACTACAGGTCAACCATCTAGACCAAAAGTATGCTTTTTTGGTGGAGTTTTGATCACCAACCTGGACAACTTTCGTCCATAAAGTCCGGTTATGACCTCTACGATGTCTACATTTGATCTAGACCATTTCCACGCCGCGCCAGGCGAGTTGCTGGGGCATCTGGGCGCCTAGTATGGGGAAGGCCCGATCTACCCTCCCAAGTGGACCCTCAAGGGGGACCAAACGCTGGAGAACAGCGAGATCCGGCAGTTTGTGCACAGTTTGGATAGATCAAAGCATTTCGCACTGGTGACTTTGGAGAGCTAATTCACGGACATATTTCGATCGTTCCTAGACAATCCGCCCAAGAAATATTGTGAACAGCCGCAATGCGCCAACCAAAATCTGTGAATGGACTTGAAAAGTTAGGGCGAGTTCGTTTATCCGAAAACTTCTTCCTGCGAGATTTCCTACACAGCGAAATTGCCCAGATTTACGGTTTGCCAAATATCCCAGATAACCCTGATTTAGCAATCGAGGTCGGCACACAACTCTGTGAGATTCTGCTTGAACCGCTTCAAGCCAAGTTTGGCCGCATCGCTATCCGATCGGCTTACAGGTCATGTGCGGTTAACCAGCTCGGTAACGAAAAAGGCCACAACGCTGCAAGCAACGAATCCAATTACGCAGGTCATATATGGGATCGCATCGATGCTTACGGGTACAGGGGCGCGACAGCTTGTATTGTTGTTCCAGCCTTGGTTGACCACGTCGAAAACGGTGGAGATTGGAGGTCAATGGCGTGGTGGATACACGATAATCTCGCCAAGCCTGACTTGTACTTCTTCCCGAATCTCATCGCGTTCAATATCAGTTGGTACGAGGGACCATCAAGCGGTATTAGTAGCTATATCAAACCTCGTGGAACATTAACGAAGCCCGGAATGGTGAACTACGAAGGAGAACATTCGGAGTTCTATTCAGGCATCCAGATGTTTGAATAGACACCTAGCAAGAGTTTTGATTCAACCGGAATGCGGTCAGCTAGGACCAGTCGAAGAATTTAGCATTAGCGGCATTGGAGAGCTGATTAACAGGCAGCTTTCGTGGTCGCTCGAGTGTACGCTTCAACAGTTCAGACCGAGTGGCCGCCCGTGCATCAGCCAAAATCAACGAGCAAATTCAAACGGGGCACCTCTCGCCAATAGGTACGGAGTAGAACTTAGCTACTCGCATCCAGTCAAGCACGTTTGCCTTGGTTGCTTTGTGTCGAAGCGTTATCGGGTGCCGGTTGACTCTGACACACCTCTGCGTCCAATTCTTCGTATTCTTTTAGCCAGACTTCGAGCGTTAAGTCCGCTTCTACCATTTTTCCATAGAGCTCAGTTCCGCCGTCGTCGGTGACTGCGACGTACTCGGAATCGAGGGCTTCCCCTTCCGCGTCGAACCGATATGATTTGGTTAACCAACGAAACAGAGCTGTCGAGCTCGATGTGACCGGGGTAATCTCAACTCTTTCAATCGTAGAAGTGTCAGGCGGACTGTCCAGATTTAGGGCGTAGTAGGAGAACGCATATTCGCCGCGTGAGAGCATTGCACGCTCATAGAGATACGACTCAATTCTGAGCATAGCGGGTACATTAGTAAAATAAGTCTTAGTTTCCGGTTTTTCAGTATCGATCTTCACGACGCTATCCATCTTGGTAGCCTGGAACACAGATATGTCTCGGGCTAGCAGCTCGTTATTCCCATGCGCTAACAATGCTGTCTCCGAATACCACTGCTCTCTACCAATAGAATGATCGAACGATTCTTCCACAGACGACACTGCATTCACTCGAACGAGCTCCCCATCCTGTTGGACCTCAAGGCTGGTTTCGGACCTCTCAAGCCACGAGCACTTCCGCTCCAAACTATATCGAATCGTTAGCGGTTGCTGTTGTCCAGACACCACCGAAAATCCTTCAATCACCGCTCGGTGTGGCCCTAGCCCTGTCCTCGAGTCCACGCGACCCGTTTCAACGAGCCTATCCAATATCGCGGGTGATAAATTGGATCTAACATACCCAGGTGCCAGAGGTGGCGTTGTACTAGCGGACGGTGCCGGGTCGGGCAAATTTGAAGCTATACGGCGAGCCGTCCCGAAAATCGCAAGTATGACGAAGATTGAAATAGCGATTGTGCGTGCGACCTCAAGTCTTGAACCCGTCTTTGGCGCCAACTCCGACAAAGCGATAGGTTTTCCATCCGGATGCCTATCTTTCAATAGAACTAAAATGGCTAACCCGGGTAATCGCAGCAAAGGTAGGAACAGCCCCAAGAACCCTGAGTAGCCCTTCGATTTTGCATAGTGCCAACAAGCAAGTAACAGGGCGACAATGCCAACTGACGCGAAAACTAAAGACACCGTCAACGGAACAGATGGGAACGGACCAATCGAATTGCCTGCAGGTATGAATCTGAATAGTACGGCTATAACGAGAAGGGCGAGTACGCAGACAATCGCTGCGATCTTCGCTAATCTGAAATGTTCTCTAATCGGCATGCTATCAACCCCCCCTACGTTGATAACACAACGATTCAGTCATTGAGATCCATACCTATGCTACTTCCGCGTTTTGGTTGATACTATGAATGATCTCAATGATCTTCTCAGCCCGCTTGGGGAATACCCCCGCGACGCCCTTCGTGTTGTAGTTTACAAACGGTGTCTCAAACAGAATCTGCGGCTCGATCGTGCCGTTACGAACGACGTAGTTAATGATTTCATCCACGAACGACATCTGGTCAGACGTAAACTGTCCGTCTTGCAGAAACTCGGCAAACGCTTCTTTAGCTGCTCGTTGATCCAGGCCGGTTATGCTCCTAACAAACACGCCTAGCGGCTTGTCTGGCCCGTAAATCTTCTCGAACTCGTCCTGCGGAATCGGACCATCCTCTGCGAACAGGATTTGTTCGAGTGACTCCAGATCCTTCGGATTTATCGGCTCGTTGTTCTTGAGGCGGCGGATCGTAACGTGGTTTTGATTCTGTCGAATGAATCGCCGCACCCGCCCTCTGTAATCTTTGAGTCTTGGATCGGGTTTAATCAGCTCAAACTCGACGGCATCGCCATAGATTAGATCCTCGAAGTGAGTGAATACGTCCTCACGGCCACCTTTGGGCTCGATAAATTTGGTCAGATTGCGCAATCGCAGCCGAACACTTTCCAGCATCGGCAGAGTAACCCCTTCCCAATAGGGCTCTGTTTGCAGCTCGAGGATAAGTTCCATTTCGGCAGCGACCACGGGAATGGACTTCTTGTCCTCCAGGTCCGCTGCAATGTCGATCAGCGCGTCCCGATATCCGATCTGTGCTTTGGAACCAACAAGGATGGCGTGTTGGAGATTAAGTATTAGCAGGTCAAAGCGACGTGATTTCTCGTCGTCGTCGTCGGCCGTCGGCAATCCAGCGATTTTGCTTTGAAGGATCTCAACGTCGCTTTCATTTAACCCGTCCCATTTGGCTCGATCCTTAAAAGCGTCAACGTGCTCGCGCTGTTTGCGGATGATGAAGTTGTCCACGTCCATTCCCGACACGGTCTGATGCAACTGATCTGTTAGTTTGCTGGCAAAAGCCTCGAGGGATTCATCCTCCAACTCACCTGCTTCAATGCCCTGCTTGAGCCCCAGGCGCTGATGGAAGATGCGCTGCTTGATCGACGGCTGCGGTTTGCCTTCGTAGCCGTCCGGATTCTCATCAAAAAAATCTAGGTTCTGACAGTAATCGAACACTAAGAACATTTCTTTGTCGTCGCCAGGACCGAACAAATTCTCGCAAAGTCGAGTTCCGCGACCAATCATCTGCCAGAATTTGACCCGTGACCGAACGAGTTTGAAGAACACCAGATTTACGACTTCGGGTACATCTATGCCCGTGTCCAGCATGTCCACCGAGACTGCTATCTGCGGGGGCTGCTCAGGAATCTTGAAATCATCAATAAGGCTTTGGGCGTACTTCACTGAGTAGTCGATCTTTTGACAGAAACTACCGGCGTATTTCGGGTAATTCTTGTCAAACCGTTCTACGATGAATTCGGCGTGTTTGCTGTTCTTGGCAAAGACGATGGTCTTGCCGAGCTTGTCGCCACCTTCCACTTTGAGGCCGTTTTCCATCAAGTGCATGAGCACCTGGTCTACGGTATCGGTGTTGAACAACCACTGATTGAGGGCGGCTGATCCTATTTCTTCATGCATCACGCCCGTTTCAGGGTCGTAGAAGCTCTCCTGCTGCTCGTATTCTTCCTGTTCTTCCGGCGATAGGTCGTGGTACTTGATGCCCTCACGCGGGAACATCAAAGGCACCGACAACGCCTTGGGCGGAACTAGGAAGCCATCGTCAACCGCCTGTTCGAGTTCGTAGGCGTATGTCGGCTGGTAGTCCTCTAGATCGAACAGGCGGTAGGTGTTCCGATCCACTTCGCCGCGTGGTGTGGCCGTTAGCCCAATAAGAAATGAGTCGAAGTAATCGAAGATCGCGCCGAATTTCTGATAGACGGACCGATGTGCCTCGTCAATGATTACCAGGTCGAAATGCGCAGCACTAAACCGGCCTTTTTGATCCCGGCGGCTTCCGTCGATGCAATTCATCATTGTTGGATAGGTCGAGAACACCACCCGCGCATCATCGTCCGCTTTCGGATCAAGTAGGCTCGCTACTGATACATTAGGTAAGTGGCTATTGAATTCTCGCTTGGCCTGATTGACCAATGAAATCCGGTCTGCAAGGAACAGAACGCGCCGCGCCCAATTCCCACGCATCAGCATGTCTACAATGGCAATCGCCAATCGAGTTTTGCCAGAGCCGGTTGCCATCGCAATCAACGCCTTGCGGTTGCGATCTTCGGCAAACGCCTCCATCACCCTTGCCGCAGCTTCCTGCGAGTAGTAACGGTCTGTAATTTTGGTATTCAGCTGGAGCTTCGTTAAGTCCTGCCGGTCTTTACGCTGGTGGATGCGCCACTGACACTCATCCTTCGTGGCGTATCCGTGAACTTCACGCGGTGGGTAGAAAGTATCGTCCCACAGCCAGGTGTCATAGCCGTTTGAGTAATAGATGATTGGGCGTTGCCCGTGCATCTGCTCAAGACAATCAGCGTAAAGTTTCGCCTGCTGCTTGCCTACCGTTGGATCGACCGCGGTTTTCTTTGCCTCAACTAGCGCAACAGGCTTACCGTCGTCACCCCAGAGAACGTAATCCACAAAGCCCTTACCGTCCTTGCTGCCCGACGCTTTGGGCATACCCTGAACTTCGTATTCTTCGACTTGAGGTGACTTGTCCTTTGGGTCCCACCCTGCCTGAATCAGCATCACGTCAATGATGAACTTACGAGTCTCGGCTTCGGTGTATTCGTCAGCCCCAATCGTTTTCTCGTTGGTTTCTTTGACGTTCTGTAACTCAGCAAGCTGCGCTTTGAGCTGTGCAACTTCTTCTTCGGTCTGGGACAGCTTCTCATGCGCAGCTGCTGCTGCATCATCCTTAGCTTTCAGAGCATCCTGCAGCTTCTGCAAAGCTACCGACGACGCTTGTGGGGTATCGTCCGCTTTTGGAAGTAGCGCGAGGTCGAAGTTGCCTGGATTGGCACCACCTGGCGTATAGACTCGAGTCACCCATCCAAGGAAGCGAAACAGTGCGCCTGTAACGTCAGAACCTAACTTCGGTGTGATGGCTCTATCTTCATGGACAGCGATATTGCCGAGCTTGTGTATTGCTGCAATCTCAGTGAACAATCCCCGCTTCACGAGCTTCTTGAACGATTCTTCGTAGAGCATCGACGCGAGGTTCTGCTCGTAGGGACGATCTAGCTTCGTGTCATTGTCATAGAGCCACTTGAGCGCGAGCTCCAATGTGCGGCGAGCGTAAAACGCTGCGGAGCGAGGATCACGCAGCGCATAGCTCTCAACGCGCTGGGCGTCCTCTTGGAGGAAGCTCCACTGATCGGAGAGGAATGAGAAATTGCTACTGGAGGTCACGCCACTGTCCCACTCGTTTGTGCGAAATCGGAGTTACGGCCGGCAAACACACGTTGCGAGAGAGAGCTAAAAAGATCACCAGATACCCCTTCGGCATCAGAATGTGTATGCGCGTGCTGAGCCAAACGCATAGTTATCTCTCGATACTTTTTTTGTTGCGCGAGTGGCGGACAATGGACAGGTAAATCCCTAATTATCCTCATGTTCAGTCCATCCATAATTGCCCCCTTTGTTGCGTTATCCAGGTAACGCCTAGCAACTGGGTGCATTAGGAAGTAGCTATGAAGATATTCAGGCAAGCAGAGCTCTTGGTTGAGCGTAATACAACACAAATGCTTGGTATTAATAGCGACAGGAACATCGTCGGGAACGATCGCACAACGCCCACAGGTCCCCATAATGGTGATCAACACATCATCTGGCTTAACTGTGTACCGCTCTAGCTGCGCATACTTTTCACGTGTGATATAGCGACGCTTCGCCCACCGAAAAGAGTTGGTTACGGCGTTGTCGATCCCTAAAACCGACACTCCGCTGTTAACAAACTCGCTATGGAGTAGCTGACTCCCAAACGGGCCAGTGCGAATACTTCCCTTTTCTGAGCTAGCGATTTCGTCAACTGTTTTTGTTGGCCAATCCGCGCGCAAATCACCAAACATATCCGAAAACACTGACCGCAAAAGTTGATCTGTTAGCTCGATTGCTTGCTGGCGCTTGCGGCGAATGGCATCTGCTTTGTCGAGAATCGCGGCGATGCGTTTTTGTTCTTCTATTGGAGGAAGTGGAACCAGGATCTGCTTTAGATCCGTTAAGTTGATTCGGCGGCGTGTCGTTCCCTTGCTGCGCATACGCACTTGTCGTTGCCCTAGTTCTGAGTTGAGAAATCTAGAAAGATAGCCGTGGTGTATGCGCCCCGGATCGCCCCTAAATCTAACGACATCAGCAACGATAATTCCATCGGGCAAGCCATCGGGTACTAGGCAGGCAGTACCACAATCACCGAGTTTCGCAATTACGACATCACCGCTTGAGTAACGGTGCCGTTGGAGAGAACGAGCTTTAGACTCCGAAATGAATTTGATGTCCGAATCAACGTACCTATCCGGCTTGACGTTTTGAATGCGCATCACTGGGACGCCGGAATTTGTATATTCAGACGCCTTGAGATTGGACCCGAACGGACCATCTACAAACGCACCTCGTTCGCATTCTAAATCTCCAAGTAGTACCGGCGAAGCGTTCAAAGCATCGCCCTCAACACAGCCAGATCGATCTGAATCTCGCTTTCCAATGCTTCCAACTGGTCAATGATGACCTTTGGTGGGTCGTACTCAACTTCCTCGTACTCAATTTCCTTGTAGCGATTGATCGACAAGTCGTACTTGTTCGATGCGATGTCCGCTTTGGGAACAAAGAACGCCTTCGCTTTACGATCTGTCTGATCTTCCTCGTTACGCTTCGACCATCGCTCTAATAGATCGGGTATGTCGTTCTGATCCACCGGCTCGCGCTTGTCGTCAAGGCTCAGGCCATCGGCCTGCATATCGTAAAACCACACCTTGTCAGTACCGCCGGAGTCAGTGCGGGTAAACACAAGCACAGCGGTCGATACTCCCGCGTAGGGCTTGAATACACCCGATGGCATGGAGATCACCGCGTCGAGCTTCTGGTCCTCGACAAGTGTCTTACGGAGCTGCTGGTGCGCTTTTGATGAACCGAACAAAACCCCATCAGGAACGATGCAGGCGCACCGGCCACCAGGTTTGAGCTGCTTCAAAAACAGGCTGACAAATAAAAGCTCTGTTTTCTTGGTCTTGCTGACCTGGAGCAAATCCTTAGCAGTACCGTCGTAGTCGAGCGACCCTTTGAATGGCGGATTGGCGAGGACGACGGTGTAGGCATTGCGCTTGTCCGAATGGTCCTCACTAAGGCTGTCACGTTGCTCGATGATCGGGTTGTCGATGCCATGCAGCGTCATGTTCATGGCGCCGATACGTAACATCGAGGAATCGAAGTCCGAGCCGTGGAACATCTGATTGTGGAAATGTTCCTTTAACGACTCGTCCCTGAACATATCGATGTGGTGCTTCTCGAGGTATTCCGCAGTAGCGATCAGGAAGCCGCAGGTGCCGCAAGCAGGATCACTGATGATGTCCTCAGGAGTCGGAGCGACGAGCTCAACCATCATCTTGATGATGTGGCGCGGGGTTCGGAACTGACCGTTCTGCCCGGCCGTGGCAATCTTGCTCAGCATGTACTCGTAGAGATCGCCCTTGGTATCACGATCCTCCATCGGAATCTCATCAATCATGTTCACGACTTTGTCCAGGAGGGCCGCGTTGGGAATGATGAACACCGCGTCTTGCATGAACTTGGTGTACGAACTACCCGCCTTGCCGTTCAGCGATTTGATGAACGCAAACACTTCGTCACGAAACACCGTGAACTTGCGCTCGGGGTCGAAGTCTTTGAAACGGGACCAGCGGAGGTGTTCTTGATCCGGTAGGAACAGCGGATCGGCAATAGCCTCCTTCAACAGGTTGGCTTGTGCTTCTTTAGCGGTGTGGAGCTCGTCAAGGCGTCTGGCGAACAGCAGGTAGGTGATTTGCTCAATTACCGACAGCGGGTTGGAAACCCCACCGGACCAAAAGGCATTCCAAATTGCGTCAACCTTGTTCCGAATGTCGCCTGTAATCAAAATCCAACTCCCTTTAGATAAGCCAACTGACTCTAGCCTAATACGTTACTACCACAGTGCCTTGGTCGTTCATTCGATGATAAGCGCCTGCTTCATTGTGTAATAAGACAAATTCGTCCTTGTGTGGCCATTTTCTAAAGCATTCTTTATGCATGATCGAATCCGAGAATCGCCACAAATGATGGCTATCGTCCGGGATGAAGTGGGTCGTGCCGAAATAGTTGTCATCCTCATTAACAACGACACCGCAGATCGAACACTCGGTGATACCTGGAAAGAACAATGCCATGGGAAACCCCATCCAATTACCGAAAGCCCTTAATATATTCCCATTTTCTGAGATTGCGATCTCTGTGGAGGCAGGAAATTGGACTGGAAAAAGAAATCCGAGAACTAAAAGTCCACGTCCATGTGCTCGAGAAACATCTAGCTAGGCTAGCGGCGGCGTTTAGGATTTTGTTGGATAGCCTCGATACGAGGACCGCAGGGGGAATTCGTGCTGGCCGACGACTTTCACGATAAGTAATCGAACAGGCGACCACTATAAGAGCAAGTTACTACCGCCGAAGTGGCATCTTCAAATAGCCGGCCAGAGGCAGTCAGGCATTTCAATGCGATTCAATAACGGCGCTTCTGATTCTATCTGTCAACCGAGCCACCTCATTCGATAACAATTTGTAATCGTCCGTGACCTGTTCCTGACTCTTGTTGGAGAGGAAGAACAGCTTGTCAGCAACCTCACGAATCAACTTAACTAGAACCGAGCTGGGATCAACATCATTCTCTGCTATCCACCGATCAATCGCGCCACTAGAAAGTCCAAACAATTCCTCTTTCCAGCAACAGCCGTTAATAGATTTAACAACTTCACGTTGCGCGGCAATTCGGTTGTTGAACTCACTCATATTGAACTGACAGTTGGGTATAGATTCTGCATCCAATCAAGGATGCCCTGAGAATTGGCTTTGGCCGTAAGAACGTCCAAATTCGAAAGAGGCGGCCCATAACCTCTTGTTGAGAGAATCCGAGCTCGAGCAAGAATATCGAATGCGTCATCGCCAATCGGCAATTTTGGATCCACGAGCAAAGGAGACTTGCGTGAGAAAATCGGTCGCCCCGTAGAAAACGAGTAGCAGGTCGCGAAGTTTCTGGTCGCCAGAAACATGCACGACATGTTGAAAACGGCACTATTGGTAGATTTGACGAGTGACTGATGGGATTCCTCAAAAAGCTTGTGAAACTTTAAGAGGTCACTGGCGGATCTATTGTACTCTGCAGGCTTTCCCAAACTTTCAAGAAAGTCCGACCCATCCGAGGAAAATAAGAGCCGCGACTCCAAATGCAAATGCCATGCGAAAGGATTCCCCTCAACCCAAAGCTGTCTAAGGCGCTCGTATGTGTAGATTGAGAATTTTCTTGGGTCAAATTCAGGCTTTGTCGCTGAACTACACACAAGTAGGTCAATGTCTGACCCAGGATCGACCTCACCTCGACAAATCGAACCAAAAGCGTAGTAGTGCATCGTCATCGGTGCCCAAGCCTTCGTAAGAACAACGCTGCAAGCAGAGCTATTGCAACAAACCGTATTCCTGCGATCGCTGATTTCACCACCACAGGATAATCATCCGGGTAGAAAATGCCCAGAAATGCTGCGAGAGCATTTTGGAAGCTCCGCCAATAATCACCCATGCTCAAGGCATTTTCAAAAGTGGTCGTATCGTAGAGAGTTATCAGAAGTACGAATACAACCATCGTTCGCATCAGTTTTAGAATACTTTCCCCATTTCCCCAAACTACATTGAGGATCCAATAGGTTAGCCACCTAAAAAATTGTTCTACCGAACGCCATCCGGGATACTTCTTTTTGTAGTACGTTGATCGCCGCATACCCCATGAATTACGCAGGTAGATAGATGTAGCTTTGAGTTCCAGAGAGATCGCTTTGTTTGCCGCTTTGGCGTCGCCGATCTGTTGGTAGTTCATCCTTAGCGATCGTGCAAAACGCATTCTAAGATTTTCTTCCGTCGGCGCCTCACTTGTGAGAACGTCGTCGTCAATCTCAGTCCGTTCAAATGTTGCATAGCGAAACCGGCATCCCGCGAATGAAGATTGATGAAAGTTGGATCCAAGAAACCTACAGCCTGTGAAATCACACGAGTCAAATACACAACTGTTAAAGTAACACTCATCGAATATGCAATGCTGGAAGGACACATTCCTAAACTTGATGCCCCTCGCATTCACTCGAATGAATACCTTAAACGCGAACTTCTCGTTCTCGTCAGCGACATCCTCCGCAACATAGAAATCGCTGATAGCAGACCGGTTACCCTTCTTTAGTGATTCATGCTCCGGGTCCGGATCGGATCTCTGCGCAGATGGCACTCGGGAGCTATGCTCATCATCAGCAGACGACATCGGCATTTCCCTTGTGCAATCTGATATAAACCGTCAAACGACCACTCCCACCTTGGTGACCAGTCGGCACTACAATCCAGTAGGACCCGCCGCTGCCTCGCCATGCATTGAATCAGATTCCCCACCCCATCACCAATCCTGCGGGCTCTTACCTCCGCACTCGGCTCACCCACCTTATCCCTAGCAGAATGTGCTCGACACCAAGGGAAGGTTCGCACCAAGTAATTTCAGCAAAGTAGACCAAGTTCAAGTGCAGCTCGAGATCAGTGTACGTGACCACTAAGTCCAATTTCGCCAGATGCGTACGAGGCGGTCTACGCTAGCAAAAAGCAATCAATCGAATTCCGCAGACAAAGCCCTAGATCAACGAAAATAGTTTGCGCAAAGTAAGAGTGGTCCAACCACAAAACTGCGTATGAGCAGTAACTCGTCTCAGGCGATGCGGATCGCAAAAGACACCGCCCGACGGGAGATTGAACAAGGGCGAATTCAAAAAGGCCGCTAGTTCCCACGAATCGTTCCACGCCAGCTTTGGGGGGTGGCTCGACCGTGGGTCAGACGGCACCGTTAAAAAGCAGGGAAGTCGGTGCGACCCATTACTAGAACACACAAGATTAGTCCCGTTTCTTGGAATTGGCTCGAAAATGGAGCCGCGCTTTTCTACTGTGGGATTAATAGAAAAAAGGAGCCCAGGGACTCCTCGCGGGCATAGGCACCCGCCGATGGGTCCCCTTTCTCCCCCATCCCATGTCATCACCACGTCACCACTCCAGCTATACGAGGCTGAACCAGACTAGAACCCTTTTGTCAAAAACCCTGTATTTCCTGGTATATTTCGAGTCTGGTGCGTTGATTTGGTAGCACGGGCGGGACTGAAAATCCCCGTGTCGACAGTTCGATTCTGTCTCTGGCCACCATCTATTTTGTAACGATCTCTAGGTTAGCGACGCCTCTCTGTCGACACTGTGTCTCACAACGCGGTTGCCGG
>Ga0315336_1004530_pt1 | contig 16334 bp, 14 predicted proteins | sample ASW5metaG_FD_204512 | JGI IMG/M metagenome (GOLD analysis project Ga0315336, IMG submission 204512) | Ammonia-oxidizing marine archaeal communities from Monterey Bay, California, United States - ASW #5 | ecosystem: Environmental > Aquatic > Marine > Intertidal zone | place: USA: California...
AGCAGCTGCCGAAACTCTTGGCGGAACTCGCCAAGCTCAACACGCCGCCTCCGGCTCAGGCCCGGGCGGCGTAAACTACAACCTGCGGAGAGCCGCTCGTTTCAACGGAAATCCGGATATCCTCGACGAAGCTGATCGCCGCGTACGGCGGTGCCTGTCGGGCTTCGAGGGCGGTTCACCCTCACCCTGCCGAGTGGCGGTGTGATTGCCAGGGAGAGTCTAGGACTCGATCACCCTGTCGACAATAGACTAGTCGTCGAAGAGGACCTTGATCGAAAATTTCCGCATGAGTGGTAACACGCCGAAGTAGATATCTCGATTGCCGGTGAGTTGGGCCACCGCCGGGTCATAGGTGAAGCGGATCTCGCGTTGCTCACCGGGTTTGACCTGCCCCTCGCCGGTGTCTATGGTCAAGCCTGACAGATCCGCGTCCTGCTTCTCGATCTCTAGTCTGGCGGGCCCAGTGTTGTAAAGAATCACCGAACGCTCAACCGGGCCGCTGCTCTCTCGCGAGAAGTGGATTTCCCGCCTATCGATGCCGTACATGTTCTGAAGCATCTCAGGTTTGATGCCCCGGCCCGCAAACGCTCCGGCCGTCAATCCCTGCCCCGGGGTTGTTCCCGCTGCCCCTTGCATCTTGCCGAAGGGGCTTTCCTGCTTCCGCCCCTCCATGTGAAGGTACCAATTGTCGTTCACCCAGATCCACTTGCCACCCACGGGAAGCTTGAACGGTGTCGAACCCATCAGGGGAGACATCATATCCACGTTCACAAGCACTTTCGCTTCCTCGAAGTTCTCGTTGAACTGAATCGTTGACACTTCGAAGCCCAAGAGCGGCCTTTTTGGGGCGTTGTAAAACAGCTCCTTCGACTCTTCAGTGACCAGATCCTCGGCCTGCCGAAACTTGCCTTCCTTGAAGTAGGTGTAGAACTGGACAACACGAGCCTTTACCGCGTCCATTACCTCGGGGGGGGCGCTGCGAAAGGTCGTCGCCTCTTTCTTCTCGTTCGCCAGGCACAACGAGACGCTAAACACCACGCAGGACGCTAAGAAAAGCCGCTTCATGATCCACTCTCCCACATACACGCTGACTGGATTATAACAGCGGGTTTTCACCCCTTTGCCCCCGGAGGTGATCCCTGTCACTCCGTTTGGGCCTATCAATGAGACGCACCGGAGGGCGGTTTCGTTAGGTCTTTCTGATGTCGCGGTGAGCCACCTTTACCTCGATGCCGGTGCCGGACAGATTGCGGCTGATCGCCTCGGCGATCATTACCGAGCGGTGGCGTCCCCCGGTACAGCCGAACCCAATCGTCAGGTAGCTCTTGCCCTCGCGCTCGTAGTGCGGCACGAGATACAGCAGTAGATCGGAGATCCTCCCAATGAACTCACCTGTTTGCGGAAATGATCGAACGTAGCGAATTACCTTCGGATGCTTGCCCGTAAGGCTCTTGCAGCCCGGAACGTAGTTAGGGTTTGGCAGGAACCGAACATCGAAAACCAGATCGCTGTCCGTTGGCACGCCGTGCTTGAAACCGAAGCTGTTTACTGACACAAGCAGACGCGGTGTGTCCCCCGGATTACGGAACCGCGTAACGATCAACCGTCTAAGGTCGTGAATGTTGAACTGCGACGTGTCGAGAATCAGATCCGCCAGCTTCTCAATCGGCCGCAACGCCTTCCGTTCGGTCCGGATGCTATTGAGTACCGTCGTTTCGGTGCCCAACGGATGTGGCCGCCGGGTTTCACTAAAACGCCGTTGCAGTATGTCATCCTCGGCCTCAAGAAACAGCAGGAAGACACGATTCTGCTTCTGTAACCCCTGAAAGATTCCCGAGAACTTCTTAAGCCCCCCCCCCTCACGTATGTCGACCACCAGGGCCGCACGTGAGATCTCAGGAGAGTGCCGGCATAACTCCGCGAACGTTGGGATCAAGTCGATCGGCAAATTGTCGACCGCATAGAACCCCATGTCCTCGAAGACCCGCAATACCGTACCCTTGCCGGAACCGCTGAGTCCGGTGAGGATGACGAGCTCGTACCAGACGTCTGCCGCGCCGCCGCTGGCTGGCGCCTCCGACGGCTGGCTTGCCTTCGCTGGCTTTGATTTGCGTCGGGAGCCACTCATGATGGCAAGGGGACGACCGCTTAACTCGCCTCGATGAGTTCGAGCCTACCATCTCGACGGCGCAACAAGACACGCAAGTTTCCACTATCCGCGTCGCGATACGTGAGGTGCTCGCCACCGAGTTCCTCGATCTGCAGCATGGCTTCCTCAACGGTCATCGGCTTCGGTGCTACGTTGTTCGAGCGAATGAGTTACCCCGGCTTCCGTGCCCGTGACTGTGTCCCGGGCGCGGCCTCGATCTCTTCCGGCGGGGCCGTTTGAGAGTGAGCCGCCCGCTGGCTTTGGTGCCGCCGTACGTCGATCAGCTTGTGCTTATTGCGGACAACCTGTTGCGCAAGCTTATCCACGGCGGCCTGGACCGCGTGGAACTAATCCACGCTCGACCCGCTGACGACCAGCGTATGATGCAAGGCCCGCAACGTGATCTCGGCATCGTACTTGTGCCGCTGCCGCGACATGAGCCTCCAGATCCCGCCCTAGCCCAAGGACCTTATGGCACTTGTGGAACTTCGCTTCCAGCTTGCGGTCTTGTGATTCCGAGAACGGCGCAGGCCGTCCTGTGTAATGAACCTTCATTCAAACAACGAACCTCCTATCATGACGAAACCTTCTTCTTCCTCCGACGGTGAGTGGAGGGAATGTTCATGTCCTCGCGGTACTTTGCGACCGTTCGCCGCGTAACCGAGATCCCGTTCTCCCTGAGAATCTGACTGATCCGATCGTCGGTCAGCAGCTTGCTAGGGTCTTCCTGCTCGATCATCTTCTTTACTTTGCGCTTCAGCAGCATCAACGGAATCGAGGCACCCGCTGGTCCTTGGACTGCTTCGGAGAAGAAGAACCGCAATTGGTAAACACCGTGCTCGGTGTGGGCGTACTTGTTGGCGACGGCCCGACTCACCGTTGACGGGTGAACACCGATTTCCTCCGCTACATCCTTAATCATCATCGGCCGTAAGTACTCAAGACCATGCGAGAGAAATCCGCCTTGCCGCCGAATCACCGATTCACATACCGAGCGGATCGTCTGCCGTCTTTGCTCTATATTTCTAAGTAATTGGATGGCTGAATGGTACCGTTCGCGTACATAGTTACGAACTTCCTTACTTGACTTGCCGCGGTCGAGTAGCCGCCGATAACCGCGGTTGAGTCGCACGTCGGGCAGGTCATCTTCGTTGAGCACGGCTCGAAATCCGTCCGCCGATTTAACGAAGTAGACGTCCGGCTCCACCACCCGGTTTTCCGAAGCCGCATAGCGTTGCCCGGGCCGCGGATCGAGCGTTCGTATCAGCGCCACGGCCTGCTCAATTTCCGTGAGAGGCCGTCCCGTCTTATCCGCTATCGCTGCGAGATCCTTATTTTCCAGATCGGTGAAAAACTCCTCGATGATTGTCGTCGCCGTGCCGTCTTCCGGCTCGCACTCGCGAAGCTGGATTAACAGGCATTCGCGCAGGTCCCGTGCCGCGACGCCCAGCGGATCGAAGGTCTGCACCAACTCCATTGCCGCCTCGGCGTCCGCCACCGAAACGCCGGCCGTTACGGCGATCTCATCCAGGGTCGCGGTCATGTAGCCATCTTTGTTGAGATTGCCGATCACCGCGTCCGCCGCCGCGTTCACTTCCTTGGAGCCCCTCGACATGCTGAGCTGCCACTCCAGGTGGTCGCTCAGTGTCGAAGGTTCCGCGAGAAACGTCTCGAAAGAAGGCCGTTCCGCTATTTCGCCCGCGGGCGCGCGCGGGCCCGCATCGAGGTAGTCGTCGAAGAACGAGGCGAGATCGATTTCGCTGAACGCGTTATCGTTGACTTCGCCGTCCGTATCGGACACTGCGTCAGCCGCTCCCTCTGCCAGGGTGGTGGCGTCGGAATCAGGGGTCTCTTCCCCCTCCTCGCTTAGTTCGAGGACAGGGTTTTCTGATAATTCCTGATCAATCTCCGCCTTGAGGTCTAACTTGTTGAGAGCAAGCAGTTTGACCAACTGCCGCAGGCTTTGGGTGAGGACCGGCTTTTGAGAAAGCTTAAGGCCGAGCCTTTGCTGCATCAACATAGGATGGCGCGTAGCTGACGATGCTAAGCAATTAGTATACCAATCGCCCTCCGCCCGAAATCACGGATCTATCCCCCTGTGGATTCCACCGGCGCACGTGCCTTTCCCGATTTTTTCCGGGGCTCCGCCGAGCCTGAACTCAACCCCTCCACGGGCTGCCGCGCCTCGGGTTGCTCTTGATCAACCGGCTGGCGGATACCAAAGCTGAACGTCTCGCCTAGGTAGACCCGCCGGACTTCCGGATCCGATTCCAGGTCTTCGGGCGGCCCCGAACGAAAGACCTCACCGTTGTGGATGATATACGCCCGATCCGTCACACTGAGCGTCTCTCTCACGTTGTGGTCCGTGATCAGAATGCCAATCCCTGATTGCCGCAATCTCGAGATGATCCTCTGTAGCTCCAAGACCTGCTTGGGATCGATCCCTGAGAATGGCTCATCGAGTAGCAGAAACCGCGGTGAGATCACCAGCGAGCGCGCGATCTCCACTCGCCGCCGTTCCCCGCCCGAAAGCTGATAGCCGCGGTTGCGCCGTACCGTCTCCAGCCCTAACTCTTCAATGAGGCTGTCGAGGCGCTGTCGGCGCTCACGCCGGCTCATCCTCAGCGTTTGTAGAATGGCCAGAATGTTCTCTTCCACCGTTAACTTGCGGAAGATCGAGGGCTCCTGTGGCAAATAGCTGATGCCCAATCGCGCCCGTTCGTACATCGGCACATCCGTAATATCTTTGCCGTCGTAGACGACCCGGCCAGAATCAGGGTTGATCAGCCCCACGATCATGTGGAAGGAAGTTGTCTTACCGGCACCGTTCGGCCCCAGCAGGCCGACCACCTCGCCCGGGTTGACGCAAAGGGACACCTCCCGCACGACACGGCGGCCGCGATAGCTCTTTGAAACGCCTTCTGTACCGAGCTGACTCATCCGAAGGACCCTGGAGGGCTCAAGGGCCTTTACGCCTGAGGGTGCGGGCAGGTTCTGCCTCGCTGCCCTGAACGAGAAGCCTATCATCGTCGAGATAGTAGGTCAATTGCTTGCCCTCGGTCCGTCCTCTGCTTCCATCCTGCACCGATGCCGGCTCACCCGTCAGGATCACTTTGGACTCGTTAGGGTAGTACTCCCCCTCCTGGCCCACTCCTCGCCGGGCATCCGAACCTTTGTTCTCGACGATGCGCACGTTGCCCGCCGCGAACGCTTTCTTAAGGCGACCTTGGGAGCCCGCCCCGTTGTCGGCGCTGAGATGTCCCTCCAGCCGGTCCGACGAAACCGTCAGATTAGTACGCCGCAACTGGGCCGAACCCACATACACCATCAGCTTGTTCTTCTCGTTGTAGTCCAGAGACGATGAGCTGATACGAACCAGTCCCGAACCGGGCCGCGCGCGCGAAGCCGAAGACGCACTCGCTTGTTCCGTTAGGTAATTCACTACATGGCCGTCCGCTTTCAGGGTCTTTGCGGCTCTGTCAATGCGAATGCGGTCCGCCTCGAGCCGGTCTTGTCCCTGCCACAGCCGAGCCTCGCCGCTGAGAGTGAGCAGACTGGTTTCTCCCACCGACGCGATCTCCTCGGCGGTTGCGAATACAGGTTGCCCCGCTGCGAACAATCCGCCCGAGTCCTTTTCAGGTGCTTTCTCCGCCCGGCCCTCCGTGAAGCTCGATGAAGCCCCTCCGCGCGCCGTATAGTCGCCCGTGTTCTCGTCGAGCACGATGCGGTCCGCCCGAACCGTTCCCGAAGGGTCCCATACCTCCGCCGCCACGCTCAATTCGACCTCGTTGTCGGCAGTCCGAAACAACGCCTCGCCCGCGCGGCCTTCCCGCGCTCCCCGCCGGAATCGGAAGTCAGTCCACTGCTTCATCTGCCGTGCTTGCCCGGTCTCTGGATCGAAGTTTCCCTCGAAGTTTTCACTCCAGGTTCGCAACGGGGGAGCCGCGGCTCCGCTGTCATCGATCGAGCTGCTTTCCACTTCGACCTTCCCCGTCGCTCTGAGCTGCTCGATACGGTTGTCCTGTCCGTAGAGCCCCTGGATGCGATCCGCCTCCAGCCGGCGTCGGACTCCCGCCTTCGTCCCCGGTTCGAGGTCGAGCCGGCCCCGGCTCAGTGTCGAGAGCGCCTGCAAGTCCGATCCGTTCTCGGCCATGCGCAACTCGATCCAGTCAGCCTGCAAACGCCGCAGCGCAACTCCCCGCGATGCCGCGGGGCGCTCTTCCACGCGCGCCTGGTCACGAAGGTGAATAGTCCGCAGCAGACTCTCCGTCGATCCGGGTCGGGGCTCGTAGTTCAGGTCAATGCGATCTCCCCAGGCCTCGATCCGCGACGTTGGACTCCGTGACTCCAGCTTGGCCGCGCCGATGGCACTGACTTTCTTGAGCGCCTGTGCCTCGTCGAGCATCACGTCAAGTTGTCGCGACGAGTACTGGACCGTACGCGCTTCCTGGCGATTCACACCTTCTGTTTCCCAAGCTTCGATGCGCCGCGCCAGCCCTTCCTCAAGCTGTACGACCGCCCGTGCGGCCTTCAATTCCTCTCGGCCGCGCTTAACAACTACATTACCTTCGAACTCAATTCGCTGGGCGTCTTCGTAGTACACCAGCCCGTCGGCGTGCACTTGGGTAGGCGGGTGGCCGTTCTGACCGAACCTCTCAAGGAACACGCCCGACTCCATCCGAAAGAATCGCTGCGCCGGGTCATAGTAAGCGCCGGTCGAATGTCCCCGCCCGCCATTGAACTCATACTCGGCATATCGTTCGGTAACGCAGACCCCAGTCTTGCTCTGGAACGTCACGCCCGACGTGCGGATACGCGTCGGTGCTGCCTCACGCGGGCTTGCCCCATTCGGGATACCCAGTGTAATTGAGACCTCTGCGTCGCTATAGAGCTGTTCTTTGAGTGTGTCGAACACTCCAGCTGGAGTCTCGATGAGGTCGTACGTGCCTCGGTTCTCGTGGAGAATCTTTAACTCGACGTCCTCGAGGTCGAGCACCGAGCTCTCATTCGACTGCCGCAATCCGGCGGCGCTAATCTCGATCGCCCGCTGGCTGCCCGATGACTGCGACCAACTCCAGCGGCCCGATTGCGTATTGAGATTCGACGGGATTGTGTCGGGCTCGACGACGCGAACCCTGAGATTGGCGTCCCACGTTTCGATGTAATCGGAGATAACTGCCGCGACCATCGCCCCAATACCCAGTAGCAGCAGGAATCGGAGCGTCTTCATGGCCGGCCGACGAGGCGGCGAAGTGACTCAGACGGACTTCTCTTTGGGGGTTGCGCTTGCTTCCCTCTAGCCGCGGCTCGTTCGTTGGCTTCAGGATATCAGTAACACATTGAACCCGTAGCGCGGACCCGTTTCTGGATTCGGTGGCCTTTCTTTCGGTCTACTCAAATCCGTGTGCCCTACCAGTTCGTCACCGACCCATCCGGGCGATGATACAGCGGGATCGGCCGCGCATGCTCGGTGACCTCCGCCACCATCTCGAGCCGGCTGGTGTCCACTTCCACCCCAAGCCCCAGCCGCTCGTTCGGCCACATCTTGCCGTTACGGAAGTCATAGCACTGCGGCAGGTGCGGCAGATCGTGGTTCCCGTCGCGGGTCATTTCCATCATCGTCGGCCCTGAAAACACCCCACAGCAATGCACAAGCGCCGCCTCGCCGATCGGTCCCGTGAAGTGCGGGGTCAGCCCGATGTAGTGCGTTTCGCACAGCGCCGCGATCTTCATAAACTCGGTGATGCCGCCCGAGTTCGGGATGCTGACGCGCGAGTAATCCATCCAGTCGTTTTCGATCAACTCGTTCACGTCCCAGCGGTCGCCGAAGTGCTCACCCACTGCGATCGGCACGTTCACCTTCTCGCGAATCGTCTTGTATACGCCGACGTTCTCTGACCGAATCAAATCCTCGACGAAATAGGGCGTCAGATCTTCAATCAGCGAACTAAGCCGCACCGCGTCCGCCACGTCGAGGCGCGTGTGGTAGTCGATCGCCCAGTCGCCCACGCCCTCGCGAATTTCCTGGCAGCGCCGATACGTCTCGTTCACCATGCGTTGCGAGACAAATCCCTCATCGGAATCGTTGCCCGGCCCGGCGACGCTCGTCCGGAACGCGCGGAAGCCCGCTTCGATGCAGGCGCTCGCCGTTTCCTTCAGGCTTCCTTGACTCGGGTAGCCCGTCGAATAGCACTCGATGTACTCCCGTGTCAGTCCGCCCAGTAGTTCGTAAACAGGTACGCCGAGGGCTTTGCCCTTGATGTCCCACAGTGCCATGTCAAGCCCGCCCAGCGCGTGAATCTTCTCACGGCCCGGCGGATAGAAATAGCCGTGGTACATCGTCTGCCAAAGATGCTCGATCCGCCTTGGGTCTTCGCCGATGATCATGGCTGCAAGCTGCTCGACCGTATCCTTCGAGCCGCCCTCGCCGATCCCGGTAATGCCCTGGTCCGTCTCGACAATGATCACGTTGCTGCTTTGGTTGAAAATCGGCCGCCCCGCCGGGTTGTGGTAATAGCGGACACGTGTGATCTTCATCTTGGGTGTCGCCGCGCGCGCGGGGGCTGCTTGCCCCAAAAACGCACCGGCGGCGAGGGCGGATGATTTCAACAGCGATCAACGTTGCATGTCAGGAATTGTACCTCCCTCGACCAACGTGTTGGGATCGTGTATCTGTGGAGCCTCAATAGGTTGTTCCGGGGAAGAGGGAGTCGGCTGCAAGGGGGATTGTACGAGGCTGGCATCGGCAGTGATGGGAGCCTAACGAAGGACATTGACAAAGACCTCTACGGTATTTGATCTTCCACTGCTGTTTATCGACACCTGGGGCTGGCTCGCCCTTGAGGATGTCAAAGATGCTGATCATCTGATGGTCCGCCAGATACGAGAACGATACGATCGGCGGCCCGGCGCATGGGTGACATCGGACTACGTCCTTGATGAGACAATCACCCGCCTGTTCTCCCGACGTCCGTTCCACGAGGCGGCAACGTTTTGCTCTGCTCTCTTGCGTGCAAGCGATCAAGGTACGCTTACTATCGAGCCCATCACTGGACAGCGGTTTCGTGCAGCCTACGAGTTGAGGCTACGCTACCAGGACAAGCCCAAAATCTCCTTTACCGATTTGACCAGATTCGCCGTCATGCGTGAACTGCGCATTCAGCACGTGCTCACACGAGACACGCACTTCCAGCAGACCCAGATGGGCTTCATCACGCTTCCGCTTCCAACTTCTCGGTAAGCTGCGTCCACTCCTGCTCACGCTCCGCCGCCGTCGCCCGCAACGTTTCCATCTGCGTGACAATCCCTGCCGCCTGCGTGTGGTTCTTTGAGTTGGCCACCAAACTTTCCTGCAACTCGCTGATCTCGCCCTCAATCTTGCTGATCTCGTCTTCCAGTACCGCCACTTTCTTTCGCAGCTTCTTCGCCTGGATCGGGTTCATCCGCCGCTTCGAAGCCTCCGGCGTAGCGCCGTTTCCCCGTGTCTGCTCGCCGTTCGAAAACTGTAGCGCGGCCTTCAGTGAATCGCTCACTGCTTTCTTCGGAGCCTGCTCGCCCGCCTCGGCCGCCTTGCCTGCCTGCCACAAGTAGTCCTCGTAGTTGCCCGGATAGACAACGACCTTCCCATCGCCGATCGCGAAGACCTTCGTCGCCAGCTTATCGATGAAATAGCGGTCGTGCGACACGAACGCCACGGTCCCGGTAAAGTCGAGCAGCGCGTTCAGCAGGACATCCTTTGCCCGCATGTCGAGGTGATTCGTCGGCTCGTCCAGCAGTAGGAAATTACTGGGCTTCACTAGCACTCGTGCCAGCGCATATCGATTTTTCTCACCGCCCGACAGCACGCCGATGGGCTTATAAACATCGTCATCCGAAAACAGGAAGCATCCCAACAGGCCGCGTAATTCGCCGTTGCTAGCGCGGGGCACGAGATCGGTCAAGTCGTCGATGATCCGCGCCTCCTGGTCGAGCACCTTGTACTGATCCTGCGCGAAGTAATCGATCTCCACCTTGTGGCCCAGCGTGCTCGTGCCGTCGGTCAGTGGCTCTTCGCCCACCAGCATCCTGATCAGCGTCGATTTCCCAGCGCCGTTCTCCCCGACGAGCGCGATGCGGTCGCCGCGCTCAATCGTGAAGTTCACATCCTTGATGACATCGAGCGATCCATAGCTCTTCGCCACGTCTTTGAACTGCGACACGACGCGACCGCTGCCGTGCGGTTGTGGGAACTTGAAGTGGATCGTCTGCTCTTCCCGCGGCACCTCGATGCGCTCGATCTTGTCGAGCTCCTTGACCCGGCTCTGTACCTGCGACGCCTTCGTCGCCTGATACCGGAAGCGGTTGATGAATGCTTCGAGGTGATGAATCCGGTCCTGCTGATTCTTGTGCTCCGCCTTGATCTGATCGAGCCGCTCTTGCTTCAAGGTCTGATACTTCGAGTAGTTCCCCGTGTAGAAGTTGACCTTCTTGTGCCACACCTCAATGATCTTATTGACTGTCACATCGAGAAAATACCGATCGTGCGAGATCACGAGAAACGCGAACGGATAGCTCCCGAGATACTCCTCCAACCAGTTCCGGGCCTCGAGATCCAGGTGGTTCGTCGGCTCGTCAAGCAACAGTAGGTTCGGCTTCTCAAGCAGCAGCTTCGCCAGTGCGATGCGCATCTGCCAGCCGCCCGAAAACTCCTCGATCTGTCGCTCCCAGTCCTGCTTAGGGAAAGCCAGCCCATCGAGGACCGTCCCGACTTGCGCTTCCTTCGTATACCCGTCAAGCGCCTGATACCGGTCGATCGCCCACTGAAACCGGTCCGTTACCACTTCGTACTCGGGGCTCTCCGGATCGAGTTCGCCCATCTTGTGAGCAAGTTCCTCCTGCTCTTTCTCAAGTGCGATCGCTTCGTCAAACACACTCAAGCATTCGTCGAACAGCGTCCGCCCGGCGAGCGTCAGGCCGTCCTGTGGCAGGTAGCCGATCTTCAAACCCTTCTGGCACGTAACCTTACCGGCATCGAGATGCTCGATCTCCGCCAGGATCCTTAGTAGCGTCGTCTTACCGCTGCCATTCGCCCCGACGATACCGATGTGGTCCTGCGGCCCGACCAGCCAGTCGAGCCCTTCGAACAGCGTTCGCTCGCCGTAGCGCATCGCGCCGCCGGAAATCTGAATCATGCTTTTAGTTTACCGTTGCCGGTTTCAGCGCTCGAGAAGCAATAGGGCGGCGGATGTAAATCCGGCGGCCCGCGCCTCAGGCGCGGAGAACCTGTCGTTCATGGATGCCGATCCCGTCGCCCTCGATCTCACGACAAGTGAGCAAGTGCACACTAGCCAACCGCGAAATGGCCAATAACCGCCACCTTTGCGATACCCTGAACAGCAAAGCCGCAACGTAACTCCCCCATGACAAACACGCATCGAATCTTTCTACAGACCCTTCTCATTGCCGCCATCGCACTCATCCCCTGCCGCGCGCAAGATGGCATCACCGCCCTCAATACCAAGGCCGCTCCACCGAAGTTCGGGTCTGTCCAAAGTGGTCTCGTCGTACCCCATTTTGCCGCCGGCGTCGGCTTTTCCACGCAGTTTCAGTTCTTCAGCCTCGAGGAATACCCGGTAGATGTCGATGTCTTCATTCTTGGTGACGACGGTGAGGCCTTACAGGTCGCGTTCCGCTCCCAGGCGGGCGTCCTCTTCGAGGCGACGGACTTCACAGTAACTCTGGCGCCGCGAGGCGAAGTGCGTACCGTGGCCATCCTCAACCAGCCAATCGACGTCTTCGGATCCGGGCTGCGCAGCGGCGCGATGCTACTCCAACCGCACAACCCAGCCGGCCAACATCGGCGTGACCGCGGTCATCACCTATCACAACTAACAAGGCACGCCGATCTACCGCACGTCGATCCCCGGCTTGGCGGAAATGCAAGGGCACATCCGCATGCCCTTCACCAACGTCGACGGATTCACCGCCGGCATCGGCCTGATGAACTTCCTCCCACGGAACGCCACTCTCATTGCCCGCAATACGTTCGGCATGGAACTTTGCCGTGCGACGATTCCTTTCAGTTCCGCGGGCCATCTCGCCGATTTTCTGGTCAATCTTCTGCCCTGCACCGCGGACACCAGCGGTGTGCTGGACATCGTCACAACGACGACCCCCGGCTCTGGTGAAGGACTTGCCGCCGTCGGCTTCACATTCGATCCCAGCATCCGCATGTGGACGCAGGTTCCGTACAGCGTGAGGCGCGGCCTCATCCGCGCCACCGCGAACACGGGCAAGTGCATCCACAAAGAGCAGGTCGGTTTCGCGAACGGCAACCCCATCCATCTTTGGAACTGCGACAGCGTAGCCCCTGAGGCCGTCGAAAATCAGACCTGGATCTACGAAGAGCGCACCGGTTTCATCCGCAACGCCAGGCGTCCCGACAAGTGCATCCAGCGCCAGGATAACAATTTAGACAGCGGCAACCGAATGGAGCTTGAGGACTGCGACGCCGACAATGTGGAGCGGCGCACCTGGCTCTTCGAGTAGGAGAGATCTAGAGCGGCTACAGAGCGGCGGATGTGAATCCGGCGGGACGGCCGAAAGCCGGCGGAACCCTCACACCATCGGTCGCCGGCCTACGCCAAAATCCTGCGGCTCCAACGGGCTCAACACCAAATCCCAAGCAATCCAGACCCCGCGCGAATATCGAAAAATCAACGGCGACAACACCGTCGTCAATCCGAACGCCGTACCGCACGCCACCCACATCGGCACGCCCGTCAACATGCAATAGAGCGCGATCGGCATCACCAACAGGACGCATATCCCGTAGCTCGCATACATCGCGCCCACGAAGTAACCGGGCTCGCGCTTGTAGTGATACCCGCACGCCGAGCACTCCGGGTCCATCGCAAACCAGCCCGAGAATGGCCGCCCCTCGCCGCACACCGCATTCGCAGCGCATGCCGCAATGACTGCTTGAACGATGTCTCGGGAAGAATCATGTCGCGTTACTAACGTGGTACGGAACCCTAGCTTACTAGTCCCACTCGTCGGTAATACGCATACCTGCCACATCACGAAATAGAGGTAAGAACGTAAAGTCCGAGCGGCCCAACGAGGCCCACGCCAGAAGCTCAGAGCCGCGCCCGTAAGGGTGCGTTGACCAAACTGCCCGGAAAGCGCCAACCCGCTAGAATCGAGGTGCCATGCCCTGCTGTCTACTACTCGTCATCGCGATTCTCGGTCCCCGCATCGCTATCGCCGGGCTGGCGCTCTTCACAGGCTACTTCGAACGAGCATTTGACGGATTACTGGTGCCCATCCTCGGCTTCCTCTTCCTCCCCTTCACCACCCTCGCCTACGCTTGGGCGATTAACATGTACGGGGGGATTTCTGGAGGGCAGGGGTTGGTCATCTTCATCGCCGTCCTGCTCGACCTCGGCGTCATAGGTGGAGGCGCATCTGAACGCCGCCGCCGCGCGAACTAAGCCCGAACCCCGAGGCAGTTAGCTGACCCCTAACCCGAGGCCCGCCTCGACCGCAGTGCCCTCTGGAGCATCGCCAGCCCGGCAACGATCAGCAACACCGGCCACAATCGCCGAATCGAAACGTTCAGCCAATCCAGCTCCTGGAGCTGGAACACCACCCCGAGTGTGAGCACGATCGTGCCACCCACCCAATCGCCCTGGGCACGCGCCTTCTTGTTAATCAACAGGCTGATGCCCACAACAATCAGAATCAGCGGCCAGAAATCGAACAAGTCGCTAATCCGTATCAAGCCCAGGTTCGACGCCTGAAACGCCACTCCCACGCCGACCGCCGCGATCCCGAAGCCGCGCGACTTCGGGTCCAAGAACCAATACCCACCGGCGGCGATCAGAACCAACGGCCAGTAGAGCCGCAGGTCCCAGAACCGCAGGAAGCCGAAGTTGTGCAGCAGGAACAATACCCCGAACAGCAGGACAATCAGCCCCGGGATCATCCCTCTAGCCGCCATGTTCGTCTTCATTTTGACCTCGACCGCAGTTTCCTAAGTCTGCGCCGCTTGCTCGACGGCCTTCAGCACGCGCAGCGTGTTCCCGCCCAGTATCTTCGCGATATCGCCGTCCGAGAACCCACGGCCCCGCAATCCCTCGATCAAGTTAGGCACCTTCGAGATGTTCTCCATCCCTTCCGGCGTCTGTGCGCTCACACCGTCGAAGTCCGAGCCCAGCCCGACGTGATCGACCCCGGCCACTTTCGCCGCGTGTTCGAAATGGTCAAGTAGCCGATCGAGCGGTACGCGCCCCGTCCGCTTCACACGCTCAAGATCGAGTTTGCGCAATTCGATCGAGCGCTGTTTCGGGTCGTCCGCGTGCGTCTTGCGAACCGCAGCCGCCTTATCGCTGAGATCGCTGTTCTCCGGACCGTAGACGCGATGGCTCACGTCAAGAAACTCGTTGTAGAAATTGACATGCGCCACGCCGCCGTTCTCGGCCAGCGCGCGCAGCATGTCGTCGGTCATGTTGCGCGGATGATTTGAGAGTGCACGGCACGATGAATGCGACGCGACCAGCGGCGCTTGGGCGACTTTGATTGTGTCGAAGAATGTCGGGTCCGACACGTGCGAGATATCGACCATCATGCCGAGGTCGTTCATTGTCTTGACGACTTCGCGGCCGAAGTCCGTCAGCCCCTTCGTGCGGTGCTCTTCGCCGGATGAGCCCGCCCAGGGCGTATCCGCACTATGCGTCAGCGTCATGTAGCGGACGCCTTTGGCAAAGTGGCTTTTGAGAACGTCGAGGTCGGAATTGATCGTGTGTCCGCCTTCGACGCCCATGAAGATAGCAATCTTGCCTTCCTGCTTGGCGCGCAAGATGTCGCCGGACCGCGTCGCTTGAATCAACTCGTCGGGGTGCCGCGCCACCTCGCGCTGAACGGCGTCGATGATCTCGAACGACCGCTTCCGTGCCGCCTCAGGCGACTGCGAAACGGTCGTATAGATCGAAAAAAAGACGGACGTGATGCCGCCCTCGCGCATACGTGGAATATCGACCTCGCCGTAGTCGTGGCGTTTGCCGAGGTCAAAGCCCTCGTAGGTGATCAGCATCGGCGTATCGCAATGCAGATCGATGACGATCGACCGTTCCAGCAGGCTCGGGGCAGGGGAGTCTGGATCAGCGGTTCCCGAAGTTTCGGGGGCCTCTGACGAGCAACCGGATTGATGGAGAAGGGAAGACGCGACGCCGAACGCGGCCGCGCCGAAACCTCGGCGGGTCAGCATGGTCGCCTGATTATAACGAGACGGTTCGCCGTGCTGATACGCAGGCTTAGCTCGTTAGGATGAACCGGAAGATCAGCCAGAGCGCACACAGGGCTCCGAGTACAACCCAGGCCCAAGTGACGTTCGACTGCAGCCCCTTGATGGCCATGATCTCGTCGCGACGGCCTGCTTGCTGCAATTTCTCCGCGATCTCACCGCCCAGCGAGCGCGCGACATCGATAGCCGCCTGCTCGGGTTCGGAAGGCTTGGCGGCGTCTTCCTTTTCAAGGCGCTGTTCCAGACTGTCCAGCTTGCTGCCCATCTCAATGAGAACGTCTTCGGGTATGCCCTCGCCAGGGATGATCTTGCGCTCTTCCAGCTTTTGCAGGCGCTCTAGCACGGGCTGCATGTCGGCCGGTTCGTTTTCGCCGCTGAGCCGTTCTTCGAGCCCCATGAGCCGGTTCGACATTTCGGCGACGCGCGGATCGGCGGCAGGTTCAGCCAGCCGCTCGCTGACCGAGTCCAGGCGGCTGACGAGTTTGTCGACACGCGGATCGGAGGCCGGGTTCTCAGCGCTGCTTTCGACCACGCTGATTCTCGATAGCAGTTCATCGACCCGAGGATCGGGCGCGGGCTCGGTTGACTTCTCTTCGATGGCGAGAATGCGGTTGGTGATATCTTCGACAACGCTGTCTGGCGCCGCCGCGGCAACACCGCTACTTTCGAGAGCGCCCAGGCGCACCACGAGATCATCAACTCGCGGGTTTTTGCCGCCGTCCGACGAATCGGATGCTTCCAGCGCCGCGACCGACTCCAGGCCTTCCACGCGTTTGAGCAACTTGACCTGCCCCCTGAAAACGAATCCGAATCTTGAGAGAGAATCGAAGGATTCGGGTGTGTGTAAGGAGGCAGGAAATGACGAGGAAGCGATACACGAGCGAACAGATTGTCCACAAGCTG
>Ga0315336_1004531_pt1 | contig 16333 bp, 15 predicted proteins | sample ASW5metaG_FD_204512 | JGI IMG/M metagenome (GOLD analysis project Ga0315336, IMG submission 204512) | Ammonia-oxidizing marine archaeal communities from Monterey Bay, California, United States - ASW #5 | ecosystem: Environmental > Aquatic > Marine > Intertidal zone | place: USA: California...
GTGAAGCTTATTTGGATGCGCTGCATTTGGCCGGTGTCTCGTTGGGTAGCTGATTGGGGTCTCGGTGGTCTTCCGATGTGCGGTTAAGGAGCGGAGAATCGGTCCATCTCAGCGGAAGAACGTTTGGTCGACACATGCTTCGAAGATTATTCAGGCGCATGGTATTTCCTGAGAGGCTCAATGTCGCCTATGGGCACATCTTGCTCAGATCGCCACTTCGCTAAGCTATGACTGCCTTGGTGCCCATTCGCGCCCGTTGAGTTAAGGCGCATGAGAGCAACACCGGCCAGTTCCGGTCACTCAGACAGTATCCCATGCAAACGTCTCAGTTACACGTAATCGGGCTATCACGTTCAGCGATTACGATTCGCGCTGGCGAGTCGAATCCAACACTAGTGCCTGCCACGAATGGAATACCGTTCGGCGCACGGACTTCGGAGAATGACGTCCCGGAAAACCCGAACCCTACGGGCTCGATGCTTGCACCAGCATCATCGTCACATTGATGTACGTAGTTCAGCGTTCGAACGCTCGACTCCGCGTTCAGCCGAGTCGGCACAACAGCGTGAAGATCGCCAGCGTCAGACAGGCGAATATGAGAATCGAACACATACTCAGCGACTAAGCTATTGAATGTCATTTGCGCACCAACAGCCGGGGAACAGGGATCGAACGAGCCTTCCACGAGAAAGTCGTTCTCATCAAGCACGTGGGATTTTATGCCCGAACCATCCAGATCGCCACGTACGGCAACTCGATGAGCTCCCGCCGCGTTCTGCGCGATTCGCGCCCATTGAATGGACCCGGGAGACAGTCCAGTCCGCCTGAATGTCCAGGTGTAGTCGCCGCTCGCATCGGCCTCGCCTTCTCCCACCAGCAACCAGTCGCTTGAGCCAACTTGATGTGATTTCGCCACAAATGCAATTTTGCCAGGCGCAACGTTAATCAGGTCCAACCTCGACCACTTCCAGTCAATGTCAGTACTTAGCGTGCATTGCAGCACCGGCGCGCGAGCGAAGCTGGCATCGCGCCTCGCCAGATAGAGGATTTGTACCTTTTCACTGTTGTTCTCTTGCACGGTCGTCTGGTAGAGCACCAGTGCATTGCCTGAATCGAATGCAAAGCCTGGCTCATCACGCTCGATCGGCCCATCGATATCATCTCTCACGACATCCTCGTGTAGCCAGTTACCACTGCTGTCCCGGTATGCATACACATGAGCCCACGCTGTGGCTTGCTTCTTCCGTCTTCCTGTTGAGGTAGTAATCTGCGTAGTGAGCACCGCAGCGGGTTGGTCGTTCACCCGATCATATTTCATCTTCACACCCCAGATCTGCCGCGTATCCAGGCGCGTCATGTTCTCTGCGTTAGTCGGCCAATCGCCCACGCCGTCAGGTTCAATGAACCAGGCTTGATCTGCATATTGAGACGGAATCTCCGAAAGCCACGCAAGCGCAGGATTGCTGTTAGACGCAAACGACAAGTTCAACTTGCCGACTTGCCGGTCAGGCGAACCCTCGCCGGAATACGCCAATTGCGATGACCAATCCCCAAGCGTCTCGGTCATCACTGTTCTGGTGTCCGAGCTGTTGCCCGCCTCGTCAATGGCGGTGATTGAAATGCAATTCTGCGTATCGGGCTGGAGATTATCGACATAAAACGATTCGGCTGAGCCGGAGGCGGCAGGCGAGAGCTCATCGGCTCCGGGCACGGGTTCAGGCCCTGGGGCGGTCTCACAGGCTTCGTCATACTCCATTACGTAACTTGCCGCAGTGCCGCTTGTGCCGTCATCGCCAGTGGCGACCCACGAAAGGCCTATGCCGGTGCTGGCTTGGGTAACCACAGGAATTCCAATCTGTGCCGGCGCAGTATCGTCGCTTCCTCCGCCGCCGCCACCTCCTCCACCAGAGCAATTTGGATGCTCCGGTTTTCTGTCGCAGTTGGGTCCAGCGTACGCCTTGTTAGTGCCCACAATAACGAGTGTCAGCAGGCCACAAAGTACTAGCAAGACACCTGCTGGTGCTCCTAATCGGGACTTAAGATCTATCGTCTGAACAGGATCGCTCATGGTCACCTCCCCGCGGATTTCAAACGTTTGAATTACATCAAACAGGCCCTACCGTACGTGGATATCGGCATTGTGTAGTGTGATAAACCCTCCTTTTTTCTCCTGAGGTCGCCAAAACGCCCTTCGCAGGTTGTTTTTAGTCGGTTTTCAAGTAGGTTTATGAGGGCGTTTGTGGAGTCTGGAGAAGAGATGCATGAGCCGGACGGTGTTTATGATCGCCAGGATTTCTGGCTTAACGGTTGTCACGTCGATCCAAGTGCCTGCACAATTGAACGTGAAGACGAATCGGTGCGCGTATCGGCGCATAGCATGGCTGCACTGGTCTATCTCGCGGAGAATTCCGGCAATATAATTGACAGTCAGTCACTATTGGCCCATGCCTGGCCAGCCAACCATGTTGGCGACAATACCGTATACAAGGCAATCAACGAGCTACGAGTTGCGCTCCGCGACGATGCAAAAAATCCACGCTATATTGAAACGTTACCCCGGCGCGGGTATCGGTTGATTACATCCGTCCGCAACTCTAATTCCCAACATGGAAATCGCAACCGCGCCGGTTGGAAAGTCGCGGTGGCGTCGTCGTGCCTCATAGCAGTGGCTATGGCCGCTTTCTTTCTTCGTCAGATCGAGTCCGAAGCGACGATCGTATTGGTCAGTGGGCAACGAATCGCGGTGATCAAGCCGCCATCGGGAAAGCAAGAAGATCTCGCGAAGACTTTGGAACTTGTGTACCGACAAACAGTAGCTAAGATCATACAGTTACCCGGAGCCACGGTTGAACATCACGATTCCCGGATAGAATTCGATGGCAATAGCCTCCAATCAGAGCTCGCGCTTAATCGAACTCTCAGCTTTGATAATCTGAATGATGAGTTGATCGTTCAAATCACACCCGGGCTCAATGTGGTTCCACACGAAGATCGATATGACTTGAGTCAGGCTCCACTGGCATCGGAATCCATCATTGACCGTGCCATAGCAACGACAATCCAAGATCTAGAGACACTCGCGAGCGACGAACAACTTGCGAACATGGAACGGTGGAAGACTAACGACATACACGCCTATCGATTCGCCGCGGAAGGGAAACTGCATCAGCAACATATGAATCGCGACAACCTGACCCGCGCACAAGCTTTGTTTCAGCGTGCGATCGACAGTGACCGAAAATTCGCTGAAGCATATGTCGAGCTCGCAGTAACGTTGGTTTCTCTTGCCAACATGACGCCCAACTCTGCCGCAACCGAAGAGGCTTATCAAACTCTTGTCGCGTTGGCAGATGCCGCGCGAAAAGCCAACCTCGATAAACCCTATATCGGATTGCTTGACGGGCAACGCAACTTCATCGCGACGAGCCACCCCATGCAGCTGGAACAGCAACATCGGGCAAGATTACTTAGGAATCCTAAGGACCCTGACGCGCTTGCGGGGTATTCACTACTGCTGATGGGCGCTGGATTTGCCGAGGAAGCCCGTGGCTACCTCGACAGGGCGATTGAGCTCGCCCCAACACCTAATAGGTTGTGGACCGACTATGTGTCACTTACGGATCTGACGGACACCGTTGAGAGCATTCGTTTAGCCGAAGAAGTCCTTGCTAAGTACCCGTTAATGACGATCTCGCTGTTTGGGCTGGTCGAAAAAAACTCGTGGATTGGTGAGTTCGCTAAAGCCGAGCAGTACCTGGAGCGGCTGTCTCAATCAGACAGCCAGGGGGCATGGGCTCACGCCGCCAGGCTGTCGTTCGCCGCAATGAAAGGCGATCTTCCGCTGAAAAGCAAAGCCCTGGATTCTGCCCTCGCTCACCCACTCACCACAAATATCATGAAGGGCAAGCTGTACTTCATATTGGGTGATGTAGAGAGAGGTGTCGCTGCCTGGAGGAACATCGAGCCGGCGTTTGTCCATCTCCTATGGAAATTCTATGCCGGTTCGTTCGAGAAATATTTCCATCCTGAAGTCATCGCCGATCCTCGTTACTCACGACTCTTGGAAGACTTGAACGTTGGACAATCCTGGCGGGCTCACCTCAATGCGCAGACCGTGCTACTCGCGGAGGTCACAGGTATCCGATCAACAACAACATTTGTTATGACAGAAACAGCGATGGTCGCAAGATTTCCGCGATCGGAGCATGGTCCTGAAACACCCTCCATCTAATAGCGCACAGATATAGATAGAACTGAGCAAACGGAAAGAGTACCCGATTGCATAGCAACGCGATTTCTTACTGATCAGGGACCACTCCCAGCCCCGCACCCAGAGCGGGTGGGCGACGGATCGACGTTTTTGATCGTTTCTCAGACTGTGCCCATTGCAGAAAATAGCATCTCTAGCAGTTGGCAAGCCTTTCAAAACAGCACCTGTTCGAGCGGCTCGATAGACGTCAAGCTCCGGACACCTATGCCGACTGCTTAGATGGAGACACCAGGCTTGCGCCGATTATCAACCGCGCATCGTTGCGTTTTCATAGAGCCAACTTTCAATCCTTGGGGTTTTCAGCGAAAGCCGAGCAGGCCGCAGCAATAACAACAAGCGTAAGTAAAACGGTAGTTATGATGATGGGCGTTGCGCCGGGTAACAAAGCAGAGCTCGTGACGTAGACGAGCAAGGCTGTATATGGTGCAGCTACGACAGGAGTTGCCCAACGTGCCCACGGCATACCCATTCTGAATGGGATGAGCGCAAGCACAATAATCGCGAGGCCAACGCAGAGCGATCCGGCACCGAACCCTTTCAGTAAGCCAAGCAGCAGTGTTTGGTAGCTTTCGCTGAGCACTTCCCAACGTTTATCAAGCACTGCCGAGTGGTATGGCATAAGTTCACTCGATCCGACATATCTAATGCCCTGGATCATCAACCCCAACCCAACGAAGCAGTAAAGGACCAGCGGGAGGCTAATAGCCACGTACGCACGAGCTCGGGAAACACTTTGCATAGTTAAGAGACCCCTCCAAGCGTCCATACGACCAGAAATGGAAGTATATAGGACATGCAAACTACTCTGGATCAACCCGAAAAACCTCCTATAACGAAAACACGCCGCTCGTTCCGCGCTTACGCGCGACGTGACTTCGGGTACCATCCGTAGGGAGCGCAAGCGTTGAGGAGAGACTTGAATGAGCGTACGAGCGAACGCCTGGAATGCGGTGATGACCGCCGAGCCGGGTGAGCAGGAACTCGAGATTCCGGCATCAATGATCGAGGGCGCCGTGCCGCCCGAGCTGGCCGGGGGACGACATCTCCAGAACGGTCCAGGCTGGACGAAAATCGGCGGCCGGCTCGAACACCCCTTCGGCGGCCACGGATTCGTGCGCTCCCTGCGCTTCACGAAGGACGGGGGCGCGAGCTTTCGTTCGCGCTTCGTGAAGACGGCCTCATACCTGGAGGAGCGATCGACGGGTCGGGGGTCCAGCCGGTTCCCGCTGGCCAACATTCGCCGCATGGGCCAGCGCAACGTCTCCAACACCACGATCCAGCCCTGGGCCGGTCGGCTGATCTCGGGATTCGAGGGCGGGCGTCCGTACGCGCTCGACGCCGAGAGCCTCGAGACGACCGGCGAAGAGACCTTCGACGGCGTCCTGCCGGAGGGCGCGTTCCTCGCGCACATGCGCACCGACTCCGAGGCGAACCGGCTGATCGGCATGAACGCCCTTCGAGGGAGTCCCTCCCGTTTCGTCTTCCGCGAGTTCGACGAAATGGGCAAGCAGGTGACCGAGCGCGAAGCGGAGATTCCCGGCATGCACTTCGAGCACGACTTCGTCGCGACTCCGAGGTGGTACGTGCTCGCTGGCAACCCGATGAAGGTCAACTTCGCCAAGATGGCCGGCGCCATGGTGGGATTGGGATCGCTCTTCGGTGCACTGCGCGCCGACGAATCGATGCCGGGCGAGCTATTCCTGATCCCACGCGGTCGGCCCGGCCCGGTCCGTACCGTCCGCCTTCCCCAGAGTGCCTTCGTCATCCACTTCGCGAACGCCCACGACGTGGACGACGAGACGTGCGTGATCGATCTCTGTGCATTCGAGTCCTACGAGTTTGGCGGGGAGTTCGGCTTCCAGGGCCCGACCCGGCCGCTCGATCCGGAGGTACCCGACCGCCGGCCGTCCTTCCAGAAGCTCTATCGTGCCACCGTCCGCGAGGGCTCGAACGTGGCAGATTGGCAGGCGCTTTCCGACTACCGCATCGACTTCCCTCGCGTGCATCCCGCCCGGGAAGGCCGTGCAGCGCCCGCGATCTACGCTTCCACGCGCAACGATCGCTCGAAGTCGGACCCGTTCGACTCGATCGCTCGCATCGACTCCGTCGACTTCGAACGCCCGACGGAGGTGTGGTCCGCGGGGGAGGGACAATTCCTGGGCGAGCCCGTCTTCGCTCCCCGGCCCGGGGCGAGCGATCTAGACGACGGCTGGGTCGTCGCCATCGTCTACGACGGCGCGGCCGGAAAGTCGCGGCTCTGCGTATTCGAGCCGAAGGCGCTGGCGAAGGGCCCCATCGCAATGGTGCCGCTGCCCCTGCAGCCCTACGGGTTCCACGGCTTCTGGGAGGGCGCCGCGGGTTCAGTCCCCCGTACAGCGACTAGTAGGTGATTGCGGTCCATCAGCGTTCGAATCTGCCGTGATCAGCGAAGCAATATCGTTGGTAAGATCCCCATCGGTCGCATCGAATACTTTGTCGATGCGGTGGATACCCCAGTTACCCGCAGTTTCAGGATCGCCATCGTCGAAATTGCCCGTGACAACGAGCGACTGGCCGTCGCAAGACCAATCGAAATTACCGCCGAAGTAAAAGTTCCCCACATCCTTGTGGACACAATCAGAGCGCAAAACAGGCGCAGTGCGATTAGGGTTTGAGTTGTAAATCTGAATACATGACTTTTGGCCCAATACTTCGGCGCCATCTACACTCTCGATGAACATCTCAACGCCTTGAGGCACGTAACCGATAACGTCGTCAGACGGATGAAAAACCGGAGCAATATGGTAGGAATCGTCAAACTCGCGCCAAACCAGCGTGTTGGTGGCATCGCACGTTGGCTCAACAGGGCCATCAAAAGGCTCGCAGATGAGAATGTCGTAAATTGTCACCACCGGGTCCGAAGAGAATGACCAGTGACGGAACGCCAAGCGCGTCCCGTCAGCAGACCAACTCGGCTCACCATAAATCGGGCCGTATAGGCCAGGCTCGCCCGCTAGCGAATCCGTGACGTTCTTAGCAGGCCCTCCGCTGTTGGCCGGTCCTACATTGATTGCGAAAACGTCGTCGCGCTCCGACCCTGTCTGCGTAGAGTAGGCGATCTGCTCGCCACTGGAACTCCACGAAAGAGACCCGCCCGCAGGGATATCCGAATCAGACGGTAGCGGCGAAGACCCGCCGTCAAGCACTGCCACCTCAAGAATACTGTTGCGCGAATAAGCGAGTTTTCCCCCACTCGGGTCCCATTCGGGACCATCAAAAGAGATGCCAGGATTGTTGCGTCCCTTGGCACGCCGGCTCTCTAAGAATAAGGTCGGCGCACTACCGTCTTCATTCATGAGATAGATACTGCCCTTGAACACATACGCATAGGCAGGATCGGACTCAACTGGAGGCGGTTCTCCTCCACCGCCACCGCCCGGACAACTCGGATGATCCGGTTTCTTGTTGCAGTTGGGTCCGGCATATACCTCCGATGCCGTTGCCGCAGATAGCCCGAATAGAATCACACACAACCACGTAACCGATACGTTATCAATCATTGGAGTTCTCCTTATCGCCTAAAGACTAGCGCGATAGCGGGTACGATCTCCACCTCAAAAGCCGTCTAAATACCTTCTAAAGGTCTTCAGGCTTCCAAAGACTTTGATTTTGTTGAAGTTTGTGTAGTTTAACTGACGAACGCTAACCACCTGGAATCTCAACGTTCTTCATAGCCTACCTCCCGATTCAATCCCGGGTCACAAAACGCACTACCGGGGCGCGTTAAAAACGTCGGTCGAGTCCCGCCACTGCCAACTCTTTTCAGGCGGATTCGCTATCAATCCGTCAACATAGTCCAGAAAAGAGTTGGTAAAGCGGTTTTGCATTCGTTCGGATTCCCACCATAAATGAAAATAGTTTTCCTTCAGCATTCCAGCGATCCAGCCATCAAATCGTTCCATAAATTCCTTACTGAGTTGCCCCTCCTGGTACTCATGGTAGTAACCTTCCAGCATATGAAAGAAACCCTCGTACCAGAATATCCAACGTTGCCTTTCTAGATCATTCATCGACTGTGGGTCGGTTAAAGATTTCAGGACGATTCCGCTCATGTCGCTGCTGAGGGCGGCTTCGGTGTGATTGCGATACATAAAACCAGCTAAACCGAGGCGCGTTTCCGAGCGCATGGCTCGCGTATTCTGTCTGACCTGCAAGCCCACGTAGATAAGTGGGTTATCGCAGCGGATGATTGTCTGGAACGGGTCCGACGTAGCCTTGCCCTGCCCACGGGTTAGCACCCATTAGCTGCGACGCCTTAATAAACTCCAGGAATCAACCGATACCTTACGCGGCTTGCGTACTCGCGATACCCGGGCAATTCTTCTTGTAGAGTCCGGTCCTCCAAAGCGGTTCTGATCAGCGTGACCGCCAGCGCGAATCCCACCGGAATAAGTGTCCATGCAGAGTCCAAAGCCAGCACAATGCCCGGCATTGCCAGAAGATTTCCAGCATATCCCGGGTGCCGGACGAACCGGTATGGACCGCTGTCACATACCACATGTCCTCGATCGGATTGGATGCGCACCATGCTCGAGAAGAAACGGTTCTCCGCAAGAGCCCACACGCCGTAGGCATATCCAAGCGCGATTAATAAAATACCCGTGATGTTGAGCCATATGGGGAATACGGGTGACCACACAAAGCGGTGATCCAACCCCGCCACGATTACCAGGGGGAAGGAAATGCTCAATGCCATTAGCGGGGCAAGGACCTTATCCCATGCTTTGACATCTGATGCCTCCAGGGAGTGCGTTCGCTCCGCCATCAACCCTGGGTGCCGCCGTTCTGCCCAGATGCGCCCGGCGATGCCTGCAGTAAAGAAAAGTACGAAAAAAACCCACGCCTGCCACCAACGGATATCCCCTCCGCAGATCAATACAATCAGAGGTATGGAAAGATAGACGATGATCAGGCGAAGCCACTCGCGGGGAGTTACTGTCTGATCTGTGCCCGGATCAATTTCTGGTTCCAAAAACCGTTCCTAGTTGTCGTTCTCTATCGGATACTCATGAAGACCCGTTAAACTTGCAAGCACACGGGGGTGTTTATCTGTTACGAGGGGGTAGATCCGGCGCATGAGCGACCAGCCTGACGTGAAAATCCGGGGATTTCGACGACATCGTTTGTTTCGAGTCGCCACCATCTATGTGTTGGTGGGCTGGCTTTCGATCCAGGCAGCCGACATCTTTCTGGAAGCTTTCGAAACGCCTGCCTGGATGATGCGGGTTTTTCTGATCCTGGTAGTCACGGGCCTTCCGCTCACAATCATAGGATTCTGGTTGGTGGAGCGCACGCGGCACAGTCGGCCGGGCAACACCCTTGTCCCCGTCCTCTCAGTCGCTATGGCTCTGGTTATCTCCTGCGGCGCTTATCTCTATTTTGCGCCTGATCAACCAACTGCACGCAAGCCTCAATCTGCGCAGCAGGTCCGTGTCACAAATCCAGTTCTGGCCGTGTTGCCATTCGCAAACATGTCCAGCATCGAGATCAACGAGCATCTCGCGGACGGCTTGACCGAAGACATCATTACCCTCCTCGCTCAGTCACCAGGTGTTGAGGTGATCGCGCGACACTCAACCTTCAAATACAAGGGTGAAAGTCCGGATATTCGAGATGTAGGGCGCGATCTCGGAGCCGACTATGTGATCGAAGGCAGTGTCCGTCCACTCGGTGAACGCATCCGCGTCACCGTACAGGTCATCGACGCAGGTTCCGGCGCACACATCTGGGCGGAGAAGTACGACCGGCCGTTGGCCGATTTTTTCGAAATCGAGGGCGAAGTCAGCCTTGGCATCGCGGCCGCGGTGGGCGACGCCGTGTTCAAAGAAGATTACTCTAAAATCGCCCTATCCCGGACCAGCAGCCTGACCGCACGGGCGTTGGTCTCGCAAGCCGAAATGGCCTTTACCCACGATATTAGAGGCGATGAGAATGGCATGACCAAAGCCCGGCGGGCAGTGGAGCTCGACCCGGAATACGCGCTCGCCCATGCTATGCTCGGGCGCGCTTTGGCACTCAACTCGGCGTACTACAACGAACCTGCGATCGCCAAAGAGGCTGAAGCAGAGGCTCGCCTGGCCGCGAAGCTTGACCCAGACGATCCCAAGGTCAACGCCTACCTCGCGTTCTCCCTGCTGACGATCGGAGAGCCGGTAAAAGCGCTCCCGTACGCAGAGCGAGTGCCCACGCTCAGTCCGAGCTACGCCGAGGGTTTGGTTTACTACGCCGACATCCTTACCCACAATGGCCGGTCACGAGAAGCGCTTCCCTACTTCGAGAAGGCGATTCGGCTTACGCCGAATGCCCCACAACTCGGTTGGTATCACTGGTTGCACGGGGAAGCCTTCATCCACCACGGCAACTTTACCCAGGCGCAAGCGTCGTTGCTCACTGCTGACCGCTTGTTTCAGACCGGGCAACCAACCCTGCTCCATTTGCTTGCCGGAACGCAACTTCAACTTGGCTTGACCCAGGACGCACGAAATAGTCTCGAGCGTGCCGCAACAATCGAGGACCGATCAATACAGGACGACATCGACATGTGGGAGTTCTTTTCATCCGATGGCGGCGGAGAGTATTACAAAACCATGTGGGCGGACCTGCAGTCCCTTGCAGGGAGTCGGCCATAGTGCCTGCAGCGACTCGTCGCTCGACGGTTTAGCCAAACCATTCCCAATCGATCCGGGGTTCGTACAGTGTGCGGTACGTCCCAATCTCACCACCAAATCCCAATAAACTGGCGGATTCCAATCGAAGCCGAACACGGAGTGTGTATGAGCGCGTCAATGATCAAAGGGATGATAATCGGTGGTGTCATTGCCACGGCGGGCGGCGCCGTCGCTGGATACAACATGGTGCGGGATACTCCTCCGCCAATGCCGGATTCTGCCGAGGTACTGAGTGTTGAACCTGCTATAACGCAGATTGCTCAAACCGAGGAAGTTTGCCGCGACGTTGAAGTTGTACACCAAAAAGCGCCACGCGACGAGCATCGCGTCGCCGGTACGGCGACCGGCGCAGTGTTGGGTGGATTGCTTGGTAATCAGGTCGGAGGCGGGAACGGCAAAAAAATCGCAACCGTCGTGGGCGCTGTTGCAGGTGGCATTGCGGGAAACAAGGTGCAGCAACGAACGCAAGCTAACGACACTTACACGACGATGGAAAGTCAGTGCGAGAATGTGACCAACTATGTCGACAGAGTGATCGGGTACGACGTCACCTACCGAATCGGCGAACAACAGGGTTCGATCCGTATGGACCAGCAGCCTGGCGAGACCATTCCGCTGGTGAACGGAGAGCTCCCACAGGTGTAGTGCGCCTCCAGCCCCCACCGCGACTCACGGGCGCCGCCTAAGTCGCTTCTTCATTCCGCGCCGCGTGCAGGTCGTTCAACCACGATAAGTCGCACAAACAGTATCGTCGCCAGCACCAATTGCCATACGAGGCCACAGAAATAAGGCGCCGAAGCAGGCCCGGGCAGTAGCCCGACGTAATTGCCAACCAACCACGCGATAATCGCTCCGTTTCCGACCATCACCAAGGCATACATCCACCATCTCAACTGTCCTCGCTGGTCATCGGTCAGTATCCGCTGATACCGCTGCGTTGCGATCAGATTAGCCGCGACGAGTAGCGCAAGACACAACCCCGAGAGCCGCCACACTTTAGCCCCCTCGATCTCGAAGCTGTGCATGATGGTCGGCAACAACGCGCCGAATGCCGCTGTGAAGGAGTACAGCAACATTGTGACCATGCGGTACCGATCCAGTGGGTGCACGCGGCCGCCGCGCTGCGCAATCGCTACAACGAGTCCGGCAAATCCGGCAACCACGATGGCAAACTCGGTGATCGCCCCAGTGTCCATCCCGTTCATTCAGGCCTCCACCAGGCTGCACCTCCGGGCGTAAGGATGAAATCCAGTAGATTGGACATCACCCAAGACATCAAGTCAGCAAAACTCGGCATAGGGCAACCAGTGCAGCAGATCTCAAGCCTCATTCCTGCAATAGGCCACTCAGGGTCATGGTTAAAACGAATAAGGCCTCCATTGCCAAGCGCTACAAGCGTCGCTAAACCGAAGCCCTGGAGCGACCCGGGTCTTCGGATACGATCCGTTGGACTTCGTTCACGAACGAAGGAGAGAAGGCTACCGCAGTGAGTTTCCAGAATTCGTGGGCTGGGCTTTCGACGCCTATCAGGAATGGAACCAACTGACGGTAGCCAATCCACTCGTCGGTATTCAGCAGCCCTTCCTTGTGTTGATAAAACGCATTTTCAATGAAGCGCATTCGCATGACTATCCAGCGGTTATAGTTGCCTTGCTCATCCGGACTCAAGTCTTCGCCGGATAGGAATTTGGTATTGGCAAGGCTCAGAACTCGCGAATCAATGCTCACGCTCCATGCGTCAATGTTCATCTGCGAGATCGCCTGGCGCGCGGAGCTCCTGGCAACTGCATTTGCAGCCCGAAGCTGAAGAGCAAGATAAAAAAGCGTTACCACGACGGCAATCGCGCCTGCCCACTCGCCGGTAGAGCTAACTATTTCCCAATCCATACAGAAACCCTAAGATCGAATCGTCAACCGGCTAACCCTATCACCGAGCCACTGGTATCGCATGCGAGTCGTTCTAAGACAGAACTAACTCAACCCCGGACCGGATCAATCGATTTAAATTCGATTTGGTATCACCAGCGCGGGCACGCAGTGAAAGGCTATGCAATACGCTCTGAGCAACCGCTGCACGCGCGGGCGCGTCAAACTCGGCGCCAAGCTCACCAGAGTCGATCGCCTGTTGAAACCGTGCTTCCAGACTTTTGTCTATGGTTTTGACTACTCCAAGCAAGTCGGCCTGAACATCAGGATGGTTCACGCAGGCCGTTACGGCCGTACTCATAACCAGGCAACCTCTCGGTTGCGGACCTGACAGGTAGACGGACAACGCCTCGCGGTAAAAACTCGCGAGCGCTTTACGCACATCGGGTTTGGCTTGCAACGTCTGTCGCATGGCGGCTTCCATGTTCGACCCGAATTGTTGTAGCGCGCGTCGATAGAGCGCTTCTTTATCTCCAAACGCGCCATAGATACTCGGGCGGTTCATGCCCATGGCATCTGCAAGATCATCAAGCGAGGTTCCACTAAAACCATTGGTCCAGAAAACGCTACCAGCCGCATCCAGCGCTTGGGCCTCATCGAACTGCCTCGGTCTACCTCGAGATCGCTTCACCACCTCTCCTATTATTTGTACTGTATCGCACAATAAACATTGACTTTACTATTATTATTCGAAATAGTACATAAAAATAGGGACACCAAGTATGCCCAAGATCGAGAATCCCAAAAGTAAAATTCCAGGGTTGCTGCTGGGTCTGCATCTGTTCCACTACGATGCGGCAGTCTGCGCCCAACGTGTTCGGTTTGCGCTGGGCGAAAAAGGCCTGGCGAGAGGCAGAGAAGAGAAGTTCGCATCCACCTCGCCTTCCGCGGTAAAAGGCGAGGCCGGAAAGTGGGTGAGCAGGCGGATTTCGCTGCCAAAGAAAGATCATATGACCCCGGAATATGCGGCGATCCATCCCAACATGGTGGTTCCCGCCCTGGTACATGATGGCGTCCTTTATCTGGAATCGATGGACATCATTGAGTATCTGGACGATGCGTTCGGCGGAGCTCGCCTTGTGCCTGTGGAACCCTCACTGCGCGAAGCCACCATGAGCCGAGTCGAGCAAGCCAAAGTTTTGCATCGATCTATTCGTTTCGTGACCTTCCACTGGGGTCTCGGACGATTGGCCATGCTCAACCCAAAAGAGCGAAAAGCGCTCACCGGGCTGGCGGGTCAAGGTAACGATGATGAGCAACTTGTGTCGTTCTACGATCAATACAGCACCAACACAATTCCGGACGCGGTTTATGTAGACCATCTGAACAAACTGTACTCCGCTTTCACAGAGCTCAACGCCCAGCTACAAGACGGGCGGCAGTTTCTCATGTCTGATGACATCACCATTGCCGATCCTTTCTGGTCGATGAAGATTCTACGGTTAACAGAATGTGGCTACCCAGTGCAAGAGCATCATCCCGTGCTGTGGGATTGGTATCAGCGAATGCATCAGCGCCCTTCTTTTCAATCCGAAGTGATGGGCAAGATGCACCTTACCAATCGTGTGTTTCGCGCCAAAGCGCGCATTGAAAGTGCTTTCGGAGCTGGACTAAAACAAGCAGTTGAGGCGGTTGCAGCTTGAACGCCTCACCACAAGCCACGACGCTCATCTCCGATCCCGGAAAGCCCTCAACGCCAACATTAATTACCCGTTTTCTGGGTGCAGAGATTCGCGGTCAGTTTCGGGCTCTTTCAATACGACTAGGTTTTCGAAAGTTGTATGACGCCGTGCCGGATGATTGGAACATCCCCGACAGCGAGTTTGCTCAACAGGCAACGGCTGCTGCTCAGGAGCTATGCCCTGACTTCATGATCAGACACTGCTTCAGATCGTATTGTTTTGGGGCGATTCTCGCTGCCAGGAGCAACTTGAAACTGGATCGCGAGACTTTTTTTATCGCGGCAATGCTCCACGACCTCGCTTTGAGCGACAAACACGCCGACGATCCTGGTTCCTTCGAATGGGTCGGCGCGAAATTGGCGTACGACTTTTGTCTCGAAGTCGAACAACAGGAAAGACGAGCGGCGACAATTCATAACTCGATAGCGCTGCACACATCGCTCGGGATCGCGCATCGCTACGAACCAGAGATCGCGATGTTGCACTTCGGCACCGCCATGGACCTGTTTGGCATGCGTGCTGATGAGATCCCATCTGATCTCCTGCAGGCTTTGCTCCGTGAATATCCGAGATCAGAGTTCAAAGACGAGTTCTCGCCGTGCCTGGCGCATCAGGCGGATTCAAAACCCACCTGCCATATCGCAGGTGCGGTCGGCGTGGGGATCCTTGAAAGAATTAGAGCTGAGCTCGTACCCGGCGATGCGTAGCGCAGGCGCGCAACCTTCTACCCGATCAGTGAGGCGTTGAACTATGTCGCCCGAAATGCTGGGAGCAGTCATTGGCCTGTGTTTCATCTTGCCAACCATCTACGTGATCAGGTCGCAGCATTTTGATGCGTGGGCCTGGCCAATCATTCTGGCGACCCTGCCCCTCTACTAAATGCTGTTCGGCATGCTTGCACTGGCCTGGACGAGTCATGGACTCTACGACTACTACCACGACTTCTTCTTTGTAAATCCTGGCGTCTTCAGTTGGTATCCCGCGTTCTGCGCGGTGGTCGACATCCTGGTGGGGGCCTACTTATTCCTATCCTACCGGCGTTTGGCAAATCCAGCGGCTGCGGAATGACAGGGTTGCCTGCAGTTCTAAGTTAACCTTTGCTTCCTACCGCCTCAGCCGCGATGTCTCGGCGGATTGCCGCCGTACGGGACCTATCCGGTCAACGCTCGCATATAACTAGTACATTCTGGTCCGCACGTCGTGCTTGATGCCTTCGTCCAGCTCGTCGGACATCGCGGCATCGATATCAAGGTGTTCCACCATCATTTCCGCCAGCGAAGGCACCCCATCTGGCGCCACATAGTCGTTTGACCACAACTTTGAGCGCCGGAATGCTTTTGAACAGTGCCCAAATGCCTCTTCCACCGTGATCAGTACGCCGAGTTCTGGAAGCTTGTTACTCACTGCACACTGCGCCAGTAACTTGGGGTCGGTTGTTACGACCCCAGTCCCGTTAACCCGCACTGTTTCCAATGTGCCAGGTATGAGAAAGAGCAGCGAGAGATGCCGCTGGTGGATAATGTTAATCACGCTGTCGAGGCGCTTGTTACCAGGGCGCTCTGGCAGAAACAGTGTCTTTTCGTCGATGACCTTTATGAACCCCGGCGGATCACCCCGAGGGCTCAAATCGCAAGTTCCATCTGCCCCATACGTCGCAAGGCACGCAAACGGCGACCGTTCGATGTATCGTTGCAATGGGCCCGTCAGCACGGGGGCACTTTTGACCACAACCAATTCATGGACCGGAT
>Ga0315336_1004532_pt1 | contig 16327 bp, 14 predicted proteins | sample ASW5metaG_FD_204512 | JGI IMG/M metagenome (GOLD analysis project Ga0315336, IMG submission 204512) | Ammonia-oxidizing marine archaeal communities from Monterey Bay, California, United States - ASW #5 | ecosystem: Environmental > Aquatic > Marine > Intertidal zone | place: USA: California...
AGACGGTCGTGTGGTGGACCCAAGAGCAGTGCGTGCAAATATTGAGCGCCTGCACGCAGAGGACCCCGACCGACCGGTAGTGATACAAACCTCAAATACATCCACAGCAGAGACTCTTGTGACCGTTATGAACGCATCCCGGGAAGCAGACGTCTATAACATCTCCATTGCGTCAGCTGAATAACTAGGGGTCAATTTTTAGGAGTTAACAATATGCGTGAGGTTTCCGACCAGCATCTAGAAGAGGAGGGTGAGAGCGAGATTAACCTTACTCCCATGCTGGATGTGGTATTTATCATGTTGATTTTTTTTATTGTTACCTCTGTTTTTGTCAAAGACCCTGGTGCCGAGGTATTACGCCCCCAGGCCACTACAGCGCTGTCTGCCGATAAGGCTAGTATTTTCATAGCAGTTACGTCGGATGACGAAATCTGGATTGATCGCCGCCGCGTGGATGAAGCTGGAGCCCGGCTTGCGATAGAACGCCTGCATACTGAGTACCCGGAGGGTGGTGTCGTCATTCAGGCTGACTCTGGTGCTCACAACCAGGCCGTAATCGCGGTAATGGATGCAGCAAAAACAGCCGGCATTCTTGATATCACGCTGGCAGCTTCAGTGCCCTAGTTGCGGTTAGGTGTGGTTTCTCGTGTTAGAATCAATCCGTATGCTCTAAATCCATTATATAGCCGAGGGTTACCATTATGGTTCGTTACGCTATCTCTATAGGTCTTGGTGCTTCAGTCACGTTTGCCTTGTTATTCGTGATGCAACTATTGATTGCCACGGGTCGCGGTGCAATAACTGAGGCCAAGGCGTTCCGGATTGTTGATTTTGTCAGGGTTGAACGGCAAAGCATCGTCGAGACCAAGAAGGAAAAGCCCGAAAAGCCACCAGAACCCGAACAAGCCCCGGACATGCCCAGCCCCGATACACTAGATTCCTTTGACAGCTCTATGGCTGTCTCCATGTCGAGTCCAGTAATCAATGCTTCATTAAATATTGGCGGTGTCGGTTTCGGGGTTAGTGATGGGGAATACCTGCCAATCGTCAAGGTAGCCCCGATTTATCCAGCACGTGCTGCATCAAGAGGTCTGGAGGGTTATGTAATTTTGGAATTCACAGTGACAAGAGCTGGGACCGTTAGGGATGTATTCGTAGTCGAATCGACGAGTTCTATTTTCGAACGTGCTGCTACTGCTGCAGCCTATAAATTCAAATACAAGCCCCGTGTGATTGACGGAGAGCCAGTGGAGGTGCCGGGCGTGCAAAATAAGATCACATTTGTACTGGAGAAATAAGGGAGAGATTTAAATGCGCGTTGGTCTATTGTCGGCGATTTTAGGTACAACATTTCTTTGTTCGGCTTTTTTCTCTGGAGTTACCCGTGCACAGGGCATGGGCAGTGAACAGCAGAGTCAGGCAACTCAGCAAGAAACCCGTAAAACGCCCGCTATGCGTGAACGCGTATACAGCAGATTATCAGAAGCCCAAGAATGCGCAGATGAAGGTGATATGGATTGCGCAAGAGAGTTGCTAGATCGGGTTCGTGAGATGAGTAATCTCAACAGTTATGAGGTTGCTCAAATGTGGAATTTTTACGCCTTTATATACTTTACTCAAGATAACTACCGGGAAGCTGCGCGAGCATACGAAAATGTTTTGCTACAACCCGAATTACCGCTTGGCCTTGAGACAACCACAATGTTTACGCTTACCCAGCTGTACTTCCAAGAAGAGCGGTTTGAGGATTCTCTAGCAATGCTAGAGCGATGGTTTGCTTTGACGCCTACACCCGCGCCTGACCCCTATATTCTAATGGCACAAATCTATTACAGTTTAGAGAGATTTCGGGAAGGCATAGAGCCAACAAGAACGGCGATTCAAATCGCCATGGACCAAAATCGGGAATTACGGGAAAACTGGTATCGCCTGCTAAACGTTTTCTACTATGAGCTAGAAGATTACCCTAATGTGATTGATGTGCTGAGTACAATGATCGAAATGTGGCCAAAAAGGGAATACTTCATTCAGTTATCTGCAATGTACGGACAAGAAGGCGATGAAGGACGCCAATTGGCGCTTTTTGAAACAGCCTATGAGGCTGGCTGGTTAGCGCGAAGCTCGGAGATTGTTAATTTATCGCAGCTATTACTTCAAGCGGATATTCCGTATAAAGCTGCCAAAATACTAGAAAAAGGCCTGGAAGGCGGTATTGTGGAGTCTACTGAAGCTAATTGGCGTGTGTTGGCTCAAGCTTGGCAGCTTGCACAGGAAGATGAGGAGGCGATCCCGGCACTTAGTCGGGCAGCCGACCTTGCCGATGATGGTGTGCTTGATGTTCGGTTAGCTCAGTCACATCAAAATTTAGCACAATGGCAAGATTGTGTTGATGCGGCGCGATCGGGAATGCGCAAAGGTGACCTTCGTCGCCCTGATCAGGCAAATATGATTTTGGGGGCTTGCTTGTTCGAGCTTGGTGAATTCAATGAAGCGCGTACTGCGTTTGAAATTGCCGAGAAAGATTCAAGAAGTCGCGTGGGCGCACGAAGCTGGATACAGTATGTGAACGCGGAAGAGGATCGAGAAAGGCAGCTAGAACAGGCCCTAAGACGCGGATAGGAAGTAACCCCGGCAGACTTTATCTTAGCATTTGTTGCTATATCTAAAGTTTCTAGATTTTTTCATTTGGTTTAATTGCGTTACCCTCTGGATTTATATGTAAAGTCTGGCAGGCGCGAATCTAATATACAAAACAAGAGGAACATAATAATGACGATACAAGTTGGTGATCCGATGCCAGAGGGTGAATTTAAGCTTATGGGTAAAGGTGGCCTAGAAGGACTGACCACAAAAGATCTGTTCAGCAATAAAAAAGTAGTGCTTTTCTCTGTGCCCGGGGCATTTACTCCAACTTGCTCAGCCCAGCACTTACCGGGTTATGTAGGGATGTCCGATGCCTTAAAGGAAAAGGGTGTTGATGTTATAGCTTGTATGGCAGTTAATGATGTGTTTGTGATGTCAGCCTGGGGCGAAGCAGCAGAAGCTGGAGGCAAAGTATTGATGTTAGCTGACGGAAATGCTGAATATGCAAGAGCATTGGGGTTAGAGTTAGACGCCAGTGGCTTTGGGATGGGCACAAGGGGGCAACGTTTTTCAATCATCGTAGATGATGGTGTAGTTACCGAACTAAATATCGAGGCCCCAGGTGAGTTTAAAGTTAGCTCTGCTGAAGTTGCATTGGAGCAGGTTACTGCAGAAAAGTAACCTGTTAAGTCATAGAACTCCTATGGGCGAGGTATTTGCCATTGCCAAGTTCCCCGTTGATTAGCGCTGAAGAGTTGGCAGTTCGGTTAAATGATAATCGTTGGGTGGTGATCGACTGCAGGTATGACCTAGCGGACTCTGAAGCGGGCTCTGTGGCCTACCTAGACGGGCATATTCCATCTGCCCGTTACGCAGACTTAGAGAAAGATCTAGCTGTGTTACCAAAGGATCACGAGGGGCGTCACCCGTTACCAGAGCCACACTTATTTGCTGCAAAGCTCGGCAAGTGGGGCATTGGCAGCCATAACCTTATCGCGGTTTATGATGACCAGGGAGGCATGTTTGCTGCCCGTTTGTGGTGGATGTTTCGTTGGATTGGTCATGATGCTGTTTGGGTGCTCGATGGTGGACTAGGGGCATGGAGGGCGTCTGGTAATTCATTAGAGAAGGGACTACCGGATTGGGTACCGGCCGACTTTAACTTCCATCAAGTACATCATGAATGGACTGTGACGGCTCAAGAAATTCCTGCACTACTAGAAAGAGGATTGACACTGCTCGATGCACGACTTGAAGATCGTTATTGTGGAGTTAGTGAACCGATCGATCACGCAGCAGGGCACGTGCCCGGAGCAATCAATTATCCGTTTATCTTGAGTTTAAAAAATAATGGACAATTCTACGAGCCAAGTGTTCTTAAGGAAAAATTTGCTAAGGGTCTTGGTGGAAAAGATCGCGACCTAATTGTTATGTGCGGCTCGGGCGTAACTGCATGCCACCTTCTTCTTGCCTTAAAGATTGTGGGTTTTCCTGATGGGCAACTCTTTGCCGGTTCATGGAGTGAGTGGATTCAAGATCCGCATCGACCTATTAGGGTTGGCCCAGATCCCTAGGATTCCTCATATAGCCTCAAAGAAAATTCCCATCATTTTATTTTTTTGTACCGTAGTGGGGTTCCGTATACAGCGTTATAAAGGCACAATACCCCGCGTTTATTCGGTGACCATTTGTGTCTAATCCATCTAATATTACTCCTAGCAGGCAACTTCAGGGCGTCCGGTATGAAATACGCGGGCGATTAGGTAATCGCGCCCACGAGATGGAGCTTGAGGGGCATGAGATTTTATCCCTTAACATTGGTAACCCAGGCTTATTTGGGCTGCGGACCCCAGAGTCTATGCGATTGGCTATGATTGAGAACCTTGAGGCTAGTGAGGCCTACTGCCCTCAGAGGGGTGTATTTCCTGCACGTGAAGCCGTGGTGATGCAGCAGCAGGAACGCGGGATTATGGATGCGAAGACGGAAAATGTCTTTATAGGAAATGGGGTTAGTGAGCTGATAGATCTCAGTTTGAGGGCTCTACTGAATCCAGGGGATGAAGTTCTCATTCCCAGTCCTGACTATCCATTATGGACCGCAGCCACCCTTCTCAATGGAGGAAAGGCCATTCATTATCCATGCCCAGAGGAAAATAATTTTTCACCTGATATTTCTGGGCTAGAGAGACTTATCACCACAAAAACACGGGCCTTGGTTGTGATAAACCCTAATAACCCAACGGGCGCAGTTTATAGTCAGGAATGCTTAGCGAGCTTAGCTAAATTAGCTGAGAAACATGAACTCATTCTTTTTTCAGACGAGATTTATGATCAGATGGTCTACGATGATGCCCAATTTATACCCTTGGCCACGCTTTGCGAGGATAATATATGTGCCACGTTTAGTGGTCTCTCAAAAGTATATCGTGCCTGCGGGTATCGAGTTGGCTGGGTTTCCTTTAGCGGTGCCCTTGAGCAATCCAAAGATTATCTAGCCGCGCTCGATTTGCTCGCTGCCCTGAGACTGTGCAGTAATGTCCCAGGGCAATGGGCAGTTCAGACGGCCTTAGGTGGGCACCAGAGTATTAAGCAACTCTGTGGACTAGGCGGGAGATTGTATGAATCCCGAAGAACTATAGTGGAGGCAGTAGAAAAAAGCCGATATTTGCATCTAAAGAAGCCACGTGGAGCGATGTACGCTTTTATCGGTGTTAATACCAAGCTTCTAAAAGGGTTTGATGACGAGGCGTTTGCCCTTGATCTTTTAGAGCAAGAGCACGTACTTGTTGCTCCTGGTTCTAGTTTTAATACCCAGTACCGGGACCATTTTCGCATTACAACTTTACCTGGCGCAGAAACACTGGTGGAGGTTTTTAAGCGGATGGAACGTATTTTAAAGAGTATGGCTTCCAAGTAGAAAGTATAATATGCATTAGTAAAATAATATATCTTGTTGATTATAATTGATAAATAACAATGATACGGCGCTTAAAGATGGTGCGACCATTGTGGTTGCCCATAGCCTGCTGGCTGCGCAATATGAAGCCTATCTGTGGCCAGAGGCAACTAAACAGCATGTCACGGCCCGCTCCGGAACTTCTGTATTAACTTATCAGGCTTGGGTGAGAGAGCTTTGGGCAACTCTGAACGAAGTTGACACTCCAAATCTTCTCACCATTCGACAAGAAGAGGCGATATGGAGGCAAGTAGTTCAAGAAGCGGAAATACCCTCAGTCCCTGTTACAAATCTAGCTAATGTGTCTCGCTGGGCTGCAGATGCATGGAGATTAGTCCAGCAATGGAATTTAGGGCCGTTGAAGGAGATGGGCCTATTTCCGGGTGAAGAGTCGCAGGCCTTGATTTTATGGCATAAACATTTTGACGCCATTCTGAGAAAACGGAACTGGATCGATTTATCTCAATTAGAAAGCTTCCTGGTAAGCCACTTGTCCAGCTTTTCTGAGGTTCCAGTGATCTGGACCCAGTTTTTAGAGGAAACTCCTGCCCAAAAAAACCTTTTTGGTCATTTGTTGAACTGTGGCTGGAAGATGTTCCGTTGGGTAGATCAGAAAGAACCGTCAAAGCCACGTCGAATTTCTGTATCCGATGAGAGCGGAGAAATAAAGGCAGCCGCTCGTTGGGCAGCTAGTCAGTTAAAAAATACGGACGCTTCCAGAATAGCTGTAGTTGTGTCCGATCTAGATAGACGAAGGTCGCAAGTTTATCGAGTTTTTAATGACACCTTAAACCCCGAGGACGTGTTGCTAGGCTCAAAGGTTAAGATGAGTTGCTGGCAAGACGGGTCCGAAGAACTAAGTAGTTTCCCTGCGCTTGAAGCGGCACTAACAGCCTTGGAACTGTTTTCTTCATTGGGAAGCGCCTCCACTTTTAGTCGGTGGCTTAGGAGTCCTTTTTTTAGTGATAAATTTGGGTCAGTAGATGACCGGGCTTTCCTTGAGGCTGGCCTAAGAGACCAACTGTTTTCCCAGCTTCGCTTGAGGGACGCTATCAGCACTGGTAGTTTAAGTAGCTACTTAAATCATCATGCACCAGTCATTGATGGAGTAATAAAAAATTCCGCAGCACTGGTATATTCTGCCCCCTTTCGCCGTACGCCAACGCAATGGATCTCGGTATGGCAGAAAATCCTAAACGACATGGAATGGCTGTCAGGATTAGAGGTAGAGCAATCCAATAAAACTAACCAGCTTTGGGAATCCGCGCTATGTGATTTTGCATCCCTGACTTCTATAGTTGGATCTATTCCGATAGACGCCGCGTTAAAAGAGATCCAGCAAATCCTGCAGGGACACAAATCCATCCTACCGATTCCACTTCGTGGGGTTTACTTGTTAGGACGCATTGAAGATGTAGCTCCTGGTTATGATGGTGTCTGGGTGACCGGCATGACAGATGGTCGGTGGCCCGAACTGCGAGACCTCAATCCGCTGCTTCCAAGGCCGTTGTTACTTTCTCACGATGTACCAGGATCGTCCCCACACAAATCTTTAGAGCGAAGTCGAGCCCTGACTAACCAGTTGTTGGAGAACTCACCCACCGTTATTTTTAGCTGGCCGGAGATGATTCGTGATTATCCAGTAAACCCTAGCCCCCTTATCTTGGCAGCAACACCATGTCAGATTGATGATATTTTCGATGGGGCAGAGCGACGCCTTTCTCGCCAACTGTTCGGGGCTCTGCCTAAAGAAGATTTAGAGGACGAAGCACCACCTTTGTCCGGTGACTTCATCAGCGGGGGTGTTAGCACTCTAAACACTCAGGCCGTGTGCCCACTAGTAGCTTTTTGCGAACAACGCCTTGGGGCTAAGCCCTTAGAGAAAGGAAGAAGGGGACTTGGCTATAGGCGGCGGGGAATGGTAACCCACCGTGCTATGGAATTGGCTTGGCGACGGTTCAGTGACCGCGAAGCTATTAACAATATAAGCAAAGTCGAGCGGGATGAATGGTTCAAGGCCTGTGCTGGGCAGGCATTGCATGAAGTGTTTGGTTCGCTAAGAGATCAACTGCGGGTTTTGTATGACCTTGAGTTGGCTCGCCTTCAGGCACTCTTGGCGGCATTAGCAGATTGTGATGTTCAACGATCCGGTTTCGAGGTGGAAGCCCTAGAAAAAAAAATTACCACCAAACTTAATGGATTTGTTTTGGTTAGTCGTATTGACCGAGTTGACCGACTAGAAAGCGGAGGGCTTGCAATCATAGATTACAAGACAGGCTCGCAAGCAAGGCCAACCGATTGGCTTAAATCCCGCTTAACCGATACCCAGATCCCACTTTACACGTTAGCTATGGAAGAATCGGTTACGGCAGCGGTAATCGGCATACTTCGTCCAGCAGGGACCCGCTACAGAGGTATTTGGGAGCCAGTGGATGTCTTTCCGGGTTCTCCGGAGAACCTTGAGCGGTACCAAGGGAGTTGGGTAAGTCAACAAAAGATGTGGAGACATCAGCTTGAAAACCTCCTTAAGGAATTTTCCCGGGGAGATGTCCGTCTATCAATGTCAGAGTTAGACCGGGCAAAGGGAGTTTTTGCGCCCTTAACCCGTGTGTATGAGCAGATAGTTTTAGCACAAAACAAATGTTCACCTCGAGATATCTATGAACGATAACGTTGCCCGAGGAACGGCCCTCGACACTAACCGGTCCTTTGTCGTGCAGGCCCCGGCGGGCTCGGGTAAAACAGAGTTGCTTATTCAGCGCTATCTGGCACTCCTGTCTAAAGTAGATCTCCCCGAACAAATTATTGCCATTACCTATACCCGCAAGGCAGCTTTAGAGATGCGAAGTCGAATTTTGGCTTCTTTAGACAAAGCGAAAAAAAAAGAGCCTGCTCAAGGTAGTCATGAGAGGCAGACCCGAAATCTTGCACTAGCGGTATTAGATCGTGACCAGAAGCTTAGCTGGGATATTCAAAATCAACCCAAAAGACTGAGGGTCGATACTGTGGATGCTTTAAATGCCTGGCTCGCGCAACGGTTACCAATCTTGTCTGGCGGGGTTGCTGGGGCGCAGGTTAAAGAGAATGTGGATGCCGAATACCGCGAGGCTACCGAGCGAACAGTAAACCGGCTTTCAAGTCTAGAGGAGCTAGGAAAAAACCTAAGTATTCTTTTACATAGATTAGACAATAGACTATCCCTGCTTGAGCTTCTGTTAGTGCAAATGTTACCAAAAAGGGACCAATGGTTACGTTACCTGGCTGTCCCTAGCACATCAGAACTCCGAAAAGTTTTAGAGAAAACGCTTCAAGGAATTATTCTGGAGAAGGTTACGCCGCTAGCAGAAGCATTGTCAGGTGAGCTTTCCTTAAAGTTACTACCTCTTTTGTCCCACTCTGCCCAGTTTGCTAGTGATTCGGTTTTGCGAACAAAATTAGAACCCTGGAAGGACCGTAAAAAATTCCCGACAGCCACGCCAGAATGCCTGAATTTGTGGCAGGGAATTAGCCATCTCCTTCTCACAAAAGCGGGTAATTGGCGCAAGCGATTAACCGTAAGAGAGGGCTTTGGTCCCAAGCAGGTAGAAGAACGCGGGAAGCTCAAAGAGGTCATGGAGGAGCTTAAAAAAGATGACGAATGTCTAGAGCAATTATGTATCGTTCGGGATTTACCGGGGCCTCAGTATGACGAATCCCAATGGGAGGCCCTGTCTGCTCTCAGGGTGGTTTTGCGCCATTTGGCAGCAGAACTGCAAGTAGTCTTTGATGAAAGGAACGTGGTGGATTTTGTTGAAATTGCTATGGCAGCCCAGCGTGCACTAGGCCAAGTAGATAATCCATCTGATCTTTTACTTGCATTAGATCAGCGTGTTCAGCACCTACTGATCGATGAGTTTCAAGATACATCCCACAGCCAACATCATTTACTTGAATTGCTTACAGCAGGGTGGGAGCCTGAAGATGGCCGGACTCTTTTCCTTGTTGGTGACCCCATGCAGTCAATTTACCGTTTTAGAGATGCCGACCCTTCTTTATTTTTAAAAACGATGCATAGATCTCTCGGTAATGTAGTTCTGGAAAGCCTAGAGTTAACAAAAAATTTTCGAAGCTCTCCAAAAATTGTTGATTGGGTGAACAGGGTATTCAAAAATATATTCCCGCCCAAAGATAATCTTATTGCTGGAATAGGCCGCTTTCATGCCTCTTTGCCTGACCCTGAAAATAAGTCTAGAGGTGAAGTAAGCGTTCATGCCTTGAGGGGAGATGACCCCAATGACGAACTAAACGAAGTAATGGAAATCCTTGGGGATGAACTTAATAAAAATGAGCATTGTTCAGTTGGTATTTTAGTTCAAAGTAGGAGCCATTTGCGTGGGTTGCATGATCAGCTGCACAGCCGAGGTTTTGATGTTCATGCTGTCGAGATTGATGCACCGAATCAGACGCAGGTTGTGCAGGACTTAATCGGCCTTACGCGTGCATTGACTCATCTAGGCGATCGAATCGCTTGGCTAGGCATCCTTAGAGCACCCTGGTGCGGATTGTCTTGGCGAGACCTTCATACACTAGCCTTTGGGAACGAGAGAAAAACCGTTTGGCAAATCATAAATGATGAAGGCCAGGTCGAAAAAATTTCTAGCGACGGGCAACAGAGACTTATCCAGACTCGCGGTATTCTACAGCTAGCTTTCAGGTCAAGAACTGAGCAATCTTTAGCCCGTTGGGTGGAGCGTACTTGGGTAAGTTTGGGGGGGCCTGCATGCTTAGATTTTACGGGAGAATTAGATCGGTCAGATCGTTTTTTTCAGTTACTGGATGAATTTTCTGTTAACGGTGACCTAGATAATCCCATAGAGTTAGATAGCTTTTTGTCCGAGCCATGGGGGCAGGGAGAGCCCCCTCGTCAAACAGGCATAGAAGTAATGACAATTCATCGCGCCAAGGGGCTTGAATTTGACACAGTTATTCTTTTGGGCCTTGGGAGAAGGCCGCGTCCACCGGATCCAAAGGCACTTTACTGGATGGAGCACATCGGCGTTAAAGAAACATCTGGATTACTAATGGCTCCACTGATGAAAAGCCCCGAAGGCAAAGACCCATTGATAGAATTCGTTAGACGCGAGGAGCGGACTCGTGATGCGTCAGAACGAGCACGACTTTTGTATGTAGCTACAACTCGTGCCAGAAACGATCTGCATCTAATAGTTCAGCTAGGAATCGATAAAAAAGAACCCCCTAAGGGAAGTCTTGCAGCACTGGTATGGGTTTTGCTGGTGCCAGATTTCGAATTGAAAGACTTGAAAATACAGGATAGTCAGGATGCAGAAACTATGTTCCAACCGAAGCTTAGAAGACTTGCCAAAATTTATTCACCGAACTTAAGTCTTGATCCATTGGAAAATGGGTTAATAGTAAGTCGCCCGGATTATCAATGGGCTGGCCAGTCAGCTATTCATGTTGGTACGGTAGTGCATGATTGGTTGCGACGCATTTCAGATCAGGGACTAGAGGGATGGACTGCCAATCGTATTCTGGACCTTAAGCCAAAATTTAATCAAGAATTGGAGCTTATGGGTGTAGATTTTGGGGATCTTGATCAATCTACAGCACGCGTTGTTCATGCATTATTGGGAGTACTCGAAGATCCCCGAGGGAGGTGGATTTTAGACGATCACTTAGAGGCGAGCTCTGAGTTCCCGATTACTTATTTAGGGACAGGAGGACTGAGACACTTGAGGTTAGACCGGACTTTCGTTGACAAGGATATTCGCTGGATAATTGACTTTAAAACCAGCTATCACGAAGGTGGATCTCTAGAGGATTTTTTGGACTTGGAGGTTGCGCGTTACCGCTCCCAGCTTAGTCGGTACGCTGAAGTATTATCGACGATTGATAACCGTCCAATTCGAATGGCTCTCTACTTCCCTATATTTAAGGCTTTTCGTGATTGGGCAAATACAGAGGCTGTAATTAGCAGCTAATAATTCCTAAAGCTATCAAAAAAAACTCCCTAAAAAGGGATGTCGTTCGTTCGGTGAAATATATTTTTCCTTGCGCTTACTTCTCAAGTACTACCCCTTACAGGCTACCTGTCAAGCTGAAGGCCCGAAACCCTAGGTTATTTGGTTCGCCAGTCATAAGTTCAAGTCCTTGAAGTAGTTCTTGCGAAGCATCTGGCAGCGCTTTAACAAGTATTTTGATATCGTAGGCTCGGCTTGGTCTTAGCTCAATGTTCCCGCTTGCCTCCAAAGGGCCATTTAGGTGTTCAATGGTTCCTTCAAGCTTTGAATTATCTAAAAAGGCTAGCTGGAAGCTCCCAATCGGGATCAAGGTAGAACCACTCGGAATGAGTGGCGCAACTACGAGTTCCATAAGGCGTAATTCTCCTATTATCCTGGTAGGCCAGCCTTCTTCGATAGCCAAATGCTCTATTTGCGCGAGCACCGTACCCTGTGTAGCGCCAATGGGAATAAAATTTTCCAAAACTTGAAGATCAAATACAGCCCGTAACTCCTGTAAGACCAAACCACCAAAGGTTACGCTAGCCTTTGTGTCTACAGAACCATTATCCAGTAGCATATTTATTTTCCCAGTTATACGCCCCACAAATAAATTAAGGGGTATAAAATTCCAGTTAATGTTCCTGGCCTCTATATCTCCGAGAAATCCAGCGGCCGCCCTTCCAGACCAAAGCCTTCCTTGTACGCCCGAAAGTACAATTGAGTCCGGCGCCAGCCATTTATAAGCTATGGGTGCCGGGAAGAGTGCGATCATAAAGACCATGTACATGATTGCGCCGGCAATCAACGACAATAATTTAATGTTCATTTTTTATGTTCTTCGAAGAACCAAGGTAGCTGTCACAAGGCCAGTCTGATTTGTTTTGTTAATAACGGCAGACTCGACATGGATTTCATGGTTAGCTTCAAGTCCAATGAGCCAACTTAATAACGTATCAAATGAGGTTGCCTGAAAATTTACTCGAATGCCGTCTAAGCCATCGGGTTGGTTTCGGGTTAATTTTCCAGCCAGGCCAAATTGACGATGAGTTTGATCGATGACAACTATCAGAGATTGAGCAGATAGAGGAGCAGATTCAGGATTCCCCAATATCATTGATTGTGCTACTCGAAGATCGCTAAGTAGCAGTTGTTTAGCAATTAGGGACTGGCCTAACGAGTTAGCGCCACGATGCGGAGGGTTCCATAGCAACGCCCAACCCAGCAAAACCACAGCAAATGCAGTCCCCGCAATAAGGAACAATCTTTCTCGACGCTGTAATGTATAAAACCAACCTAACATTAGTTTGAACTAATTATTTGCACGCGACCCTCGACTCTATTTTCCACAATATTGGCTGATTCGATGTTTACCTGAAATTGACCGAACTCCATTATGTTGTGGGCAAAAGTATCCAGACTTTCAACACTATTTGTAATAACACGTAGATCCATGATGCTGCCTTGGAAACTTAATGCTTGTATCTGGCTGGTTCCTTCTAAAGAGCTAGCAATAGCATCCAATGCCAACAGAAATTTTTGCTGGCGTTCCTGAGATATCAAGCTCGGCCTTGTTAGTTGTTGCTCTACTTGTGATCGGCAATTAGCTAAAACGCTCTGTTGAAAATCTTTTTCACAAATCTCTTCTATAGTGTCTGTTAATATCTGGTCCTCTATTTTTAGTTCGATGAAATTTGCCCATTCAACCAGTATTACTAGCACCAAAAGGCAAAATAGTGAGATTGAGGCTAATCTCCATGGATTAAAAAGTATGACCCAGTTTTTTCTCTTTGCGTAGGCCTCCTGCATTAAATTTGTTCCTGGGTTATTGACTAGTGTTGATGCCAATTTCTCAAATGGCCCATCGGAGAGGATTTGCACATCTAAACTAGCTACTTTTTCTTGCAGTAAGGATAATTCCATTTTTCGGTGGGTATGGTCTGTATTATTAAGATAAACCAACAAATGATCAGGAACGACGTTATCTGTAGTGCCGCTAGAAACTAAGTCGATCACTTCTGGCAAGCTCATTCCCTGCAGAACAAAAGGGGCTCTTGACGCAGGTCGCCCATAGATTTTATCGCCCTCGACAATCAAAGTTAACGTCAACGGCGTGTCAGGAGTACCCTCGCTATCTGAATAAATAGCATCCGCTAAAATTCCAGCATCTTCAATTTTTGATATCCAAGCACTGAGACACTGCCTACCTATAATAGAGACTGCAATTTCACCCAATGCCTGCTTTGGCCCAATCGCAAACAGAAGTCGCTCCACATCTTCTGCTACCGCTTCTTCCAAAAAAAATGGCAATATCTGTCGAATTTTTGATGTTTTTTTGGCGGGTAGTTTTGCTTGGGTTGTAACCACATCTAAGCCCGGTATTAGAAGAGTAACGCTCCTATTTTTTGTTTCAGATGCTGCTTGTTCCAGCGACCCGCGGACAGCCGTTTTTAGTTGGCAGCCATTTTCGTCAAAAATTATCCATGAAGCATCCTCAGGTTCCTGTTCCAATCTAATTACGAGATGCTCAGACCTCATTATTCAACCCCCAGACTACGGAAAACTGAACGAGCTATTCCGCTGTCATCTCGCTGTAAAAGGGAATACATAGTAGTCTGGTTATTACTGATTGATACGCTAGCTACTAGCAAAAAGTGTTGACTGACAGCGTTTATTCGAGGCAACAAGTCTTGGTCCAAGAGGCGTTCAAATGTGTTATTTATGTCGATGAAACCGTTAAACCCCCTTTGTTCTCGGATCATTGACTCAGCGGCAGCAAGACTAATATCATTCGACAAAGAAGCTAAAACGTACTCGCTAGCAGTATTAACATTGAGTTGTGTTCCAACAGGGAGTGCTGTTACATAAGGGAGGAGCCTGCCATAGTCTTGAAGTTCCAAGCCAAACATGGCCCTAAGCTCGCTGGGACTGGTAATTATGGAATTCGGTACACGATATGGGGGGTTGCTTCCAGCGTAAGCCGCGTCTTCGGCACCTCTTGGAAATCCAGCTAAACTATCAGCGTCCAGCCAATCAACCGCAACCCCCGCTATAGCTGGATCAAGATTGAGGGAAATCAATAATCGTTCAAATACTGAACGCCAGACCGGATCTTCTTCGCCCTGGGTAGTTACGAGATTATTTAAATTAAACCGGCCCTGTAAGTCTTCTAGGCGACCAGTGATTAATCCTCCCTCCACAGCTATAGGGGATAATTGCATCGCCCATTTTTCACCTAAGTGGTCGCTGTCAGGGGATTCCAATTGATCTTGGCGGAGTATTTCTCCAGCCCAAGCCTCGGCTCCTTGCAGGTACATGAGCCCTTGATCGGTCGCTAAGGCTGTTTCTGCACGCCGCAAATCTAGGTTTGCCTGCCACATAAGATTTGTAGCAATTAGGGCACCCAGCGTAACTACCAGCATAGAAGTTAGGATGGCAACGCCACTTTCATTTTTTGGGAAATTACTCATCCGCCTACTTCTATAAGTCGCCACAAATTACCAAAATCCTCTAATTCGATAGCAAATTCAACAGCCCGCGGCCGAATTACCCACGATTCAGGAATAGTGGCGGTAATTGGGGGCCAGTTTTGGTGCCATTCGCCTGCATTATCTAAAAACCGAAGTTCGATATTATTTACACCGCCTAATAGATCTGTCCGTATTGGTAATGTGCTCAAGGTACGATCCATTACAGGCCAGTGAAGACGCACTAAAGTGTTTTTTTTCCAATCATAAGCTACCCGCAGAACTGAACCCCGAGCAAAACCACCTGGGTTAGTCCAGCCACCGCGACTAAGCTCTAAGGCGTACCTCGCTCGCGGGTCAGCCTGCAGAGCCGGCTGCCAAGTTTCTCCGAATTCTTCACGGGTTGATCGTGGGTGAATTTGTGAAAGATCCTGATATATGATTCGCATCGCTAACTGTACTTCCCTCCAACGATCTGAGCGCTCTTGAGTAATAAACTTTTGGTCGATAACCTGATTCAATCCACCTAGCGCCATTACTCCGATGACCGACAAAATAGCTACGGCTATGAGCAGTTCCACTAGGGTGAATCCCTTGGCGTATCTCATTCGGTTAACCTACCCGAATTTTTGACCCAGTAGGTTGGAGAATAGCCGCTCGGTGCTGGAGGCTCTAAGAGTCCAGATACCCGATGAATTATTTGCTGGGGCTCTTCAGGTAGTGACACATAAACATCAACGCGGCGTAAATTCTCTATTTCTGTTTCAGTGACTTCGGCCCTCCACTGCCAGAGTCGATTTGCAAATTCGAGGTTTAATTCAGAAGTACCTAGCGGCGCCCATTCTGGGCCGATACTAAGTTCCGTAATGATGTTAGTGGCAATCCAGCTCGCCAGTGTTTTTTGTTCTATATAGCTAGCATTCATCGCGTAGCGATTGAGTTGAGTCACAACTGCGAACATTCCAAGTGTCACAATTGCGAGGGCAACCAAGACCTCAATGAGCGTAAAGCCTCCAGATGTATGGGGGCTATAAGGGTTCATTGCTAAAAATATCCACGGTCCCATCAAGCTTGCCAGTTAATAGTAAACGGTCGTCAGTGAATTGCGATAGGCTTAACTTAAACGGCGTCATTTCACCGCTGGAGAGAATGAAAACGTGGGGCTCGCCTAGATAGGTCATTTTTTCGGAGATAGATTCAGTAAGTATCAAGTTCTGTCCATCCACGACCAAGGAAATACGCAGGGGTGGCCGAAGTTCACGTTTTAATAGGAACGCTTCATTTTTTGTTTCAAGCCACGAGCGGAGCTGGTGGTCATAAAT
>Ga0315336_1004533_pt1 | contig 16318 bp, 11 predicted proteins | sample ASW5metaG_FD_204512 | JGI IMG/M metagenome (GOLD analysis project Ga0315336, IMG submission 204512) | Ammonia-oxidizing marine archaeal communities from Monterey Bay, California, United States - ASW #5 | ecosystem: Environmental > Aquatic > Marine > Intertidal zone | place: USA: California...
GTTGGATAGCTCGCCGATAAGCTCTTCCCGCCAGAAGGCAGCGGTCTCTGCCAACTCGTCGGGAATCGGGTCGGTTTTGACCTCGCGATCTTGCTTGCCCTCGGGAAAGGTTAGCAGTTTCTGCCCGATCAAGTCGATGATACCGCGAAAGGGATTCTCGACGTGGGCCGGGCCGAGACCGACCGGGATTTGCAGCGCCAGTGGATTGGCCTCGAGCCGCTGTTTGATCTCCTGAAAAACCGCTTCGAAATCTGCCCCTTCGCGATCGAGCTTGTTGATAAACGCCAGCCGCGGCACGTTGTACTTGTCGGCCTGTCGCCAGACCGTTTCGCTTTGGGCTTCGACCCCTTCCCGACCGCTCAAGACAATGACCGCGCCGTCGAGCACGCGCAGGCTCCGTTCCACTTCAGCAGTAAAGTCGACGTGGCCGGGGGTGTCGATCAGATTGATCTGGACGTCTTTCCACGAGAAGGCGACGCAGGCGGAGTAGATGGTGATCCCGCGTTCGGCCTCTTCGACGTCGTCGTCGGTGGTGGTCGTACCGCTATCGACCGCGCCTGCGCGATGCTTCGTGCCGCTGACATAGAGCATCCGCTCGGTGACGGTCGTCTTGCCGGCATCGATGTGGGCAATAATGCCAATGTTGCGGAGTTTGGAGAGCATCGACCTTTCCGGTTCATTGAAGCTGGGGGATTCTCGCTGGGCGTCACGGTGTCCGCTTGGCTGCGCATAAAAAACGCCGCGCGGAATGGTCCGGGGCGGCGCTGTTCTTGGAGGTTTACCAGCCGAAGTGGGCGAAGGCTTTGTTGGCGTCGGCCATGCGGTGGACATTTTCGCGCCGGGTCATCGCGGCGCCTTCGCGTTTGTAGGCGGCCGAAAGCTCATCGGCCAGTTTTTGTGCCATCGGGCGGCCTTTTTTGTCGCGCACGGCAAGCAGGATCCAGCGAATGGCCAGCGACTTCTGCCGGGCTCGGTTAACCTGCATCGGCACTTGATACGCGGCGCCACCGACTCGCTTGGAACGAACTTCGATCGCCGGTTTGACGTTTTCAACCGCCTGGGTGAAGACCTCGATCGGCTCTTCATCCGGGATGCGCTCTTTGATAATATCCAGCGCACCGTAGAACACCTTCTGAGCGGTGCTCTTTTTTCCATCCCACATCAGGCAGTTGATAAACTTGCTGGCGAGCAGCGAGTCATGCACCGGATCGGGCTTGAGTTGTTTTCGACTGGCGGTGATTCGACCCATAGGTAATCTGGGGGTTGGGGGAGGTTATCCCTTCTTCGCTCCGTAGCGGCTACGTGATTGTTTACGGCCATCGACGCCCAAGGTGTCCAAAGCGCCGCGGACTACTTGATATCGCACACCCGGCAGGTCACGAACACGACCGCCGCGAATCAGCACGATGCTATGCTCTTGCAACGTGTGGCCTTCGCCAGGGATGTAGACGGTAACTTCTTTGCCATTGGAAAGGCGTACTCGCGTGATTTTCCGCAAGGCCGAGTTAGGCTTCTTGGGGGTCATCGTGCGTACTTGCAAACAGACGCCCCGTTTCTGCGGGCAGCGATCAAGCACCGGCGCTTTGCTAAACTTTCGCTTGGCCTTGCGGTTTTTGCGAACAAGCTGGTTAACAGTAGGCATGAAAACTTCGCTTTAGGGAATCGTGGCGCTGCTGTAGTGAATCCACCAATTTACCGCAGCTGGCGGGGATGTCAACTGTGCTCGGGGCTGGGCGGGTCGCTGGGGTCAGCCTCCGCAGCCGGTTCAGGCGGCTGAGTAGCCGCCGTTTCGCCCAGCTGGGCAGTCGCCGACGTCTCGTCTATCTGGGTAGTCGCTGCCTCGCCCAACTGGGGAGTCGTCGATTCGCCCAACAAGGCTTCCAGCCCAGTGGCTATCTCGCTGGCTACTTCCGTGGTTACCTCGCTGGTGGCAGCGACTGGGGGAGGAGAAGCTCCTTCGCCATTGACATCCCCCTGCGAATCGCCTGCCTTTTGCAAGGCCGAATCCAGTAAGGGGAACGACCGCTCGAGGACGCGCTGCTTGGCGGCGGCAAGCTCTTCCAGAGCTGCCGGGCGAATCCTGACCTCGGCCTGCTGGACGGTGTGGAAACCGGTACCGGCGGGAATTAGATGCCCAAGAATCACGTTCTCCTTCAAGCCAACCAGGTGGTCGGTGCGACCTGCCAAGGCGGCTTCAGTAAGCACCTTGGTCGTTTCTTGAAAACTGGCGGCGGATATAAAGCTGGAACTCTGCACCGCGGCCTTAGTGATGCCCAACAACTGGGTGCTGGCGGTTGCCATCTTGGCTTTGGTTCCCTTGGCGATGTCGCCCCCCAGAGCTTCGATTTGGGCGTTGGCCTGTTCCAACACATCTTGAGGAACGACCGTGTCTTCAGAAAACTCGCTGTCGCCTTGATGGACAATCCGCACACATTTCGCCGCCGCTTCGTTGGCGACGCGGAAATCGTACTTGTCCAGGACGCTACCCGGCAACAAGTCGGTATCGCCAGCCGATTCAATGAGGACCTTGCGGAGCATCTGGGAGACAATAATCTCGATGTGCTTGTCGTTGATCTCGACCCGCTGACTGCGATAGACGTTTTGAATTTCTCGGGTCAAGTATTGCTGCAGGGCTTCTTCGCCGGAGATTCGCAGAATGTCGTGCGGAACCAGTGGTCCATCGACTAACGACTCACCCGCCCTCACGGTATCGCCCGCGTGCACGCGCAGATGCTTACTTGGCGAAACCAGATGCTCGCGTTCGATGCCTGTTTCGCTACGAACCAAAATTGACCGCTTGCCGCGCTTCTTTTCGCTGAGCAGCTCGACTATGCCGTCGATCTCCGCAATCACCGCGGGATCTTTCGGTTTGCGGGCCTCGAAAATCTCGGTCACGCGGGGCAAGCCGCCGGTAATATCCTGGGTGCCGGAAGCCTCGCGGGGCGTTTTGGCCAACAAGGTACCCGGCGAGATGATCTGTCCCGCTTCCACCTCCAGGTAAGCTCGTTCCGGCATGTAATAGAAGTCGAGAATCTTGCCGTCTTTGGGATCTTCCACGACGATCTGTGGATGCAAATCGCCTTTGTGCTCGATGATGATGTAGCGCGTCTTGCCGCTGGGATCGAGTTCGCCCCGCATCGTTTCGCCTTCGACCAGATCTTCGTGGCGAATCTTGCCACCCGTCTCGGCGAGAATCGGAATGCTGTGCGGGTCCCATTCGCAGAGCAGGTCGCCTGCTTTGACAACGCCATCCTCTTCGACGTGCAGAATGGCGCCGGCCGGGACTTCGTACTTCTCCACTTCGCGCCCCCGCTCGTCGACCAATGCAATCTCGCCGTTGCGAGAGAGGACCACCTGGTTGCCGGAGTCGTTGGTCACGGCCTTGAGCCGGGCCAGCTTGGCGATTCCGCCCTTCTTGGCCTTCATGTCGCTTTTCTCGACGTCGCCGGTGGCGACACCACCGATGTGGAAGGTCCGCATCGTCAGCTGCGTGCCCGGCTCGCCGATACTCTGGGCCGCGATAATCCCCACGGCCATTCCTTCTTCGACTTGCGAGCCGGTCGACAGGTCCATGCCGTAGCAGAGCCGACAGACACCCAACGTGGCGTCGCAAGTCATCGGGCTGCGAACCTGGATTTTCTCCAGACCTAACTCCTCGATCTTGCGAGCAATCTCGCCGGTGATCAACTCATTCTCGCCAACAAGCACTTCGTCGGTGATCGGATTGACAATATTGGCTCGACTGACCCGACCTTTAATCGAGTCGGCCAGACTCACCTCCACTTTCTCGCCGCGGTAGATGACACCTTTGGTAATGCCCTGGGTCGTCTGGCAATCCTCAGTGGTGACAACAACGTTCTGAGCAACGTCGGCCAGCTTACGGGTCAGATATCCCGAGTCGGCAGTCTTCAAGGCCGTGTCCGCCAGGCCCTTTCGGGCACCGTGCGTACTGCTGAAGTATTCCAGCACCGTCAAGCCTTCGCGGAAGTTGGCTTTGATCGGCGTCTCGATAATTTTTCCCGAAGGCTTGGCCATCAGACCCCGCATGCCGCCCAGCTGGCGCATCTGTTCGACACCACCGCGGGCACCGGAATGGGCCATCAGGAAGATCGGGTTGACGTAGTTATCGGTTCGGAAGTCGTTCTCCAGAGCAGTCATCATCTCGGCAGTAATCTGCTCCCGCGCGTGCGTCCAGGCATCCAACACCTGGTTGTATCGCTCGACCTCGGTAATGACGCCGCGCTGGAAGAGTTTGTTGAATTTCAACACCGTCTTTTCCGCTTCGCCGATGATTCGGCCCTTGGTCGGGGGAGTGATGAGATCGTCGGTACCAAACGACAAGCCGCTGAGCGTGCTCTGCTGGAACCCGAGCTGGTTCATGTCGTCCAGCAGCTCGATAGTTTGCCGACGACCCAAGATTTCGTAACAGTCGGAAACCACCCGGGCCAACTCCCCGGAACGGAGCGGCACGTCGTAAAACGGCATCCCCTCGGGCAACATCGAGTTGAACATCACTCTGCCGACAGTCGTTTCAATTCGCCGGCCGCGGCTGTTCTGTTGATCGTTTTCATCTCGCAAGTCTCGACCTTCAGGCAGGCGGATGGTGATTCTGGCGTGGGTCGTCACCTTGCCCGCGGAGAAAGCGGTTTCCACTTCTTCCATCGTGCTGAAAGCCATCCCGTCGCCGATCGCCTCGGGCACCTTCATCGTCAGGTAGAAGCAGCCCATCACCACGTCTTGTGAGGGGCTGATAACCGGCGCACCGTTGCTGGGGCTGAAGATGTTGTGAGTGCTCATCATCAGCGTGTGCGCTTCGACCTGGGCTTCGATCGACAGGGGTAGATGCACCGCCATCTGGTCGCCGTCGAAGTCGGCGTTGAAACCTTTGCAAACCAGCGGATGCAGTTGAATGGCGTTACCTTCAACCAACATCGGCTCAAACGCCTGAATTCCCATCCGATGCAAGGTGGGCGCCCGATTGAGCAGCACTGGGTGATTGGTAATCACCGCTTCCAAGATATCCCAAACCTCTTCATCTTTGCGCTCCAACATCTTCTTGGCGCTTTTGATCGTATCAGCATGGCCCAGCTCTTTGAGCCGCCGGATGATGAAGGGTTGATACAATTCCAGGGCAATCTTTTTGGGCAGGCCGCATTGGTGCAGTTTGAGTCGCGGGCCGACGACGATCACGCTCCGTGCCGAATAATCGACCCGTTTACCTAGCAGGTTTTCGCGAAACCGACCCTGCTTACCCTTGATCATGTCGGTGAGCGACTTGAGTGGGCGATTGCTGCTACCCAACACAGGACGCTTGCAGCGGTTGTTGTCGAACAGAGCGTCGACCGATTGCTGCAACATCCGTTTTTCGTTGCGAATAATCACCTCGGGTGCATTCAAGTCGACCAGTTTCTTGAGCCGATTGTTGCGGTTGATGATGCGGCGATAGAGATCATTCAAGTCGCTGGTGGCAAAGTTGCCGCTGTCGAGCAGCACCAACGGGCGCAAATCTGGCGGGATCACTGGAATCACATCCAACACCATCCACTCCGGTTTATTGTCGGAGTCGCGAATTGCTTCGACCGTTTTGAGGCGATTGATCAGATCCTTGGCCTTTTGTTTCGAGCCGGTTTCTTTCAGCTCGGCCCGCAGGTCCTCAGAAAGCTTCACCAGGTCGAGGGCCCCCAGCAGCTTGCGAATGGCGTCGGCGCCCATGTCGGCTTCAAAAGCTCCTTCGCCATATTCCTCTCGGGCGGCCCGATACTCTTCCTCGGTCAACAGTTGTTGCGCCTTGAGCGGCGTTTCGCCCGGATCGATGACGACGTGGTCCTGGAAGTAGATCACCTTCTCCAGGCTGGTGGTTTTCATCGCCAACAGGCTTCCCAGGCGGCTGGGCATCGCCTTGAAAAACCAGATGTGGACGATCGGCGCGGCCAGCTCGATGTGGCCCATCCGCTTGCGTCGTACACGACTGTGCGTGACCTTTACGCCACAACGATCGCATATCATCCCCTTGTACTTCATCCCCCGGTACTTGCCGCAGGAGCATTCCCAATCCTTCTCGGGGCCGAAGATTCGCTCGCAGAACAAACCATCTTTTTCGGGTCGATACGTACGATAGTTGATCGTCTCGGGCTTTTTCACTTCGCCGAAGGACCAACTACGAATATCATGCGGCCTGGCCAGGCTGATTTTTACCGAGCCGTAGTCGTTGACGCGATCGTAATTGGAATTTTCCAGAATACTCATCCAACGCTCCTCACTGCGCCGCCTCGATAGGCGACAGGTGGGTCATGTCAGGGGATAGGGATTGGTGATCGGGAAATTGGCGGAGAATCTGCAGAGCTTCGCGCTCTCGCTCGCTCTCAGCTTTCCCTTTCCACTTCCCTCTTGTTGTTACAGTTGTCTTTTTTCCAGTTGCATGTTCAGGCCGAGGCCTCGAATTTCGTTGGTCAACACGTCGAAGCTGGCAGGGGTGCCGGCTTGCAGGGTGTTTTCGCCTTTGACCATGGCCTCGTAAATCTTGGTGCGACCCTCCACGTCGTCACTCTTGACGGTGAGTAACTCCTGTAGGATGTAAGCAGCGCCATAGGCTTCCAAAGCCCAGACTTCCATCTCGCCGAACCGCTGACCTCCGAAACGGGCCTTGCCGCCCAGCGGCTGCTGGGTAATCAGCGAATACGGGCCGGTGCTACGGGCGTGCACCTTATCGTCGACCAAGTGATGCAGCTTGAGCATGTAGATGTAGCCGACCGTGGTCTCTTGCTCGAACGGTTCGCCCGTTCGACCGTCCAACAGCCTCGCTTTGCCGTGTTTCGGCAAACCGGCTTCATCCAGAGCTTCGTTGATTTCCTGCTCGGTTGCCCCGTCGAAGACGGGCGTGATCGAGCGGAAACCAAGTTTAGCGCCAGCCCAGCCAAGATGCGTCTCAAGGATTTGCCCAACGTTCATGCGGCTGGGAACACCCAGCGGATTGAGCATGATCTGTACCGGCGTGCCGTCTTCGAGAAACGGCATGTCGGCGATCGGCAGAATCTTGGAGATGACGCCCTTGTTACCATGGCGGCCCGCCATTTTGTCGCCGACCGAAACAACTCGCTTGGTGGCGACATAGACTTTCACCATTTGCAGCACGCCGCTGCGCAGTTCGTCGCCCCGTTTCATCGAATTGAGCCGGCGATCGCGCTGGTGGATGGCCTCGTCTACCGCCGGCCAGAGCATGCGATAGACTCTCTCGACATCCTTCTTCCGCTGCGGGCTGCGGATTTCGATCGCATCGACGCGGAACAGGTTGGCCTGATCGGCGATGAACTGCGGTTCCTGGTTGTGTACCACTTCATTGCCATCTTCGTCGGTGAGCTTCTTCTGGAGGATCTTTTCGATCTCGATCACCAACTCGGTAAACTCCGCGGCGATTACCTGATTGCCTTCCTTCTCGATCTCTTTGAGCGATCGCTCGAAGGTCTTGCGCTCATCTTCCGAGAGGCTCATCCGCCGGGAAAATTTCTGCGTGTCGATCACGATGCCGTCGACACCCGAGGGGACTTCCAACGAGTCGTTTTTCACGTCCTCGCCGGCTCGACCGAAGATGGCGTGCAGCAGTTTTTCTTCCGGTGTCAACTCGGACTTCGACTTCGGCGAGACCTTGCCCACCAGGACGTCGCCTGGTCTGACATAGGTGCCGATCTGCACGATGCCACTCTCGTCGAGATTGCGCAGCGCCTTTTCGCTGACGTTGGGAATGTCGCGGGTGAATTCCTCACGACCGAGCTTAGTCTCACGAATTTCGATGTCGAACTCTTCGATGTGAATCGAGGTGTAGGCATCGTTCTGAACCAGCTCTTCGCTGATGATGATAGCGTCCTCAAAGTTGTAACCTTCGTACGACATGAAGGCGACCAACATATTGCGGCCTAGCGCCAATTCGCCCTGGAAAGTGGCGGCCCCATCAGCGATGACGTCTCCCTTTTCGACCTTTTCACCGACGTTAACCAACGGCTTCTGGTTCTGACAGGTTCGTTCGTTCAGACCGACGAACTTGCGGAGATGGTGCGTCTCGGGGCCGATCTCGATTCGACTGGCGTCGGCATAGGTTACCGTCCCACGATGCCCAGCCCGGAGCAACATGCCGGAGTGTTGGGCAACGTCGCGTTCCAACCCGGTGCCGACGATCGGTGGTTCAGCAACCAACAGGGGCACCGCCTGTCGCTGCATGTTGGACCCCATCAGCGCGCGGTTGGCATCGTCGTGCTCCAAGAATGGGATCAAACCGGCCGAGACGCCAATCATCTGGCTGGGGGCGACGTCGGTATATTCGATCTTGTCGACCGGTACCAGGACGAAGTCGGATCGGTAGCGCGCCACGACGGCGTCGCCTTGGATATTGTGATCCTTAACCGGCACGTCAGCCGAGGCGACGTGGGCCTCAGATTCTTCATCGGCACGCAGCCAAACGACCTCGTCGGTCAGCCGGCCTTTGGACACCTTGCGATAAGGCGTGACCAGAAAACCATACTGGTCGACGGTAGCATACATGGCCAGACTGGAAATCAAGCCGATGTTGGTTCCTTCAGGCGTTTCGATCGGACAGATTCGTCCGTAGTGCGAGATATGGACGTCGCGGACCTCGAATCCGGCCCGTTTCCGATTCAGGCCGCCGGGACCCAACGCCGAAAGACGACGCTCGTGCGTGAGCATCGACAAGGGGTTGGTCTGGTCGACCACCTGTGACAACTCACCGCGACCAAAGAAGTATTCAATTGCCGCGGAAATACTCTTGGGATTTATCAGGCTGCGAGGCGTCATGTCCTCGGTATCCTTCAAGCTCATTCGTTCCTGAACGGTACGACGGAGCTTGAGGAAGCCCTTGCGAATTTCGTCGCAGGCGAGCTCGTCGATCGTCCGCAGGCGCCGATTGCCCAAGTGGTCGATGTCGTCAGCCTCCGCCTCGGCGTCGCCGCTAACCAGCCTCAACAGATATTGGACCGTCGCCAGCACGTCTTCGGGCCGGAGCACCATCTCCTCTTCGGAAACGTTCAACCCCAGCTTGCGATTGATCCGAAATCGTCCGACTCGACCAAGCCGATAGCGGTTGGAATCAAAGAATTTTTCGGTAAAGAGCACCCTCGCTTTTTCCAGCTGAGGCGGATTTCCTGGGCGAAGACGCTGATAGATGCGCAGCAGGGCTTCTTCGTGGCTGGAGGTGTTGTCATCAGCCAGAGCGTTGAGCAAATGGGGAGTGGGTGGCGAATCCATCACCTCGATGCTGCTGACGTCCGAGGTACAAATGACCTCGGCAATGTTCTTGCTGATACGCTGACCCGCTTCGATGATAATCTCGCCAGCACGTTCACTGCCGACCGGGTAGACAACGTCGTCGACGGCAACTTTGCCTTCGATCTTGCCAGCGCTGCGACCATCGGTCACTTTCTGCTTGGACGCTTTGTAGAACTCCCGGAGGATCTGCGCATCGAGGCCCAACTTGGGGCTCATCGCTCGCAACAAGGTGGTGGCAGAGAATTTTCCGCTTTGGTCAATGCGAACAGTGACGCTTTCTTTCTTTGTGGTGTTCAGCTCGATCCAGCTGCCCCGTTCGGGGATAATTCGGCAGCTGTGCATGCGGCGCTCGCCCGCCTCCAGTTCGGAGACAAAATCGATGCCGGGGCTGCGGTGGAGTTGGCTGACAACGACACGTTCGGCGCCGTTGATGATAAACTCGCCGCCGCCGAGCATGATCGGCAGATCGCCCAGGAAGACTTCTTCCTCGACCTGCTCGTCTTTGACCAACCGGAGCCAGATTCGGAAAGGCCGCCCGTAGGAGAGCCTCAATTGCCGACACTCATCTGGTTCGTAGCGAGGCTTGCCCAATTCGTAGCGGAGATACTCCAGACGAACGGTCTTGTCGTAGCTCTCGATGGGAAAGATTTCCTGGAGGACGCCTTCCAAGCCTTCGAGCTTGCGCTTTTGCTTTGAACCTTGGTTGTACTGGAGAAATCGCTCGTAGCTTTCGGTTTGGATTTTTGTCAAGTCGGGAATGGTATAGCCAACTCGACTGCTGCCAAACGAGCGAACATCTTTGGTGGGCAAACGCCGTTGAGCCGTAACTGCCATAGGGCAAGTTGCTCCGTTCTCACGAGGTAGGAATCTGACAACGCATGCCAACCGAAGCCCCGCGCAAGCATCGGTTGGTGAAAGCGTTCTGCCAGATGAAACTGGTGGAGACGTAAAGGGACCAGGCGCCGCCGCTGCCGCGGCTCGCAATTCGCCAGTGATTCAGCCTTCCCTTGCTCATCCGGCACCTGAATTCCAAAGTGGATACACGCTAAAAAACCGCACAGCCCCGCGGATCGCCCCGAGAGGACTGCCAAGGACGGTTGTTTACTTGATCGAAACCGTAGCGCCTGCTTCTTCTAGCTCGGCCTTGAGTTTCTCGGCATCCTCTTTGGCTATGCCCTCCTTCACCTTGCCGGGAGCGCTTTCTACCAGGTCTTTGGCTTCTTTCAGGCCCAGGCCGGTCGCGCTACGAACCACCTTGATCACAGATATCTTGTTGCCGCCGAAAGATTCGAGCACCAGGTCAAACTCCGTTTGTTCCCCCGCGGCTTCTCCGCCGCCTTCGCTCGGCGCAGCCATCATCACCCCGCCGCCAGCGGCCGGTTCGATGCCATGCTCATCTTTGAGATAATCACTGAGCTCTTTCGCTTCCTTGAGCGTCAGCCCGACGATCTGGTCGCCCAACTTTTTACAGGAGGTCGAATACTCTACTGCTACATCGGTTGCCATAGTTACAACTTTCCTTTCTCGCTAAGTAGGCCGTCGAGGCCCTTTTCTATGTGACTGGTTCTTGGGGTCTTGCTGCTGCTATGCCAGGGAAGAGGCAGGCTGCTAGTCCCCACGTGAAAACGGGTGATTTTGTGTGCGTAATGTTTCTAAAACCTTATTCCTCGCCGACCTGGTCCACTTGGCTGACAACCTGCCCGCCGGGGCCAAGCAATTGAGAAGAAAGATTGGCACCGGGTGAGAGAATCTGGCCCACCAAGATGCTGAGCTGTTCGTCGCGGCTGGGCCACTTGCTCACCGCGGTCACTTCTTCGGCCGACAGATTTGAACCATCCATCAGACCGCCCTTAGGGGCAAACGGCTCGAACTGCTTGTCTTTGGCCAGACGGACAACCTCTTTGGCCAGTGAGACGACATCCTCGGCGCCCCACACGATAGCCAAGGTGCCTTCGACTCCTTCGAACACCGGGGCCAGTGCTGTCCCCTCAGTCGCGCGACGCGCCAGGCTGTTCTTCACGACCATCAGGTCGATGCTCTTTTCACGCAGCCGCCGCCGCAACAGGACATTGGAATTGGCTTCCATACCAATGACATCTACGACCAAGGCTTCTTCAACGCCCTCCAGGCGATTCTTCAGCTCTTGGGTCATCAGGTTTTTTAGGTACTTGCTCATGGTTTCTTCAGTCGATTCCGAAATATCAAGCCACGAAAACGGTCTGCTTTCTTCTGCTCAAAAAACTGACGGTTTTACCTACAGGTTCATAACTTGCGTGGAAAAGTGTTTTGGCTGGCAATGGAATTTGGATGACACTGTTCGGGCCGTGTCGGCACCCAGGTTATACCGATAGCTTCACACTGGGACTCATGGTGGCGCTGACATGGGCCGAGCGGACGTACGTTCCCTTGATCGCGGCGGGCTTCAAGCCGAGGATTTTGTCCAGAAACGCCTGAATGTTCTCCGCCAGCTTTTCCGGTGTAAAACTCAACTTGCCAACCACCGCGTGAATGTTCCCCCCCTTGTCGTTGCGAAACTCCACCTTGCCTGCCTTGTATTCCGAAACCGTCTTGGCCACGTCGGGCGTTACCGTGCCTGCCCGAGGCGAAGGCATCAAGCCCCGCGGGCCAAGCACGCGACCCAAGGGGCCAACGACTTTCATCATGTCGGGCGCCGCGATACAGGCGTCGAAATCAGTCCAACCACCCTGTATTTTCTTGGCCAAATCTTCATCGCCGACGTGATCGGCGCCGGCTTCCTTGGCAGCCTCGGCCGCGGCGCCTTTGGCAAAGACCACCACCCGCTGCTCTTTGCCGATGCCATTGGGCAAAACGATTGAACCACGCACAATCTGGTCGGCCTGAGTCGGATCGACTCCCAGCCGCATCGCGATCTCTACCGACTGGTCGAACTTTGTCCCGTCGAATTTCTTGAGCGCGTCGACCGCCTCGGAGAGTGGCAACGCGTTCTCAGGCTGCTTCTCAGTGAGCTTCTTCATTCGCTTGGCTAACTTGGGCATGCTCTTTTTCCGTCAGATCGTTCTGATGCTGTTGAAATGGATCGTTATTCTCTCGTCGGCTCTGATGATTATCCTTCGACTTCCAAACCCATGCTGCGGGCCGTGCCGGCGATCATCCGTGCGGCGTGCTTGATGTCGGTCGCGTTGAGATCCTCCAACTTCGTCGTGGCAATCTCTTCCAACTGGGCTTGGGTCACCTTGCCGACTTTGGTCTTATTGGGAACGCCGGAACCTTTGGCAATGTTGGCCGCTTTCTTGAGCAGCACCGCGGCGGGTGGGCTCTTGGTTATGAAATCAAACGATCGGTCGCTGTAAACGTTGACCACTACCGGGATCATCATCCCGTTGGCGTCTTTTGTCTTGTCGTTAAACGCCTGCACAAACTGGCCCAGATTGATGCCGAATTTACCCAAGGCCGTACCGACCGGTGGGGCGGGCGTTGCTTGCCCTCCGGGTATCTGAAACTTGGCGGAACCTGCGAATTGTTTGGCCATCGATTGCTCTGGATAGTTTGCTAAATGGTACGGGTGGTTTCGTTGTTGTGTCTGCTGTGAGTAGCCGTCGTGGTTGACAACACTCACCGATTATCCGGCGGCTGTCACGCGGCTTCGATCTGCCAATGCTCGAGTTCGACCGGCGTGCTACGTCCGAAAATGTTGATCATCACCGTCACACGGCCGCTGTGCTCGTCAATGGTGCTGACCTCTCCCTCGAAACCTTCAAACGTGCCTTCCTTAATCTTGACGCGGTCGTCAATCTTAAAGCGAATGTTGAGCTTGGGTGCTTCGGCCGTTTCTTCCTCTTCCTGGTGGATGATCCGCGACACTTCGTGCGGCAACATCGGCGTCGGCTTGCCTCCGGCACCGGTGAAATCACCAATACCCGAGGTTTCGCGAACGGCGAACCAGGTATCGTCGTTGATGTGCATCTGCACAACGATGTAGCCCGGATAGAGCTTCCGCTCGACGACCTTTTTGGTCCCACCCTTGAACTCGGTTACTTTCTCCGTCGGCACAACCACTTGGCCGAAGAATTCGTCTAATCCTTCTACTGCAATCTTGCGTCGCAGCGCTTCGGAAATCGAACGCTCACGATTGCTCTGCACCTTCAGGATGTACCAATTCATCTCGGGCGCTTCTTTGCCCTTGCCCGAGGCCTTCTTTGACGCCGGGCGCTTCGGTTTGGCCGCTACAGGCTCCTCGGCCTTCTGTTCTTCTGTCAGCTGAGGTTCTGACTCTGGTTCACCTGACTCTTGCGCATCGACCAGTTCTTCAGCCGTGTCGCTCTCAGCCACGGCGAGTTGCTCCGCTTCAACCACGTCCGGCTCGGCAGCGACTTCTGGCTGATCGACTGGGGGAGCCTGCTGCTGGACCTCAGCATCAACCTGCCCGACCGCCGCACCAGCGAGCGCTTCTTCGGCCAATTTGTTCGGCTCGTCGTCCACTTGGGCGCCCTTTTACCTGACTGAAGAACACTGCACCTGACTGAAAATCACAAACCAAAGAATAAGCTCATCAGAGCATTCAGTAATATGTCGTATCCATACAGGATCGCCGCCAACAGAAAGATCACGATGATCACCACAACCGACGCACGATACAATTCGGCGCGTGACGGCCAGGAGACTTTCTTCATTTCTGCTTCGACGGAGATCAAAAAATCTGCGAAGCGCGGAACATTCACAATCCGGTAACAGGCCCAAACACCCCCGACCAACAGCACCAAGGGCACACCGTATACGCTGAGATTCGATTCCCCTGTAACGCTGATCAGCCAGGCGCCTACAGCGACAGCCACAGCCATCGCAGAAAATGTAAGCTGCCTGGCAACCTTGCCCTGACTTCGCCTGTAGCGCGAAGTGGTAAACAATCCTGCAATTAACTCAGCCACGCTACCTTCCGAATCACCCGCCTGGGAAATCGCTCGTCTCAACAGTCTGGCCATGCGACCCAGCGAACTCGGGGAGAGGCCTTCCGACCAATCTCACCAGCCTTCGCACGAATCGCCATCGCCTCCGGCAACCACCGCCTCCAGGCAGCGGCCCAAATTGTTTGGACCCCAACCTGCAGTCGGACTACCTACCGGACAAACACCGGTAACACCCAGCCTCGACTTCATAAATGGCAGGGGTGGTGGGACTCGAACTCACAACCCCCGGTTTTGGAGACCGGTGCTCTGCCAATTGAGCTACACCCCTATTGGGAAAATAGAAAAGCCGAAAGTCGGCAAAGCGTCTCGCCCCGCGAGAGCCCAACCTGCTTTCCGCCTTTCCCTCCATTGGTCACTTAGTCAACTATCTTTGTCACCACGCCCGAGCCAACGGTCTTGCCGCCTTCGCGAATGGCGAAGCGGACCCCGTTATCCATCGCGATCGGTTTCATCAACTCGACGGTCAAGCGAGCGTTATCCCCGGGCATGCACATTTCCGCGTCGCCCACGAGATTCGCCGTACCGGTTACGTCTGTCGTTCGGAAGTAAAACTGGGGCCGATAGCCGCTGAAAAACGGCGTGTGCCGACCTCCTTCTTCCTTGCTCAATACATAAATCTCGGCTTCAAACTTGGTATGTGGCGTGATGCTGCCCGGTTTGGCCAGCACCTGGCCCCGCTGAATTTCTTCGCGCTTGACGCCTCGCAACAGGCAACCGACGTTGTCGCCCGCCTGTCCTTCCTCCATCGTGCGATTGAAGGCCTCAACGCCCGTACAGGTGGTCTTGGCCGGCTCGCTAACCAGACCGATGATCTCGACCTCTTCGCCAGTCTTGATCATCCCGCGCTCGATGCGTCCCGTGGCAACCGTTCCGCGACCTTCGATCGAGAACACGTCCTCAATAGCCATCAGGAAAGGCTTATCCATTTCTCGCGTCGGCTCGGGAATGTACTCGTCAATCGCATCCATCAGCTCCCCAATGCACTTGCCCATCTCGGGGTCGCTCGGGTTTTCAATCGCCCCCTTGGCGTTGCCCCGGACCAACGGAACCTCGTCGCCAGGGAAACCATAAGTGGTCAGCAACTCTCGGATTTCCAGCTCGACCAGCTCGAGCAGCTCCTCGTCGTCGACCAGGTCGCACTTATTGAGGAACACAACGATCCGCGGCACGCCAACCTGACGGGCCAGCAAGATGTGCTCCCGCGTCTGCGGCATGGGGCCGTCGGCGGCGGAGACGACCAGAATGGCGCCGTCCATCTGGGCAGCACCTGTGATCATGTTCTTGATAAAGTCGGCATGGCCAGGACAATCGATGTGGGCATAGTGGCGTTTTTCGGTTTCGTATTCCACGTGAGCCACGGCGATCGTCACCGTCTTGGTCGCGTCCCGGACCGTCCCCCCCTTGGCGATGTCGGCGTACGACTTGGCTTTGGCGAACGACTTCTCGGCCTGAACAGCCAAAATAGCGCCGGTAAGGGTTGTTTTCCCGTGATCGATGTGACCAATCGTGCCAACATTTACATGCGGTTTGGTACGTTCATAGGTATCCTTGGCCATTTCTTCTCCCTAACTTTCTTGAGGTCGCGTTACAGAAACAAAACGGAGCCGTAAACGAACTCTTGCGTTGTGCCTGTCTGGGTTATAACCGGGTGGGTGGTAAAGAATACTCAGAGCTGCTGATGAGACTCGAACTCATGACCTCGTCCTTACCAAGGACGTGCTCTACCAACTGAGCTACAGCAGCAGCCAAGCCGAGAGCGGAGCGTCCAGAGTCAAGAGCCAAACATCTCATCTTTCTTGCCGTCTCTCGTCTCTCGTCTCTCGTCTCTGGACCCTAAAAAAGGGACCCTTCAAAAGCGGGTGAAGGGAATCGAACCCTCGTCATCAGCTTGGAAGGCTGTTGCTCTACCATTGAGCTACACCCGCCAATCGAATGCGGAATTCGGAATATCGATCGCGTTATCGCTTCATGCTTGCTTCAGTTCGCAATCTGCATTCCGAATTTCGAATTCAAAAATGGGGGGTGCAGGATTCGAACCTGCGAAGGCAGAGCCATCAGATTTACAGTCTGACCCGTTTGACCGCTTCGGTAACCCCCCG
>Ga0315336_1004534_pt1 | contig 16315 bp, 9 predicted proteins | sample ASW5metaG_FD_204512 | JGI IMG/M metagenome (GOLD analysis project Ga0315336, IMG submission 204512) | Ammonia-oxidizing marine archaeal communities from Monterey Bay, California, United States - ASW #5 | ecosystem: Environmental > Aquatic > Marine > Intertidal zone | place: USA: California...
GCCGTCGTCAACGCCACAGACCCGGCCCGCGCCATCGAGCTGGCACATGACGATGACGGTGCCGTCTTGCCGCACCAACGGATCGCTGCCCCAGCCCTCGAAGGCCGTCGACCAGATCTCGTCCCCGGCGGAGTTCAGGGCGTGCAACTTGCCATCTTCGGAGTTGACGTACACCGAACCATCGGCGCCAACGGCGACGGGCGTGAACACCTCGCCGACCTCGCCGAGCGCTGGCCACCCGTCGGTGATCTCGTCTCCGGAGGCCCGGTCGAGCTTGTGCACCAGACCGCTATTCGAAGACATGTAGACGTGGTCACCGGAGATCGAGGCGGGCTGCCTGGCCTCGGCTTCGAGGTCGAAGCGCCAGTTCTCGCGCGCTTGATCGCCGAGGTCGGTCACCGAGATCAAACTGCCGTGCTGGCTGGAGATGTAGAGCGTTCCGTCGTCGTCGAGAACGGCGCCGCCCATGAACCCGGAGATTCCCTGCGCTGGAGCCCGCGTTTCCTCGAAGACCCAGGCGATGGCCCCGTCCGACGCCTCGAGCGCGAAGAAGCGATCGCTCGGCTCTCCCTCGGCGCCGGCCCCGAGGTAGACCCGGCTTCCGTCTGCGGAAATGGCGGGCACGGTGTGAAAGCGCTCGCCATCGAACTCCGACTGGTGCCAGAGCACCTGACCCTGTGCGGTGTCGAGGCAGAAGACGCCATCGGCTCCCGAGATGTAGACCCGATCTCCGGCCACCGAAGGGGAGTTGGCGTCTCCGGGAGTGGTCTCGGTGGACCAGCGAACCTGGCCATCGGGGGCGAAGCTGTACAGGGTTCCGTCGCCGATGACGTAGATGTTCCCTGCGTCATCGATGGCCGGGGAGGCCTCGAGGTTGTCTCCGAGCTGGTCGTGCTGCCAGAGGATCTCCCCCTGGCTGGAGTCGATGGGCAGGTCCTCGGGGAGGTCGGCGGTCTGGCAGGCTGCGGCGAAAACGGCGAGAGAGATGGCGTAGTTCATGGAATGAGGTCGCGCGCACGGGCATCTGGAACCAGCGGAAAGCGTTCGGCGCCGCCCGTACGTTTTCTCTCCCACCGCACGCCGTCGGCCCGCCGGGATGGCAGCCAATCGATCCTCGGAAGGGGGTTCGCAAAGGGGGTTCGACCCGCAGACCATGGCGTCCAATACAAGCGCCGCGGTCGTACCCCCTTGGCCAATCCGAGCGGGGCCGTGCTCAGATCTTCGCGCTGAGCCCAAGGCACCCTGTCGGCCCGATCGGATGTCTCCCCTTGCCGAGCGAAGCGAGCCAATGGATCTTTTCCACGCTCGAGCCACCCGTCCCCACCACCCGCCGACGCAGGGTCCAGATCTCCGTTCTCAGTTCTTCGTGCAGGCCAATCGATCCTCGGAAGGGGGGTTCGCAAAGGGGGTTTAACCCGCAGACAATGGCGTCCAATACAAGCGTCGCGGTCGTACCCCCTTGGCCAATCCGAGCGGGGCCGTGCTCAGATCTTCGCGCTGAGCCCAACCCACGCCGGCGGACCGCTCGGATGTCTCCCCTTGCCGAGCGAAGCGAGCCAATGGATCTTTTCCACGCTCGAGCCACCCGTCCCCACCACCCGCCGACGCAGGGTCCAGATCTCCGTTCTCAGTTCTTCGTGCAGGCCAACGGATCCTCGAAAGGGGGTTCGCAAAGGGGGTTCGACCCGCAGACAATGGCGTCCAATACAGATCCTCGCGCTGCGCCCAACCCACGCCGGCGGACCGCTCGGATTACGGAGCGCAGCGAGCCAATGGATCTTTTCCACGCTCGAGCCACCCGTCCCCACCACCCGCCGTCACAATGGTCCAGATCTCCGTACGTCCTCTGGTCAAGGTCGCAGCTGGTACAGATCCTCGATCCAGATCGTGCGGCCGACCTTCGCATCCGGTCCCGCCGTCGCTCTCCAGACCCGGTCGCCGGCGGGCGTGACCTCCTCCAGCGCCCCGTAGTCCGTCCAGACCACCAGGGTATTTCCGTTGTCGAGCCGTCGCGCGTCTCCGAGCCGAATCATGTTTCGCCCGAGGGGATCGCGAAACTCCCACACCTGCTCGAGGGTCTTGGCCACCTCGTCGACCCGGTACTCGACGACTCCGCTGACCTCGTCTCCCTTGTGGTCGGAGTTGTCGAAGACCAACAGGCCGCCGTCCCAGAAGTGGGACATGTGGGCGTGGGTGAACAGCGTGGTGCCGTCCGCGATGGCGAAGTCATTGAACGGGCCCCCCAAGTTCCAGAGGACCTCTCCAGTCTGCCGGTCGATCTTGGTCAGGCTGTCGGTGTAGCGGCCCATGACGATGTACGCGTCGTCGGCCTCCCGATAGAGCAGCGAGTTCGCGTGGATCCACTCGTTCGAGTCCGGGATGAATCCGCCCTCGTCCATGTGCTCGCAGGTGTACCAGGGGGCCTGCCAGTCGGCGAGGAAGTCGAACACCACCTCGCCATCCCCCGCGTTCGTCTCACAGATCCGGTCCCAGGTGAGCGGCAGGATCTCCCCTTCTACATCGATATCGGTCGGATCGGACCAGCACAGCCAGGCCTGCTCACCGTCGGGAAGCTCCTGAAAGTGGTGGTGGGCTCGGGTAGCTGGGGTCTCGGTGAGCACCATGCCGTCGATGCCCAGACGGGCCAGGCCTCCGTTGTCCCGGCTCCGGTCGACGTAGTCGGTCCACAACCAGGTCACGCTCTCGCCGTCTCGACCGAGGTTTGCCGCCATGATCTGCTGGTCCGACCGACCCTCGAACCACCACACCCAGTCCCCGTCGCGGTCGACGATCCCGACGATGCTCGCCTCGCCCAACGTCATGACATTCATGAGGAAGAACCCACCCGGTTGCTGCTCGGCTTCCTCGTCCGTCACCAATTCGAATGCCGGCATATTCGCTGGTGGAGAAGCGATATCGACGGTAGCGACCGGTCCCTCGACGCGCCGATCTTCGGCGTCCATCATCACCGGACGCCAGCTGTAGGTGCGTCCGGCCTTGAGTCCCAGCACGGCGATTGCGGGTGCATCAGTGCCCTCGGTGATCGGCGTTGACAGGTCATAAGCGCCATCGAGGCCATACTCGATGAACGCGTCTCCAACGCGCGTCGATGTCCAGCTCACGTGGGCCACAGTCGGGACAAGCGCGCTGATCTCCAGGGAGACGTCGGAGATCTCCAGCTTCAGCTCCTCCTGGTCACCGGGCTTGTGGACGGGGTCATCCTCCTTGGGCGCACGGCACGCGAAGAGGGCGAAGATCAAGACGATCCGCGGGATCATTCCGCCTCCGGCCTGAAGTACCCGATTCGATCGAGGAGAATCTCACCAGCGATGGGCGCCGACCCGGTCGCCGGCTCGAGATAGGCGCGCACCGTGAGCTTCATGCGCGTGTCCAGATCCGGGTAGGGACAGGCGGTCGGGACCTCTACACACGGCTCGCTGTGTCCGACGCAAGAGCGGGCCACAGTGTATGCATAGAGCTGGTCGGCGAGCGGATGGTCGGGCAGGTAGAAGCTGGCACTTCCGCGCATTTCCTCGCTATCTACGTCGATGAATCCGTACTGATTGGCCTCGTTCATGAAGGCGAAACTCGCGTACGACGCCTTGCCGGTGAGCTCGTGGTTGGGTCCGAAGACCACCACATATTCGTCGGCCTGCATCTTGAAGAACTCGCCCTTGGCCGTGAATCGGTCGTGAATGTCGGCGATTCCACAGTCGGGGATGCAGGTCAGCGTGTTGACATTGGCCAGGGTCGGGGCCCTCACGTCGCCCTCATAACCAACGTGGTGAGCCCCAATTGCGAGCTCCAGCTGAATCAGTGCGCCGAGGAGAAAGAGCTCGGTCTGGCCCGATCCGCCCACCGGGAGGTCGGGCCAGCCATGGGGTTCGGCGGCGGCGAGCTCGGTTGGCGGCGTGATCCGCAGGACGGTCGCACTGGGGTCCGTGCGGAACGCGTCCATGGCGGCGACGTCCTCGGCAACCGCCATTCGCCACTGCACGCTGAAGGTGTCCGCCGTCTCGTGGAGTCCGAAGCGGGCGACCTGGTGGGTCATGCGGTCGTAGTGCACGTTGGCGAGGTCGAAACCCGCCTCTTCGAGCCAGCCGGTGACCTGTAGTTCCATCGCCCGATCGGCAGTGGTGACGACGATGAACTCGGTGTCGTGGATCTCGTCCGGGGCCACCCCCCGGTCCCGGGCGACCACCAGGTTGTTCAGGGAGGGGCCAAGGCTGGCGAACAACTCCCGCTTTTCCCCGGTGTTCGGGTCGATGCGATGGTTGATGTAGGACCGGAGACCGAAGTACTTCACCGCCGGAGGCGTGCGGCCGATCATGACCAGCGCCTCGTCCTCGCGGAAGTGGTGATTGCGGTGGTATCCAGCCGGAATCTCTCCCCAGGGCGCGAACACGTCGGTCGCTGGCGGCAGCTCTCCGGGTGCCAACGGCAAGGCGTAGGTCCCGTACGGCGTGGCGGGGTTGTTGCCGAGGCAGTCGGCGTCGAGATCGCAGCAGCCATCGTAGGTCGCAAACGTGAGCAGGCCATCGCCGATGAGGTGGCCGGTGGCGGAAGCGATGGCGCGAAAACGCTCTTCGGGAGTCTGGATCTCCAGTGTGCTCTCGGAGGTGTCGACGGAGGCGGGCCGATGGCTGCTCACGGAGGCGTCTACGGCACCGCACGCGGCGAGGCAGACCAGGGTGATTGCGGACGGCCAGAGGCGCGGCATGCACGAACTATACAGCCAGCTACCCCCGATCCAGCGGGCAATGGGAGTCTGGGCTCGGTCGACGAACGGCTCGCACGACCCGAAACCGAACACCTGGCACCAACCGAAACCGAACGCCTGACCCCGGCATCCATCGACTGTTCACATCCCCGTGAGGTCCCGGACGACTTCACTGAATGCGATGGCACCGAGGTCCCCGAACGCCACGGGTCCGGCCGGCCCGGTCAACGCCACGCGCTGCACGGCGTGTTCGTCACCTCCGTCCTCGCGCAGATACGCCATCTCGATCCCCGGCGAAATGGGTATCTCCACAATCAACTCTCCGAAATTCCGCAGCCAAGCTGTGATGAAACCATTGCCGGACCGACGCCACCCGCGGGCCTCGAAGTAGCCGATCATGTTTCGGCCCCGTTTCTTCACGCCCATGAATCGGTCGAGGGTCATCGCGATCCGTTCTGAGTCGGCGATGGCGAAGCACTGCCGACCCAGCTGCGCAAAGGGCTGCACGATCTCGTAGTCCGCGAAAGTCTCAGACCAGCGCCCGGCGTCGTCTCCGAGATCGAGGACGTGCGCGATTCGCACTTCGGAGTCCGGTAGTTCGACGGGTTCGTCGTCGACATCCGCGAACGTGAGGTCCTCGGCCACACGGAAAGCGAGATCGCCGGACAGCCAGACCAGCCCACGAGCCACGGTCGACATCACAGGATGGGAGAGCTGGTCCACGAAGTCCTCGCGGGACCACTTTCGCTGCCCCACCATGGCCCACTCGAGTCGTCGTCGCTGGCGATCCGCGATCGACTCCAAATCCTTCCTGAAAGCCTGAAATCGGGCCTTTGCCGCCTTGACCAACGCCGCGTCATCGGTCTTCCTCTGCGGCGGCAGGGTGCGAACGCGCTCCCCGGTTTCGTCCCTGACCACCAGGGTGAGGGACTCGTCGATGCCGACCGCAAAGGTTCGCTCTCCGTACGACAGGACCATTGCGCCATGCCGACCCAACCCCAGATCCGGCACGGTCCGGTCGCCGAGCTCGTCGACGGTGAGCCCGCGGGACTCGGCAACCTCTTTCAGCCGGGCGCGGAGCTGCTCCTTCAGGGAGGCAAAACGGGTGGTTTCGGCGACGTGAGCCAGGTGCAGAAGTGCGACATCGGTACCGAGAGCCGCGAGTACGTTGGCCGCTCGCTCCGCCCAGACCTTCTTCTTCGCCCCCCAGGCACGGAGGAGCAGTCCGATCTTGCGGGTGTTCTGGTCGGAGGGAAAGGCCAACGCCGCGCGCAGCATCCAGTCGTGTCGGCCCTTGGCGCCGTTGTTCACCCATTGGTCGATGAGCGCGCCGACGAACGCCTCCAACGACGCGCGGTCACAGGCCTCCGAGACGAGCTCGATCCCGTAGTAGGACGGATCCACCGGAACCGTCCGGAGCATCTCGAGCAGAGAATCGACCGCGTCGGGAGGCAACTTCGAATCGCCGATCAACACCGCCGGCAGGTCCTGGGGACGCAGGTAGTCGGGCGCCTTGGGGGGCTTGAGGTCTACGGCGAGCGGATCCATGTTCAGCAACCGCTCCAGCACTGCAGTCACCTCCGCCCCGTACTCGACTGCAACTTCGCGCACGGCCGACCCGTGACCCCGCCGGACGAGCACGATGAGGGCGTTCTCGGCGTCCTCTCGGAACGGACCGAGCTCTCCCACCGCACCCGGAATCAGGCCAATCGCCGACAGTCGCGGAGAACGGAGCAGCCAGTGCTCTGCCGTGCGTCGCTGATTTTTTCGTCGTCGGGCGACCCGGGCGATGATCGGCGCCGTCCGCGGCGAACGCAGTCGAAGTGCCGCCCGGTAGTACTCGGCGCCGACATCGTATGTGAACCACCGCCACCAATCTGTCGTGAAAAAGCCGGGGATGGCGTCGCAACCGTGCCTTTCCACGAATCTCCCGATGGAGCCGGGCATCGCCCGCCCCTCGTTCCAGGACCGCAATCCCTCCTGGTCGGGCACGCGCCAGTGGATTCGGCTGTCGGGGTCCCACAGAAAGTCGGCTTGGGCATAGTGATCGTTCGCCCGTGTGCGTTCGCGCCATCGCTGGAGCCAATCGGCGTCCATCTCCTCGACCTGGAGAGGCGGAGAGAAACGCTCCTCAGTGGGCGCCATCGACTCGTCGAAGGCGAGCATCTCGACGCCCTGCACGACGACCGCCTTTTGCTTCTTGATCTTCCGGGGCCGCCAGGGTCGGTCACGGAGAACCGAGGGCACAACTGAGTCATCGACGGCCGCGGTGTCGTCGTCCGCAGCGGCCTGCGCCGCACTCAGCGACGCGACGGCGTCCCGGCCCCCCTGGGTAATGACCAGCCGCTCGGCGATTGGAAAGAAAGCGGGATTCTCCTGGAAGAAGGCGAGTACAGCCGCGCCGAGGATGCCGTGCCCGAGGAAGGGAGCCAGAACCTCCGCGGTCCGCTCCATCCGCAGGCAGGACAGCGCGGCGACCACATCCCGCGGCGGCGTCTTCATCACCGGTCCATAGGTGGGCTTCGCGACCAGAGCGGCGAGGCTGCCTCCGAGGAGGTCGACGGCGGCCAAAGGCTCGAGAGCCGCGGCGAGATCCAGAGCGAAGTGCGGCATCCAGTACCCTCCGACTCGGCTCTGCACGTAGGCCTGCACGACATCCAGGTCGGTCGCTGAACCCAGGAGAAGTCCCAGCTTTCCGTGCAGCGGCTGAGACTCGTCGGTGGAGGCCAGATCGACATCGGCCCACGGCTCATCGGGAAAGACAAACGCCAGCTGAATGCGTTCGGACAGCGCGACGGCCTCCCGAATCTGAAGGGCACGGGCGCGCGCCGCGGCGTATTCGTGATCGTCAGCGGCGCATACCGCGAGACGCAGGGCGTCGAAGTTGGGGATCCCATGCCGACTCTCCCCGGTGATGACGAACATCGTTCGGGTCCAGTTCCCATCGGAGTCCAGCCCCAGCCGCTCGGAGCCGATGACCGTCGACACGGCGTCGGCCAGCCCGCGGGAGAGGACGACGGCATGGGCGAGGGAGATGTCGCCTTCCAACCGGACCAACATGCGCTCGGCGGCGGACAACACCAACAGATCTGCCGCCGCAATCGCCTCCAGGGTCGGGTTGGCGCACAGCGCGTGTGCGGCCTCGCGGACTGGCCGCAGCTCGGGTTCCCGCGCGGTCTCACATCCAGCGGCGAAGATCCTCGAGACCTTGCGATACAGCTTCGGTATCTTCGCCAGGCGCTTGGTGACCACCGACGCCGACGGAGCCTTCGCGGAACCCGGAATCGAGCGGCGTGGCCGCAGCTTTTTCTGGAGCTTCTTGGAGCGGATCTCGAACATGCCCCAGCCTAGACCATCGGACTCGCCGCCACCGCCGCGTCGAAGTCGGCCTGGGAGAGGGCCGTTGCCCGCCGGGTGTCCCGAAGCTTGCCCTTGGGCTCCTTTACCGCGATGTACCGCCAACAGACATCGAGCACGTGCTCGCGGTCGACGCTGCTGTCGCCGGTGGTGCCATGGCGATACCAGAGTCGCTCGTGTTGGGGGCTGTAGTACAGCTGTCCGAGCCAGCGGGCGCGTGACGCAGCTGATGTCTCGGCCTGGTCCGCGGCGGATTGCAGGCTGTGGAAGTGCGCAGCCGCGTCCTTCTTGGTCTCGGCAATGGCGCTGAAGGACTTGTACCCGACCCAATAAAAATAGGCTTTGGCTTTTGGCATGGTGTGACCCTGGTTGGAAGGAACCAGACTATTCCGGCGGCATCTCAACCAGCCACTTGTCGACCAGGTGGCCCGCTCCGAGGAGCGCCGCGAACCCGATCACGGCCCCGATCAGCGACCCGGGATGGGGCTGTTGAACGGCGTAGTGGAACAGAGTCGAACCGGCCAGAACGACCGGAATCCACGCGACGGCGGCGAACTGCGCGCGCAACAGGGTCGCCGCAAAGATCGCCGTGAGAAGGGCTTCTCCGAGAGCGGACGCCCACTCGGGTCCCGTCACCGCCCCGTTTCCGGCGCATACGAGAATGACCACCAACCCCACAAAGACCGGCACCTGCCGACGCGACCAGCCCCCGCTCAGGTAATCGGCACCGCCGAGAAGCACGATCAGCTTGCACAAGAAGACGACGTAGGCGGCGATCGCGGTGCCGACGATGGCGAGCTCGGGCACCAGACTGTCGGCGGCTGCATAGGGGCCCCACTGAATGGGTCGGGCGTCGGTGAACAGCACCCACACCTCGTCCAGGCTGCCCAGGGTGAGCATCGCCGCGCCCATCAACAAACCGGTCAGCCACGCCGGCGGCGAAGACAGCGACGGTGGGCGAACACTCGCCATGGCTGCCGCGGGGAAACCCAGGATCAATCCGAGCGTCGCCGCCAGTGCACCCTGGGTTGCGAGGGTGCGAAACGCCTGGGATCCCCAGGACTTGCTCCGGTTGAAGCCGTTGACGGTCTCCGGCCAGTCCATCGCGGTCTGTGACGCGATCATGAGGGCTAGAACGACGAAGAAGACCGCCAGGATCCGCCACCGGAAGCGGCCGCGAACGACGACCACGAAGCCGAGCACGATCGACCCGGCGAATGCCGCCAGGCCAACGAGGATGCGACCCATGGTGACGATCTGCTGGGTCGCTTCATCTCGCCGTTTCTGGCGTTCCCAGGCGTCTGGGAGCCGAACCCACGTGCCCGATTCGGCTGCGTCGCCAAGGATTTTGCCCGAAATACGCACATCGGCCTCACCGAGGTCCACTCGCGTGTCCACGAACTCGAAGTACCAATCCAGCCGCTCTTTCCGCTCGGTGGACCGCGACACCCGCTCGTCGAGGTCGGCCTCTTTGATGCCGCGGCGGGCCCAGACCGTCTCGTAGGCCAGGGCGCGGGCCTCGTCCTCGGTCAGGGTGGCTCCGGGGTCGTCTTCGGAGATGGTGTGCCACACCGAAGGCCGCAGATCGCCATCGCGGTCTCTGGAGAGGTTCACGGAGTGTCGCTCCACCGACTCGTGACCAAAACGCACGAATCGCACCCGCCACTCCGGCTGACACAGGGCGCCGCCGGTGCGGGAGAGCAGATCGCGAAAGGCCCCTTGTCCCACCTCTTCCCAGACATAGCGCTTCGTGACATGCAAGCCGGTGCACCGGACGGTCGACGTGACGTCCCAGCCGTCGAGATCGACCCCGCTGTCGAGGGCCTCCTGCCTGGCGATGGCAATGGCCTCCCCTCTGCGAAGCTCGATTTGCGGACCATCCACGGCCAGCCGCTCGGGCGCGAACAGCCCAACCAGGCCCGCGAAGGCCACCACCGCCGCCACGACCATCACCCCCTTGGGGACCTCGGTTGGGCGCGGGACGACCGGGGCCGTCTCGCCGGTCGACTCCACCCGTTTCCAGCCTCCAAAGGTGTCCTCCAACGCCAACGGCTGCAGGGGGCCATTCCGGACCCGGAGGCCGAGGAGGACCAGGTAGGGGATGGCGAAGGCCAGCACGACGATCGCTCGCTGGGGGCCGACCCCGGGCGCATCGGCGTCGAAGAGCGGCGACGCCATCAGGAACAGGTCGAAGTACACGTGCAGGACCATCACGGGCAGCAGGCCCCAGCGCGCGAACACGAAGCCGAGCACCGTCCAGGCGATGGCGAGCTCGATCATCCGCGCGTAGGCGGGCATCTGCGGATAGGTCGCGTGGGCCGCCCCAAAGACGAAGGCGGAAGCGACGACCGCGACCGAGATCCACATCCAGCGACGACCGAAACGACGTCCCGCCAACGCGGCGAGCCCGATGGGCAGCGCCCGGTACAGCCACTCCTCGGAGATGCCGGCCCGCATGGCGGTTCCCAGGGGCGTCAGCGCCGGAATCGCGGTCGCCATGACGTCCGGCGACGCGCTGAATCCGGCCGGATACCACCACCCGAACCAGCCGGTGGCGGCCATGTAGAAACTGAGGACGTACAGCAGCAGGGGGCCGATCGCCGCCAGGCCGCAGACGTACATCCAGGTGACCGCGCCGCTCGAAGCCACCCTGGGGTCCAGGACCTTCCAGATGTCGACGTGTTCGGGAAAGGCCCGGCGAAGCAGCACATCTACCCCGGTGAAGATCAAGGCGTACTGGAGGACCGAGCCCATCCAGGCCGCGAACACGCCGCCGAAGAAGGTGGCGATGGTGACCAGCCAGGGCAGTGCGGTGTCGTACTGACGACCCAGGAGCGGAAAGCTGTTCAGGGCCGGCAGGATGGTGAAGGTGGCGAGGGCCGCTGCGGCCAGGAAGGGTCGACGCCAGCGGATGCCATGCCGCCTACCCAGGGTCGCAAGCAGGAGAAGGGGGATGACGAGACCGCCGACAGTGCCCCAGGTGAGCCCCACGAGCGCGATGCTCTCGTTGGCATCGCGCATGCGGCCGTATTCACCGCTCCAGGTCTCGGGCAGGTTCACGTAGGGCAGCAAGCGGCTGGCCCGGTCTCCCGCCACGCGGATGTGGATCTCGAAAAAGGCGCCGTGAAGCTCTACTCCGTCCTTGCGATAGACGATGGTGTGGTCGACGCGTCCCGAGGGCTGCTCCCGCTCGGACTGGGACTCCAGGCCATACCCGTCGAGATCGACTCCCCACTCGGCGGCCGCGTCGCGGGCGATGACCTCGGCCGCGTCCGCGTCGATGGCGGCGCCGGGTTCGGTCTCTGGAATCGTCTCCCGAATGGACCAGAACGCGCCATCCGGAGAGAAACAGATGGTCGCCTCGTGTTCGTTGGACTCCTCGAAGTGCCGCACGCACCAGCGGTACGGCCGATGGTCGCCGCTGGCGATGAGCTCGGCGAGGACCTCTCGTCCCTCCTTGAGCTCGATGAAGGCGTTGGTGTTCGCGGTCCCCGAGAACCAGGCGGCCTGGCGGTAGTTCTCGGGACCCCAGCCGTACTTCTCCGCGTGTGCAGCCGCCTGCGCGAGCACCTGGCTTCGATCGGCGGTCAGCTCCACATCGAGGGACGGGAAGGCCTTCTGGCGCAGCGACGGAAAGGCCGCGACGCCAATGATCCCGAGCACCAGCAACAGGGCGAACAAACCGCGTTTGAAGGTCTCACTCATGCGCACCTCTCCGAAGGTCCCTCATCACAGGTGTTTACCCCAGCGGCAGACATCGCACCGTATTGGGTGACGGGAGGTCTGAATGAAACTCTGGATGGTGGCTGCGGGTCTCTGGATGGCGCCGATGTCGATGGCTGCCGACGATGTCGAAGAGGAAATCACCGTTTACGGCGATGCCTTTGCCCGCTGGGACGACACCCGGTGGATCGTCGAGATGGAGCAGGTCATCCCCGCCGGGCTGCAGCTCCAAGGCACCCGAAACGTCGGCTTCTGGACTCAGGCGGTGCAGACCCGCGCCGTGCTCGCCTGCGACAAGGAGTGGAAGCTCGGCAAGAAGTCGTGGGAGGTCGCCTGCGAGATCGAGGACATCGGCCTGCTCGCCACCACCCGCTACGAGCGCGCCAGCGTTCGCGAAATCCAGCGCATGAACCGCGTCCTCGAGGAGATCGACGACAAACTCACCGGGGCGAAACTGCAGCTTCAGGTCGGCGCTCGGGGAACCGTCCAGAACATCGACATCGAAGGGTTGACCGCCAACAACCGCGATCAGGCCCGCTCGAACGAGGCCCTGCGACAGATGCTCTTCGGCATGGCCGCCGGCTTCCACATGAAGCTGGACAAGGGCCACCTGGCCGCCAAGGAATGGGTGGAGCGGGGCAGCCGCATGATGGATGTCGCTTCGGTCCGCGGATCCGCCGGCAGCTCGGTGCTCGAGCACGGCGTCACCTGGCACGGCGAGAACCTGCTCGTGCAGACCCGGGGACGCGGCACGATCTCGGTTCCCTACGCGATGTGGGAGACCAAGGAGTACCGCAAAGGCCACCAGACGCCCGACATCGCCCCGCTCGGGATACCGCCCGAAGAAGAGACCAAGGAGCCGCCAGACCACGACAAGGCCAGCTTCGCGAAGGTCGAGCTCGAGCTCATCGGGCCCACGCCGCGAATGTCGAAGCAGGGCGAGCCCACCGAGATCCTCTATACGGCGAAGTTCTCAGGGGTTGCCCTGTACAATCCAGAGAACGGAATCATGACCGAGCGAGTGTGGGCGCTCCATGCGAGCCCGACGGCATCCGCCATGGTGGCGTCGAACGGGGTGCGGAATGTCGGCGCGCTCAGGCAGCTGGGAGACGACGAGACGGTCGAGGTCGGCAAGAGCGAGCTGGTCGCGGGGCCGGAGCAGAAGATTCCGGATGTGCCGGCTTGGGTGGCCTTCTCTCTGCCCTAGTTGTCGCAGACGTCTCCGATGCCGTCTCCGTCGAAGTCACCTTGGCCGGGGTTGGCGATCTGGGGACAGTTGTCACAGGCATCGCCAATGAAGTCTGAGTCCATGTCGCCCTGGTTCACGTTCGATGTGTTGGGACAGTTGTCGCAGACATCTCCCACGCCGTCGAGATCGACGTCCGCCTGGTTCAGATTGCCCACCAGGACGCAGTTGTCACAGCCGTCCGGCACCGCGTCGGCGTCCGCATCCTGGAAGTCGTCGAAGCCCTGACAGCGATCGCAGCCATCCGCGACCCCGTCGCCGTCCGAGTCGAGGTTGTCGTCGAAGCCGGGACATGTGTCACAGCCGTCCGGAACCCCATCGCCGTCTGCGTCGAGATTGTCGTCGCCCCCTGGACAGATGTCACAGCCATCGGGCACGCCGTCGGCGTCGGCGTCCTGGAAGTCGTCGGAGCCCGGGCAGCGGTCGCAGCCGTCGGGAGCGCCATCGCCATCGGCATCGCGGGCGTCGTCGAAGCCCGGGCAGCGATCGCACATGTTGACGACGCCATCCCCGTCGGTGTCTCCGAGACCACCGACCCCGGCAAAGTTCGGGCAGGGATCGCATCCGTTGGGCACGCCGTCGCCGTCGGTATCCGCCAGATCGTCGTGGCCGTCGCATACGTCGCACCCGTCGGGCACGCTGTCGCCGTCGGTGTCGACCGTGTCGTCGTGACCGGGACAGACGTCGCAGTCGTCGCTGACCCCGTCCCCGTCGGTGTCCGGAGGGCCATCGCACGGGTCTGTATCGGTGTCGGTGTCCGAATCGGTGTCGGTGTCGGTGTCGGTGTCCGTATCGGAGTCGGTATCCGCATCGGTGTCGGTGTCGGTGTCCGCCACCGTGTCCGTGTCGGCGCTATCGGCCGTGGCGTTGTCGGACTTGCCGCCGCATCCGACGATCAAAAACAGAATCAATGCGCATCTCATGGTCACCTCGACCTTCAACATGGTTCACAGAGATCCCCGACGCCATTGCCGTCGCTATCAAGCGGGTCGGGATTCTCGACACTCCCTTCTCGGCCGATCTTGCCTCAGTCGGTCACTCAACCGATGGAATTTCAGTTGACCTTCTGAAGTTTTAGAACTAACTAAAACTTCAGAAAGTTTAGAGGCCTGCATGTTCGACCCCCAAGCCGAGAAGGAACGCGACTTCGTCGATCAGATCGCTCTGGTCCTCGAGCGCTCGGGCCTTCCCCCGGTGGCCGGCCGCATCCTGGGCCGCCTCCTCATCTGCGACCCGGCCGAACAGTCGAGCTCCGCTCTCGCCGACTACCTGAACACCAGCGCCGGCAGCGTGAGCACCTCCACCCGCATGCTCATGCAGACCGGCCTCGTCGAGCGGGTCCGCAAGCGCGGCAGCCGCTCCGCCTGGTTCCGGGTTCGCGAGGGTGCGTGGGCCGAGATGATCCACGCCGAGATCGCCCGCATCCGTCGACTTCGCGAGGTCGCGGACATGGGTCTGGCCCTGCTGCCCGGCGACTGTCCCGACGAGCGGCGGCGGCGCATGCAGGACTTTCGCGACTTCAACGCGTTTTTTGAAAGGGAGTTTCCAATCCTCATCGAGCATTGGGACAACCGAGAAAAGAAGGAAGAGACATGATAATCACCCTGCTGCTGCTGTTGGCCAGCCCGGCCAGTGCCGAAGAGCCCACCGTCGAGGAACTCCTGAACGCCACGGACGACATCCAGCGGGGAGAGTCGAGTATCGGCGTCATCGAGATGCACGTGAAGACCGCCCGCTACGAGCGGACCATGCGCATGAAGGCGTGGTCCGAGGGCACCGAGAAGTCGCTCATCCTCATCGAGGCGCCGGCCAAGGACGCCGGGATCGCCACCCTCAAAGTCGACGACAACATCTGGAACTACCTGCCCAAGGTCGACCGGACCATGAAGGTGCCCGCCGGCATGATGTCCGGCTCGTGGATGGGCTCCCACTTCTCCAACGACGACCTGGTCAAGGAGAACCGGCTCTCCGAAGAGTTCACCGCGAAGATCACCGGCAAACCAGAGAACGGCGAGGGCAACTACGTCATCGAGCTGGTCCCGAACCCCGACGCACCGGTGGTCTGGGGCTCCCTCGTCGTCACCGTCAGCGCCGACAAGATCCCTGTCTCCATCGAGTACTTCGAGGAGGACGGAACCCTGGCCAGGACGATGTCCTACTCGGACGTGCGGGAGATCGGCGGCCGCGAAGTCCCGGGCACCATGACGCTGATCCCGGCCGACAAGCCCGACGAGATGACGCGAATCAAGTACATCGAGCTCGATTTCAACGCCGAAGTCCCGCCTTCAACCTTTACTCTGCAGTCGCTCAAGCGCTGAGGCTCCCATGTGGTTCCTGATAACCGTGGCGTGGCGCAATCTGTGGCGCCAACGCCGGAGGTCCCTCATCACCGCATCCGCCATGGCTATCGCCGTGGGTCTGTGCATGTCGGTGATCTGTCTCAACGACGGGACCTACGGCAAGTTCTTCGACATCATGGTCGAGCAGCAGCTCGGTCACGTACAGGTTCACAACCCGGAATACCCGGGGAAGAACCAGATGTACGACACGATGACCGAAGCCGAGAAGATGCTCACCGACATCGACACCATCGAGGACGTGCGGTCGGTCAGCGCTCGGCTCAAGGGCTTCGCGTTGGTGGGCGGCAAGGACAAGTCCGCCGGTGCGCAGCTCGTCGGAATCCTCCCGGAACGCGAGAAGGCAGTGACCGCGGTCGCGACCCGCATCAAAGAGGGCGTGTACCTCGATCAATCCCCTCCCGGCTCGATCATCATCGGCATCGGCATGGCCGAGGACCTGGACATTTCGCTCGGCGAGGAAATCGTCGCCGTCACCCAGGCATCCGACGGCTCGATGGGCAACGCGCTCTATAAGGTGACGGGCATCTACAAGACCGGATCCGCGCAGATGGACAAGTCCGGCGGCTTCGTGCACCTCGCCGACCTGCAGGATCTGCTCGCCCTGCCCGACCAGATCCACCAGGTCACGGTGCTCGGCAAGGACAAGGAGATGCTCACCGAGCTCTCCGCGGCCGTCTCCGGAGCGGTGGGCGACGACAAGCTCGTGCAGACCTGGGAGGAGGCCAGCCCCCAGACCGCCCAGCTCCTCGGCATGCAGGATCTCGCCGCCTTCATCACCCTCGGCATCGTCTTCATGGTCGCCGGATTCGGCGTCGTGAACACCATGATGATGTCGGTCTTCGAGCGAACCCGGGAGTTCGGCGTGCTCCGGGCCATCGGCCTGCGTCCCGGACGGCTCATCGGCATGGT
>Ga0315336_1004535_pt1 | contig 16314 bp, 9 predicted proteins | sample ASW5metaG_FD_204512 | JGI IMG/M metagenome (GOLD analysis project Ga0315336, IMG submission 204512) | Ammonia-oxidizing marine archaeal communities from Monterey Bay, California, United States - ASW #5 | ecosystem: Environmental > Aquatic > Marine > Intertidal zone | place: USA: California...
CGGCTTTCTCGAGCGCACCGGGCTCTCGCTTCCGAGCGAGGCACAGTGGGAGTACGCCTGCCGGGCGGGGACGCCGGGACCGTACGCCGGCACCGGCAATCTCGACGACATGGGGTGGTACTCAAGCAACAGCGGCGACCAGCCGCACGACGTGGGCACGAAGCAGCCGAACCAGTTCGGTCTGCACGACCTGCACGGGAATGTCTGGGAGTGGTGCGAAGATGTCTACAAGAGCGACTTCTACTCGGACGAGGTTCCGGGCTTCGACCCGCTCTCGACATCGGGCTCCTCCCGGGTCATCCGGGGCGGTCGCTTCGACCGCCCCGCCGTGTTCTGCCGTTCCGCCATCCGCCTCCTCGGCGCCCCGCAGCTCCGCCTCGTCGTCCTTGGCTTCCGCCCCGCCGTGCCGTTACCGTAGTGGCGCACAATGCTCCCCGCGCCACTTTGGCCTCGGCACCGCCCCCCAACCACCCCTCCACCAGTGCGCCCTGTCAGACGGACATCCCTACAAACACCCCTCCACCAGTGCGCCCTGTCAGACGGACATCCCTACAAACACTTATGAAAGGGCGCACTAAGCCCGGATTATTCATGAACACCGTGGCGAGAGTACGAAGGCGCCCGGCTGGCAAGGCGGCGGATCGGCTTCGACCGGAGGCGGGTCCACTGTGTCAGATAATTGGCACCCGTTGAGGATCGAAGCCGATCCGCTAACGCAGTCCAGGCGGGATGCATACGTGCTCGCAGCAGGTGGCTCGTGAATAATCCGGGCTAAGGGCAACCCTGATTCTGTGGACAATCAGCAATGCTGAAACAAACCACTCCCTGCACCGGCGGGGGGCCTGCCAGGAAGAGGAAGGCGAGCTTGAAGGCCGCATCGGAGAGGTCGATGTCGCCGTCGTTGTTGCAATCCATGAGGGCCAGGTTGGCCGGTGTCGTTGTGCAAGGCAGAGACGAGGGGTTACCGTGGAAAAGGTGACCCAGGAGACAGACTGCGTCCGAAAGGTCGACGGTTCCATCCTGGTTGCAGTCGCCGGCGAGCTGGCCGTCCCCCTGGCAAGCCGGAGTCGCGTCGCAGTCGGAATCGGCACAGTCGGTGTCGCTGTCGCCGTCGTTGTCCACCGAATCGCTGCAGTTCGTTTCCGTCTCTGACCGTGGCCCGAAAATCTCGAGCTCATCAACGTGGGTGGCACGGCCTGCGGGCCACGCGCTCACACGAATGGCACGGGCTTCGACCGGCGTGACCAACTCATAGAGGTGGCGTAACAGGTCCGTAAATTGCTCTCCTAGCGGTTCGGAGGGCACGCCGAGAGGGTGACTCCTGAGAGTGCCTATCGCGATCCATTTCGCCGCGGCAACCGCCGGTTCATCCTCTCCAGCATTTACAAAGTCCAACTCGTCCGTGGTGTAATGGACGGCGAAGGCCCCGTCATGGCGGTTGCTGTGGCCGCCCTTGTTGTCGCGGCCCACGACGACCTCGCCGATCGTCTTGAGCCCATTCGTCCAGTAAATGCCCGCATAGGCAGCATACGAGCGCGGTGTCGTTACGGCGCCGTTGACGGCATTCCAGCCCTCCGAATCGCCGTACAAACCATTGTTGAGCTTGTCGACCGCATGGCCGGCGCGAGTGAGCGACGCGAAGGGCACGGCGTCCGGCGCCCGGGCAAGATTTCCGTTTTCGAGAGAGGGCACCTGGAAGGGGGGGGTCTTAGGCCCGGTTCCCAGAAAATTGAACGCCGCCAACGGGGTCAGCGCTGAATCTAAATCCGCTGCAATGATGGGTCCCGCCTCGAGCTCGTCAAAGGCGTTCCCCGCTGCCGTCACAACGCGAATGGCGCGTACGTTCGCTCGTACAGTCAGCACATAGCGATGGCGGAGACCCCGGGAAGCAGCGGCAGCGTCGAGGTGAGCGCCCGCCAGGTGCTTGGTGGGGCGGGTCCAATTGGCACCGCCCACCGACGCATCGCTCGAGGGGTCGAAGGTGTCGGAGGTGACCTCGAGTGTGTGAATCCCGGTGGTGAGGTCGTTCAGCGCGCCGGTGTTGTCACGACTGATGGCGATCTGCCCGATGGTCTTCTCACCATTCTGAAAATAGATCCCAGCGTAAGTAATCCCCGTGCTAGGGCCGTTAGCACCCACCCACGCGGTTCCGTAGTTGCCATCGGTGAGATTCGCGACATCCGTTTGGCTCGACGCAAATGCCACAGCGTCCGCGTCCCGGGCAACGTTCGACTCGGCCGCGGTGGGAACGTCGCCGCTCGCCGCAAGGGTTGTGTAGGGGCCGCCGGTTTCCGTCAACAGCAGGCCCGGGGGGGGCGCGGGTCCGAGCGTGTTCGGCGCGTTGCCGACCTCGATCTCGTCGATGTCATCGTTTTCCACCTTGAGGACGCGGATGGCCCGGACGCCCGTTAGGGGCGGATCTATTTTGTAGCGGTGACGTAACGTCAGCTCTGCGGCGGGGCCGAGGATGTGGCCCCCCGCCTTGCCTATCGTAATCCAAGTCACACCCGTATAATTCGCCGAGTCGTCGCAAGGGGTGGGCAGATCGTCAACACACTCTGGCGCGAGAGCGACGGGCGCGAATATGGCCATCGTGTACTGGATCACGTAATTGCGCTGCGTGATAGCACCCGTATTCCTGTTGTTGCTGCCCAGGGCTATTTCGGCGACGGTTACGGGCCCATTCGTCCAGTAGATACCCACATAGGAACATTCCAAGCCACCCGGTATAGCGTTCGGGTTAACACAGTTCACATAGCCGCAGCTCTCGAGCACCCCTCCCACCGCCGTCGAGTCGGTGCCGGTATTGCCTCTCCACGTGCCCTCGTAAAGGCCATCGATGAGAGTGTCATGCAGACTCGTGAAATCACTCCTCGACCCGAAAGCGACGGCGTCCGCCCTTTGCGCAACGTTGCCTGGGAGTCCCGGGACGTCGAAGGCAGCGCCGCCCTGATTGCGCAAGTCCGCTGGCCCGACCTCTATGACCTCCAGCAGGCCCAGCGTCTCCGGCCCGCCGTCGCCGTAAACGGGGGCGAATACAGCTGAAATGATGCACAAGACAACGAGAACATCACTTAACTGACCTGTCGCGCCCATGATGAACCTCCCGAGAATCAAGACGCGGTTAGACCCTACCTTCTACAGCTAGGGTTATGCTCGCACAGAAAACTTGCTTTGGAAACAAAAAACACGGGGTTCCCTCCACGCGGTCGCGATTGTAACTCACGCTGGCGCGCCGGGCTTACGACGACGATGCCCTTTCATGAGTTGTCTCGGAGGGAACGTGGAAACTAGCCAGTCCGTCAACGCGGTAGACGCCTTGCGAAGGTCAAGCAAACGTAGGATAGCGCATTTCTGGTGGGGGTTGCCTTTTTTTCCATCCAGACGCACCATCCCTCTCAGATCTCGGTACTCTGGAGGGAGCGGCGATATTCAGGCAGCGTGCCGGTGGTCGCCGGTGAGAGCGCGGCGGAGCAGCGGCTCGAGCAGACTCCCAGCGCATGCGACGCCGAGCCCCGCGGTCAGCGAGCAGGGCTGCATCCATTGCCAGCTGATCTCCTTGAGGAACTCCGGCTCGATGTTGAAGGAATCCAGGAGTGGCTCCCAGAACGCGACCGTGATCGCAGCAGCGGATCCGGCCATGGCCCCGGCAATCGTCGCCCACTTGGTCGCAAACGGCACGCAGAGCGCCATGAAAACCAGGATGAAGAGTGGACTCACCAGGAGGTTAGCGATGCGCTGCGCCTTATCAATGAGGCTTCCGGGGACGTTGCCGATGACGTAAGCCCCCAGGGTGATCACGGCGAGCCCGATGGTGATCGCCAGCACTTTTGCCAGCAAGACCCGAGCCTTTTCCGACAGCGGCTCCTTGCGGAACCGCTCGAAGTAGTCGGTCATGACCACTGCGGTGATCGAATTGACGCCGGAGTCGATACTCGACATGGCCGCGGCAAACAGGGCCGCCAGGATCAGGCCAGCGACGCCTGGCGGCAGAGCGATCGATATGTAATGGGGGAACAGTGAATCGGCGGTCTCTTCGAGTGTCTTTCCTCCGGGGATGCGCTCGGGGTGCGCTTGAAAGTAGCCCAGAAGGGAGAAGCCTACCAGCATGAGCAGCACGGTGACGCCGACCCCCATCCCACAATTGGTCAGGAAGGATCGGCGGGCTGCTTCCGGACTCCCGGTGGCCATGAAACGCTGGATGGCGGTCTGATCCCCGCCGGCGGTGCACACCCACCATAACACCGTCGTAAGCACCGTGCCCACGACCGTCAACCGGATGTTCGGATCCCAGCTGAACAGGGGCTGCGTATCCCAACCCTCCTGCCACGAGGTCGGAAACCAACCGAATCCTTCGAGGTTGATCGTCACCGTGGTGATCACCAGGACCCCGCCGCCGAAAAGAAGTATGCATTGGAACAGATCGGTGATAACGACCGCACGCAGGCCACCCACGGAGGCGTAGAAGATGGCAACGCTGCCCGTTGCCAGCACGAGCCATGGAAGCCATTCTTCTCCCCACTTGAGCGCTCCGAGGATTGCGCCCGACGCCATGTAGAGCAGAAGCGCCATCCAGAAAAGACGCATGATGACGAAGAGCGTCGAGGCCAGCAAGCGGACCTCCAGCCCGAGCTTGTCTTCGAGCAGCTCGTACGCGCTCGTCACGCGTCGTCGCATGTAGAAGGGGATCAGAAGATAACCGACGAGGAAGAACGATATGGGCATCGCTAACACCTGGATCGCGTAGACCGGCCCGCTGGCGACGTACTCCCCCGGACTGGACAGGTAGGAGATCGTGCTGAAGAGCGTCGCGAACAGCGACACGCCGATGAGCGTCGCGTTCATGGCCCGGTTGCCGACGAAGTACTCGTCGGTGCTCTTCTGGCGCCGTCCATAGTACAGGCCGATGCCGATCACGAAGCCGACGTAGAGCAAGAGGACCACGCCATCGAGCCAGTCCAAGCCTGGATTATTCATGAACCGGACCTCTACAGAGACTCATCGCCAACCTCTGCGATCCACTTCCGGGTCCATTCCACCGCTTCCAGCTTCAGGTCAACGACAGGCGATCCCAGGAAAACCATGTCCGCGATCCGTCCTTGCTCGAGCCAACGAAGTCCCAGCGTGCATTGCTTCTCCATCAACTCGACAGGCATTGGCTTCGAGATGTCGAAGTCATACAGGTAACAGTTCAGGAGAATCTTCCCGCCCCCCATCAGCTCTTCCAGCTTCTCCAGGTCCTCTTCCAGAATGTTAATGTCTTTGGGCTTCCACGTGAACATCACCGCCTGCCCGGCGGCGCGCAGGTGCTCCTTGGCCCTCGGCGTGAGCTGACGGGTGTAAATCCCCAGCGTGATCGGGAGGGCTTTATCGCGTATCTTGCGCTTGCCGTATTGCCGCACTTCCTCCGGTGTCATCGCAGCGGGATAGGGCAGTGGCGAATCGACCGGCTCGTCGTTTGTCTGGAAAAAGTCGTCCATGACAAAGCCGACGATGTTCGGATTCTTCTGCGCCAGCTGATCCACGTGCTCTCGCAGCTCGGGCGACGTCGAACCGTCCGCCCCGGTGATCGACCAGATGACTTTATCCAGCTTTTTGAAAGGAACGAAGTAGTCGTCATAGGGAGGCGTGGGTTTGCTGTCGGCATTCCAATGAATGAAGATCATGTTTTTCAGACCCATGTAGTCGCAGGCTTCGACCGGTTCGACATAAGACTTCCAGCCATTATCTTTGAGCCAGCGATAGTCGTTGTACGCCGAAGCCACGTGGCCCCAGAGCCATAGCCGGTCGATCACGCGCTTGGCTGCTTGTCCCTCACTCACGGCAGTGCTCCTTTTGCATCATGAAACTGCAACCTTTTCTGTGGAAAGGCGTTCGGGTATCTTGACCGCACGGGCACGGTCAACGTCGAGCTGGGTGAAGGTTTTCCCGCGAAGGCTGCTCGTTATATGCGTGCAGGATATGACAGTACAGCAAAATGGGATGGAAACTGAAGGACGAGTCCTATGGCAGACTATCGAGTTACTGCTTATCCTGTAGCGAAACTTCCGGTGCCCGGGTGGGAATGTTTTTTCGCCCGAAACGATACCAGCTTCCACGAGCTGATCTTCTATGTCTGGGTGATCAAAGATGCAGACCGGATTGTTCTGGTCGACACCGGTCCGCCGTCGGACGCGGAAGACTTCAGGACGCTGAAAGAGGCATGCCAGGGTGTCGATATGCGCTCTGAGATGACGCGGCTCCTTTCTGTGGATGCGGTTCTCGAGCAAGAGGGGATTACCGCTGAGCAAATCGACGTCCTTCTCATAACCCAGACGATTACCTATCACTCTGGATGCCTGCTGCCCCAGTACTTTCCCCGGGCCAAGGTCTATCTGTCCAAGCAGGGAATGATGGAGTTCCTCCTGGAGAGCGCGGGGCATCCGCCACGGGATTTGTATTTTACCGCAGATTCGTGGACCTTTCTCTGGTCGCTTCTTGGCGAGAACAGGCTGTTTCTTATCGATGAACCCGTGGCCGTACTGCCAGACCTGTTCTTCGAAACGACCGGGGGGCATCATCCGGGTTCGGCCGCCGTCACCGTCAAGACGTCCGAAGGGACGGTGGCGATCCTGGAGACGGCTTTTCTCAGGGAAAATATCGATAATGAGATACCCATCGGCGTCGCCGAGGACACGGCTGTCTGCCGTCGAGTGATCAAGCGCTTCAAACAACAGTGCGACCTTGTTCTGGCCGCGCACGACAACACCATTCTGGATCGATTCGAGGACGGGATTATTCGCGTCGCCCGAGAAGGGTAGATGCCGGCGGTAGATCGGTTTGGGCTACGCTATCAGGAGGAGAGAGTCATGGCAAAGCATCAGCTTGGCATCATCGGATGCGGTTGGGTCGCCCCCTTTCACGTTCACGCCCTGAACCGACTGTCACATCGGGTAGAGGTGAAGTGGGTGGCGGACCCAGAGGTCGGGCGCGCGGAGGAGATTGCTGCGCAGATCCATGGGCAGGCAGTCGACGCCCTGACCGACTACCATGATGGATTGAATCGGGTCGACAGCGTCTCGATCCTCGTGCCGCACCATCTTCACCATCCCATCACGATGGATGCGCTGAAGGCAGGCTGTCATGTCCTGCTTGAAAAGCCTTTCGCGATCAACCTGGCCGAGGCGGACGAAATGATCGCCGCCGCTGAAGCAGCCGACAGAGTTCTCATGGTGGCCTATCCCCACCGATACCGGAAAAGCACCCGGAAGTTCAAGCAACTCATCGACAGTGGAGTTTATGGAAAACTCTTTATGCTGGATGCGATGATGGACGAGGATCAACGGGCTTATATCTCCGGATGGTTGACGAAAAAATCAACGCTGGGCGGCGGCGTCTTCTTTTCGGCTTCGCCGCACATGCTGGACGTGATGCTGTGGATAGGCGGGGAAGTGCAGAGCATCTCCATGGTCGGTACACACGCTGGCCTGGAGATGGAAGGTGAGGATACGGCGGTCTCCATCATCAAGTTCAAAAACGGTATCGTCGGTTCAACTCGACACACCTGGTTCTCGCCCAAGCCACGGACTTGGTATACGATGAAGGCCTTCTGTGAGAAGGCGATACTGACGCTTACAGTCAATCCATTGGGGGACCTCGCCGAAGAAGGACATCGTTGCCCGTGGCAGTCGCGGATCGAGGTTGCAGGCGCGGTCGATGAGGTGCTGCTCGATACCGCCGAAGGATTAGATTTTACGGAGGAAGTGGCACACTTTTTCGATTGCATCGACACGGGCATCCCCTGCCAGACAGATGGGAAGACGGTGCGCGCCCTGATGTCGGTATTGTTTGATGCCATCGGCAAGGCAGAAGCCGAAGGCGCCGTCTGAAGCCGTGGGGTCAAAAAAAGAGAAACAGGAGATAAGGATCCTATGGTCGAGTACGGTGTAGCCACCGAGGAAGACCAGGAGGAATTATTCCAGCTGCTCTACACCGTCTTCCACGGGTCGGAAGAGTTCCTGAACCGCCACCGTCGGGCGGCAACCAGAGACCCGTACTACAAACCGGAGCAAAGGCGCATCCTCCGGGTGGATGGCAAGATCGTAGGCCATGTCTATACGCCCCATCGAGTAGCCAGGATAGGGATCGCCAGAGTGGATATCGGTGGCATCATGTGGATGGGTTGCGACCCCGGGCAGCGGAGAAAGGGTTACGGACGTCAGCTCATGCTAGGCGCGAGCGACTACCTCAAGAGTCAGGGTTGCGTTGCCTCACCCCTCACCGCCACTCTCTTCGATTTCTACCGTCCCCTGGGTTATGAGGCCTACCACGACGAGGCGCGGACGAAGATAAGGACTCTTTCCCTCCCCAAGGAAAACGATGCCGGGTTCTCCGTAAGAGAATACGACCCCTCCGATCTTCCCGGCCTCCTGTCCATCTACGACGAATTCTACGAGACCTGGACCGGCACCATCTGCCGGTCGCGCGAGTACTGGGAGTGGCTTCTGGGGCAGCTGGGTCGTGACGATCTCATCCTGATAGCCAGAGACGACCATCGGATGGTAGGTTATGCCATCTACATCGCCCGTGACTCCGCGAACCTTCGCCGGGACCGGTCGCTGTGGGAGAGCGCCACGATCCACGGCTACGAAAAGGCCTATCAGCCCCTCTTGGGTGAACTGCGCCGGAGGCTGAGCGAGCAGGGTGTTCCAGAACTTACCCTCAACCTACCCATTCATCACCCCATGACTCGGATTGTAAGAGGCCTGGGGGGAAAGACCGAATTGCGGCAGTCCTACAGTTCCGGGCTCACCAAGATGATGAAAATCATCAGCCTTGAAGCTTATCTCAAAGGGATCATCCCGGAGCTGGAACGGAGGCTCGTGAACTCACCCTTTGGCGACTCCCGGGGAGCCCTGCGGGTGGTGCACAGCGGAGAGAAGTTCTCATCGCCTGACGCGGCTACTTTGCACCTGGAGGAAGGAAAGATAGCTGTAGACGATTTCCCCGACGTGCAGGACGTAGTATCGGGCAACGAGAGATGGATCGGAGCGACCCTTATCGGCTACCGGGGGTTAGCTGCAGCCTGTGATCTAGGTCTGGTGAAAGTCTCTTCCGACAGGGCACGGCAGCTGGGAACCGTGCTCTTCCCCAGCACTCATCCTTGGCGATCGGATCTGGACAACGACACCGGGTAGGAGGACCTGTAGACGTCGGTCTGGCACATACATAGGATGATGAGTTTCGATTCTCATATCGATGCGTTAGGAATAGGGTTCCCCCGTCACGCATGAAAGACCGCGATAAATTTTCACATGATCTATCCTGACTCAATGACTGCCGTGCGACTGCACGGTCCGCATGACTTGCGTGTTGAAAAAATTCCCCACCCGGGCCCTCCGGGCCCAGGCGATGTGCTGCTTCACGCAACCGCTACTTGTATTTGCGGCAGCGATTTACACTGCTACAAAGAGGGGCGAATAGGGAGCAATGTTCTGGAAGCGCCACTAATTCTAGGACATGAATTTTCCGGGGTTGTTGAAGCCGTTGGCGAGAATTGTATGGACGGCAATTTCCAACCCATCGAACCGGGTACTCGTGTCGCGGTGGACCCGGCCCAACCCTGCTGGCGTTGCGAAATGTGTGAACAAGGAAACCCCAACTTGTGCCCTAATTTGCATTTTTGCGGTGCAAGTCTGGATCACGGAAGCCTATGCCAGTGGATGCATATGCCCTCTCGCAGTTGTTTTCCCATTTCAGACAACATGGATGACCTTTCCGCGGCGCTTCTGGAACCACTCGGCATTGCCGTGCACGCCGTGGGTCTGGCCAGATTATTGGTGGGCGATAGTGTTGCCATTTTGGGAGCAGGTGGTATTGGGTTGAGCATTTTAGAATTGGTCAAATTGTCGGGAGCGCAGCCCATTTACATTTCTGATAAATTCCCTTGGCGGCTGGATCAAACAGTGTTTCCAAACGTGGTGGCTATCAATTGTGATGAGGTAGACCCCGTTCAGACCGTGATGGACTCAACCGACGGGAAAGGAGTGGATGTGGTCATAGAAGCGGCATGGGCCGATCGATCGGTCCAGCAGGCCGCAGAGATGGCGCGGATGGGTGGAAGGCTGGTGATTGTGGGCATTTCCAACGATGACACGCTGGTCTTTAATCATTCTACCGTTCGGCGTAAAGGGCTCACCATCCGGATTGCGCGGCGCATGAAACACACCTATCCTCGCTCAATGAAGCTGGTGCAGAATGGTACGGTCAATTTATCAAAGTTGGTCAGTCATCGCTTCCCACTTGAAAAAACGCCGCAAGCATTTGCATTGAACGCCGCCTATGAAGACAACGTGATCAAGGTTGTCATTGAATCGCAGCGGCAGTTTTAAAGAAATTGGAGTTTCAATCATGCCCACCACTAGCTTCGACCTGACCGGCAAGACTGCAATCGTTACCGGAGGCAACGGTGGTATCGGTCTGGGCATCGCCAGAGGACTGGCTCAGGCGGGAGCCAACGTCGTAGTAGCCGCCCGCAACCAGCAAAAGACAGACTCGGCTCTCGAGCAGCTTCGGAGCCTGGGAGTGAAAGCCATCGGCGTGTCAACCGAGGTTGCAAACGAGAAGGACGTGGCCAATATGGTCAAGGCCACGCTGGATGAGTTTGGACGGGTGGACATCCTGGTGAACAACGCGGGAATGAGCATCCGCAAACCGCCCCAGGATTACACGATGGAGGAGTTCGAGAGGGTCATCGACGTCAACCTGAACGGAACGTTTCTCTGCTCACGCGATGTCCACGCTTCGATGAAGGCGGCTGGCGGCGGCAAGATCATCAACATCGGCTCCATGACGTCGATCTTTGGTAGCGACTGGGTGGTGCCCTACTCGGCCAGCAAGGGCGGAGTCGTCCAGATAACCAAGAGCCTGGCTATCGCGTGGGCCAGGGACAACATCCAGGTCAACGCCATTTTACCCGGCTGGATACACACAGACCTGACTGCCCCCATCAAGACCGACTTTTCCGAGCGATACGAGACCATCAGATCAAGGATCCCCCACGGTCGATGGGGGGAGCCAGATGAGATGGGCGGGTGCGCTGTATTCCTGGCCTCCGCCGCTTCAGACTACGTAACAGGCGTCAGCATCCCCATAGATGGAGGCTACACGTCTTTCTAAATTGTGGCGGCCCGTAATCAGCTGACCTGGAGTAAGAACCGGATGTCACAATATTTGATATGGGAGAAGAAATCGGCATGAGGATCGCCTCTTTCCTGCTAGCTGCAGTCGCATTCTTCTTCACGCTTTCACGAGGCGCATTCAGCGAGGTCGTATTCACGGACAACTTCGACGATGGAAAGAAGCCGGACTGGAAAGTCGTCAGCGGCAACTGGGGCGACGTGGGTGGTATGCTCCAGGCCACAGCCACAACTGATGGAAATTATTTCCGGACGGAGGAATACTGGAAAGCCCGGGATGCCAGTCCGCATGGAATCCTATTGGGAAGAACTTTTCCTACCTTCACGATCACCCTTACCAAGGTCCCGGTCACGGTCGTGTTCGGTGATGAGCCTATAGACCGCAGCATCATCGTTGCTTCTACCCTCGCTCCCACAGACTGCACCATCGATGTAGATTCGACACCCTTTATTCCGTCGCCCGACGGCCCCATTCCGCACTGGCCGAACCCCGAGGGGACAACGGGCTCGTTCAACAAGGCGATCATGAGGTACACGGACCCACAAAACTACATTCTCGCAGGATACCATCCAGGCGGTGGTGGAGCCTTGTTCATCTTCGAGGTGATCAAGAACAACATGCATCCGCGTGCCGTCAAACCGAAACCACACTTTTACACGGCAGGACCCTTGCATCTGACGGCAAACGCATCCGGTCCGACCGTGACCATCACGCTCACGGACAGTAACGGAAAAACGGACTCCATTTCGGGCGAGATGACAACCATTCTGGGATCTGGACACGTAGGCCTTTTCCATGACGACGGCGCTTCCGGTTTCCCTCCGACGTCCAAGTACGACAACTTCGTGGTGAGCACTGCTGCGGGAAAGGGAAAGAAGGCTGAAAACCGGTTCAGCGAGTTTTTTGCCAGAGGCGTGTTCTATATCAACGAGAACGACTCAATGGCAAGCAAGAGGTACATGGGTGATCCCACGGCGGCGCAAGCTTACTATGACCGGACGATGAAAGACCTTGCCGGAGCGGGGTTCAATCTCGTAACGGTCTACTGGACGCCCGTCGACCACCGAAAGATGGTGCTCGACAGTGCGCAAAAATACGGTCTCAAGGTAATCGTCCACCTGCCGGAGATCGCTGCCATGATCAAACTGAGTGATCAGGTGAACGTGTTTGACTTTGCCGAGCATACGACAAGGGCGTTGCGCGACCATCCGGCTGTTGCAGGTTACCACATCGTTGACGAGCCGCTGGTCAGACCGGAGGTGATTGTGCGAGCCGAGCTTGCAAGGCTGGCGCTCGAGGTGTCGGATCCCGATCACCCCAGCTTCTTGTGCCTTGCGGATGCGGCCGGTAAGTACGCGGATGTCTTGAGCACGGTGAACGTACCGGTGCTGCTGGTAGACTCCTATCCGGTGGTGTCGAACTGGTCCGGAGATTTCTCTGGCCACATCGCGCAGCTGGAACGCGGTCAGCGCAATGCCGGGGAGCGCCCGCTGTGGATCATCCCGCAGGTGTTCGGTAAACCCAAGGTCTGGAGGACGCCAACGCGAGAGGAGATTCGCGCCCAGGTATGGCTTGCGCTTGCGTATGGTGCAAAAGGGTTCATCCACTTCATATACCAGTCCACAACCGGTAACGGAGAGGAATGGATACGAGGGCTGGTGGATATGGACTTGAATCCCACGGACGGAAGGCTGGACGAGCTCCGGCAAATCAACGCCGACCTGGACAAGCTGGCACCGACACTGCTGTCTCTGCGCCCGGCTGACTTGGTCGCTCCTGATGTTCCAGACTCCGTAGTTGCCAGAGCGTTTCTGGACGCTGAGGGCACGCGCTACGTGATTCTGGCGAATACGGATGTCAAGAACCCGGCAATTTTCGCGTGGACGCGGGTCGCCGCGACCAATGTCTTGACTGGAGAGAAGGTCCGTTCGCAGATCTCGCTTGTCCCCGGCGGCGGCAAGGTAGTGAGACTACAGTGATCAGGGCCAAGAGACGCAGCCTGGCGGCAAGAACACAGCAAGCGCGGTCGCCAAGTCTCACCAGGCAAGACAAGACCCGGCGCCCCGACAACGATTGCGGTGCGTTGCGTCTCGCCTGCCTGGGGATCAGGACACTGGTGGCCATCGTCGGAGGGCTTCTTTGTATATATTCGACGTAAATCCGATTGTCGCACCCGTTGGGTGGGTGTACAGTGGAGGCAGTCATTCTCGGGTCAACGGGTTCTCTTCAAGCTGGCGCTGGAAATTCCAGAACACGGGGGGCCCGCCAAGGGTCGACCTGACGGGTTCTTGCTGTCCTCGCGGCGTGTTCATCTCCGGAGTAAAGCGTTGCGTGTCATGAAAAAGCTACTTTTCGCATCTGTGGTGCTGAGTCTGAGCGTGGCTGTTGGGCGCCTGGGTGTGGCGGGTCCTCCCCCTTGCGCCACGGAGAACGGTAATGTCAACGGCGATGCCGGGAGGGACCTCTCCGATGCCATCTACACCCTGGCCTGGCTCTTCCAGGGTGGCCCCGCGCCGGGGTTCTTCTGCCTCCCTGCAGGCCCGAAGGAGGTAGGTTGCGCCGTGGAAAACGGCAACACCAACGGGGATGCAGCCAGGGACCTCTCGGACGTCATCTACCTCCTGGCCTGGCTCTTCCAGGGCGGACCGGCGCCGGTACCGAAGTGCGCGGTGGTCATTACGGGCGACCCCAGCCGGCTGCCCCGCACGAGCACTACCCCGCCGACCTGCTACGACGCGGCAGGCGAGGAAAAACTTTGCACGGATCCCACCTGCCCCGGTCAGGACGGCTTCTACGACAGAACCGGCTGCCTGAACGACCCCCGCTTCGTCCTCGATATCGGCCCCGACGGAGTTGACGACACGGTCGACAACGAGACGATAGACGACACGGTCACCGACACCTGTACGGGGCTCATGTGGCAGAGGGAGTCGGCCGATGGGGGCGACGGATTCCTCTGGTGCGACGCCCTCGCCTATTGCGAGGGGTTGACTTTCCCCGCGGGGGGGCACGACGACTGGCGGCTTCCGAGCATCCGTGAGCTGGAGAGCATCGTCGACTACAGACGCCCTCCCGCCTTCGATAGGACAGTGTTTCCAGACCACAGTAACGCGCACTGGTCGTCTACGTCCGTCACCCCTTCCCCATCCAACGCGTGGTACGTCGACTTCAGCGGCGGCCAAGTCCAGGCGGCTAACAAGACTGCGGTGGGTAACGCGCTCCGGGTCCGTGCCGTTCGCAGCTTTTCGGACCTACTCCTACCCGACACGGGCCAGACGCAATGCTACGATAGGGATGGCGTCGTGATCGACGACTGCACGGACGATACTCACCCCGACTTCGGTCAAGACGGCTTCTACGCGAACGGCTGCTTGAACGACCCCCGCTTCCTCCCTCACGACAGTGGAACACCTGGTGACCCAGACGACGACACGGTGACGGATACCTGTACGGGGCTCATGTGGCAGAAGAGCCTGGGCGTTGGGGGCACGACGTTTTCCTGGTGCGACGCCCTCGAGTATTGCGAAGTCACACTGGATGGCTTCGCAGGGCACACGGACTGGCGGCTTCCGAACCCGCGGGAGCTTCACAGCCTCATCGACTACGGGCGCCAAGGTCCTCCCGCTCTCAACCCGCTCTTCAACGCCTCGGTGGGGAGACGTTCCTGGGCCTCTACGTCTCAGATAAACAACGAGGGCATTGCTTGGTCGGTGTACTGGGCCACCGACCTCCAAAACGTCGTCCTCCAAGCCGGCGCCTCTGACACCTTGATCAAAAGCGGCCTCCTTCCTGTCCGTGCCGTCCGCTGCGAAGGCCCCGGCGTCTGTCCCGAGGTGAGCTGCACCGGCGGTGTGGACGAAGACGGGGACGGCTTGACCGACTGCGATGACCCCGACTGCGACAGCTCCGGTGTCTGTCCCGAGGCGATCTGCGACGACGCGGTGGACAACGACGTGGACGGCTCGACCGACTGCGATGATCCCGACTGCCACAGCTCTGGTATGTGCGAAGTCAGCTCATTCAACTGCGACGACGCGGTGGACAACGACGGGGACGGCTTGACCGACTGCGATGACCCGAACTGCTCCGCAGCCTCGAATTGCCAAGTCGGTCCGTTCCTGCTGCCCGACACGACCACTACCCCGCCGATCTGCTACGATGCGACGGGCGATGGGATCGACTGCGCGTCCGCCACCTGTCCCGGTCAGGACGGCTTCTACACAGGCTGCGTGAAGGACCCCAACAACCCCAACGACCCCCGCCTCCGCGACAACGGCGACGGGACGGTGACGGATACCTGCACTGGGCTCACGTGGCAGAAGGTCCCGGCCGAGGGGGGCGCGGCATTTTTCTGGTGCGACGCCCTCGCCTATTGCGAGGAGCTCGTGCTCACTGAGGAAGATGGCTTCAAGTCCAACCAGGACGCTATGACAGCGGGAAACACTATTCTGTCCCAGGACTGGCGGCTTCCGAGCCTCCGTGAGCTCGAAAGCATCGTCGACTACCGGCTCGGTGTCCCGGGTCCCCCGTACGATCCAGTGTTTGCAGGCCCGGGGGCGGGTTCGTCGCACTGGTCGTCTACGTCCATCGCCTTTACCCCCGAAAAGGCGTGGCACGTCTTCTTCGGCGGCGGCGGCGAAGTCAGGGAGGGTTCGAAGACTGCGACGGGCAGCCGCAACCGGGTCCGTGCCGTTCGCGGCTTTTCGGGCCTACTACCCGACACGGGCCAGACGCTCTGCTACGGTGCGGCTGGCGGAGTGATCAGCTGCACGGACGACAGCCACCCCTGCTTCGGTCAAGACGGCTTCTACGCGACCGACTGCTCGAACGACCCCCGCTTCACCGAGCCCGTGCCCCCGGACGGCACGGTGACGGACACCTGTACGGGGCTCATGTGGCAGAAGGGTGACAATGGGGGCACGACGTTTTCCTGGTGCTTAGCGCTGGACCACTGCGAAACCACACTGGAGGGCTTTGCAGGGCACAACAACTGGCGGCTTCCGAACGCGCGGGAGCTGCACAGTATCCTCAACTACGGGCGCCAAGGTCCCGTTCTCGACGCGGTCTTCGACCCGCTAGCCGTATCGACGCATTTTTGGTCGTCTACGTCTATTATTGGGAACGAGGGCCGTGCTG
>Ga0315336_1004536_pt1 | contig 16311 bp, 15 predicted proteins | sample ASW5metaG_FD_204512 | JGI IMG/M metagenome (GOLD analysis project Ga0315336, IMG submission 204512) | Ammonia-oxidizing marine archaeal communities from Monterey Bay, California, United States - ASW #5 | ecosystem: Environmental > Aquatic > Marine > Intertidal zone | place: USA: California...
GCGATGCAGGCAAACGGATTGGCACCGGAGGAACCGGCGAGCCGGACGGTCGAGGTCGACGCGTTCTGCTCATGATCGGCATGGAGGATGAAAATCCGGTCCATGGCTTTTTCAATCGCCGGGTGCACTTCATATTCCTCGGCGGGAACGCCGAAGGTCATGCGCAGGAAATTGCCGGTGTAGGACAGTTCATTGTCGGGATAGACGAACGGCTGACCGATCGAATATTTATAGGCCATGGCGGCAATAGTCGGCATTTTCGCGACCAGACGGTGACTAGCGATCATCCGCTGGGCGGGATCGTTGATGTCGGTGCTGTCATGATAGAAAGCCGACAACGCGCCGACGACACCGCACATGATCGCCATCGGATGAGCGTCGCGGCGGAAACCCTGATAGAAACCGCGGAGCTGTTCGTGCACCATCGTGTGGCGCGTGATCGTGTTGGTGAAATCGCTAAATTCGTCCGATGTCGGCAATTCGCCACGAAGTAGAAGATGCGCGACTTCCATGAAGCTGCTGTTCTCGGCAAGCTGTTCGATCGGATAGCCACGGTGCAGCAAAACGCCTTCGCCGCCGTCGATGAAGGTCAGCTCGGATTCGCAACTGGCGGTCGAGGTAAAGCCCGGGTCATAGGTGAAGGCACCGGTCTGGCCGTATAATTTGCGGATATCCACGACGTCGGGGCCTACTGTGCCCGTCAGAACCGGATATTCGTAGTTTTCGCCGTTGATGCTGAATTTTGCGTTATCGCCCACGATATTGTCCTTTCTGCTCCTGAAATTCAGGTTTTTTCTATTTGATCTGCAAGACGCCCCAATGATTCTTCTTTGCCAAGAAGTATCAGGACGTCAAAAATTCCGGGTGAACTGGTACTTCCTGTCAGTGCCGCGCGCATAGGTTGTGCGAGCTTTCCTAACCCCAATTCGGCAGACTCCGCGATCGCTTTTATGACTTCTTCCGTTGCCTCGAGTGTCCAGTCTTCCAGATCAGTCAAGCCAAGGTGAATCGATTTAAGCAGCGTCCTTGCATCATCGTCTAGCAGATTTTCTGCCCGTTCGTCGAGGCCAAGTGGGCGTTTTTTAAAGAGAAAAAGACTGGATCCGGCCAATTCGATCAGATTTTTCGCCCGGCTTTTCAAAACCGGCATGGCTTTGCCGAGCAATTCACTGTCCGAAGGGGATAATGCTGTGCCCAATTCCTGCTCTATCCAAGGGGTTGCGAGCCGCACGAGGGCCGCGTCGTCGGCCTCCCGCATATATTGGCCGTTGAGATTCTGCAGCTTTTTTGCGTCGAAGCGCGACGGCGATTTGCCGACGCCTTCCAGCGCAAACCACTCGATCGCCTGTGCCCGGGAGATAATTTCGTCATCGCCGTGGCCCCAGCCGAGGCGCAGCAGATAGTTGAACATCGCGTCTGGCAATATGCCCATGTCGCGATAGGCGTCAACGCCCAGAGCGCCGTGGCGCTTGGACAATTTGGCACCGTCATTGCCGTGGATCAGCGGGATATGCGCGTAAACCGGTTCGGCCCAGCCCATCGCCTTGATCAGCGCCAGTTGCCGGAAAGCATTGTTGAGATGGTCATCGCCGCGGATCAAATGGGTGACGCCCATGTCATGATCGTCGACAACCACGGCGAGCATATAGGTCGGCGTGCCGTCGGAGCGCAGCAGGATGAAATCGTCAATCTCGCCATTCTGGACCGAGACATCGCCTTGCACCATGTCGGCGATGGTGACCTTGCCGGCGGTTTCGGTTTTCAGGCGAATCACATATGGTGCGCCTTCCGGGGCTTCCGAGGGATCGCGGTCGCGCCAGCGGCCGTCATAGCGCATCGGCTTTTTCTCGGCCCGCTGCTTTTCGCGCATTTCGGTCAGTTCTTCGGGGGTCGCAAAACATTTATAGGCATTGCCCGATGCCAGCAGCTCATGAGCGACCTCGGCATGGCGTTCGGCGCGTTCCGACTGGAACACCGTTTCGCCGTCCCAGTCGAGGCCCAGCCAATCAAGCCCTTCGGAAATCGCATCAATCGCTTCCTGGGTAGAGCGGGCCTTGTCGGTATCCTCGATCCGCAGCAGCGCCTTGCCGCCGTGATGGCGGGCAAATAGCCAGTTGAACATGGCGGTACGGGCACCGCCGATATGCAGGAACCCGGTCGGGGAGGGGGCAAAGCGGGTTACGACCATATTTGTCTCTTTCGGCTGTTCAGCATCATTTGAATTCACGCTTGCAAGGTCCCTGTGATAGGTATTTGAAATGCGGGATGGATTGAGCCCGAATGGCACCACAGGCACCGGTTCCGGTTCGACTGGCACCGCCCTTAGCACGCTGTTTCATCCCCGACAATTGTCTGATTCATGGCAGAGCGCGCAACTCTCCAAATTGATTGAAATGCAGCTGGAAAAGGAGCGGGACCAGCTTGCCTTATGGGTGCCGGTGGCGCTCGGCTGTGGCATTGCGTCCTGGTTCAATCTGGCCAATCCCGCCTGGTGGCTGGCGTTCATCAGCCTGTGCGGCGGCATTGCCCTGTTTGCCATCGTCGCCGGAAGAGACACGCGAGCAGGCACGGCATTATTCTGGTTCGCCCTATTGGCCGCTATCGGCTGCGCGCTGATCTGGCACCGCTCGTGGAGCGTGGCGGCACCGGTATTGGAACGGCCGCTTGTCACCATTTTCAATGCCGAAATCGAGCGGGTCGAGCCGGTCCTGGCCCGCGATATGGTGCGGCTGACGCTGAACACCGGCGATAATCCTCAGCTGCCGCCACGGGTCCGGGTCAATGTGCCGCTTGATCGGGCCGGTCCCGGTTTGCAGGACGGCGCGCTGATCCAGCTGCGCGCGCGTTTGATGCCACCGGCGATGCCGGCGCTGCCGGGCGCCTATGATTTTTCCGAACGGGCCTGGTTTCAGGGGCTCGGTGCTACGGGGCAAGCGCTGGGAGATGTCCGGATATTGCGTCCTGCCGATCCGCTTTTTGCGCTGTCCCGATATCGCCAGCAGCTGTCGGCCCATGTCCAGTCGCAAATGGCGGGTGCTGCCGGGGCGATCGGGGCGACACTGGCCACCGGGGATCGCGGCGCGATTGACGAAGCCGATGCCGAAGCGATGCGGCGCAGCGGACTGGCGCATCTGCTGTCGATCAGCGGGCTACATGTGACCGCAGTGGTTGGCGCGATCTATCTGCTGGTGCTCAAGTCGCTCGCCTTGCCGCCGCCGCTGGCGTTGCGTTTTCGATTGCCGGTAGTGGCAGCCGGTTGTGCTGCGCTGGCGGCGGTTGCCTATACGCTGATGACCGGGGCGCAGGTGCCGACGATCCGCGCCTGCGTTGCTGCCTTGCTGGTGCTGGTGGCGCTGATGATGGGGCGCAGCGCGATCACCTTGCGGATGGTCGCAGCCGGCGCGCTGTTCGTATTGATATTCTGGCCCGAATCGCTGGTCGGGCCGAGCTTCCAGCTCAGCTTTGCGGCGGTTACCGCAATCATCGCGCTGCACGAACATCCGCGGATCAAGACAATGTTCATGCTGCGCGAGGAGAGCCTGCTGCGCCGCGCCGGGCGGTTCATCTTTGCGCTGTTCCTGACCGGTCTGGTGGTGGAAATCGCGCTGATGCCGATCGCGCTCTACCATTTCCACAAGGCCGGGCTTTATGGCGCGCTGGCCAATATCATCGCCATTCCGCTGACGACCTTTGTGATCATGCCATTGGAGGCGCTGGCGCTGGTGCTGGATAGCGTCGGGCTCGGCGCGCCGGTCTGGTGGCTGTGTGAACAGGCCTTGTGCAGCCTGATCGCGCTGGCCCATTTTGTCTCGAGCCGGCCCGGAGCGGTGACGATGTTGCCGACCATGAAGGTGATCGCCTTCGGACTGGTGCTGCTCGGCGGCCTGTGGCTCTGTCTGTGGCGCGAGCGCTGGCGCTATTGGGGTGTGATCCCGGCAATTATCGGGGCATTGCTCATCATCACAAACCGCGCACCGGATATCTATATAACCGGCGACGGTCGCCATGTCGGTATCCGCAACGATCAGGGAGAACTGGCGATGCTCCGTACCAGCGGCGGAGATTTCATTCGCGACATGATCCGTGAAAATGCCGGCGTGGAGGGGAAATCGCAAGCGCTGGAGGATTGGCCCAATGCCGAATGTAACGTGGATAGTTGTCTGGTCACGATCCGTGCGGACGGACGCGACTGGCAGATATTGGCGACCCGCAGCTCGCATTATATTCCCGCTCTGGCTCTGTCTGCGGCCTGCCGCCGCGCCGACATCGTGGTCAGCGATAGACGGCTGCCGCAAAGCTGTGCGCCGCGCTGGCTAAAGGCCGACCGCAGCCTGCTGTCACAGGTTGGCGGCATGACCATCAATCTGGAAAACCAGCACATATCTACCGCGCTAGGCTGGACCGGCAGGCATATATGGACCCGCTATCGCTCCGTCCGAAACGGAGGCGATGACAGCGACGAGCGGGATCAGTAGCGGCGCAGCAATCCGGCCATCTTGCCCTGGATGCGGACTTCGCCCTCGCCATATATCTGCGGCTCATAGGCTGCGTTGGCGGGGTCGAGGCGGATGCTTCGACCCTCCTTGCGGAGATATTTCAGCGTCGCTTCTTCGTCGTGGATCAAGGCCACGACAATCTCGCCATCGCGCGCGACTTCAGTTTTCTGGATCAGCGCATAATCGCCGTCGAGGATACCGGCATCGATCATCGAATCGCCGGATACTTCGAGCGCATAATGTTCGCCGGGGCCGAGCAGGGCAGCGGGAACGCTGAGCGCCGACTGGCCTTCCATCGCCTCGATCGGAGCGCCGGCGGCGATCCGTCCGTGCAAAGGGATTTCCAGCACGTCATTATTGGCAGCCGGAGCAGGATTGGAAATGACTTCGCGCACCGGTGTTTCGGGGTGCAGCGAGACAACATTGGAGGGCTCCGCTTCGTGCACGCCGCCTTCCGGCAGCTTCAACACTTCCAGCGCGCGCGCCCGGTTGGGCAGGCGGCGAATGAAGTGCCGCTCCTCGAGCGCACTGATCAGCCGGTGAATGCCCGACTTGGACTTGAGCCCGAGCGCTTCCTTCATTTCCTCGAACGAGGGGGAAACGCCGCTATCCTTCAGCCTGTCATCAATGAAACAGAGCAATTCATGTTGCTTTTGCGTGAGCATGTCCAGTGTCCTGTTCTGGGAACGAATACGGAACAATTAAGAAACAAAACGGGGGAAGTCAAGCGGGAAGTGATTATACCCTTGCCATACGTAACTATTTATGCTACATAATAGGCATGAAACAGAAACCTTTGACAATCGCACAATTCTTTCGGCAATTCCCAGATGATGAGACTTGCTTGCAGCATATCTTTGATGTTCGTTTCGGACAGGGATACGAATGCCCCAAGTGTGAAAAGGCTTCCAATTGGTATCGGATCAAAGCCGAGCGTGCTTATTCCTGCCAGTGGTGCGGCCACCATCTGCACCCGACTGTAGGCACTCCCTTTGAAAAGAGCCGGACGCCTTTGCAGCTTTGGTTCTATGCAATCTATCTGTTCACCACCACCCGCCACGGCGTTGCCGCGAAGGAATTGGAACGCCAGCTAGGCGTCACCTACAAGACCGCATGGCGCATGGCTGGCCTTATCCGCGAACATATGGCCGATGTAGACGGCGAAAACCCCCTTGGCGGCTTTATGAAAATCGTTGAGGTTGACGAAACCTATATTGGCGGCGTCAATCATGGCGGCGGTCCCGGCAACAAAGACGGCAAGACAGCGATCATGGGCATGATGCAGCGCAACGGCGAAGTTATGACGGTTGTTATCCCCAATCGCCGCAAATCGACGTTACAGGGCAATATCGTTGCAAATGTGCTGCCTCATACCGAAATCCATACCGATGATTTCATGAGTTATGCCGGTCTGGACGGAACGGGCCACAAATATTGGCACAAGACGGTCAATCACAGTGCTGGCCAATGGGTAACACCTACTGGCACGACAACCAACGGCATTGAAGGCTTCTGGTCACAGTTGAAGCGCGGTATCTTTGGCACTCACATTCACGTTTCGCCGCAGCACCTTTGGAAATATGCCAAGGAAGCGGAATATCGCTTCAATCGTCGTCACCGTCCCGAGACGATGTTTTCGGAACTGGTTTCGACTTACCAACCATTGACTTGAGCGTGGCTTCAATGGCGGCTTCATCGCCGTCATGGTCTTTCTCGTGTTCTTTGATAAACTCTTTGAGTTTGCCCTTTTCTCGGGCTTCTTTAAGTGTGGTCATATCGCGAATCTAACATTTAAGGTTGGTTGAGGCAATGGAGGGGACAGAAAAAGGAAGCGCGAAGGTCCGGAATTATACAATTGGCTTAGCTGTCGGCATAATAGCAGCCGCGTTGATAGGGTATCTATTTTTCTGGCAACCGGGCGTTGCACTAGATTCCCGCGTTCAGCATCAGGCCAGCGAAAAAAGCAAACAATACGCAAATCCCTCCAATATAACCATTGAAGGCGAATGCCCCAGTATCCCCACGCCGGATACAGTTAATTGCATATCCCAAAAACAAGACACCGCTAATCAACGTCAGCGCGATATACGTGATCTTGAGGCTCAGCAATCCATGGCTGTCTGGACCCGTATTATGGGCAAGGCCACTATAGTAGCTATGGGCGTTGGCATTATTGGCTTGGCTTTGGTTTTCACCACTTTCCGAGAAGCTAGAAGGGCTGCTGACGCTGGATTCGCTGCGAATAAAATAGCGCGTAAAATCGGTGAAGCCCAAGTCCGCTGCTACCCGTCTGTTTCCAGCGTTGATGTGACATTGGATGACTTGAGGCCAACAAAAAGTATTTCCCCATCCAGTCCGTGCATGGAAGGATTGGAGCCCGTTTCGCCTATAGTGAAGTTCAAAATCACCAACCATGGAAACTCCCCGATGAAGGATTTGAATTGGGGCGTTTCTATGAAATACGGATTCTTTGATCCGATAGAGTCCAGCCATGTGGAAAGGCAATCGATTGAAAACTTTCCTGTTGAACCTAATGATGGCGGAGGAATTCTCGCTGCTCAAAAAGACGAAGAAATTGAAACTCTTTTTGGGTTCTCCATACCCCGACAGACCGCCCAGCAATATGACATCGAAGAGAAGCGGCAATTGCTTTTCGTTGTAGTTATCGCCTTGGGGTATCGAGATGTTTTTGACAATGTTTTGAGCGATACATTCGCTTTTTCCGGCAGACTTTATTGGAAGCACACCACTAGGACAAGTCCATGCCCCGTGCTCCGCTTCCAAACCCAAGCCCAATTGAGGCAACGTGCCGTTGAACGCGGCGAAATAGACGAGCAACCCAGCGCCAGCGATGGAAATGGACAAAAATAGCTTATTCACAGGACTCGTCCCCGCCTACGGGGGAAGCATCTTTGCTCATTTGCTGGCTTACGTATGCTAAAGGGATAAGCACTAAGCGGGAAGTGATTATGCCGGCGGTGGAGCGATAGGCGACACGGACGGAATTGATCCGCTGCGTCGATGGCGGCTGTTTGCATTTTCCGTTAAAAAGCGGCCAGTCGGCTAACGACCCAAATGCGGTCATTTCGGGAGGCTCGGTCTGATGTCCAGTTCGAGCCTTAATAGCAGCCGCTAACGTCGTGTCCGCTTCATCCCGAAAACAATCATTGGGAAGCAGATGCGCCGGATAAAATTTGGGTTACCGACATCATCCAAAGCCGCACACATAAAAACTGGCTCTGTTTTGCGGTCTGGAGACATTATGTTGCCGATATCGAACCGGACGACTAGCAGTTGATGTTGCTGTGGTTTATTTTTGAATGTTCGTGCAGTTCTAATTTCTCCAATGTGAGTTGATCCAATCGTGAACACCGAGATCGTTACACCCTCTCCACTTCTGACCGCCAGCGGCAAGCTACGCCAAGTTGGCTGGGCAAGACAGCCGAGACTTGACTGCAATCTTGAAAACGTATCTTTCTATCGCATGCGCGCCCTGCAACGCTTCCGTATCAAGCGCTGGGATTACTATGGTGTCACCACGCCAACATGCTTTTTTTCGATCACGCTGGCCGACCTGGGCTATGCTGCGCAGGTGTTTGTTTACATGGTTGATTTCGCAAAAGAACAGCATCATGAGGAGGCGCTCACCATCCCTTGGGGCCGGGGCGTTGAAATGCCGCGCAACAGCACCGAGGGGGACGTCAGCTTCGACAACGGCCGAGTGGAGGTTGCCTTCAAGCATCAGAAAGATGGCCGGCATTTATCGGTAGTATGGCCCGACTTCGGAGGTCAGCTTCTTTCTGCGACCATTGAACTCGCCGAGCCAGCGGGGCATGAATCGACAGTTATGGTCACCCCTATCGGCGACAAACGTTTTTTCTACAATCGTAAGATCAACTGCATGCCCGCCAGAGGCGACATCCAAATCGGAGAGCAGAGAATCCACCTGAACCCGGACAATTGTTCAGGCAATTTGGACTGGGGTCGCGGCGTGTGGGCGTATGATTCTTTCTGGGTGTGGGCCAGCGCGTCCGGCTTCCTAGCTGATGGGCGCACTGTGGGCCTGAACATGGGCTTCGGCTTTGGCGACACCTCGGCCGCCACTGAAAACACGCTACTGCTCGGCGGACGCATCCATAAACTTGCTGAGATTGAATTTTCGTACGACAATCAGAACTTTATGTGTCCGTGGTCGATGACCTCGCCCGATGGGCGCGTCCAGCTACAATTTACCCCCTTTTATGAACGAGTGGCAAAGGCCAATCTGTTCGTGATCAAGTCGGAAGTACACCAAATGTTCGGATGCTATCACGGAACGGTAATTGCCGACGATGGCGAAGTCGTCACCATCGAAAATCTCGTCGGCTGGGCCGAAGAGCATCAGGCCAAGTGGTAAACGTCCGCTTTCCACCCCAATATTAGCCCTTCAGCGCGCTCCAGAAGGATGCTGATAGCGGACAGCCACAGATAAGCACGCGTCATTTGCCGCTAACGAAATATCCTCTCGCGGCTGTTGGCCACTAAACCACAATATAAGGCACCATCTCACCCACATCAGCCGTACTCGCATCCGCCGGGCGGAAGAGCAAAGCATTGGACGCGGCCAGAACCGAAAGCTTGGCGCTGTCCTGGCTACCAAAGGGCGTGATGCCGGCCTGATCCACTTTCGCACGCAGAAATTGCGCGCGGGGGCCGTTGGCGGGGAGGGCTTCGGTGGTTGCGGCGCTCTGATATTCTGGCAGGTAATGCGCGGCTCCGGCCATGAAGCGGATCAGCGGCAGCAGGAATAATGTGGCTGCGACAAAGGCGGAGGCGGGGTTGCCGGGGAGCGCCAGGATCACCGTCTTGCCGAGCTTTCCGGCCATCACCGGCTTGCCCGGTTTCATCGCGATCTTGTAGAAGTCGATCTCGGCGCCGAGCCTGCGGAAAGCGGGGCCGACCAGATCATGGTCGCCGACCGATGCGCCGCCGATGGTGACGATGATATCGCAATCCTGCGCGCTTTCCAGTGTCTGGCACAATATCTCCATATCGTCCGGAATCCGGCTCAGGCTGCGGGTTTCGGCGGTCAGGCCGGAGAGCAAGGCTGACAGCATGACGTCATTGCTGGCGGGTATCTGGTGGGGCAGGGTGTCGCTGCCCGGCGCGACCAGTTCGTCGCCGGTTGAGACTACCGCCACGCGGGGCTGCCTACCGACCGGCAGTTCGCCATAGCCGGCGATAACCGCTTCGCCCAAAGCCGCCGCATTGAGAAGGCTCCCGGCGGGCAAGCCAACGCTGCCCTTCTTGAAATCACTGCCCTGATGCCGGACGTGGCGGCCTTTCTCGGGCGAGGGCTCTGCGGTCAGGCGGATGATATCACCATCGGCTGCGACATTTTCCTGCATGACCACGGTATCGGCGCCTTCGGGCAGCAGGGCTCCGGTAAAAATACGGGCGGTTTCTCCCGGTTGCAACGCGCGGCAGGGCGGGCTTCCAGCCGGACATTCGCCGACCAATGTCCACGGGCCTTCCCGATCTTCAAAGCGGATAGCATAGCCGTCCATCGCAGACATATCCGCGGCCGGTTGTTCGCGCCGGGCGATCAGGTCTCCGGCGAGATAGTGGCCGAGCGCGTTGTGGACGGAAAGCGTTTCGGCGGGCAGGCGGGACGCCAGCGTGATCAGTCGCTGCTGGGCTTCGTCCAGAGGCAATAATGCGCTCATCCCGCAGTCCAGTCTCCCGATTTTCCGCCGGATTTGGATAATAACCGGATATCGCTGATCACCATATCCTTCTGCATCGCCTTGGACATGTCATAGATTGTGAGGAGTGCGACAGAACAAGCTGTTAAAGCTTCCATTTCTACGCCGGTCTTGCCGGTCAGTCGCGCCATGGACGAGACCTTGATGCCGTCCTCTAAAAACGTGAAATCTACCGCCACCTTGGTCAGCGCCAGCGGGTGGCACAGGGGGATCAGGTCGCTGGTCTTCTTCGCCGCCATGATCCCGGCAATGCGCGCGGTCGCCAGCACATCGCCCTTCTTCATGGCGTTCGCTTTTATAGCTTCCAATAGTTCCAGTTTCATCGCGATCCGGCCCTCGGCATGGGCCTCGCGGACCGTGTCGGCCTTGCCGCCCACATCGACCATATGGGCCGCGCCGTCGCCGTCGATATGGGTCAATTTGCTCATGGATTTCCTGTCAGCAGCTCGCGGGTTGCGCTCTCCACATTAGCCTGTCGCATCAGCGATTCACCTACCAAAAACGCGCGGGCGCCAGACTGGGAGAGGCGCTGGCAATCCGCATGGGTGAAGATACCGCTTTCCGAAACCATGATCCGGTCGTCGGGCACGAGCTTGGCTAGCCGTTCGGTCTGCTCGAGGCTGGTCTCGAAGGTCTTGAGATTGCGGTTGTTGATGCCGAGCAAGGGCGACCGCAGTTTCAGCGCCCGTTCCAGTTCCGCTTCGTCATGCACCTCGATCAATGCGTCCATGCCGAGTGACAGGGCTTCCGCCTCGATCTCCGCTGCCAGAGAGTCATCCAGCGCCGCCATGATGATCAGGATAGCGTCCGCGCCAAGCGCCCGCGATTCGGCGACCTGCCAGGGATCGACCATGAAATCCTTGCGCAGGCAGGGCAGCTTGACAGCGGTGCGAGCGGTGACAAGATAATCATCGGCGCCCTGAAAATAGGGCTGGTCGGTCAGAACCGACAGGCAGGCCGCTCCACCGGCCTGATAGGCGCGGGCGTGGGCGGGAGGATCGAAATCCTCGCGGATCAGACCCTTGGACGGGCTCGCTTTCTTGATCTCCGCGATCAGGGCGAAGCCGTCAGCCGATTTTTCCCTGATCGCGGCGATGAAGCCACGCGGCGGGGTCTGATGCTCGATATCGTCGCGCAGCGCCGCGGCTGATACATTCGCCTGCTGTTGCCGGACATGGTCGCGTTTGGTGGCACAGATTTCATCAAGCTTGTTCATTGATTGGCGATCCAGCAGTTGAGCATGGCGTTGGCAAGCCCCTTGTCGAGCGCTTCTGCCGCTTCCTCGACGCCCTCTTCCCAGCTGTCGACTTCGCCTGCGACCATCAGCGCCGCTGCGCTGTTGAGCAATACGGCATCGCGATAGGCGGATTTTTCGCCCTGTAGCAGTGATTTGAGCGCAGCGGCATTATAGTCGGCATCACCGCCCTTTATTGCTTCCGCCGGGTGACGGGTCAGGCCCGCATCTTCCGGGGTGATGCGGCTGATCGTGACACTGCCGTCGCTGATCATGGCAACGCGGCTGGGGCCGGAAATGCTGAGCTCGTCGAGCCCTTCCTCGCCGGAGACGATTATCGCCTTGTCATAGCCGAGCTGCAGCGCCGCTTCGGCATAAGTCTCGACCAGATCGGGCGAGGCGACGCCGATCAGCTGGCGCTTGACCTTCGCGGGATTGCACAAGGGGCCGAGCAGATTGAAGATCGTCCGGCGGGCAATCGCCTTGCGGATCGGGGCGAGCGGACCGAGCGCGGGATGATGGTTGGGCGCGAAGAAAAAGGCGATGCCGATGTCGCGCAGGCTCTGCTCGCCATTGGTCGCCGCTTTGGCAAGGTCCAGACCGAGCGCTTCGAGCGTGTCCGCCGCACCCGATTTGCTCGAGGCGGCGCGGTTGCCGTGCTTTGCCATCGGGATTTCGCAGGCGGCGACCACCAGAGCGGTGGCGGTGGAAATATTCAGGCTGTGGCTGCCATCGCCGCCGGTGCCGCAGACATCAATGGCATTGGCGGGCGCGTCGACGCCGATCATCCTCGCGCGCATTTCTGTTGCTGCCGCAGCGATTTCTACTGCAGTCTCGCCGCGGTCGGCAAGATCGACCAGAAATTTCGTAATCTCTTCGGCCGAGCAAGATCCGTCCAATATCGCGGAAAAGGCTTCACGGGCCGCTGCTTCGGAGAGGGCGCTCGCCGGATCAGGTAAGGTCATGCCCGTTCCTTCGCTTCGATCCCCGCAATCGCCATGAAATTCGCCAGCAGCGCGTGGCCATGTTCGGTGGCGATACTCTCGGGATGGAATTGTACGCCGTGGATCGGCAGGCTTTCGTGACGGAAGCCCATCACCGAACCATCGTCGGCGGTGGCGTTAACCGGCAGGCTGTCGGGGATGTCCTCGACAATCAGCGAGTGATAGCGGGTCGCGGTATAAGGCGAGGGCAGGCCGGCAAAGACGCCGCTACTGTCATGGGTGACCGGCGATGTCTTGCCGTGCATCAACCCGCCGCGCACAACCTTGCCGCCGAAATGCTGGCCAATGCTCTGGTGACCGAGACACACGCCTAGCAGCGGCTTGCCCGCATCGGCACAGGCCGCGACCAGATCGAGCGATATGCCGGCTTCATTGGGGGTGCAGGGACCCGGTGAAATCAGGAAGGCCTGCGCTCCGGTTGCCAGAGCTTCGCTGGCGGTCAGAGCGTCGTTGCGCTCGACGCGAACCTCCGCGCCCAGCTCCATCAGATAATGGACCAGATTGAAGGTAAAGCTGTCATAATTGTCGATAACGAGGATCATGCAAAGCTGCCTAATCGGAAATTATCGGCAGGCCAAGTGTTTCCGCGAATGGTTTGACGTGGGCGCGAGCGGTGATAGGGAAATTGCCAGAACAGACCGTTGGTCCTGAGCCGGACGAAGTGCGTGGTGCATCGACCGATGTCCTTCGACAGGCTCAGGATGAACGGTTTAAACCAGATATCCGATTGGAGAATCATCATGGGCGAGCCCGTCACCGTAAATGTTCCCCACAAACTGGGATTGACCGAAGCCAAAAGCCGGATCGGCAGTGGTGTCCACACATTGAGCGATATCATTCCGGGCACCAGCCTGACCGGTCATCGCTGGGAAGACGACCATCTTCACTTCACTCTCGAGGCGGTCGGCCAGCGGATCGTCAGCGATATGCACGTCCGCGAAGATGAGGTGTACGTCGTACTCGACCTGCCGCCGATGCTGGCGATGTTCGCCAACAAGATAAAGGCAAAGCTGATGAAGGAAGCGCCGAAGATGCTGGAGTGAGGGGATTTGGTCCGGAATGGCTTCACGCCGTAAACCGACGAAAGCACTGATCATTTCTGACGTCAGCAATTGGGAGCTATTGGGTGGTTTTCGGACAGGCCGGTTTTGGGTGCGAAGTTAGGACAAGCGGACGGTAAACTTGAAATGCTCTGGTGGGATTGGATGAAATGCAGCAGATTGGGCTGCTCCTATTTCCCGATCGTCATTCGGCACAGTAGCGTGTTGTCCTGCACCAGATCATCGCTCCAGACGAGTTTGGCGGAAGGATCCCACTGGATCTCGTCATAACCATCTTTCGGGCTTACCTCCTGCACGCTGTGTTCCACTGCCGCAGGCCAGCTGCTGTCGTCAAAGTCGGTCGCGGTCCAGTTCGCCGGGATTTCCGTTTTGACAGAAGCGCACGCGCCTTCACCTACGACGGGATTTTTTTCCTTGGCGCATGACCGGTCTACGGGAGCACGGTGGATGACCATACAACGCATGGTCTTGTCGGTTGCGGCGATGACCTTGCCCGTCTTGGCATCCCGGAACTGCGCGATCATCCCTCCGTCGCCCATCTGTTGCCGGTTCGTGCCGATATATTCCAGCCCCGTATCATTTTCCTTGAAATCCTTGGCCATGAACGCGACGGTCATCGGCAACTGGTTTTCGAGAGTAATGGTTTCGGCATTGAACGAGCGCTCGGTTGTGATCGGCACGCTGTCTTCCAGAACCTTTTCACCGTTCACATACATTTCGAACCAGTTGTCGACCCAAATTTCGGCGGTCACACCGGAGCTTTGGTCTTTATCCGCGGACACAGCTGGATTCTGATCCTGAGTCGCCGCGCATCCTGTGCTGAGAAGAAAAGCCATCACCAGTAGTTTACGCATCAGATTTACCCTCTTCTTTCAATTCTGTGTCGACGACAAGGCCCGCCACCAGCAATAATGCAAAAGGCAGGAAGATTGCGCGTATCACCGGCAATATTCTCCAGTTATCGGCTCGCCGTCGTTGGTGACTGTCCGTGTTTCGAACGTATAGCAACCCGCCGTCTTTCCCGGCTTGTAGCGAATATAATATGCTTCGCCCTGATAGGTGTAGTCCATGCTGCGCTGGCCGGATTCATCCTCCGAGAAAACCAGATTTTCTACTCCGCCTCTCGGTGGAACACCCGGATCCAGTCCGGGCCCGCCAGATTTCGGAACCAAAGGGGAAATCCTGGGCAACTCACGCATATTGGCAACCACGCCCATCAGGCATTGGACAATATAGGGCGCCTCGGCCGATGTATGATAGCGGTAGCCATACGAGGCGTCGGGCTGCCCGTTGCAGACATCAAGTGTACCGGCGGCGATTGTTGTCCCGTCGGGATTGTTGTCGCCGTAAATCGGAAAGCCGTCAAAGGCCCAGCCGATAATCGCTGCATCGCCTTTATTCTTCATCTGATCAACCATGCAGGTGGGTTTCACGTGATAGTGATAATCGTCCCCCCGGCCGGCATGGCCGCCGCACACATCAAGCTGTTCGGTTTGCAGCGTATCATGCTGCGTCTGGTGGTGATGGAGATCGGCAACGGTCATCTCGCCCCCGCCAGTATAATCGAAAATGGGCACGCCATTCACGGCAACCCCCAGAGCGGCGTCCCTGGTCTGCGGCGTATCACCCAAGACCGGCTCGAGCGGGATCGGCGCGGCGTAACCCTCTGCTGGTACGGGTACCTGCTCGTTGGTTCCCACTATGCCGGTCATCAAAATATGGTCGGGATAGCTATTGGAATGTATGACGGCCTTGCCATCTGCGCAGTCTACCGAAACCTTCTCCCCAAATCCCGCATCGTTGACCGACGCAGTAACGTCGGCGCAGCGGGTTCCATTTTGAGCCGTGTTCAACGCAGTTGTCGGTGAACAGGCGGCAGACAGACCCACCAAGGCCGGAATGGTCAGTGTTTGGGATAATACGGCGAGGTTTTTTTCAATCACATTCAGACCTTCTTGTTTTTCGGCTTCACTGCGCCCCCGATTACAGGAGCAATATTTGTTCAGCCAAGTCCTCCGCAGTCCATTTCACTTAGAGATTATTAGGCCGCATTGCCAATAACGGCACCGGCCATGCCGTTGATAAGAGCCACCGGCGGCGCATCCCTGGCTGGTAGCATAGCATATGTAGCATACAGGCTATGCTGTGATAAATGTATCTTGTATTAGTTTGTCGCAAGATCTCCGGCATGACATTCAATGCTCATCCCTTCCGGTCTGAGGAAGGGAGACGGCTACAATATGAGTAACGGTTTCGTTAATCAGCCGTTTCGAGTGCCTTTGTCGGACCAGTCGCTAGCGGGCCGAACCCGGATTCCAGGCTCTGCCTCACTTGTTGGCAGTTTTAAGCAAAGGAATAAACTGTCCGGAATGACCGGAACTGGTTCGCTTGCCGACGGACAGAAACTGCACGCGCCATGCCCCTTTTGCGGCAATAGCGAAGCTTATAAATCACTCCCCAAATCCGATATCCCGCGCGCGCTTCACCGGTTCTTTCGCAGGTGCCAGCAACACACCCGCCTTTGCCCGACATTGCCGAGAAGCTGCGGGCCGGTTTGCATATGATGTACAAGATGCCTATGCCATTGCTTCATAATTCTGCACAAATGGGGGGACAGAGTGAAATATATCGGCCGCGTCGCACTGGTAAGTGGCTTTTTGCTCTTTGCACGATCGGCGCAAGCCGAGGTGATCTTTGGCCCTCGCGTCTCCTATTATTTCGACAATAGCAATTTGCGTACGTCCAATCTGACGGACGATAATGAGCTGATTG
>Ga0315336_1004537_pt1 | contig 16310 bp, 18 predicted proteins | sample ASW5metaG_FD_204512 | JGI IMG/M metagenome (GOLD analysis project Ga0315336, IMG submission 204512) | Ammonia-oxidizing marine archaeal communities from Monterey Bay, California, United States - ASW #5 | ecosystem: Environmental > Aquatic > Marine > Intertidal zone | place: USA: California...
CACGTCTGGGTGATCTTCGCCGTAGGACTGCTCGTCGATGGCCAGCGCGCGGCGCATCAGCGGCTCGGCTTCAGTGAGACGGTTCGTATCGTGGAGTAAATTAGCCAGGTTGTTGAGGGCAGATACGACGTTGGGGTGATCGGCTCCGTAGGACTGCTCGTCGATGGCCAGCGCGTGGCGAATTAGCGGCTCGGCGCTGCCCCACTGAGCGAGGGTGCGCCATCGCCTTCCGATCTGATTCAGCAGCCAGGCGGCATGCGGATGCTCGATGTCGGCCCAGAGGTTGGCCAAGGCATCGAGCGGCTCGATTTCCCAACGGGCCTCTTGCCATAGTGAGGTTTCGCCGAGTTCAGCGTCGCGCTGGCGAATCAGTGTATAGACCGAATAGTGGCGGGCGGCGAGGTCCTCCTCGGTAAGTTCGCTCCGCACTAGGTCCTGCACCAAGCGGTGCACGCGCACCAGCCGTCGGGAGGTCGTCTCTTCTTCCACGCGGGTGAAGAGTGCCAGCCGCACGAGCCCTTCGCAAAGCTCCTCCCACGGATCGCCCCAGCGGCCCGGCTTGGCCAAATCTGGGAAATCGGCCGTTACCAGTTCGCGGAGCCAGGGGAGCGGTACCTGGTCGGGCGGTAGCAGCGCGGCGTACTCCATTGCTCGGAGTTCCGGCGGCTCTAAGTCGGCCAGCGTTGGCTCCAGGACCGCCCCCAGACGGCGCTCATGATTGTGCTGCCGCAATTCGACGTCCGTGTCTTCGGCCAAAGTGTCGAGGTCTTCCAGCCCCAACCCCTCGGCGACGCTGGCGTAAGTCGCACTCTTGCGCACCATGAGCCCGGCCGCCACCAGTTCGATCGGCAAAGCAAAACCGCCCAGCCGCTTGACGATCTGTCGAGCCGCCTCGCGCTGGATGTCGTCCGTAATCGGGCGATGTTTGTCCAGCAAATCAAGGGCGTCGGCCTCGGGCAATTCGCCCAGCGTCAGCCAGCCGCCGCCCGACGGTGGCAGCTTTCGCGTAGTCGCCAGCAGGTGCAGCTTTCCACCCAGCGACGTGAGCAGGTCGGTTTGCTGCGGTGAGACCACGGCCAGATCGGTGACGTTATCTAGCACCAACAGGATATGGCCTAGCGCATCGAGCCGGTCGTGCAGGCACGCCACGATCGCGGCGAAGTAGGTTTCGGCCGTCATCCGCTCTTCGTCGCTGATCTGGTCGCGGAACAGGTTACCGAGGTACAGCGCGGCGTCACGCAAGCTACTTTTGCCCTCGCAAGGAACCAAAAACCGACCGCCCGGGTAGATGCTGGCAAAGGCATGCGCGTAGGTGTACGCCAGTTCCGTCTTGCCGATGCCGCCCAGCCCATGCACTCCGCAGATCACGCCTGCCTGGTCGTCCTTCAGCTTTTCGCGGAGCTGGAGCAGTTCGTCACCCCGGCCGGAGAATCGCTTGTTGTACGGCGGGACCGAATTCTTGCTCTCGGCCGCCTGCCGTACTTGCTCCGACCGCTTGTCGAGATCTTGAGCCAGGTTCGTCAACACGCGGCGAAGATCTTCCTGCCGTAGCGCATCGATTCCTTGTTTGAAGAACGGTTGCACAAAGTCGCAGACGATTTGGCGGCGGTCTCGCAGCTGATGGACCACCGGTGTGGCAGCGCCGATAAAGTCGGTGTGCGGCTGCGGCAGCTGGCACAGTTCGGCAACCTTGCGGGCCACTTCATGCTCGCCGAGCATCGCCTGTTCGTTGAGCCCGGGCACCTTCCCCACAAAACCTGGCACCTCAACAAAATAGATGGGCGCAGCTCCGCCCGACAGAATATGCTTGGCGATCTCGGTGTCGATCCACGCCTTCCACTCCTTGCGGCACCACTCGCTGGCGAAATAGCTCGGTGAGAGGAACGCCAACAACAGCCGCGACTTGGCCAGTCCGTCGTTCAAAGAGAGTTGCCAGTCGTCGAGGCTGCGAATGTCGTGTTTGTCGAAGAAGTACGTCAGCTCGCGGCCGCCGGAAAACTTGCGATGCTCGGCGAGCAGTTCTTCAATGAACTGGCTGATCCAACCCTGGGCATTATCCGCCCGGGCGTACGAGACGAAGAAATCGTATTGGTCAGCGTCGCGAGGCATGGTAATTCTGTGGGTTTAGCTGCCGGAGATAAAGGGACATTTTCAGTACGACTAATCGTAGTTTCTCCAATAATGAAAGGGTATCGGAAACAATGTTGGACGCCGTAGGCATTCAGGGAGACCGCATTTCGATTCGCAAGATGTCCAGGTATTTTGTTGACTCCGTTTCCTAGATGCTGATTCTGTTATTCTGATGTTTTGCAAATGCCTTCATTCGAGGCTCCATGTAAGATCGGAGTTCAGAGAAACTCAACGGCTGATACTCACAGGCATCGACGCCGACGTCCCGAGTCAGCCGCCACGGTTCCTGTTGATCTTCCTTCATTAGGCGACCATGCACATGGCCGTAGAGTTGCCAACTGCCATGGTGACTTTTGTTCCAGGTTCGCATTGGGTAGTGGTTCAACCAGATGTCTTGTCCCTCGACGCTAATCATGCCCTGCTCGATCGCCTTGCCAAACGCGGGCCCGATCGAGCAATGGTCGTGATTTCCCCAGACTAGATATACGTTTATGCAAACAATCCGAGATCGGTATCGCTGTACCTCTTCGATCTTACCCGAGCAGAAGTCACCGAGTATCCACAAGGTGTCTTCCGATTGCACGACTGCGTTGATCGCGTCGAGCAGTGCCGCGTCGTGACGACGGATAGTCGCCTGAGAAACTGACCAGCTGCCGCTTAGATCGACAGCAGCCTGTGCTCTCTCCTCGTCGGAAAGAAACGGCCGCTGGCAGTACTTGATGATATTGCCATGTCCTAAGTGCAAGTCAGCTGTAAACCAATTGTTGGGCATGATGTCTCCCATGTTGACGGCAAACAACAGAGTTGGGTAGTGAGTAAACAGAGAGTATCGGGTGAGTGTGCCAGAGCAAGGTGCACACCCATGCATCCGCGTTTCACGCTGTCGCTGCAGTATTCTTGAGGAAACGCGGACACGCGTTGGAAAGTTGTTGTAATTGTCGAAGTCATTCATCCAGGGGATAGCTAAAGGCCCTAGTAGTCCGGGGTAATTGATGATTGGCCTCCGCCACAGTTCGCGTAGCGAATCTGGACCGTCGTGACTTGCACGTACACAGCATGTGCCACAAGGTGTTGTATGAAAGCACCTTAGGGAAAACACAATTCCCGATTGACGGATCGGTTCAACTCAGTATGATCATCCTCTTCGATCAACAGTATGTTGTGGATCGACGGACATCCCCCACAACATACAGTGCTTTTTCTAGAAATAACCCGCGTTGTTGGCGAGTCAAGGTCATTAGGACCCAAAATGTGGTGCAGGTGGTTGGCCGAGCGGGTCGATCGAGGTTGTAGTGTACATGTACGCATGTACATTGGAAGGGATGCCCTGGTTACGCGACAACAGGAGGTCATGCCGTGGCTCTAGCTGCTGAAGTAAAGAGGTCTGATTCCGCTGCCAACGATTCTGTGGCTGCGAAGAAGTTTCATGGACAACTGAAGTACGATGCGACCTTCTGTCCGACCGATGTGGACGATCCCTTCGACACGGTCCGTTGGGATATCCGCACCGAGGACGATCAGTCGGAGGACGAAGAGACGGCGGTCGCAGGTCGTCCGCGACGCGAGCGCTTGCCCGACACACGTCAGTCGATCACCCACAAGTTCACCATCACGGGCCACGAGGGCTACGTTACCGCGGGGTTGTTCGAAGATGGTCGCCCTGGCGAGTTGTTTATCACGATGGCCAAAGAGGGCAGCACGATCGGCGGACTGATGAACGCCTTCGGCATAGCCGTCTCGATGAGCTTGCAATATGGTGTGCCGCTGGAGGACTACGTCCGCAAATTTACGCACATGCGGTTCGAGCCGCAGGGCCACACCAAGAACGCAGACATCCGGATGGCCAAGAGCGTTATCGATTACATCTTCCGTTGGTTAGGCATCACGTTCTTGCGTAACTACGAGGAGCCGAACCTGAACCTCATTCCGAAGGAATGCTTGGATGACAAGGATCAACCTTTAGGTGGGGAGAATGATCTCACCGAGCTGAGGCCGGTCGACAGGAATTCTGACCATCAGGTGGAAGCGCAACTGGAGGATGGAGGAGAAGTATGGGGGGTCGGGGGTCAGAGTTTAGAAACAACTCTCACCACTTGTCATGCGAACGGCCAGGACAAGCTGCAAGGACGTACGGGAGTGATGCTGGGAGACGACGAAACCAGTCGCAGGGATCGATTACTTGCGAGTCTCCAGGCCGATGCTCCTAGCTGCGACAATTGTGGTTCAATTACAGTCCGCAATGGTCGCTGTTACTTGTGTTACCACTGCGGGGAATCGTCGTCATGTAGCTAGGGGGAGTTCAATTCATTAGTGGTGGCATGATAGGAGCGACCCTCGCAGCGCCTTCTGTGATAGGTGCAAGAAATAGTGGGTAGAACTTCTTCGATGCGGGAAGAGATAGAGTGTGGAGTTACATCATCTGCCAAGTATTCAAGCTTGTGATCGCAGCAGGCATATCAGCAATCCGCGAAAACGAGGTAAGCATTGATGAATATCGCTTTCTTTACACGACAGAAGTACTTGAACAAGCTAAATAAACTAGGTGGCTTGCTCCTAGTGTTAGTCATTGGCGTTTTCAGTGCAGACGCCAAATCAATATCGTCTATGTGCGAGTTTGAGCACTCGATCAGCCTCTGTCCTTTGAACGTCGGAGGTATCGTTACGAATGCTTTTTTTAATTGTCGAACGACAGAAGAGGTTGAGCGAATATTCCCAGAAGGTTCTGCAGAAGAAGAAGCTCGAGGATACGTTCTTCTCTCCGGAATTGGGCATGACGGTGTTTGCAGGAGATTGATGATCAAAGAAGAAGAATGCGATCTAGAGATCGGCGCAGGCTCTCACATGCAGTGCAAAGCAAAGCGTTCAGTCGTTCCCATTTTAGAGTGATCACCACCGCTGCATGAGGTCCTATGCGGTGAATCTGTAATATCGATTCGACCGGGACATACTGTAGGCAAACGGTTGCCCAATATTGCATGAGCAGATGGTGGAGAACTGTGCTTTCCTTGATGCCACCGCTGTACCCATATTGGTAACTGCTCCTTGCTATCTGCCGGCATTCAATTCAACATAAGGGATTCGTACTATGCGTGTTGGTATGAATGCATTATTTAATGACATTCGCCGGCAATATTTCTCGAATTGGAAAAAGGGGATCCACTGGGTCGCCGAATCTTACGAGGGCCGTGGATACTGTGATCGCAATTATAAAAAGCTGCTGATTGGCAAACCAACTGAGAACTACGGATACATATGCCTCGTGATCCATGAGGCTACGCATGCGGTCACTACGAAAAAACATGGAAAGCGGTGGTTCAATCGAATGATTAAAGTCTCCAATAGAGCTACTGAGTTAGGCGATCACGATCTTGCGGAAGAGCTAGCTAGTCACGTCGAATGGGTTAAGAGTCGTCACGACTTAGGTCCTGGTGACGTCTATGCCCGAGTGAGAGACATAACGACAGATTGTCCGAACGCGACGCTTGAAAAAGTCACAGAAGGCGTAGCGGAATATTGTGGTCAAACTCCAGAAATCGTTCGGAGAGAGTATCCACGGGTAGCCGAGTACTACGAAAACGCCCGGCTCTGTTTGAGATTCAAATCACATCAAGAACAGGACCAAGAAATTGGGAGGGGGTCGACCGGGATCTAGCTCGGAAAGGACTTTTTCAGATGGCACAGAAACGTCATGGAGTTGACCAGATTATCCCGATATTGCGTCGGGGCGATGTCAATCTCGGCAGGTTAACTCAGTTGGTCCAAACGGACCTTTTTCAGAGTTCGGCCTTGCAACTGATAGTAATGGCGTGTCGACGATAGTCGTGTCGGCACGTGCGTTATTAATCCACGACCGCGGTCATACCACGAAAAATCCTTGCCGTTCTGGTTAATGACCAGTGTTGGATTACTTTCACCTAAAAAACACAACTCTTCAACATAGGCCTCAACTGCCTCACCAGAGGCAGCGGCATACGAGGGATAGCTATAAAATACTGGCGGGGGCAGTGGGGTGGGTTGCCGTCCTCTGATCAGCCAAGATAGCAAGGCAGAATGGCCCACATCGGCAGGAGTTGGGATTTCACCGAAACAAGGGCTCGTATTCCAAGCACTTCGTACGTACAGATATTTTGAAAAACGCTGGGCAATCCACTCGGCCCCATGATTGACCGCGACCTCATTGTAGCCTTGCCAAGCGTCGGGGTCGTCCTTGAAGCGTTGGCTGCTCTGCATGGCCTTCAAGGAGTCACCGACCATCCACTTCAAGTGCGGGCAATGCAAGATTGCAAGCGGCGTAAAATGATGCCACTCCTTTCGCTGCCATTCTTCCGTGTACCCTGCAAGTATCCGCTTACAGAGGTACGAGGTCTGTTGGCGAGAGAACATCCGTATCTCCTCCTTGAATCAAAGTGGTTGTACTTCCTCCCGACACCAGAGTTGTGCAGCCCGATGACGTGATCTAACTATGTGCTCCACTAAGTGTTCGTAACCCCACACTGGCGAGTTATAGAATTTGTGGTAGCCACCACTGAGGATAAAACCTGGAAGACACTCTTCGGCCGCTCGGTGAAAAAAACCGCCGCATTGCTGTAAAGGCGACCATCCGCCGCCTAAGCCATATCCCGGCTGAACCAGACACAAAACTGTGGAGGCAAAACCGACGCCCAAACGAGCATACAATCGTTCATACACGCTCACTGCCTCGCCGCCGATGAACAGTAGGCTGAGGAGAGTGGGAGATCGCCCTGCCCCATCTCCATCCCGACAAAATACTGCCCAAGTCGCCCAGAACGGCTGTTGCCTGCGACGAGCGTATAGATCGATTCTTCCGTCTTTTTCCGTGGGCTGTGTAGTAGGGTATCCTACCGGCCACAACTCCTGTTCCCGGACTGCCCGCATGCCGAAAAGGGAGAATCCTCTTAGCCCGATTTGATGGACCTCCTGGGTAAAGGCGTTCTGGGAAACATCGTAATCGCAATAGACGAAGCTCCGCTGCAGATTCTTGTGTGTGATCCTTTTTGTCAATCGCTGTAGCCGACCGTAATGCTTGATGGGAAGCCCACACAGTCTGGACGATGGATAGTAGATACTTGAGGACAACAGAGCCCTCAGCGGTAGCGGGTCTTCAAGACGATTTGCTTGGACCACTTTGGCTAGCCATGCCGGAGTTGTTTCCGGGGGATCGAGTAAATCAACTTCCATGCAATTACTTCCTCTGGAGAACGGGAAGAGACAGATTAGGCACTGGGAAGTGTACTTGGGTAGAATGTATTAGCCTTTACGTCTGACTTCACGTGATCGTTATGACATCATGGTGACCCCATCCTCAATTTGGCCGTTCTTCCACACCGTTAACTCTCCGGTCCGACCGGCCAAGAATCCGGCACTGCAAGAGTACGGGACTCGGAACGGAATTGCCCTGTCTGTTGCCTCGGACATATTCAGCATCGGATGATGGAATTGCCGCAACGAAGGCTTCTCTTCATTGAATTGGTCGGTAGGCTCGATCCGTATCTCTTGATCCTCCTCCCACCATACAGCGAAAGCCTCGCCATCGAGAAAGACGACACAGTATTGAGCAGTGCCGATCCACGAGCCCTCTTGTCGCCGGAGTTGCTCCCATACGAAGTGGGCTAGACTCTTGGCCTGTACGGCTATCTGGTGTAGATCGTTACCATTGGATTCATCCATGGGAGAACTCCGTAATTCCAATCAGTTTACCGAACGACCTCATTCGATCAACAATAGCGCCAATCCGACTTCAATGGTAGCTAAGTGAGTTGCTAAACGGGTGGGATTTTCGGCTAGACGCTCAGCTAGCAGTGCTTCGTATGCTTATGCGAAGTACCGCCAGACATCATTACCGGCGGTTCCATCTCGTAGCGACGCGGCGGACCAATTAGTTACAATGTGGCATTCGGAGCCTGAATCGGTCTCATGCAAACGTATGTGGATGATCCCGGCTTAAGAAGCGAAGCTCTCATTGCGCACAAGCTTCCCAGAGAGTTCGACAGCAAACAGATTGTGCCGAAGGCGATCCGTATGGCGATCACAGTATTCGAGTTCGAATGTGGCCAAGGCATCCAGTTGGGAGAAGCCATAACCGTAAAGGTCGTGCGAATCAAACGAAATACGGTGCATCTAGAAATAGAGGCGCCAAACAAGGTACCGATTTACCGAGGTGAGGTTGCCGACGCGGTCGCGTCAGTACTGCCCTTGCCCCACTCTTGGTATCAGTCTAGGTGAGAGAATTGGGTTAAGTGAACCCAGCCCTTTCAACACCCTCAAGGTCACGCCAAGTTCTTTTTGAGTCAAGCTTGAACCGGAGGTACTCACAAAGTTGGGTCACCGAGATTCGTTCAGGTCGTGTCATGAGCCGACTCTGTATGGTCAGAGTCGCAGTCATGTCCGCGTAGCTGAGCTCTCCAATGAAGGGTAACCGAGGGAGTCGCCTCAGGAGGTGTCCGTGCGGAATAGAGCAGCGAAGAATAGTGGGCTCACGATAATTCTCGACCAACTCCACCTGCGGGACTGGGCTGAGGAGCAGAAGTACGAAATCTCGTGGCGGCAAGTCAAACAGCCGCGGCTCGTCGTACCAGCCCGTGTTGTAGAGGCCAACACGAGCATTACGGATTAGTTGATCAGCCGGATACCCACCCCTGCCATAATTGTGGCTGGTGGTTTCAGAGAGTTCGGACCGATACTTCATTTCAATGAAAACGGTCGTAGGCGGATTCTCCCAGGTAATCACGACATCGACTTCAGTGGAGCCTTCTTTCCAGGGGACCAAGTGCCCGGGCATGACCGGCTGGCGTTGCCAGAGTTTTACTTCGAGCCTGCGATAGACTTGGCTCCGAAAACGTTCGGCTCCCAGAGCACGATTCAAGAGGTGAGGGAGCCAGTGCCTCGGATTGATTGCCTGTAGTGTCCCGAATAGGTTTCCCGTGATGGCATCTTCACTGTTGGGACGGATGATCAGCGGGCAGCGGAGAGTGCCGTCGAGAGCAGGCTGACAGACTCGTCCTCCTTTGCCACCGAGTTCGGTTAACATCAGGGAGCCCCATTGAGTTCGAGCTGCTGGTGTGCAGACGAGATTCGGTGTGGTGCCCACTCCCGACACGGCTCGCGGAACGGACAGCCGGAGCAGTTTAGCGGAGATTCGATCGGGTAGTAGATTTCAAGTTGTACGGCTCGTTCGATGTTTTCTACCAGATCTCCCAGGCGAGGAGAATCTTCTTGAAATCGCACGGTAGAGATTCGCTGTAGCTTGGGGGTTTTCGTTTTTACCAGGACCGCGAATTCCACTTCTACGGGCACCTCGAACTGCGAACGTGAGGCGTGTGCGTAACAGGAAGCTTGTAGTGAGGTGTCGACGTCGAATTGACCGTAGGATCGAGCTGAAGTTTTCAGTTCGTGGACCTTGATTCCGTCGTCGGAGCTGGTGATCAGGTCGAGGACAGCCACCAGTGGAGTTTCCAGGAATTCGCCTTGGCTGTTGACCAGCGGTACGATGAGCTCCTGTTCCACGTGAAGGATGTTTTTCGGAGGTGGCTGTTGGAGGTAGGTTTCCAGCAGCCCGATGCCAACGGCCAGTTGAGAGACTCGTGTGTCACCACGTTTGTATTGGATTTGCTGGTCTGCTTCGCGGGATATCCAGGCTTGGGCGAAGACTCTTTCGACTTTCTGGATGTTTGCTACATGACCCTTCCTGAGTTTGTTGTGGTAGTAGGCCAGGGCTTCGTGAACGGCCCCACCCAGGACCAATCCACTGCCGACCGTCGGCTTGGGGAGCCGGAGGACTCGCTCGAAGTAATATTGCAGGGGGCACCGCAGGTACTGGTTGATGGCAGAGTAGCTCCAGTGTCTGCGGAAGCATCGCATCGTTCGTCCTTGAATAGTGACGAGAAACTGAGAGAGCAGATTACCGGCCGTTCGGTTTCGCTTCTTGCTTATCCGTGAGCGAGTCGAGCACGATGCCTGCGTCTCGTTTGGTGAGGTCGTAGACGTCGATCGACTGACCCAGAATCTGTTCGATTCTCTTCTCCAGCTTTGGTTTGGTGAGTTTCATTCTCTTAGCCAGAGTGAGCAGGAATTGGATCTGTTTGTTCGTGGCTGGTTCACCACCTGCGATGCGGTTGTGTGGAGCACCGTTGCCGGAAGTAGCCTTTGGGGTCGGGGATGAGTCCTGCTTTGCCGGTGGCATGGTCGGGGTAGCTGGAGGTTCGTCGCGACTGGCGATGGCCGAATCGCTCTCGTACCGTTCGATCTGTCGCTGGAGAGCTTCTTCGCTCAGGTCGTATAGTTCCTGGATACGATCAACAACCGCTTCAGCATCATTGCGATCTGTACAAATCTCGCCCTCGAGATTTATACTAAAACCGTGGGAATTGTAATTGTGGGTGAGCTTACGGGAGAGTCCGACATTGACTTTGAGCATAATTGGCTCCTTGGAGGGAAGTGAGTCTAACCTCAATACCCTTGAAAGAAACTCTGTACGCTCAGTCAGGGTTGATTCGGAAGTCGGCCTGGCCTGAACAATCGCTGTACGGTCATCTCGACTCTCTTCTTTTGTGCATCGGTCAAAGCGTCGGCCGGAATGCGATTGGGTGGTGGCAACTCCCGATATAACAGCGAGTAAGCATGATTCACCGCATAAGCAGCTTCACTAATTGTATCATAGCCGCCGCTGTATCTGCTCTTCCCCCCACATGTGACTTCGACTTTGTAACCTTCTCGATTGGCGAATACGTCCTTGAATCCCGTCGTATTATCCCGTCGTCTTGGGGCGATCGCACTCTTGGTGGAGTCATCTAGAACCACTAGGTTTTCGATGCGATTGTTGTTGATATCTGTATCCCGATGGCCCAAGTAGTGACCTTGGGGAACTTGGGCCTCGGGATTAAAGTGCTCCCAGACAATATAGTGAAGAGCATTTGATCCAGTGACTACTGATCGTAGTGAACCTGAAACCTCAATGCGGTTGCTACTATATAAAAGCGTATCACTTTGAAGAAGCTGGACGATCTCCTGATTTACGTCTGCTTCCCCGACCGGTGTTAGTTGGGAGCCATCCTTTCGAAAGACGTCGACCTTAGGCATTGGTATCCTCCCCTGTTGAGCACGAAGAATTCAACAGCAGAAAGAATACCATTCTTCTGACAAAAGCCAAAGTAGCTTGACCTGAGATGAAGGAGGATCAGTTCATCATTTCCAGGGCAGTTTTCCAGGCTTCTTGCTTCAATTGGGCACCTGAGCCGAACCAGGCCGATTTGAGTCGGCTACTGTCGCGTTGGTGCTGTGAGTTACCACGAGTGCTACGATGGTAATCCACGTACTCGGCAACGGCGTTGAAGGCGGACCAAGCCGTGAGTCTGGTTTCAGGAATGTTCTGACCGCGACCGTGCTCGAAGAGGTGAAAGAGATTCGCTCGTGTCTTAAGGGAGCGGTGGTTATTGCCCTCTTCTCGGTCGGGGTAGAGGGAGCGGAAATATTGGTCAAGTTGCTGGCGGGTCGGGGAGTAGCTGGCCAGGCAGTTGATTTTCTCTTCGGCATCGTCATAGAACTGTCTAGCGAAGCCGAGGATTTCTTGGGCCTCGGCTATCTTGGACTGCAGATCGCCCTTGTGGGCGATGGAGATGCCTTGTCCGTGGCCTCGACGTTCTGCCATGGCTAGGGTGTTGGCACAGACGACTCGTATGGGTGTGAAGAAGACCCGCAATGCAGAGGTGCCGTCGTGGGAATTGTGCAGGAGGAGGTACTTTTCAGTGACGTCGTCGGAATCTTTGATGCGGATCTCACCTGGGAGTTTGGCAAGCATCCAGATTCGTTCGCCTTTGCCCAGAGCTCCGGCTGTATGGTAGCGGAGACATCCGTCGGCTACGACCGTGTCCAGGAAGCCGAAACACTGGTGGTTTTGAATGGGTTGGTACGAGTTGCCTACGACTCCCAAGACGTCATCGGTGTCGGTGCGGACGACTGCTTTTCGCTGGGGTACGTTGATCCACCTCTGGGTCTGTAGAGGATGGAGTTCGACTTCGTAGTCGAGTCCTGCTGCGGAGATGGCATCGGCTGCTGTGGCGGGTTCGTTGAGTCTGGTGCCCAGTCGGTGCCAGGGGGTATCGCCAAAATAGGCCATGGCCGGACGGCCGTTGGTTTGTGCGAGTGCGTGGGGCATGATTCGTTCCGAAAACAGGGAATTGAAAGTCACCTGTTAAGAACTACCCCACGCAGCATGAAACCACTGTGGTCACTGACTCTTAAGGAAGGCCCCAATATCCAGCGTACGGGGCAGAGTTCCATACCTGGTTAGTCTAAACGGTTGGCAGCTTGGCGTACGAAAGAATGCTATTGAAAGTGAAGGTCCCTTATACCAAATGAGGGCCGTCGCCCGAAGACGATGGCCCTCACGTTGAAGTTCGTCATTTGTCTCTAAAAGTAGTGGTCGCGGTTCACACCGTCAAAAGCGGCCCGACTTGAGGCAGCATCGTTTGAATCGCAGGCCGCTGCCGCATGGGCACAGGTCACTACGGCCGAGCTTTTCCACGAGCAGCTTGCCGCCGTGGACGACCCGAACGCCAGCCTTGACCTTCGTCTCAGACGGGTAGCCCCGCCGACGCTTGCTCATTGGCTCGAAAGGACAGGTTCTCTTTGATTTCATGACACATGGTACACCTCCCTTCAGGTCGGACGTTGTGGACACATCCACGAGAAGACACTCGTTCGGCAGGTTGGTTCACTTGGAAATCCGCCGGGTCGAAACTTCCTTTGTAGAGCAAACTCTATCGAGTGTGCAATTGGGCAGATATTGAGCCGATACATGGGCAGGCTTGGGCAGAGTCTGTTCAGAAGGCTGCTGCGGCCCGCTCTGAGGCAACTAAGCGACGACGCGAGAAGAAACTAGTGGCCAGTCCAGCGACAGCCTGACGAGGGGTACATAACTGACCTCGGTGTTTACGACGAATGGTGCGTAGTTATCCCGAAGTCTTTACGCTGAAATGACATAGGCTAAAAAGGCCTCGCTTGCTTAGATGGTTTTGTCAACGAACCCATCCTCGGCAAGGAGGCCCCACGATGTGTGTTTCTAATCACGGACGATTGCGGCAGCAAGTGCGTTTTTTGCAGCGACAGTTTTTGCAGAATGGAGACTTGCCGTTCACTGACGTCCTCTCAGCAGAAATTGTTTCGCAAGCTTTGACAGCAGCAGGTGTAGTTTGGAAAGACCGCATCTACTCCCCCCTGGTGACGCTCTGGGTGTTCCTCGGCCAAGTTCTTAGTGCAGATCATTCTTGTCGGTCAGCCGTTGCTCGCTTGATAGCTCATCGACTATCGCAAGGACAATCTGAGTGCTCAGCCGAGACGGGTGCCTATTGTCAAGCGAGAAAACGACTGCCGGAGAAGTTCTTTTCTGCCGTGGCTAGCCTAGTGGGGCGCAAGCTAGATGCCCAAGCGGATTCCGACTGGCTTTGGAAAGGCCGTCGTGTTTACTTGTTCGATGGGACCACAGTATCGATGCCCGATACGCCTGAGAACCAAAACGCCTATCCGCAGCATGATTCCCAGCGACCGGGTCTAGGTTTTCCGATGGCTCGCGTTGCTGCTATCTTCTCGCTATCTTGTGGCGCAATTATTGACTTGGGAATCTGCCGCTACGCAGGCAAAGGGCAAGGTGAGTTGAGTGTATTCCGCAAGTTGCATCACTTCTTTCACCCTGGAGATATCGTGCTTGCCGATCGCTTGATGTGCACATGGAGAGAACTATTTACGCTTAAGCAGCGAGGTGTCGAATTGGTGTCCCAATTGCAGGCTATGCGCAAAGCGGACTTCCGTCGCGGCAAACGTCTGGGCAAAGGTGATCACCTAGTTCGCTGGCCTAGGCCTTACATGCGTTCACTCAGTTGGCAAGATCAGAAAGCGATGCCAGAGTTCTTCACTGTTCGTGAATGCCGAGTCGCTATTGAGCAAGCGGGCTTTCGGAGCAAGGTGATCATCGTAGTGACAACGTTGCTCGATCCCAACGAATTCACAAAAGACGATCTAGCCGAACTCTACCAAGAGCGATGGAATGTAGAGCTTGATCTAAGGTCTATCAAGACCACCATGCAGATGGAAATTCTGCGGTGCAAGACACCAGAGCTAGTTCACAAGGAAATCTGGACACACATCCTCGCCTACAATCTGATGCGCACTATCATGGCACAAGCGGCAAGCGAACATGCTGTCGTACCAAGGACTATCAGTTTCAAAGGGACGATGCAAACTCTGGAAGCATTCCAGCCTCTAATCGCCTACGAAGGTCGCTGCCACTCGCGCTTGCGCGACCAAATCTACAAGCGACTGTTAAGTTGCGTCGCCACGCACAGAGTTGCAAATAGCCCTGGCCGCTTTGAACCCAGGCAAGTCAAACGCCGCCCCAAACGCTTTCAATGGATGATGGTTCCGAGAAACGAAGCCAAACAACAAATCCTCAAACGACTTACGTCATAACTACGCACCATTCGTGTTTACGACCGACGCGACTTAAGAGGTACTATCCAACTGTCCCCCAAGCGATTTGACCATGTGCCGTTCGATACGTCGGGCATGGACACCTCCGGCACTTAGCCAAGTGCAGATTCTACTGTCCTATCTCGGCAAAGAATTAAGCATGTCGTAAAATCGGAATGTTGCCCCTAGAAAACGGATTGAGCTTAGACTGCTGGCATAGAATAATTAGAGTCGGCTGGATCCGCCTGGTCGCGACTGATGGCCGCATCAAGGCTTGGTACAACGACAAGCTCAAGATGGATTGGAAAGTCAAGCAGAAGAAGTGTTACTTCAAAGCGGGTTGCTACACCCAGTCAAACTATAAACGAGAAAAGCCAAAAGGCTCGTACGGCGAGGTGGTTATTTATCGGCTTGAGTTAAAGCCTCAACGGGTAGACGCGGGGGGGGCAGCGCACACTGTTGCAATAGGCAACATTCCGAGCCTGGAGTTGTTCCAGGTAGTTCCAAATGGGAAATCCCAGTTAAAGTATTTAGGAATAATGTGAGCCTATTGAGGTCCGCGATAGGACGTGTTCTATGTTCTCTGCCGACAAAAATGACTCCAAAGGTTTTACGCTTGTCGAGCTATTAGTGGTAATTGCCATTATCGGCGTGCTACTCGCGCTCTTGTTGCCGGCGGTCCAAGCGGCGCGCGAGTCGGCTCGACGTTCTCAGTGCAAAAACAATCTCAAGCAAATTGGCCTGGCACTGCAATCTTACCATGATACCAAGAGACAGTTTCCGAGCGGTCGGATCCAGAAGGACGAGTTCGGAGTTTCCTGGGCATTCGAATTGCTGCCGTATATGGAGCAGACCACGATCTATAAATCTCGGGTACCGACAGTACCCGTCTACCACCAGGACAATAGCGCTGCGATGCGCATCCCTGTGGCCACCTACTACTGTCCCAGTCGCAGATCACCCCTTGCGGACCGCGATTTTGACAACGATAGTGACCCGCCGGTCGTGCTAGGAGCTGCCGCTGGGGGTGACTACGCCGCCAGCGCGGGTGAAGAGGCCAACTTTGATGGCGAACTGGACGATGGCGACGACTTTCAAGACCCTACACTCGTGGCCGGAGCGATCCACACCTTCTCTAAGGTTGCCGCTCGACATGTCACCGATGGGTTGTCAAATACGTTAGCGATCGGGGAACGACACATCCCGCCCATACAGCCGGACTTTGATCAGAATCGGATACACTTCGAGCTGGGCGACACTGCCTTCTTTTCGTCAGATCGTCCCGAGACAATCTTTGCGGAATGGGACATAGCCCGCGATGCTTACGACAAATCGGACGACGAGTTCGGCAGCGAGCACGGTCAGATTGTGAATTTTGTCTTTCTCGATGGTCACGTCGCCAGTATCGACAGAGATGTCGACGAGGACACGTTTAAGCTCCTCTGCACCTACGCTGATGGACAGATCGTGCCGGCCTACGCCCCATGAAGAGTGCCAGTGCACCATGCACCGCTGCCGATCCGCCTCGGGGATAAGATTCGCCCGACGCCTCTGCTCAGCCCGTGGCCGTCCCCCATGTCCGTTTCTCTACAGGACGAAGTACAAGGTGCAACACTTGGCGACCAGAGGTTAACCCAACGGCTGGGCAAGTTGATAGAACAACTTGGTGCTAAGCCGAATATGAGCATCCCTGCTGCCAG
>Ga0315336_1004538_pt1 | contig 16307 bp, 14 predicted proteins | sample ASW5metaG_FD_204512 | JGI IMG/M metagenome (GOLD analysis project Ga0315336, IMG submission 204512) | Ammonia-oxidizing marine archaeal communities from Monterey Bay, California, United States - ASW #5 | ecosystem: Environmental > Aquatic > Marine > Intertidal zone | place: USA: California...
AGACCAAAGATTTTCCGGTACCTGCGACCTCTGTCCCGTTGGCATAGCGCAATGCGTATTTAGCCTCGTACTCATCACGTCCGGATGAAGTGATTTCGGCAGTGCCGGTATAGGCCCCGACACCGGGCCGTTCCCCACTGATGCGCCACGAGCCGGATACATCCGTCTTGGCACTGTCCCGCCATGCATCCCAGGCATCGGTTTTCAACGGGTACATTTCGCCGAGCATTTTTGGCATTTTATCGCGGGCGATGCCCCACCAATCCCTATCGCGGCCTAAAGATTGATATTCGGTCGTTGGATACTGGCCCAGGTGAGCATGTGATTGTTTACGCCATTCGTCTTCGTCTTGGCGTTGCAAGGCCACACGGGCGAAGCTGTGGCAACGCGCGCAAATAATATTGAGTTCCTCATCAGGGACGTTCTCAACCACATTGGGTTGCCGTTCGAGGATAAAGCGCTGCCCGGTTGTTTCAGAAGGTGCGAGCCCTTGGGTGTTCGCCAGATGCCGGACCAAAACCGCAAGTTCATCCTCGGGGACCTCGACGCCATGCCAGATGCCCATACGAACGATGGACATTTCCCATCCTTCCGGCGTTTTGCGATTGTCACTGATGCGTTCGAACCCGCCACCAGCACGGGCGGTATGGCATCCACTGCATCGCTCTTCCAGGACGTTCCGGGGATCCAATTCCTGCGCAGTACCAGCCATTGGCGTGGTAATCATCCCCGCGAACAGTCCCAGCACCGCTGTTTTCCAGCTGGCTCCGACACCCAGTTTCATGGTTTCCCCCCGGTTCTTGTGCAGACGCAATTTCAGCTATTAGAAAAACCCCTGACACAGCCGTCAAGGGGTCTTTAGTCTGATATGCCTGTGTACTGGCAATTTACACTGGAATTCAGTGATATTCCGCAAAAAAATTGTGTTACCGTCCCGCCGTTTTGCAGATCAGAGTGATTTTCGGAGGACAATACCGTGACCACCTCATTCCAACCCCCGCTGCGTACCCTAATGGGGCCCGGTCCTTCGGATGTTCACCCGCGGGTTTTGTCCGCATTGGCGCGGCCGACAATTGGGCATTTGGATCCAGCTTTTGTTGGCATGATGGAAGATGTCAAACGTTTGCTGCGCTATGTCTTCCGCACAGAAAATGAACTGACTATCCCAGTGTCAGCGCCTGGTTCTGCCGGTATGGAGACCTGCTTTGTCAATTTGGTAGAGCCGGGCGACACCGTTGTTGTCTGCCAAAACGGTGCCTTCGGTGGCCGGATGAAAGAAAATGTTGAGCGCTGTGGTGCGGCGCCGGTAATGGTCGAAAATGCCTGGGGAGAGCCCATTGATTTGGAAGCCGTTGAAGCCGCTCTGAGCAGCCACCCAGGCACCAAGGTCTTGGCGTTCGTCCACGCAGAAACCTCTACCGGGGTTTGCTCGGATGCAGCGGCATTGTGCGAATTGGCGCGCTCGCATAAATGCCTGACCATCGTTGACGCGGTGACGTCGGTGGCTGGCATACCGGTCGAGGTCGACGCATGGGGTGCAGATGCGGTCTACGCCGGTACGCAGAAATGCTTATCCTGTCCACCAGGACTATCGCCGATTACGCTGAGTGACCGGGCCGTGGAGGTCATACGTGCGCGCTCAAGCAAAGTGCCTAGTTGGTTTCTAGATCTTAATCTGGTGATGGGCTATTGGGACGGCGATGGCGGGCGCGCCTACCACCATACGGCTCCGATTAATGCTTTGTATGGATTGCATGAAGCGTTGTTGATGGTCGAGGAGGAGGGGCTTGAAAATGCGTGGGCCCGCCATACACGAATGCACAATGCTTTGCGTGCGGGACTGGAAGCCATGGGTTTAGAGTTTCAGGTCGACCCAGAACACCGGCTACCCCAATTAAATGCGATTAATGTACCCGACGGCGTTGACGAAGCCGAAGTCCGCCGCCGCAGCCTCGCCGACTACAATTTGGAATTAGGGGCGGGCCTCGGCGTGCTGGCCGGTAAAGTGTGGCGCATCGGATTAATGGGACAAAGTGCAAAGACAAATAATATTTTCCTGTGCCTCAATGCGCTCGAGACCATTCTTTCCGATATGCAAGCGCCGATAAACAAGGGTGAAGCTGTTCGGGCTGCTCACCAAGCCCTCAGGTAAAACAAAGGGGAATGACTATGGCCACATTTGTATTGGTTCACGGGGCTTGGCATGGGGCTTGGTGCTGGTCGCGAGTCGAACCCTTATTAAGGGCCGCAGGACACGATGTTCACACAGTGACCCTGACAGGACTGGGGGATCGCTACCATTTGCGCGCAGCGTGCGCTGGATTGGACACCCACATCGCCGATGTATCTGCGGTTCTCGAATGGCACGACCTTAAGGATGTGGTCTTGGTCGGTCACTCCTATGGCGGCATGGTGATAACGGGGGTTGCTGAACAATCAGCGGATAGGATCGGGCGGCTTGTTTATCTGGACGCCTTTGTGCCTGAGAATGGCAAATGCCTGATGGACTATTTGCCGCCTGAGTTTGGGCCAATACTTCAGGAAGCGCTGTCTCGGGGGCCAGAACGCGACGGTAAAACAGCACCCGATCCAGCGGCATTCGGAGTTCTGGACCCGACGGATGCCGCGTGGGTGCGCTCACATATTGTCCCCCACCCGGACAATACGTTCGACATGCCCTTGTCTCTACCCAATCATCATGCCGCCAGTCTTCCGCGTAGCTATGTGTATTGCGATGACCCGGCCATGGGGCCGTTTGGCCAGTTTTCCGATCGCTATGGGAACGAGGCGGGATGGCAGTATCACATCCTGCACACCGGACATGATGCCATGGTTAGCGACCCTGAAGGTGTTATGCGAGTGCTGATCGAAGACGCGGATAAACCCTGATCGACGGTCAGTTCAAGCTTTGGACCGGAAACGAAAACTACAGCGCGGCTTGTCGGTCATAATTGTCTCCTTACGCTCAAGGGTCAGATCCAAAACGTCTGCCATGGCGTTATCAAGATCGCAGATAAGTAAAGGCCCCAGGTCTTTGGCGCCAATATCTTCCATAAACTGCGCGTAGCGGCAGCGGGTTACGTCGAAATCGTAGGCGTCATCTTCTTGACGCAGGATCGAAAAATCGAGGGCATTGTCCTCCCGAAAACCGGCAAGGCCTTGGGTCATGCGTTCAGCGAGTCCGCTGCCTTCGAGGCTGCTGATAGCTTCGCCCCAACCACGGCCCACTTCTTTTAAGGCTTCTGAAATGATCTCGTCCGCGCGTTCCTGCCCAATCTCTTTGCGCAACACACGCACGACGGGGACCAAGGTTTGCGCCATGATGGTGATCCGATTGTAAAGACTGACATGGCTGTCTTCAGACATGAATGCCCCCTTTTTCTGATTAAGCCTTTGTTGCCGACGACAGTATGCAGCCCATGGGCAAGTCAAACATCTCGCCGTTCTTGTAGGCCATGCAATCTTCCCGCATTTGGGTTTGAATTTTCGCAAGCGCTTCCGGGGTCTGCATGTTGAGTACCGATGTTATTCGGACACCCGCCGAGCTTACTGCACTGAACAGCGCTTCGGGTGTCGGAAAGCGCCAGACGGTATTGATCAAGTCGGATGTCGGATTATTGAAGCCCGCCGCCGCCAGCACGCGGCCGCATTCTTCCGGATCACTGAAGCGATAGAGGTTGGGACCCTTCGGGATTGGTAAGTCCAGGTTCCCATGCTTCTTCAGAGCGCCCTCGACAATCGCAAAGGCTTTGGATACCTCGGATGTGGCCCACACCGTGAACGCAAGGCGTCCGCCAGGTTTTAGGACACGGAAGGCTTCAGAAATCGCGACTTCGGGGCGCGGAAAGTGCAGGATGCCGAAGTTCATGACCACACCATCAAAGCTTTGATCGGGAAAGGGCAGGGCTTCCGCGTCGCCCACTCGAAATTCCGTATCGGCAAATTGCTCGCGCGCCAGTTCGATCTGAGGTTCTGAAAAATCGATACCCACGCCTTGAGCACCGCGGGCAGTGGCGGCGGCGGCGGCATAGCCGGGTCCGGTTGCGACATCGAGGATACGCAAACTTGGCCCAGTGCCCACTTTATCAAGCAGTGGCTCGACACTCTGACGGGTGACGCGCGAATAGTATTCCTGATATTCGGCCGAAACCTTTCGCCATCCGGTCAACTCAAACTCACGAAATGCTTCCGGATCAATATCTGTGGATGGTGTCATGGCTACTTTTGCCTCCCCCAAAATAGTTACTGCACAAGCATTATAGGTTCGGTCACTGTACAGCAACGACACCACTATTTCGCTTGTGGCTTCGCGCAATTTGACGAAAGGTATGTTGTTAATTTGCTTGGCCGATTTCTTGCGGGAGGAAGAAGACAATGGAAGACCGGGTCATTCTGATTACTAACGCAGAGCATTTTGCGGGGCCGCCGGCGGCCGTAGAAATGTCAGCACGCGGGGCGATCATTGTGTGTCACGACAAAAGCTTTGCTACCGAGAATGTGCGCGCGGCATACGCCGAAGCCCACCCGGACCGGCATGCCATGACGGAACAGGACCCGGTGGAATTGATCACCGCCGCCACCGAAAAGTTTGGGCGTATCGATGTGGTGGTGAGTAACGACGCCTTTCCGGCCATTCGTGCGTCTGTTGAAGACGCCAATGCGCAGGACATGCGTGACGGTCTGGAGGATATGGTGGTTTCGCCTTTTATCTTAGCGGGCGCCGTGGTTCCGCAAATGAAAGAGCGTCAATCGGGCAAGATTATATTCATTACGTCGGCGGCACCGTTTCACGGACTGCCCAATTACACCATGTATGTGACTGCGCGCGGAGCGGCAAACTCGATGACAGTGTCGCTGGCCAAAGAACTTGGCCCCCACAATATTCAAGTTAATGCGATCGCCCCCAACTATGTAGAAAGCCCCGATTATTTTCCACAGTCCCTGCGCGAAAACCAAGAGGCTATGGCAAAAATTACACGAAATATTCCACTGCGGCGTCTCGGCAAGCCCAAAGAAATCGGCACCCTGGTCGCATTTTACGCGTCAGGTGATAGTGATTTTATAACTGGGAACGTGATGCCATTTGCAGGCGGCTGGGCCTAACGCTTGGAATTTCAATTCCGACGAGGCCTTTGAGGCAAAAATCAATCTGAGACGATTTTCTATCTCGGGTTTCGAGGCTGGTCGTCGCGACGGCGGCGCCGATCTTCGAGATTCACTGATTGCTTGTTGCGCCGATCCAGTCGGTAATCTTTCTGGTCCTCAAGAACGGACTTCGAGATCACGTTAAAATCGCCAGGTGCATCTTCGCGCTCCAGAACAACGTGTGTTATTTCCTCGCCGTTAGGTACGAATATACGATTTACGATCCAAATAACTTCCCAATGACCGACCTTGTAAAAGCGGTCTCCCACCTCGATGTCATCTTGGTTTGCGGCACTACTCATCGGACTTGCCTTTCCAGCACATCAGGGCTCTCGATCGAGAGAATTATACTGACTTTTATCATCTAAAAGTTGTTGATAGGATAATTTCGAAGCGGGTAATTAGCCGACATAAGTTAATATTTACCGTAACTGCCCCGGCCCCCCAACGCCAGTCCGATAGCCAACTCTATAGGATTTCGACACCCTGGGTTTCTGGTTCATTTTCTTAAATCTCATTCATTTTCAACCGACTAGACAAATAATCCGCTTGACGAATGGCTAATGTGACGATCGTCAAAGTTGGATTTTCTGCGCCACTGGTCGTGAACTGGCTGCCGTCTGAAATAAACAGATTGTCGATATCATGGCTTTGGCCCCACTGATTGACAACACCATCCTGCGCCTTTGCGCTCATTCTGTTGGTGCCCATGTTGTGGGTTGAGGGGAAGGGCGGTGCCGCCTTAACCTTAATGGCTCCCGCCGCTTCGTAAATTCGTGTTCCTTGGGCATATCCGTGGTTGCGCATGGCGGTATCGTTTTCATGGTCGTCGTAATGAACATTGGGGATCGGTAGTCCGAACCGATCTTTCTTTTTCTTGTGCAAGGTGATGCGATTGCTTGCCTGAGGCATGTCTTCACCAACCACCCACATCGCGGCTGTATGGTCGTAGCGATCAATGAACCACGCTATGTCTTTGCCCCAGCCGCCCGGCTCAAGAAACGAGCCATATAATGGCAGCCCCAAGGCAACCGTCTCCAATTCATAGCCGCCCGAAAAACCGCGTGACGGATCGTGGCGGGCTTCGTCGCCGACCAGGCCCGCCATGGTTGTTCCACGGTACATGTTGACCGGCTTTTCAAATACGCCAAACACTGTGCCAGAAGTGTGGCGCATATAGTTTCGACCCACCTGTCCCGAAGAATTGGCTAGTCCATCACGATACAGGTTACTTGCCGAGTTAAGCAGCAGACGCGGGCTTTCAATGGAATTTCCTGCGACGCACACGACCCTAGCTTTCTGCCGCAGCAGTTTACCGCTGCCATCATCGTAGACCACGGCCGAGACCTTGCCGGCTTCGTTATGTTCAATTTTCAGTACGTGCGCGTCGGACCGCAGTTCAAAATTCCCGGTCGCTTCGGCTTTCGGGATTTCAGTGTAAAGGGTCGACCACTTCGCGCCCATTTTGCAACCTTGAAAGCAAAACCCCAGTTGGCGGCATGAGGTGCGACCGTCTCGCGGCTCAGAATTAATCGCCATGCGTCCGGTGTGGACGGTTTTGTATCCGAGCTTGCGCGCGCCAGCTTCCAATACCTTGAAATTATTATTACCCGGTAATCCAGGTATGCCATGGGTGCGGGTCACTCCCATTTTGTCTTCGGCTTTATCGTAGTAGGGCGCCAGTTCTTCCAAGGTAAGGGGCCAATCCAAAAGATTGGCGCCAGCAATGTCGCCATATTCGGAGCGGGTGCGGAATTCGTGTTCCTGAAATCGTAAACTGGCACCCGCCCAATGGGTCGTAGAGCCACCCACGGTTTTGCATATCCAAGCGGGAAGATCAGGGAAGTCCTTGGCAACCTTCCACGAGCCAGAGGATGTTCGCTCGTCGTGCCAGGTTAGTCGATCGAACATCTCCCATTCGTCGTTGACGAAGTCTTCGGTATAGTCGAGTCGCGGTCCTGCCTCGAGGCACAATACTTTGACACCCTTTTGGGCCAGTTCATTGGACAGTGTCCCGCCTCCGGCGCCAGAGCCAATAACCACAACTACGGTGTCGTCTGTCAGTTCAAATTTTGCCAACGCGCCGTCCCTTCGTTTGGTTGCTCACTCGCCATCAACTGGTTTTGGGCAGCCAATCTATGTCATCGAAGCCCCGCTCCAGATACCCACCGAACGGAAACGACGGGCCTTCATAGCCTAGTTTTTCCCACACTCGCTTGTCTTGATAAAGGGAGACCACCACGTGACTACGCACGGTCTCGAAAAAATCGGAGCCTTCCAGGCTCTCAACGATTGGGAACTGGTCCGCTGGATCAATATCTGTAAAACCAGATGGCGAGGCCCCGCTGTTTAGCGCTTTGACCCCCGCGATCAATTGCGATCGAATATCGGAATTCAGTCGAGCCTTTTCTTCGAGCCCCTCGATGCTGGTTCGGTAATGGGCCTCATCCAGACGGTCATGGGGATACAGATGGTGGGACATGGCCGCCAATGTATCGAGCGCGGCACCATCCAATACTGCGCCCGGTTCGGCGCACCCGCTTATCGATAGCCCGGCTGTAATAGCGGCGCCACCACCCATGGTTCTGGCGCTTGATTGAATAAACTGCCGGCGATTTAACCCGGATTTGCTCAAAGTACCCTCCCTGTACGGTTCCCCGCCCAAATGCTGATATTCGAGTATGGCTGATTGTCTGCCGTCCGCCAATGGGAAGGTGGCCTACTTAGTACAGCCTAATTATCCGGTGAAGGCATTGGTGTGAGATCGATGATAATCCGGTGGCCGCCGATCTCGTCGGGCTCCAAATCGAAGGCTTTGTTGGAAATCGGTCCTTGGGTCTTTATTGCGATGGTTGATCCGTTGCCGTCAGATGAGGCCGCAACGGTAACCATTGTAATCGGCGCATATTCCTTGCCCAGGCGCCGAACTTCCGGTGTCGAGTTAGTGCTCGGCAATCTCACGATCACGCGCCCCTCTCGATCAAAGCCGCTGCTGTAATGGGTGTTGCGATCAAAATCCAAAACCACGCGTACGAACCGGTCATGTTTTCCTATTCGAAGTCCAACCAAGTTTGAGGCTGCCGCTGTGGTCATTGCCCGCGGGGTTTCTACCGCCTCGCTTTTGACTACGCCCGTCTGCCTATCAGGAACAAATCGGGCACCGCTATTTGCGCGGGACGATGGTGATTTTATGGCCGGAAATCTAGGGTTTGAGATAGCGGGAGGGGCAAGGATGTCCGGCACGGGCCGGGAAGTCTGTGAGGCCTTGTGCGATATTTTTGGGGGCACAGGCTCCGGTACTTCGATCGATATTTTTTTTGGGCCCGGTGCCGGTAGGGGGTCGATAGCCGCGCTTGCGTCGCCTTTGAGGTGCACCGAAACCAATGCTGGATACTCATACGCGGTGTCGGACGCGTCCTTGGCTCGTTGTCCAAAAAATCCGCCACTCACAACATTTTGCCACGGCATGCCGCGAGCAAGGGGTTCAACAGTAATAGTTGCTTCCAAGAAGCCATATTTTGTGCATCGAACATACAATGGCTCCGGGCTGCGCACGATTGCTGCGGCTCCCGGGGTTACCTCTATTTGCCAGGTGCCTTTGGAGTTCGCCAATGAGCATGTCGATCCTGCCGCGCCAGGTGTCTCGACCAGCATGGTTTGCGATACCTCAACATGCGGCAATGTCGTACAGGCGACCGTCAGCAGACTACAAATAAAGACGCAGGTAATCAGTCGAGACATGATTTTGTCTTAGGTTACGATTGCTATCTCTCTGACCGTAACACAATTTGGTCTGGGATCACGCGTAACCGGCAATCCCTTTAAAACTGGTAGGCGAGGGAGATTTTGCTGAGGGTGTCTGTGGATTTGGTTTCCGCAACCGGTGACGAGTTATGGCGAATCTGAAATGAAATACGGCCTGATAGCTCGCCAATGATGGTTGTTGATAAAGCCGTCGTGTTTTCGGTTGTTGTCCGGTCGTTCCCCGTCGTCATCGTTGTATCATTGGTGAACTTAGCGGTGCTGGAAATATTCCAGGCAAATTCTGAATTTGCCCGGCCAACAATCTCGCTCTCAGTTTTACTGGTTTCGCTAACCACGCTCTGGCGACCACCTGGTCCAACTTCCAAACTCCAAGTCACTATTTCTGTATCTATCAGCCCGTAACCCAAACCGGCACTTTCGGTGATTTCAAAATCGAATCCGCTGAATTTGTCATCTTCATATTGAACAAACGCAAAGCCATAAAAACTACCTCTGGGGCCGTACCTGGTCTCCATGCTGCTGACTATGCGCCGCGCGCTCGTTTCGTCGTCCTTCCGGGCGTAGTCGAAGTTCAACTTCGCCTCGTTGCTCCAAAGGTTGCGAATATAGTTGAGCTTCAAAGTGCCACTTGCCTGATCGCGATCAGTATTCCCCGTCGAGCGACTGCCGCCAAGTGTGACTTCGCCTGACCAGCGCGCGTCTTCGTCAGACGCAATAGACACTCTGCTCAAGACTTGGCCTGCTGGGCGCGTGATCGGCATTTCGCTACTGCCAGCTCGACCAATGCGGCTGGCAAACCCAGGATACGCCCGTGTGTTGGCGGCAATGATGGCTTCTCTGTATTGAGGTGCGCGGGCAATTGCCTCCGCGGTTATGGCCTCGACGTTAGCCGGATTTTGCGCGATCTGCGCGACCACTGCCGAACAGTATGCATCTACATCATTCCGGTAGGCGTATTCGGAAAGAAGGTTCAAAGTCCAAGGCGAGAACGCAGATTGATCTGCAGCGCCGGGCTTTGTAACCAAGAGTGGCCATAAAAAACACAAACTTACAATTATACGAAACAAGCGTAACAACATGAATTCCCGAACCGCCAGCTTGGGCGGAATGTAAATTGCCCCCTTGAGCTAAACTTTATCTTGATCGACCGCGATTTTCACCAGCATTTTGCCAAAATTGTCGCCCCGAAACAAACCAATCAGCGCGTCAGGCGAGTTTTCGAGGCCTTCAAACACGGTTTGCTTCCAGTGCATTTGACCGCCCTTAATCCAAGCCGCCATTTCTGCCCGGAAATCATCCAACATGTCCAAGTGATCTATAACCACGTAGCCTTGAATCTTTAGCCGCCGCGCGATGGCATAAAACATTCCGCGTAGTCCGGGCGCAGATTCGGCGTCATTGTATGTGCTGATTAGGCCGCATAGCACGACCCGGCCAAATTCATTCATCTGGGCGAGGGCTCCTTCAAAATGATCCCCGCCGACATTCTCGAAATTTACATCGATACCTTCCGGGCATAGGCGAGCGATCTCGGCCTTAATGTCAGGAACTGTTTTGTAGTTAAACGCCTCGTCCACCCGGGCCACTTCTTTCAACCAAGTGACTTTTTCGTCAGATCCAGCACTGGCAATCACGCGGCAGCCATTATTCTTGGCGATTTGACAGGCGATAGAGCCTACAGCGCCAGCCGCTGCCGACACAAAAACCGTGTCGCCCTGCTTAATTTCGCCAATCCGTATAAGGCCTGAATACGCCGTAAGTCCCGTCATCCCCAGAGCACCTAGATAAGCTTCAACGGGTGTGTCGCCAGGCTCAATTTTTGTCAGACCTTCGCCTGTGCTTAGGTAATACTCGCGCCAGCCCTCGGTTCCGAATACGTACTCGCCTTCTTGGAATTCGCTGCTGTTGGATTTGACGACCAAACCTATTGCCCTTCCTTCCAAAACTTTTCCGATTTCATAGGGTGTGATGTAGCTCTTGCGGTCAATCATCCGGGGCCGCATGGCCGGGTCGACCGACATCCACAAGTTTTTTACCAAAATCTCGCCGTCGCCAGGCTCGTCGACCGTGTTATCGACAAGTTTGAAATTGTCAGAGGTCGGTACGCCGGTTGGGCGAGAGGCGAGGTGCACCTCGCGGCTGGTAATGGAGGTCATAATTTTATCCCTTGGAAAAACCTTCACCTACGTCGCACACCCACCAACTTCTGACAACCTCCTGATTAGTTCGTTGCGGTGTCAGGAAGTTGTCGCCACGCGGGCGATTGCTGCTTTCCATCCGCTGATCAAAACGCTTCGTTGATCTTGGGCCAGGCAAGGTGAGAATTCGTCTCTGGCCTGTCGGATCGCAGCAATGTCTTCAAGCGATTTGTATATACCGAAGTGCAAACCCGCCAAGAACGCTGCTCCCAGGGCCGTGGTTTCACCAATTTTTGGCCGATCCACAGGGATATCCAAGATGTCGGTCAAAAACTGCATCAGCCAGGCATTTTCGATCATGCCCCCGTCTACACGCAGTGCGGCGGGTTTGGCTGCGCCGTCGGCACTCATAGCGTTTAAAAGATCGAGGGTCTGATAACAGACCGCTTCTAGTGTTGCTCGGGTGATCTGCGCGACGCCGCTACTAAAGGTAAGACCCAAAATGGCACCGCGCGCGTTCGGGTCCCAATAGGGTGCGCCTAATCCGGCGAAAGCCGGAACAACGTAAACCCCTCCCGTGTCCTCTATCCCTCGCGCCAAACTTTCTGTTTCCGGGGAGCTCGCGATTACACCCAGGCCATCGCGCAGCCACTGAACTGCAGCACCCGCCGCAAAGATGCTACCTTCCAAGGCGTAAGTAGTTTTTCCACTCAGGCGGTAAGCGATCGTCGTCAACAGTTTATTCTTGGACTGGATCGCATCCGATCCAGTATTCAGCAAGACAAAGCAACCCGTTCCGTATGTGCTCTTGATCATGCCGGGGCGAAAACAAGCTTGGCCCACGGCGGCTGCCTGCTGATCGCCGGCGACCCCTGTAATCGGGATCGATCGTCCTAAAAAGGGCGGATAGGTTGCCCCAAAATCAGCGGCACAGTCTTTTACTACTGGCAAAATTTCCGCGGGAATATCGAACATCTCGAGAAGCTCGGGATCCCAACAATTATTATGAATGTCATACAGCATGGTTCGCGCCGCATTAGTTGCGTCGGTCGCATGCTCTTTGCCATCGGTTAGCCGCCACAGCAGAAAACTGTCAATAGTCCCGAACGCGAGCTCACCGCGACCTGCTCGTTCCCGGGCGCCCGGAATATTATCCAGCAACCAAGCTATTTTAGTCGCAGAAAAGTAAGGATCGAGTAGCAGGCCAGTGCTCGCTGTTACTTTGACTTCGCAATCTAGTGCTTTGAGCCGGGCACAGTTTTCTGCGGTGCGCCGATCCTGCCAAACAATGGCATTGTGGATTGGCACGCCAGTCTGGCGATCCCATATGATCGTTGTTTCCCGTTGATTGGTGATGCCGACTGCGACAACTTTCTGCCCGCCTCGCTCGGCATTTTCGACCGCCTCCCGGCAGACCTGCTTTGTGGTCTCCCAGATCTCTTCGGGGTCATGCTCGACCCATCCGGGGTGCGGATATTTTTGCTTGAATTCCTGCTGGGCGGTTGCGACCGGATTTCCTGAGATGTTGAAGACTATGGCCCGGGAGCTTGTCGTACCCTGGTCGATTGACAGGATGAGGGAATTTCTTTGCGTCACGTCGATCGCCCCTGGCGAGTTGTGGCGTTAGCCATTCGGTCGAGCTCCTTTGACAGTTCATGAAGGCTAACACGCACCAATTTGTATGAACAATTGTGGTTCAATGGGCTGGTGGCAAGCGGCGAGACATGAATTCCAGTACCATTTGGCTGACAGAAGCCAGATGTAAGTCGTTATGACCGACATTCGAGAACACTTTCATCTCTTTCGGCTCCTTCGCCGCATCGAATATTTTTCGACCGAAGTCGACTGGGATGATGCGGTCCCGTTCGCCGTGAATGATCAGCAAGGGGGCCGACACTTCTCCTATCTTGGACAAGTTGTCGAATGGGTCCCTAGCGAGCCACCTGGAGGGTAGGTATGGGTAATGGTGGGCGCCAATGTCACCCAAAGACGTAAAAGGTGCCTCCAAAATTATTGCCCCAACATCATATTCTTTAGCCATCTGAACGCTGACCCCAGTCCCCAGGGATTCGCCATAGAGAACAATCCGATTGACCGGAACGCCAGCTTTGTTCAGAAATTCAAGCGCTGCATGACCGTCGCGGTAGAGGCCCTCTTCAGAAGGCATTCCCTCGTTACCGCCATACCCTCGATACTCGGCTAACAGAACGCCTATTCCGGCCTCCGCATAGGGTAGAATTTTGAGACTTCGATGGCCGATGTGTCCGGCATTACCATGAAACAAAACTAGAGTTGGATGGCCTGGTTTGGCTTTCCGGTACCAGCCAAGCAATTCGAGGCCGTCCGAGGTGATCAAGGATATCTCGTCAATCTGTCTAAGTCCGCTTAACTGCAGGGAGGGGGTCGACTTATCAGGGTAGTACAACAGCGAGCGCTGAAATACGAATGCGCAACCGACCACGCTCGCATACAAGAAGACAGTCAGGGATAGAAGTTCGATCATCGGTTTAGGCAGTAAGCGATTTTTCATTGCGAGGTTACTCGCGAAGCTTAAGATTCGTGCCACCCAGCGCGCCCTAGGGCCGACAGGTATCGGTCTTTCACCTGTGGCGCCAACAGGAGCTCTTTTGTCGAGAAGTCCGGGACGTCGCTGACCAATTTAGCCAACGCGGTTTGCGCCTCTTCCATTTTTTCCAAAGCAACCAAAGACGCTATGAGCTGTAGATGAGAATATTTGTTCTGGGGCCTGAGGCGCAAACTATGACGTGCCGCGTCGATGGTCTGCTCGTACCGTTCCAGGCAAAAACTGGCCCAGCCTTCGATCTGATAAAAATTCCATAAAAACATGTCCTGTGGACTGAGGCGCTTTGCGATCTCAATTTCTTCTAAGGCTTCTTCGAAACGATCACCGGCAGCGAGCACAATGGCAAGACTTTGGTGGTTCAAAGATCCGCTGGGATTGAGCCTTACCCCTTCCTGACACTCGTGAAGAGCCCCTTCCAAATCTTTGCGGCGCAGCAGTACCAACCCCAGTACCCGATGAGCGAGCGCCTGATTCTTGTCGAGAGCAACCGCAGTTCGGGCGTGGCGAAGTGCCAGGTCCATGGAGTCCTCGGGCAATCCCTTGAACGCTTTGCCGCCAAAAAAGACAATGTTGTAGGAATAGGCATTGGCAATCATCGCGTGGGCTAAACCGAAACTCGGATCCAAAGCCAAAGCTTTGTGCAGCAGATCCAGCGACTGAGAGAAATCTTCGATGTCGGGTGACATCATGAATTCGCCAGCCTGCAACGTAATATCCCAGGCTTTCAAATCCTCAGGCTTTTTCTGATCCCGCTTTTTTCTGTCCGCTCGAAGCAACTCAGGTGCAATTGCGGCCGCAATTTTTTCGATGATCTCGTCTTGAACCTCAAAAATTTCTGACAAGTTGCGATCGAAGCGTTCGGCCCACAAGTGGACACCGGCACTGTCAATCAGCTGAGCCGTGATCCGGACCCGTTCGCCCATTTTTCGGACACTTCCTTCCAGCACATATCCCGCCCCTAACTCTCTGGCGACTTCACGGATGTCGGGAGATTTGCCTTTGTACGCGAACGTCGTACTACGCGCGATAACCGGAAATGTTCGAAACGCCTGAAGTGCCGTCAGCAAATCCTCGGTAATGCCGTCGGCGAAATACCCTTGCTCGGCGTCTTCGCTCATATTCTCAAAGGGCAGTACCGCGAGCGCATCCCGCCCACCAAAACCGGGTACAGGCTGTGAAACATCAACCGGTTCAGGACCGGAAGCGCCAGACCCGTTTGCTGCACCATGTCCTGCCCGATCATTTCCGGTAGTTTGATCTGGTGAATCAGTTATACGGCGGATTAAAGCCCTAACGACCTGGGCGCCATTTACCAGAAAAAGGGCAAGAACAGCTGCCAAAGAGCCCAATGCACCCAAAAGCACTGCGTTCTGCTCCAACCAAGTAATCATCTCTCCCATAGATTCTCCCACGATCCTTGAGGATAAGGTGTGCCGCCACCAGTACTACGTTTTGCGGGTATGTTAACGAACTGACTTACTGTGAGGAAGGTGCGTAAATTCGCGACTGTATACACCTGCAATGCTTTCCCCCAGCCGTAGGCCCATGTATGTTTCAGAAAAATTATTTCAAGTGACCCAAAGGTTCCGGGAAATATGGAAAAGCTTCACGAATTTTGGCTTCTCGTCGTTGATGTATGGCAGCACGGACTGTACGGCGTTGATGTCGGAAAAATTGTTTCCGCACTGGCAATATTTGTCGGCTTTTTATTAATTCGGCGCGCATTTACTTTCGTCGTTATCAATCGTATCCAGCACTGGGCCGAGGGCACTGAAACCGAGTTTGACGACCATGCGATTGATGCGCTGGAGAAGCCGATAAGGTTCATTCCTGTGGTGATGGGCGTATTCTTTTCGCTTGAATACCTAGATCTGTCGGAGCGCCTGCAAACAATTGCCACAAACTTTGAACGAACCCTTATCGCGTTCGCCATATTTTGGGCTCTGTATAACGCGATAAAGCCCATTTCTTTGCTATTTCGGCGCCTGGAGGAAGTGCTCACTCATTCCCTTGTTGAGTGGCTGATCAAGACGATCAAAATTTTTGTCATGTTTGTGGGCATCGCGACCATTCTCGAAATCTGGGGTATCAAAGTTGCGCCCTTGATCGCGGGCCTCGGCTTGTTCGGCGTTGCGGTTGCTCTGGGCGCTCAAGACCTGTTCAAGAACCTGATTGCGGGGATACTGGTCATCGCCGAGCGCCGCTACTTGAAGGGTGACTGGATCAAGGTGGACGGCGTGGTTGAGGGCACGGTTGAGAAAATTGGCTTTCGCTCGACCCTCGTGCGGCGCTTCGATAAAGCCCCGGTTCACGTCCCCAACACAAATTTAGCGGACAATGCGGTTACGAACTTCAGTCGTATGACTCATCGGCGGATTTATTGGAAACTGGGAGTTGAATATAGAACATCTGTAGACCAGTTAAAGTTGATTCGGGATCAAATTGAAGCCTTTGTGCTGGGGAGCGATGATTTTGCCCACCCGCCGGAAGTGTCCACATTTGTAAGAATCGATGCTTTTAACGATTCTTCCATTGATATCATGTTGTATTGCTTCACCAGAACGACCAATTGGGGTGAGTGGTTGGAGATCAAGGAAGATTTGGCTTACCGGATAAAGGACATCGTTGAAGGCGCTGGCACTGGCTTTGCCTTTCCAAGTCAGTCTGTTTACGTC
>Ga0315336_1004539_pt1 | contig 16306 bp, 12 predicted proteins | sample ASW5metaG_FD_204512 | JGI IMG/M metagenome (GOLD analysis project Ga0315336, IMG submission 204512) | Ammonia-oxidizing marine archaeal communities from Monterey Bay, California, United States - ASW #5 | ecosystem: Environmental > Aquatic > Marine > Intertidal zone | place: USA: California...
TGCCCCAGGTTCATACCGATGTTGAACCCTTCGGGGCGATACGTCTGTTTGAGAGCCTTCGTGCTAAGCTGCAGAAGCAAGGACATCTCTACATTCTCCTCTGCGGTCAGTTCCGTGAACTCGCACGTATGTCGCAGGGGGATGACCATGAGATGGCAGCTGTGGTACGGAAATCTGTTCAAAATAACGAAAGCCAATTTCCCCACGTGCAGAATCAAGTTCTCCTTCAGGCGAGAAGGTGCAGCGGAAACCTTGCAAAAAACGCAACCCTCTTCCCGCTTGCCCGTGATGTACTCCATCCGCCAGGGGGCCCAGAGGTTCTCCATGATGTCGACAAATTATAAGGCCCGGACTGGCGGCGGCCAACACTGGAGGGCACCCCGCCTCCGAAAGGTGGGTCCGAAAGGTGGATTGACTTGTGGCCCCACCGATCTTAACATTCGGGCAACACCCATGAAAACGGGCCCCGTAGCTCAGTTGTATAGAGCGGCTGCCTCCGGAGCAGCAGGCCGTAGGTTAGAGTCCTACCGGGGTCACCAAAATAACTCTCGCTGAATCCCAAAGTTGGGATACCCTCTCCGCCCCGCAAAGGGCGGGGAGGAGCGGCTTAACCCGTATACCCGCGTATACCCAAACGGGAGGCCGCCCATGGCGAGAACGCCGAAGTACAGAAGGCAGAGAAGACCAGGCAAGAGTGACCTGGGCTTTGTGGAGCTCGACGGGCAACGCTTCTATCTCGCACCCATGGCAGCAAGGAAAGCCGAGCCGAGTACCGTCGGGTGGTTGTCGAATGGAAAGCGAATACGCTACGCTCAGGTGCCGATCCTGCTGAATTCACGATTATGGAGGTGATCGATAGATTCTGGCAACACGCGGAGGTTTACTATCGACGGCCGGACGGCACTGCCACCAGCGAGCTCCGCAACTACAGAGCTGCGCTGAAACTCCTCAAGTGTAGGTCTTCAGAAAAAACGTTCGTTTTTGCTGAAGACCTACAGTCGGGGTTTTCTATTGGGTCGAGGATCCCACAAGAAGGAGCGCCGCCCCCGCGACCGGCAGGACACGGGGACGGCAGCCAAACCAATGCTTGGGTTATGTTCCGGTGCGGGTTCCGGACCGCAGCCAGCCACGATGGCCGACGAACTTGACGCCGACATCAAGCACAACGCCCCACTCGACGCCGAGGACATTGGTGCCCTCAACGCGGATCTGCTCGCGTTGCTGGTTGCCGTTGAGAAAGGCCATCTCCGCGCCGTCGGTCTGGGTGGGGCCTGCCAATAAATACCATTTGGTCGCCGAGGTCGCGCCCAGTTGCGGTTCAACAATCAGCGTCAAGCCGACGTTGGACAGGTGGGGGACCATCGGCAAAACTGGGTATTCACTGATAGAAAGGGGAGTAATTCCCAGCGTAATTTTCGGTAGCGAATTCCACGCAAATCGCCACCGGCCTTCATCCCTTTTGTCTTGATCGTCTGGGCGCCGGTCCTGTATCAGGTACGGCTGCTGTAGGGGTCCGCTACCGTGTTTCGCGGGAAGGAATACCGGAGTTTGCCGATTTCGCTCCGACAGCCAGACCCGTTACACTACTTACAGTTGTGGGGGGGTAAGTGAGGGGAAAGAGAAGGAGCGAACCGAGCCACCGCGGCCGAAATCAAACGGGTGCCCCTGACCGGGCCAGGCCGGGGCACCCAACAGAGTCAACGCGCACTGATACGGTACTCCCGCTAAATATTGTGGTCAAGTACCGTTTACTAGCCTTACTAGCACTAGTCTGTAGGGTACAGCGTAATTCCGCAGCACAAAGCGTAGGGCGGCTGAATTGTTGGGGAAATGTTCGGGCCATCCCACACTGTCGCGCTGAAAAGAGGCACTCGCGGGGAGCGGGAGCCGCAGCGCGCGGTGAAACCGGGTCCACATGAAAAAGAACGTAGAAACAGGTGCAGAACTCTTCGAGAAACTCACCAAGTTGGCGTTCCTGTACCTGAGACGGGGAAACTTCGTGGAGGCAGAGCCTCTACTGATGTGTGCGTTTGAAATGTCTCGCGGTGACTTTTCTCAGGACTCCAGGGGGCGATCATCACCGTTAGCGCGCAACAAACCGAAGTAAACGCGGGTTCCTGGTGGGAAGGCCCTTTTCCGCCTTAGCTCGCAGTCTCCCTGGGGCCCGCGTTGTGGTCCCCAGGGTTTTTTCCGTTTAGAAAGACAGCGGATGCGGTAACGGGACTCTTTCCTGTTCGAGCTTGCGTCGGCCCCCTGCCGGGGATGATGAACTGAGACACTGGAAATAGTTGTAACCCTTCCCGAGAAGGAGGTGCGTCATGTCAATGCCGCGATGGATTGAGAACACATTGGAGCACGAACACGTCGACTTTCGCCCCCGTTACCACCCGCCGTGCTTCACTGCCCAGCAAGTAGCGGAAGAGGAGCATTTTTCCGGTCACCGCGTGGCCAAGGTGGTCATCGTAATGGCGGCCGGCCGGCCGGTGGAAGTGGTCCTCCCTGCCTGCGAGCGGGTGGATCTCGAGGCGGTCCGCAAGAGCCTCGGCTGCACGCACTGCCGCCTCGCCGTGGAGAAAGAGATGGACAGCCTGTTCGATGACTGTGAGGTAGGTACGGCTCCACCGCTACGCCATTGGCCAGACGTCGATATCTTGCTGGACAGGCATCTTCCTCATTCGGGTCCGATTCTGTTCCAAGCAGGGACTCACCAGGACGCCATCGAGATGCAGTTTGTCGACTGGTACCGCATCACCCGGCCGCAAGAAGGGAACTTCGCCATCAAGAAGTTGGCGAACTGAGCACCGCCGCCTGGTGAGCGCAACAAGGCTGGCGGCGAGAAGCGCCGCTTAACAGCCCGTTGAAGAAGTCGGATTCTACGAGAACCGGCCCTTTTCGCCCATCTCTGCGTCGCAAATACTCGGCAAATCAGCGGAGGGGTGAACGCTCCCTCCTCGGTCGCGTCCACTATCGTCTGTGTTTTGCTCCTTGAGCCTTGACGAAAATTGCTCGGTTCTCGCAACGAAGCACTTCTTCAACGGACTGTTAACCTCAGTCCCAGAATTTTTATAAAAAGAGGCTGGGGACCGTAACAACGATCCCGAGTTGTGAAGATGCGGCGTGCAGGGGTTATTTGTGCCGAAGCCTCGGTCTCCAGCCGGGTCTTTGGGTTGGGTTTAGGTCCCATAGCCGCCGCCTGGCTGTTAGTGTAGGGATAAGCCTCGGGTGCGGTGAGAAGAAGGGGGCTGGGGCCTGCACGCCACAACTCAAACCTTGCCACGTACCTTAGGCCCAGGAGAGATGGGAAGGCAATCGGCAAAAGTGGGTATTCACGGATGAAAAGGGGAGTAATTTCTCCTGTCACTTATTTCATCGGGCGACCGTTGCGCTCGGCAAAATGAGCTTCGCAGAGAACCGAAAGTGTCTCGCCGACTTCAAGGTCGCTCACATCTCGTGTTACACGTGTCCGCAGGCGTGCAGCCTCCCGAGCAAGGTCATTGAGAGAGCAGCCCGACGAGACGACCCTCGCGATCGGTTACCGCCGGGCGCCGGAACCCACTAGCATAGACACCTTCGCATGCAGAGGAAATCGGCGGAGCCGGGTATTCGAGCGCCAAATGCACGGTAATTGTGGCGAATCCAGGGTACCAACCCGTCCCAAGGAGGTACCATGAACGCATGGCTGCTGAGCACGAACACGGCGACTCGTCCCTCGCACCTCGATTTCCGCAGGCCGCCTTCGATGTCGTGGCCATGGCCTCTTCCGCTGGAGGCCTGGGCGCACTGCGCACGGTCCTTTCAGATTTGCCGAAGGAGTTTCCGGCAGCGATCGTCATCGTGCAACACCTCGACCCCCGGCACCGGAGCTTGATGGCCGAGATTATCAGCAAGGGTACGCCTCTCGCGGTCAAGCAGGCCGAGGCGGAGGACCGGCTGAGCGCGGGGACGGTCTACATCGCGCCGCCCGCCCGGCACCTGCTCGTCAATGCCGACGGTACGCTCGCCCTGACTCAGTCTGAGCTGGTGCACTTTGTGCGCCCCTCGGCCGATCTTTTGTTCGAATCCGTGGCTGCCACCTACAAGGACCGGGCGATCGCGGTGGTTTTGACGGGCACCGGCAGCGATGGCAGCATGGGTGTGCAGGCGATCAAGAAAATGGGAGGAACCGTGATTGCTCAGGATAGTGGGACGGCGGAGTTCTCCGGGATGCCGGATGCCGCTATTGCGACCAAAGTAGTGGATTTCATCCTGCCGCTCGAGGAGGTCGCCTCCGCTCTTGCAACCCTGGTCATGAAAGGCGGCGTCGAATGACAGGCCACGAAGAAGCGGACCCGGCTTTCGAAGGCTTGCTGGAATACATGAAGTCGATCCGCGGGTTCGACTTCACCGGCTACAAGCGTTCGAGCGTGAGGCGCCGGGTTCAGAAGCGGATGGAGGCGGTGAACACCGCGCACTTCGCCGACTACCGCGACTACCTCGAGGTGCACAACGAAGAGTTCATCCCTTTGTTCAATACGATCCTGATCAATATCACCTCGTTTTTCCGGGACCCCGAGGCCTGGAAGTTTCTGGCCAGCCACCCACTCCCCGAAGTTATTGCTGCGAAGGAGCCGGACAAACCGATCCGTGTCTGGAGTGCTGGCTGCGCCTCCGGGGAGGAACCCTACAGCATTGCCATGTTGCTGGCAGAGGCATTGGGGCTCGAGAGGTTTCGCCAGCAGGTCAAGATCTACGCTACAGACATCGACGAACGGTCGCTGGATCAGGCCCGCCAGGCCTGTTACAGCGAAAAGGCCCTCGAGGCGGTTCCTGAGGAGGTGCGAAGAAAATATTTTATAGCGAACGGCCAGGGCTTCGTCGTCCATGGCGACCTGCGCCGCGCGGTGATCTTTGGCCGTCACGACTTGCTTCAGGACGCCCCCATCTCCCACCTCGATCTCTTGCTGTGTCGCAATACCCTGATGTATTTCAACGCCGACACGCAAAGCCGTATCTTGAGCCGCTTCCACTTCGCCGTGCGCGAAAGCGGCTACCTGTTTCTCGGTAGGGCCGAGATGCTGCTTACCCACGGGCAGCTGTTCACGCCGGTGGAACTGAAGCACCGTATCTTTCGCACGGTTGCAGGAAACCTCGTGCGGGACCGATTGTCGCAGCTGGTATCCACCGCGAACCACGTCATGAACCAGGAGCGGACGGGGGACTTGCGCCTGTCCGACGCGGCTCTCGATGCCGTCCCTGTTGCTTACCTGGTCGTGGACGCCCACGGCTGCCTGGTGTCCTTCAACGCCGGGGCCAAAACGCTACTTGGCCTGGTCGTCCAGGACAGGGGCAAGCTGGTGCAGGATCTCGAGGTGTCCTACAGGCCGCTGGCCGAGCTGCGCTCTCTGATCGAGCAGGCCTGCCAGGAAGGTCGGCCCCTCAGACGAAACGACGTCGAGCGGCAGTTGCCCCATGGCGAGTTCCAGTACCTGGATGTGGTCGTGACGCCCCTCTTCGACGAGAGGAGACTGATTGGTGTCGGCATCAGTTTCACCGTGGTAACGGAGCGCCATCGGCTCGAGGAGGAACTGCAACGCTCCAAGGAGAACATGGAGACCGCTTACGAAGAGCTGCAGTCGTCCAACGAGGAGCTGGAGACCACGAACGAGGAATTGCAGTCGTCCAACGAGGAGCTGGAGACGACCAACGAGGAATTGCAATCAGCAAACGAAGAGATGGAAACGATGAACGAGGAACTGCACTCCACCAACGAGGAACTGCAGTCGACCAACGATCAACTGCGGCAACGCTCTACGGAGGCTGACGGCGCGAATTTATTTCTGCATTCCGTCCTTGGCAGCCTGCAGACGGGCGTCACAGTAGTGGATCGGGAATTGCAGGTGTCGATCTGGAACAGCCATGCGGAAGATCTGTGGGGTCTGCGCAGCGACGAAGTGGAGGGTAAGTCCTTTATGGGCCTGGAATGTGGGCTGCCGGTCGGGCAGCTTGCGGAGGCCATACGGACGTGTCTATCCGTCCAGCAGACGGGCCAGGAGGTGCTGCTGAAAGCCACCAACCGCCGGGGGCGGTCTTTTACCTGCCGGGTCACCATCAATCCGTTGCAGGGCGAGAAAGGAGGCTGCAGCGGCGCTATTCTCTTGATGGAGGACTGGGACGAGGCGAGAATAAGCCACGCAAGTGAACTCTGAACATCGCTCGGCGCCGGTCGGGGTGAAAATTATCCTTGACGGTCGGGGTGAAAATTATCCTTGACGGTCGGGGTGCCAAGGAGAGGTTGATGGACCTGGATGAGTTCCGCAAGCAGGTCGACGAGCTCCGGGAGCATACTGCGGGGTTACGCAGGCGTGGTTACGGCGAGGTGGGCCGTCTGAATGATGTGGCGGACGACGCTATCGAGCAACTCGGCACGAGTCTCGAAGAGCTCCAGGTTGCCGAGGAGGAGCTGCACCTGCAGAACGAGGAGCTCATCGAAGGCCGACAAACGATTGAGACGGAGCGCCTGCGCTACGAGGAGTTATTCAACCTGGCACCGGACATCTATCTGGCGACGGATTCCCGTGGGGTCATCGAAGAGGCCAACCGTGCCGCGACGGAGTTGCTCTGTGTCGAGCGGGCATACCTGATAGGGAAACCCCTGCTGGTCTTTATCGTCGCGGACAGTGGGCAGGCCTACCTGTCGACGCTCCACCGGCTGCGCGAAGGAGAGCGAGTGCGCGGGTGGGAGACCTGGCTACGCCCCGGGGACCACGACAGGGAGAGCTTCCCTTGTACCGCAGACGTCGATCCTATTCTAGACTCGCAAGGCGACGTGGTTGGCTTGCGCTGGCTGATGCACGACACCACCGCGCGCAAGAGAGCGGAAAACAAGCTGCTCGCATATCAAGAGGAGTTGCGCTCGCTGGCGTCCGAACTGTTGCTGGGCGAGGAACGAGAGCGGCGGCGCCTGGCGGCAGAACTGCACGACGGCCTCGGGCAGGAGCTTTCGCTCTTGAAGATGAAGCTTCGGTCGCTGAGCCAATCACCGGAAGTCTCCGTCTCCCGGTTCTTGCAAGAGTTCACGCCAGTTGTCGACAAGGCGCATGAGGCCGTGCGTTCGTTGACGTTTCAGATCAGCCCTCCGGTCTTGCACGACCTCGGGCTCGAGGCGGCGCTTGAATGGCTAGCGGAAGACATGCTCGAGCGCTACGGCGTGGAGGTCGCCTTCGAAAACGATGGCCAGCACAAGCCGGTGGATGAGCGGGTCCGTACCTTCCTCTTTCGAGCCGTACGCGAGCTCCTGATCAATGTGAGCAAGCACGCGGGGGTAGACAGGGCGTGCATGAAGGTGAACCAAGACGGTCGCTTCCTACGCGTCACGGTCGCGGATGAAGGGGTCGGCTTCGACCGTGCCAGCGCGGAGGGCCGCGGCTTCGGTCTTTTCAGCATCCGAGAGCGACTGAGCCATATCGGTGGCAGGGTGGAGATCGAATCGGAGCCAGGTAAGGGTACCAAAGTCGGTCTGGTCGCGCCACTCGCTGACGAGCAACAAAGCGGAGCAGAGGACTCTCATGAGCATCAGGACCCTCCTCGTCGATGACCATCAGATGATGCGCGATGGACTTCGAGCGATTCTCGACAAAGAGCCCGATGTGGAGGTGGTGGGCGTGGCTGACAACGGGCGAACGGCGTTCGAAAAGGTCCAGGAGCTATTTCCTGCTGTGGTCGTCATGGATATCGGTATGCCGGGGCTGAACGGGATCGAAGCGACCCGCAAGATCAAGCTCGCCTGTCCCACTGTGAAGGTGATCGCACTCTCCACTTATTCCGACAAGCGCTACGTAGTTGAGATGCTCGACGCCGGCGCGTCGGGTTACGTTCTGAAGATTGCCGCCTCCGATGACCTGTTGCAGGCCATCCGGGCCGTGAGCGACGGAAAGCACTATCTGAGCCCCGACATCACGGGCATTGTACTGGACCGCTATACTCGGCACCTGTTCCCGGTGGTTCACTCCGCGCAGACGGTCCTCAGCCCCCGGGAGCGGGAGGTGCTCCAGCTCCTCGCCGAAGGCAAGAGCTCCAAGCAAGTCGCGGCGCGCCTTCACATGTCCATCAAGACCGCCGACACCCATCGGCGCAACATAATGGCCAAGCTCGACTTGCACACCGTTGCAGAGCTCACCAAGTACGCGGTTCGCGAAGGGTTGACATCCGTCGACGGCTGAGTGAAGGCCATTGTGATGACACCACCGTGCTGTGGGGCGGTCTCCCGACCGCCCCACCCGTTGGACCGTTGCGTGGTTCTCCTCCCATGCCCGAAGAAGTTAAGTCGAGCGCTAAGAAGTTGGAAGTGAGGCACCGCGCGAAGAAGTTGGAAGTGAGGCACCGCGCGAAGAAATTGGAAGTGAGGCACCGCGCGAAGAAGTTGGAAGTGAGGCACCGCGCGAAGAAGTTGGTGGCTCCCGCCTTGGTCGCCACCAAGGTCGCCACCAAGGTCAAGGTCTCATCGTCAGACTCGGATGCCGGCGCCAGAAATATGCGCCCATTGCAGCGGCTGCCAGCAGGTTGCCCACCAGAATTGCCGGCAAGGTAAGCGCCTGAAGCACCTGCTCCGCGAACAGGGAGAAGACGAAGATGAATCCGTACATGAATATGACAACGAGGAGTAGAGCCCCGAATCCGAGGTTCTGGTTCTCTTCCACCCATCCAAGGAGCCGCGCCGCCATCCCACCGATCGCGCAAAAGGTGAGTCCGTGGACCCAGGTGCACATCAAGACCATCTGCAAGTTGTGCGAGAGGCTTTCCGGCGAGCCAAATCCCTCTCCCCAGCGGAAGAGTGCGGTTCCCAGGACGGTGGGCGTATGGAGCGGCCGTCCTTGAATGGCGTCCCAGAGCAGGAACCAAATGGCCATCGTCGCCGCTCCGATACCACCCGCCACAATCCCTTCCTGGTAGAGCTTCTCTGGTGGAGTCGGGGGGAGCTTGCTGGGTTCCGCAGTCATGAGAGATGTTCCTCCCAGGCGTTTCCAAGAAGCTTTCGGGTCGTCAAAATCACGGTCCCTTCGATGGTCAAGAACCGTGGACGAGGTCGAGCTACCACTGGCGTTCTACCAAAACCCAGCGTTGTCAAGTTGGTCTTCCTCGGTGCTGCGTCAGCGTGTCGGTCGGCGGCGCAGCTACCGTTTTTCAAACGCTTCAATACCTGGTATTGCCGATAGGATCAGGGCGGGCGCGTTCACTAAAATGGGGTGGTTGAGTTTGTAAACCGAACGGGGAGAACAGAAAGGCCAAAGGCTTTAGCCGATACGAGGGTTCCTACCCTACCAACACCCAACCACTTGCTCCCTTGGCCTTTTTTCTCATTCTCTTTCCCCGGTGGGCGAAAGTGCCGAGAACGAGACTGCCAAAGAGATGAAACCAGACACCCTGGAAAGCAAGGGGTGACAGAAAAACTATGGCGTTGACCGAAGCTGCTTCCGAAGACAAACCGCGGATCGTCATCGTCGACGATGATGGAACAGACCGCGAAGCGCTGGTGCGAGCTTTGTCCAGGCAGGAGGGTGAGTACGATGCGTACGAACTCTTGACGGCAACCGATGGGGCGAGCGCGCAGCAGGTTCTCTCGGAGAACGGCGTCGATGTGGTTATCTCCGACGTGAACATGCCCGATATGACGGGACTCGAGCTCATGCGCTGGGCGAAGGAGAACTGCCCGGGACCGACATGGATCTTCGTGACGGGTGAAGGAACTTTGGAGGATGCGGGGCAAGCGGTTCGTCTGGGAGCTTTTGATTTTCTGGTCAAAGGCACCGGGGTAACGGGATGTCTCCCAATAGCCGTGCAGAACGCCCTGCGCCAGCGGCGCTTGGAGGCCAATGAGCGCCACCTGCACGAAAAGCTTACGGAGAAGGTCGAGCGCCTTCGAGAAAGAGTTTTTCAGCTCGACAAGGCCTGCCGGCTCGTGTGGGACCAGGTCGAGCGGCAGAAACCTCGGCGCTTTGAAAAAAGTTGATCCAGCAACAAACGGAAGCAACTGCGGCACAGCCACTCATTAGAAAGGAAAGCGTGGGAGCCTCCAGATGGGTTCGGGTCAGCTCTAACCCCTTTGTCACAACGCTCGAAGCTCGAATGGTTTCTTGTGAACATAACATCGAGCCGAATTTCTGATCAGAGATAAGTGCAGGTTTCCGTTCTTACGCTACTACGATCGCAGTGAGGCTGAAGCGGCCCAGGTGTGGGCTGAGGGCAAGTGAATAGCTTTCAACCTTCCCGGGGGTGGGCACGATAGCCTGGCGTAACGATCTTCCGACGTCCGGAAAAAAGGTGAGCTCACTCAAGTGATGAGGTGGCCGCTGCCCGCTTGGCAAAATGAGCGTCGCACAGAGCCGAAAGTGTCTCGCCAACTTCAGCGTCGCCGACACCTTTTTTTCCATTGGTCCGCTGGCGCGCAGCTTCCCGGGCGATGTCATTGAGAGAAAGCAGACCGACGAGATGACCGCCGCCGTCGATTACCGGTAAGCGCCGGACCGTTCGGTCCCTCATGAGGTTCTCTGCAGCTGCTATGGTGTCCTCAGGGCTGCACGACACGACGTTGTTTGCCACCAGACTGGACACATGTATTCCCCTCAGTGACCTCCCTTGTAAGTACGCAGCCATACAGAGGTCCCGGTCAGTAACGATGCCTACCACCTGCGAGTTCCCGTCGACGACCGGCACACAGCCAACGGATTCGTCCCAAAGGATCTGAGCCGCTGAGTTCAACGTCTCTTGAGGGCTACACGTCTTTACATCCTTTGTCATCAAGGCTTCTACGCGCATGTAGCCTCCTTTTCTGCTCAGGATCTGTTTCAACGGTCGAAGGTGAAGATCTGAACCCCCCCCCGTGACAGGCCGCGCCACAAGGGGGTGCAAACGAGGAGAAAAAAATGACTTTATTTCATCCGCTTCGACTGTTCACACTGTCTTACTATAGATATCTCAAGAGGAAAGAAAATCGGCAAACGACGGTACTTCGAGCTTAAAAATACGGTATGCGCGCTTCATGAATGATTTCACGCTCCCCTCGTTCGTCCGGGGAAATCGGCCGCGGAGCTACCGTGTTTTGTAGGAAGGAATACCGGGATTTACCGATTTTGTTCTCGGAACAGGCCCCTTAGAGTACCCCCCCCTGCGCGGCGGGCACCCAAAGGCTCAACGCGCGTAGACAGTCTTACTTCCGAGTCAAGCACCGCAGTACTTCTCTTCGCTCAAAGCTATGGAGGGAGGGGCTTCGCGGAAAGGGAGGCTGGTATGAAGATCTTGCTGATTCCTCGATTTGCAAGGCTCCTGGCGGCGCGAATCGTAGGTCTCCTCACACAGTCGAGAAGAACCAGGACATAGGGCTGCACGTCCACCGCCAAGGATTGATGTCATGCTCGTAGAGCACTTGATGACGCGGGATGTGAAAACTTGTGGTCCCCAAGACACGTTGAGCATGGTAGCGCAGATCTTTTGGAACCACGATTGCGGCTGCGTGCCCGTGGTCGACCAGAACTCGAGGGTAGTCGGCATGGTCACCGATAGGGACATCTGCCTGGCGGCCTACTGGCAGGGAAGATCCCTCAGAGAGCTTCAGGTGTGCAATGTCACGCACAACAGGGTGTGCTCGTGCAAACCCCGAGACACGATTGCCACCGCCGAGAAGCTCATGAAGGCCCGAAAGGTCCGACGTTTGCCGGTGATCGACGACGACGGTCGTCTTGTCGGGCTACTTTCCATCAAGGACATAGTACAAGAAGCGGCGCGAGAAAGGACGAGTCGGCAAAGGGAGATCAGCGACACCGAAGTCGTCGCAACGGTGGCCGCGATCTGCGAGCGGGTCGCTGTTTCGAAGGAAAGATTTTCAAGGAAGCAGCGTCCGCGGCCCGTGTTCGCCAGCTCCCGTGCCGACCCAACGAGTCAACAGGAGAGGCCCCCTCACCGTCCCTACTCGATGAGGAGGCCGCATTGGGACATAACAACGAGGAACCACGAAAACCTACCCTGACGGTAGGGAGAAGTAGGCCTCAATGACGTAAAAGAGTTCAGCCGCCCCGCTCCGGCGCCCGCCGCCGTCCGCTGATCGGACCTGAGCCGTCCGTCCAGGCGCTCTCTACCCGGAAAGCGTCGGAGAAAGAACCTTTAACTGGGCGCCGGAGCTTCCTCGATGGCAGCGAATCCAGGCATTCCTCGAGGAGGCATTCCTCCTGCCTCGGAAGCTTGCTGCCTTGGCCTCGAGTGAGGGACTGCAAAACAAATGCCACCGCCCGGTCTGCAGCTGAATCCGCTACCGCTCACTCCCGGGGGGGGGCCAAGGTACAACTCCAGCCTCGATTTCTTGGTCCAGCGAGGGTCCATGCCCGTCAGGGACACCATCCGTGCAGGAACAGGTTGCCCGGTAACTGTTCTCCCAGAACCGGAATTTTGCGACCCGGTTGGGAAATTTCCTGCCTGACGGCCCTCTGCCTACTGCGCGGATATCGGGGTTTGTGATGGAAAATGAACTACCGACTTTCAGGTGGGCGCCTCGTCGGCAGGGATTTGCAGGCCGAACTTTTCGATCCTGTAGCGCACCTGGTCCAGGCTAAGTCCCAAAAGGTGGCCCGCCCTGGTTTGGTTGCCTCGCGCTAACTTCAGAGCCTGCACCATTAGACTCTTCTCCAGCGATTCGAGATTGACCCCCGCAGGCGTTAGTTTGATAGCCACCGCGTCGCTCTCCGTTTTCTCAAGCTCATCTGCGAAATATAGCGGCATATTGTCGGCGCTCAGGTACTCCCCCGTGCCCAGGATCATGGCGCGCTCGATGCTATTTCTCAGTTCCCGAATGTTTCCATGCCAGCAGCAATTCATCAGACGTTGCATCAGGGTCGGATGGACACCCTTGACGTTCTTCTTGAAATCGCGGTTGTATTCCTCAATGAAATGTTGAACAAGAAAAGGGATGTCTTCTGAGCGCTCTCGCAACGGAGGTATGTGTATGGGAATTACGTTTAACCGGAAGAACAAGTCCTTGCGAAACTGTCCTCTCTCCATCATTGCTTTCAAGTCTTGATTCGTCGCTGCGATAACCTGAACGTTGGACAGTACGAGAACCTGGAAACCTATCGCAAGCTCGGTCTCGCGGGCAACGACGGCACGGGAAGTCAGCCGATCCCCGTCGGACTGTGGACCCAGGCCTCCATCCATCAGTGGGTCGACTATCACGTCATTGCGGAGTCGGAGATGCGGCTGAACAATTTCGCGGCGCTGGCCTTCGGCGTGAAACTCCTGGACGCCTTGACCTATGAACACCCACCGATAGGCGGGAACGAACCGCCCGGGCATCCACACGTGCTCGAGCCAGTCCTGTTCGAAGGTACGGGCACAGCCAGCCCCACGGCACTCTTCTACCCGATGGCAGAGACCAACCGGCAGATCCGGAACCTTGGCCCGACGCTGGTGCGACTGATCAGCACGGATGTGCGGATGGTCATGGGCCACTACCAAGATGGTAGCGATACGGAGAAGATCCCTCTTCCGCCCGGCCTGAGGCACTGGTCTCCCTCGGCGGACCCCTACATCACGAGCGTCACCGCCACGAACCTCGGCAACGCCAACAACGGCCTCCCGGGCGACGTGATCCTGGGGTACTTCAAGCCACTGGCCGCAACCTTCGGCGACGAGGACGACATTTACTTCCTGGTTATCAACGGCTTGAGCGATATCGGCAGCCTGGCCGCTGAAACCGAGCAGCGCATTCGCATCGAGTTCGACTCAGGCACCAGTGACATCCAGGGCCTGCAACGCTTCAGCCGGAACACGGGCCTGGTCGAGACGGTCGTCCTTGCCAGCGACGGTGGCTCCCGGCATCACCTCGAGTGGGTTCTGGAAGGCGGCACGGGCGACCTGTTCAGGTTCCCGTCTACGGAGACGCACTCTCGAGCACTCCCTGGCGACTGCAACCGGGATGCAGCTCTCGACCTCTCGGACGCCGTCTGCGCTCTGGGCGTTCTGTTCACCGGCATGCCTCCCCTCTTCCCCTGCGGAGATGGAACACCCACCGCTCAAGCCAACCTGGCGCTGCTCGACTGGCAGCCCGACGGCGGCGTCGATCTCTCCGATGTCATAGGCATGCTCAGCTTTCTTTTCCTCGGAACCGACGCCCATCCGCTGGCCGTTCCGGGAGCGGAAACGACGGGATGCGTGCCTCTCCCGGGCTGCCCAGACAACAGCACTGGTTGTCCGTGAGCAGCGTTTCCCACTTGCGGTCCCCAAACTTCACCGCTCCAGGCGCCCTTGCGATGGACAGTCGGACTCTCCGCCGAGCTGAAAGTATGTGGGGAGCAAAGCCGGAGAGAAACCCGACACCTTCAGGACTACGACAAGGAAGAGACCTATCGTTTCTCGAACTTCACCGCATCGGCACAATAAGATTTCCCGTCGTCCCTCGCGTCGATCCTGACGACGCCTGGACCCGTGAACGGAAAGATCCCGAGACTGTTCCACCGCCCGGCGTCCGCTCGCTGGTTCTTCGGAACGGTTGTGGGCCCGCCGTCGTGCATGACGGTGTAGTCCACGCTCGTGCTGCGGCTCTTCACGGTGGTCCACCAGGCGAAGACTTCATAGTCTCCCGGCTCGGGAAGACTCCGCGTGTAGGTGTAGGTAGCGACAGAGGTCTTGGCGTACAGCGATCCGCCGCCGTAGGGGGAGGATCCGCCCGAGGCGCGCCAGAAGCCCGTGAAGGTCGTTTCCGGATCTCCGTCGTCGACGATGAGCGGGGTGGGGTCAGGATCCGGGTCCGGGTCAGGATCGGGGTCCGGATCCGGATCGCCACCGTCCGTTAAGACGAGCCGAACGGCATCGGCGCAGGTCGACTTACCCCCGCCGAGGCTGGTCACGGTGATCCTCGCGACCCCGTCGAAGGGATAGGTTCCCAGGCGGTTCCACCGCCCTCCACCGGAACGCTGATCGACTTCAACCGTTTGGGAACCCCCGGCGTAGAAGGTCTTGTAGGGGGCGGCGGACGTCCGGCTCGACCATTCGGTCCACCAGGCGTAGACCTCGTACGTTCCGGGCTGCGACAGTGGAATCGTGTAGGTGTAAACGGCTCCCACCTTTTTGGAGTAGAGCGATGGGCTTCCGTAAAAGCCGGCGCCTCCCGAGGTGCTCCAGCTTCCGCTGGGTGCGGTGCCGCTGTCGCCATTGTCCAGGATGATCTCATCTGCCGTCGCGGTATCGATGACTTGCAGCGTATCTGTCGCGTCGGGGGACCAGACGCCCTCGTCGTCCTCCACGCGGAAAGTGAGGGCGTGTGTCCCTGCGGAGAGTGAGCTCGTACTGACGGAGGGCTGGTCGCCAAGTGGACCGTCGCGGCTGGAGGTCCACTCGTAAGCGCGTATCGGATTGTCTCCTGCGCCGTGACCGGAAAATGTGACGCTATCACCCAGGAAAGCCGGGTTGGGCGTGATGCTGTCGATGTGAGCGCTGGGCGGCAACACGACCCCGACGCCCGGAAGAAGGCAAACCGCGTCGGCACACGTCGAGAAGCCGCCTGGAGCCGCAGTGATCCTGATCCTTGCCGTGTTTCCGAACGAGTACGTCCCCAGGGGGTTCCAGCGGTCTCCGTTCGTCCTTTGATCCTTCAAGACGGTATCGTTGCCACCCGCGTGAAAGATGGTGTACGGAGCTTGTTCCGTTCTCGAATTGTAGGTTGTCCACCAGGCGTAGACCGTGTAGACCCCGGCAGCAGGCAAGGCGAAGTCGTAGGTATAGGTTTCTCCAGCCGTCCTCTCATACAGCGAGTTGCTTCCGTAGGGAAGCCTGGCGCCGGAGACGTTCCAGTCACCCGTAAAGGATGTTCCCGAATCCCCGTTATCCATGACGAGAGCCCCGTCATCTGGAAAGACGTTGACTTTCGCCGTGCCGACGAAGCCCTCGGTGTCCGTGACGCGGAGAACGATCTCGAGCCAGATTCCCGTGCCGTCGTCGTGATCGCCTGGGATGAAGGTCACCTCGCGCCCCGCCGCGACCAACCAGTTCGGATGGATGTGGGTGTTGTGGTGCAGTACGACCTCCCAGTTGAACAGAAGGCTGCTTTCGGGGTCCTCGTCGGTCGCCTCCCCGCGCAGATGCATCTCCGCCCGCGTATGAAACCTTTGGTCGTCCAGGGGAGAAAGTATCCTGGGAACCGGCGACAGGTTGCCGCCCGGATCACTCGTAACCTGGATCGTCAGCGTGCTGGAGCCTTGCCCACCCTGCCCGTCGTCAACCGTGAGGACCACGTCGTACGAGCCCGGTGCCGTGTACGTGTGGACGGGATCGGGATTCGTCGAGCTCC
>Ga0315336_1004540_pt1 | contig 16300 bp, 16 predicted proteins | sample ASW5metaG_FD_204512 | JGI IMG/M metagenome (GOLD analysis project Ga0315336, IMG submission 204512) | Ammonia-oxidizing marine archaeal communities from Monterey Bay, California, United States - ASW #5 | ecosystem: Environmental > Aquatic > Marine > Intertidal zone | place: USA: California...
ACCGATAAATGAATCCCAAATCGCAAGAAAACAAGCTCAAAAATGCCCAATTCTTGCAAAATCTATTGCTTTGAAGTTCCGCCAACGTTCGACAAATCAACGGCTTGCGGGTTTTTCACAGGGAACTCACTATTCTGACGTCCATGAATGCCAGTGATGCAATCGCCGGCCCCGGACAAAGGCCCGCGAGGCCCCAGCCGGCGCCGAAAATCGCCGCGCCGGCGATCAGGTGCTTGTCGAAATCCCGGCGTGTCGGGAGTTGGAACGTATCGGCCAAGACCGGGTTCGGCCGTTTTAGGATGAAGCGGAACGCAGTTGCCGTGACCAACACGGCGCCGCCCATGACAAAGGCCAGGCTCGGGTCCCAGGCGCCGGTGATATCGAGGAAACCGATAACCTTTGCCGGATTGATCATGCCGGAGATCGCCAGTCCCAGACCAAACAAAACACCGCAAATCAAACTTGCAATTTCCCGCATGGCGTCATGCTCCCGCGACGGATCGAACGATGAAAACGGTGGCCGCCGCCACCGCCATGAAAGTGAGCGTGGCGACAAGCGAGCGCGGCGATAACCGGCCGAGGCCGCAGACGCCGTGGCCGCTGGTGCAGCCAGAGCCGACCTGGGTACCGAACCCGACCAACAAACCGCCGGCAACGAGTAAGACCACATGTGCTGCATCGCCCAGAGCGTATGGATTGACGTTGGTGGCGAAAACATTGCCACCGAAGAATGGATATGCACCAGCTCCAGCGATAAGTCCGACCACGAAAAGAAAGCGCCAAGCGCTGTCGTTGGTTTTGGGCGGCAGCAGGCCGCCAATGATTCCACTGATCCCCGCGATCCTACCTTGCAGCAATAGAAGCATGGTCGCAGACAGGCCGATCAACAGGCCGCCTATCGTCGCGGAAATTGGGGTGAAGTTTTCCAACGCCGTCCCTCCCGGATGAAAACATTGCAGCCGCCGCGAAAGCCGACTTAGTCGGCGCCGCGCATATGGGCCGAGATATCGGCAAACGACGCCGCATCATCAATGAAACTATAGCTGCCGGCCTGTATTTCCTTTGCCGCCGCCATGAAGGCGCCGAGGGCGGTGCGGGCCAGCACGGCACCGAGGCTGATGCGGCGCACGCCGGCATCGGCCAATTGTGCCGTGGTCATGGCGCCGCCGGTCAGGCCCATGACCACGTTGATCGGCTTGGTAACCGCCTCGCAGACCGTCCGGATGGCCTCCAGGTCCGGCAGACCCGGCGCGTAGAGCACGTCCGCGCCGGCCGCTTCAAAGGCCACCAGCCGTTTGATGGTGTCGTCCAGATCGCGTCGGCCGCGGATGAAGTTCTCCGCTCTCGCCGTCAAGGCAAAGGGAAAACCCTGCGCCCGCGCCGCTGCGACCGCGGCTTCGATCCGCTCCACGGCGAGACTGAAATCATAGATGCGTCCGCCGTCATCGCCCGTGAAATCCTCGATCGAGGCACCAACCAGACCCGTCGCCGCCGCCAGCCGTATGGTTTCGCCGGCCGCTTCCGGCGCGTCGCCATAGCCGTTTTCCAAATCGGCGGAAACCGGCAGCGGCGTCGCGGCGACGATTTCGGCGGCATGCGCCAGCATCTCGTCCCGGCCAATGGCGCTATCCAAACGGCCGCGGCTAAAGGCATAGCCGGCTGACGTGGTGGCCAAGGCCTTGAAGCCCATGCCGGTCAGGATTTGCGTGCTGCCGATGTCCCAGGGATTGGGGATGACAAAGATCTCAGGGCCGGCATGGAGCGCGGCGAAGGCCTCGGCTTTGCTGTGCTGGTCTTGGCTCATGGTGATTTCCGTTCTCTGCAATACGGTTTCAAAGGGTGCGTTCGGGTTGTTTGGATTGATTGTGCCGGGGGACGTTCTGACCTTTGCCACAGGATATCATGCTGCATCTTCCCCGATTGAGACTGGCACGGCAATCGAATGGCCTCGCCTGCATCTCCGTCAAGAGGCCTGCCATCGTCCACTTTTCGTCCGATTCCGGTAGCATCCACTTCACCCATGACCGAAAGCGCAATAGATTTGCTACACGTCAGCTTTCATTGACGGCATTTCGATACGGAGAATTTGAGTGACCAAAGTCGTTAGCGATAGGATGGACGATTGCGTTCGGATCCGCTTATCAACTGGCGTCACGAATGCGCTGACCACAGATGTCCTTATGGCGCTGTCTGCGGCGCTGCAAGATGCCGAGCGTGATGTCCGAGGTGTGCTGCTTTGTGGTGGCGACAAGTTCTTCTCCAACGGCGTGGACCTTGAATGGGCGCTGTCACAGTCGAGCGCGGACATCCGCACGATGTTCCTCGAACTTGGCCAATGCATCCTAAGGGTCATGGAAACTCCGATACCGGTCGTCGGGGTCATCAAAGGCCACGCGATTGGCGGGGCGATGGCGCTTCTTCTCGCCTGCGACTATCGCTACGGCGCGACCGGGCGCGTGCTACTGGGTAAACCTGAAATCCTACTCGGTGTTCCGAATCCCTATTTTGGCGATCAGCTATTGCGCTTCATAGCCGGGGACTTTGTTGCCTCAGACCTGATTTACAGCGGCAGGCTGGTCACGGCCGACGAAGCGCACGCACTAAACATGATTCACGGCGTCGACAAGATAGAGGATATCGAGGATGCCGCTTGGCGGCAGCTCATGGTCCTTTGCGATCTCGCCCCCGCGGCATTTGCCGAGTCGAAGCGCATGCGAAGCGGCCGCTTTTGCGCCGATATCAGAGAACAAATGTCGGCCCGTGTGGCGCGCCAAGTCGAAATTTGGAACAGCCCTGACGCCCAGGCCAGGTTACACGACGCGGCGAAGCGGCTTTCTCGCTAATACCGGCCTGCGGCGGTAGTCACCCTGATGACCACAGACTTCAGCTCGAGAGGAGTGCTGCCATGCGCTTGAAAGACAAAGTCGCGATTATCATAGGGGCCGGTCAAGGCCCCGGCGATGGCGGCGCCATCGGCAACGGTCGGGCGACCGCGCTTTTGTTTGCGCGCGAGGGTGCCAAGGTATTTTGCGTCGATCGCCATCTCGGTTCGGCCGAGGAAACCGTCCGCTTAGTCCGCGAGGACGGTGGTGAGGCCGCAGCCTGGGCCGCCGATGTCACCGACGAGTCGGCGGTCGCCGCGGCGATTGCCGGCTGTTGCGAACACTGGAGCCGCATTGACGTACTACACAACAACGTCGGCATCAGTGTCGAAGGCGGCGATGCCGCTTTGGACGCGGTCTCGGCCGAAGCCTTCGATCGGATCATGAACGTGAACCTGCTGGGTACCATGCTCGCCTGCAAACACGTGCTGCCGATCATGCAGGCGCAAGCGGCGGGCGTGATCATCAACGTCTCCTCGGCGTCGGCCTACTGGACCGGCCATCCGACCGTGCTCTACCCCGCCTCTAAATCAGCCATGGTGACGTTCACCCGGCAGGTGGCGCTGCAAAACGCGTCATACGGGATCCGCTCTAATGTTATTCTCCCGGGACTAATGGACACGCCCATGGCGGTCGATCGCCGGGTCATGGCTACCGGCAGGACGCGGGCCGAAATCGCCGCCGAGCGGGATGCCAAAGTACCACTCAGGGGCAAGATGGGGACCGGCTGGGACGTTGCCTACGCGGCGCTGTTCCTGGCCTCCGACGAGGCTCAGTTCATCACCGGGATAGAGCTGCCCGTGGACGGCGGGGCCATGGCAAGAGTCGGTTAAGGCCCGTACGACTGGCGTTCGATGTAGCGATAGTCGTTGCCGGTGGATTGACACGCGGATAGGGCGACGTTGGCCAGCAGCAACGCCAGGATGACAGCATAGGTCTTCGCCTTCGGATGGCGCATGGCGCGGTGTTCCTGTTGTTGATGTACCGGCCAAGCTAGGGACGAGAACATAGCCCTGACAAATCAATACGCCGTGAAAGTTGCGCGAGGCCGTTGCCAAAGCTCACGGCCCGCAGAAGCGGATCCGGTTACCGAACGGATCGATGATTTCCATAATCTTCTCGCCCCAGGGCGCCGGCTCAATTCCCGGACGCATAGAGCCGTAGCCCTTGGCGGTGATCTCTTGATGGTAGGCTTCAAGTCCTGATGTCTGCACATAGACTGTCGAACCCGGGCAGCAATCGCCGTGGTGTTCGGTGAGGTGCAGTCTCAGGGCGCCGCGGGAGACCTGCATGTAGAGCGGTGCTGCATCGTCGAACCGATGTTCCCAATCGACCATCATGCCTAGGAAATCCAAATAGAACGCCCTGGCCTTGTCTTCGTCGAAGATGCGGAAGATGGGAATTGCTTGGAATTGTTCGTCCGTCATTTCCGCTCCCCTGATTTCAACCGTGCGCCCTATTCGGCGGCGTCGGCGTGGGCCGTTGGGTTGCGGTATTCTTCGAGCAGGGGGCAGAGTTTTTCATCGACGATGGTGCGGGCCCGATCCTTGACGTGGCCGAAGCCGCGAACTTCCATCGGCAGCTCGGCGATGGCAACGGCGAGGCCGTGATTGTCCAGGCGTAAGGCTTCCAGCAATTCACCGACAATGCCCTCGTAGTCGCTGATCATGCGGCGCTCGGCCTGGCGTTCTGCGGTGTAGCCGAACGGGTCGAGGCGGCTGCCGCGCAGGCCCTTGAACCGGGCCAGCAGTTTCATGGCGGGCAGCATCCAGGGGCCGAACTCATGCTTGATCTGATGGCCGGTATCCGGGTCACGCGGCGCCGACAGCGGCGGCGCCAGGTGAAAGCGGAGTTTGTAGTCGCCGTCGAAGACCTCGGCGATGCGATTTTGGAACTGGCCGTCGGTGAAGAGCCGCGCCACTTCGTATTCGTCCTTGTAGGCGAGCAGCTTGAAGTAGGATCGGGCGACGGCCTTGGTCAAGGTCTCGCGGCCGCCGCCGAGGTTCGCTTCGGCGGTTTGGACACGGTCGACGAGATCGCGGTAGCGCCCTGAATAGGCTCGGTCTTGGTAAGCTTCGAGGAAAACCACCCGGCGCGCAACGATGGTTTCCAGGTCGTCGGCAATCGGTACCACGGGCGGCGCCACCGGCGCCACGGTGGCTTCCATTTTCGCCGGGTCATGGGCCATCAGCCGGCCGAGTTCGAATGTCCGTTTGTTGGTATCGACGGCGACCGCGTTCAGCTCGATGGCGCGTTCGATGGCTTCCCGGCTTAGTGGCACCAGGCCACGTTGATAGGCATGGCCGAGCATGAAGATGTTGGTGGCGATGGCATCGCCCATCATCGCCGTTGCCATGCGTGTCGCCGGCACGAACTCGATCAAATTGTCGCCGGCGGCGTCCGTCAGTGTCTTGCGCAGGTAGTCGCGCTGGTAGCGGGCGTTCGGGTCCTGGACGAAGTCCGCTGTCGGCGCCAGATCGTCGTTGACGACTAGCCGGGTGACGCCGTTCTGCATCTTGGCGCGGGCGTCGAAGGATCCGGTCACCACCATGTCGCAACCGATCAGCAGGTTGGCGCGGCCGGCGGGTATGCGGACCGCGCTCAAATCCTCGGGCTTCGCCGCGATTTGGACGTGACTGATCACCGCGCCGCCTTTCTGCGCCAGGCCGGTCTGGTCGAGCACGGAAACGCCCTTACCTTCCAGATGGGCGGCCATGCCGAGCAGGGCGCCGATGGTGACGACACCGGTGCCGCCGATGCCGGTAACCAGCACGCGATAGGGTTCGTCCAACGACGGGATGATCGGTTCCGGCAATTCGGTGCCTTCGGCGATTTCCGGCAAGGCACCGATCTTGCGGCGTTTGAGTTCGCCGCCGTGAACCGTAACGAAGCTCGGGCAGAACCCGTTGACGCAGGAGAAATCCTTGTTGCAGCTCGATTGGTTGATCTGGCGTTTGCGACCGAACTCGGTCTCCAGCGGCTCGACGGACAGGCAGTTCGATTGTACCGAGCAGTCGCCGCAGCCCTCGCACACCAAATCGTTAATGACCACGCGCTTGGCCGGGTCTGGATAGAGGCCGCGCTTGCGGCGGCGGCGTTTTTCCGCCGCACAAGTCTGATCGTAGATCAGCACGCTGACGCCGCCTTCCTCGCGCAGCTCGCGTTGCAGCTTGTCCATCTTGTCGCGGTGGTGGATCGTCACAGCAGGCGCGAAGCCGAAGCCGGTCGGGTATTTGTCGGGTTCGTCGGACACCACCAGGATACGCTTCACGCCTTCGGCGGCGACCTGCTGGCTGATCTCGGCCACCGACAGATGGCCCTCGACTTGCTGGCCGCCGGTCATGGCGGCGGCGTCGTTATAGAGAATCTTGAAGGTGATGTTGACGCCGGCGGCCATGCAGGCGCGGATCGCCATGCTGCCGGAATGGTAATAGGTGCCGTCGCCGAGATTGGCGAAGATATGCTTCTCCTTAGTGAACGGCGCCTGGCCGATCCAGGGCACGCCTTCGCCGCCCATTTGCGTGTAGGTCGCGGTGTTGCGGTTCATCCAGGTCGCCATGAAATGGCAGCCGATGCCGGCCAGCGAACGGCTGCCTTCCGGCACCTTGGTCGAGGTATTGTGCGGGCAGCCGGAGCAGAAGTAGGGCGTGCGGACGATCTTCGCCGGCTCGCGGTCGAGCAGGCGTTCGCGGGCATCAAGGAACTCCAGCCGTTCGGTGATCTTGGTCGACGAGAAGAACCGTTCGATGCGCTGGGCAATGACCCGGGCGATCCGGGCCGGCGTCAATTCACCGTCCGCCGGCAGTAGCCATTGGCGGTTCTCGTCGAACTTGCCGACCACTTGCGGACGCACGTCGGGACGCCAATTGTAGAGCTGCTCCTTCAATTGATTCTCGATCAGTGCCCGTTTTTCCTCGACCACCAGGACTTCCTGCAGGCCCTCGGCAAATTGCCGGGCGCCGGTCGGCTCGAGCGGCCACGGCATGCCGACTTTATAAACGCGCAGGCCGATTTGTTCGGCCAGGGCATCGTCGATGCCGAGGTCTTCGAGCGCCTGGCGCACGTCCAGATAGGATTTGCCGGTGGTGATGATGCCGAGCCGAGGCCTGGGGCTGTCGATGACCGTGCGATCGATGTTGTTGACCCGGGCGAATTCCAATGCCGCGTATAGTTTCTGATGCTGAAGCCGGGATTCCTGCTGCCAGCGGTCGTCGGGCCAGCGGATGTTCAGATCGCCGTCCAGGTCGGGCAGGTCGGGCTCGACGATCGTCACCCGGTTGGGGTCGACATAGATCGAGGCAGAGCCTTCGACCGTTTCGGCCATGGCGATGAAACCGGTCCAGCAGCCGGAAAACCGCGACATGGCCCAGCCTAGGATGCCGTAGTCGACGTATTCCTGCACCGATGCCGGATGCAACACCGGCATCATCCAGGAGGCAAAATTGTGCTCGCTTTGATGCGGCAGGGTGGAGGAAATCGCATTGTGATCGTCGCCGGCGATTACCAAGACGCCGCCATGACGAGCGCTTCCGGCGGCATTGCCGTGTCGGAACACATCGCCGCAGCGGTCGACGCCGGGGCCCTTGCCGTACCAGATGCCGTAGACGCCGTCGTAATTGGATTCGCCGTGGATATCGAGCTGTTGGCTGCCCCAGAGCGCGGTTGCCGCCAAATCCTCGTTAATGCCGGGTTCGAAGTGGACATGGTGCTGCTTCAGAATGTCTTTGTTGCGCCACAAGGTTTGATCGAAGGCGCCAAGCGGCGAGCCGCGATAGCCGGTGACGAAGCCCGCGGTGTTCAAACCCTGGGCGAGATCGCGCTGGCGCTGCATCATCGGCAGGCGCACCAACGCCTGGATTCCCGTCAGGTACACCCGGCCCGATTCCAAGGTAAATTTGTCGTCGAGAGAAACCGCGGCAAGCCCCATGGGTTCATCCTCCAGATGGCCGATGCATTTAAGTCAACAAATGTGACCTAAATGTCAATTAAGGTCAATAGTGCTGACCTTTTGCTTCCCGCCGGACCTCTGCGGCGCGCCATTTCGCCGCGGGGCCTTCATTCCTTTGATATAGAGCGTCGAAAGTTATTATTAATAAGTTACTAATTGAACTCATCGTGACCGCATATTTCCGCAACCAACCGTGTCGCTGGCCGATTTATGGCGCGAATCGCATTGGGAGAGACTTGTATGACCGAAACGCGGCCGAAATTTGACCTGGATGTGATCGATCGGGCGATCCGCGCCAACATCCCCCATTGCGGCGAACTTGGCGTCCGGACCACGGCGTTCGCGACCGACGGCGTGGTCATGGAGCTGGATTATCAAGAGCGGTTGGTCGGCAACCCGGCCACGGGCGTTCTGCATGGCGGGGTCATCACCGTGCTGGCGGATACCGTCTCCGGCATGGCGGTCTATGGCGCGGTCCAAAAAATGATCCCTATCGCGACCTTGGATTTGCGCATCGATTACCTGAAGCCGGCTACACCGGGCCGAACTTTGCTGGCGCGGGCTGAATGCTACAAAGCGACGCGTTCCATCGCTTTTACGCGCGGCACCGTCTATCACGACCCGGACGATCCGATCGCCTCCGTGGTTGGCACTTTCATGTTCAATTCTTCACGCGCCGCATCGCCCTCCAGTGCCGGCGCCGACGCGGCGCAAAGGGGATTGTCATGACATTGGAAGCGGCCATCGCCGCGGCCAAAGAGAGTGGCGACTACCAGTCGGTTTTGGATGCCATCCCCTATAACAGCTTTCTCGGTCTTGCGGTCCGTATGATCGATGACGGGCCGCTCTGCGTTTTGCCGGCCGACAAGAAGTTGATCGGCAATCCGGTCTTGCCGGCATTGCATGGCGGCGTGGTCGGCGCGCTCTTGGAATCAGCGGCGATCTTCCAACTGATCTATCGGCACGAGACGGTTCACATACCGAAGACCATCGATCTGTCGATCGATTATTTGCGCTCGGGCCGGCCGGTCGAAACGTTCGCGCTGGCCCACGTGACCAAGCATGGCCGGCGCGTCGCCAATGTCCGTGTCGAGGCATGGCAGGACGACCGCAGCCGCCCGATTGCCGCGGCGCACGCGCACTTCCTGTTGACCTAGAGCAAATTTCGACCATACGGGACTGTTTGACCGGGATTATTTTGCGCTGTGGCAATGAGCGCTTCGCCATGCGATGTGGGACATCGGATAAGAAGAGCGAAGCGGCCACAGCGCAAAAGAACCCGGCCTTCGGTGCGGCAAATCGGCTTTTCGAGTGCGTTGCGATGCTTGCCCGATGGCCAACATCGCGCTGCGCACCGCTCCTGCCCGAAAAGCCGATTTGCACCCATCAAACGATCCCGTATGGTCGAAACTTGCTCTGGAGCAAACCCATTGACGCCCTATCCCTATCATATTGGGTAGTAGCCTCCAGGCCTCGGATTAACCAGGATGCAGGCTAACCGACCCACTATCGGGCAGCTAGGATCGGAAGGCGCGGCGAGATCGCCCGAAATAAAGTCGGACCACGATCAAAGGGACGGCGCCATGAGGGAAGCATTACGGGCGACGATGACCGAAGCGGATCCGGGCTCAGCCAACGTCGCGGCCTGGACAATGTGGCAACGCGAGGGCGAAGGCATTGACGCGGCTATGGCCGCCCGCGAAATGACGGGCAACGCAACGGGCATAGTCGATGAACTACTGGCGGAATGGCTCGGGCTCGAACCATTGGAAACACGCACCGATGCGTGGCACAGACGGTTCGATGCCGACGGCATCGCATCGGGTGCCTTCAACGATCGCGCGGCGACGTGGCTGCAAGCCCAAGGCGCCACCGGCGACACCCTCGACCGGTTGTGGCGATCGTTTTGGCTGGCTCGGCTGCCGTGACTGCGTCGGATAGCATAGACCTGTTTCGACTTTCTTCGAACCAGGTCTCTATTTGTCGCGCTCTCGTCGCGCCGGGGCCGCAGTCGCGGCCCTGATCGCTTATTTCAAGTTTGAAAGCCGTCTAACGCGGAAGTACCGTCGGCATGCGAATCAGCCGCTCCGGCGGAAACCGAACCGTGGCCCAGGTGCCGGCACCGACCTCGCTTTGTAGATCGAGATAGCCGCCGTGCATTTCGACGAGCGCCTTGGTTAGCGGCAGGCCAAGTCCGGTGCCGCTATATTGGCGGTTTAGATCGCTGTCGACTTGGCCAAACCGCGACAAAGCCTTCGGAATATCTTGCGGTGCGATGCCGATCCCGGTGTCAATCACTTGAAACACATAGCCGCTTTCGTTGTGGCTCCAAGTCCTCAGCGTGACCTTGCCGGTATCGGTGAATTTCACGGCGTTCGACAACAAGTTGACCAGGATTTGTTTAAGTTTGCGCTCGTCTGCCCGCAGCAGGGGCAGATAGTCGGGAACGTCGGACTCCAGCGTTAGGCCGCCGTCGTTGGCGCGTTGGCGTACCAGCCTGATGACCGATTCGATGACGTTCGGCACCTCGATCAAAGATTCATGAAGTTCATCGACACCCGATTCGACTTTCGACAAGTCCAAGATGTCATTGATCAAAGCCAGCAAATGCTGTCCCGAACTCGAAATGTCTTCGGCATAGCTGCGATATCTGGTGTTGCCGAGCGGGCCGAAGGATTCGTTTTCCAGAATCGAAGAAAAGCCGATTATTGCGTTTAAGGGGGTGCGCAGTTCGTGGCTCATCGCGGCAAGAAATTCGGATTTAGCCCGGTTGGCCGATTCCGCCGTCTCTGCCGCGTGCTGCAATGCCGCGACTTCGCCGGCCGCGATCCATTTGAGCTGCAACTCTTCAAAACAATGTTCCACCGTGGCCAAAAAGTCAGTTGGCTGCAACGGCTTACGCATATAGTCGAATGCGCCCCTCCTGAATGCCGAAATGGCGCTGTCGGCGTCTGTACATGCCGTCATTACCACACAGACGATGTCTGGTTTCTCTTGGCGGAGCGGCACCAAAAGATCGAGACCTTGATCGTCGGAAAGGTCAAGGCTCAGTACGACGACATCCGCGTCATAGCGTTTAATCATCTGCAGCGACTGCTGATGGCTGGCAGCGATCCGCACGTCGTAGCCGTGGGCTTGTAGAAGGTCGCTCAGCGACTTTCCGGCGTCCTCATCGTCATCGACGATCATTATTCGCCGGATATCGTGATTCACCAAATTAGCGGTATGTAACATCGCCTTAGCGCCCTTCATTAACACAGCCGACCGGCTTAGCAGTGTTCAACAATTCGACGTGTCGTCATAGGCCGTCGGCACCTTCTAGGTCGGCGCCATCCAGTCTTGTGCCTTGCAGATTTGCGCCGTCCAGTTTTGCGTTCTTCAGCCGCGCGCCGCTAAGGTTTGCCGAGGACAGGTCGGCAAAGCGGAGATCCGCGTCTGTCAGGTCGATGCGAATCATGTTGGTCCCGGCCAATTTGGCGCCGACCAATGATGCAGCGACCGCCTTTGACGGTATGGCGTGACGGTTTTCGTTGACATAGAGCGGTGACAGATCGACCTGTGAAAAGTCGGCGTCGTCCATAAAGGCGCTGTTGAGCGTCGCGCCGCGCAAGTCGGCTTTTTCAAACAAACTCCAGCGCAAGTCGCTTCCGGACAAATCGGCCAGCGCCAACACTGTCTCCGAAAAGTTGGCGCGCAGCATGATCATCTGTTGCAACATCGCCGCCGCCAGTGATGCACGCTGCATGTTGAGGTTATGCAGAACCAGCCCGGTGAGCGACAGTCGGTGGCCGTTGGCCGCATTGGATTCGACCCAACGGCCATGCTCTGCAATCAGAGTATCAAGATCCAAGCCCGCTTCCTCTCCGGTCTTGGGCCGGATCGCGTCACGGAACGCCGAATTATGGATCAGGTCGGGGTCCATGATCGTGCCAACCAGGTCGGCGCCTTTGAAGTCGCTATTTTCGATGCGCACACCCGACATGATGGCGCCTTGGAAGTCACTGTCGCCGGCTTTGCAATCGGTGAAGCTGGCGCCTTCCAAGTTGGCATTTCGAAAAATCGCCGTACGAAGGTCGGTGTTGTGAAATTCTACGCCTGCCATCTGGGCGCCGGTGAAATCTGCCTGTACCACGAACGAAGAGCCCATTTTGGCGCCGGACATGTTTACGCCTTGGGCTTGAACACCGGAAAAGTCGCTTCGACCTTCGTTGCGTTCGACCATTTTGACGGTGCCTTCGGACGCTTGTGCCAAGATTGCGTCACGAATGTCGGTTTGTGACAGGTCGGCGCCATTAAGCGACGCGCCGCGGAAACAACTGCCGCGCAGATCTGCCCTGGTCAAGTCGGCGCGATCAAGAGAGGCGCGCGTCAGGTCGGTGCCATAGAGGTTCGCGAATCTGAGGTCGGTGCGCTCGAGCATGGCCCCGATTAAGGACGCACCGGTAAGCTCTGCTTCCTGAAGGCATCGGCCGGCCAAATTCGCGCCATCGATGTCGACGCCGGCCAGCATCGCACGCCGGCCGCCGGGCTTGCGGGCAACGAACTTCTCGTGTTGGCGGACAATCGCGTTGATATCGCGTCGGCTGATGCGTTTGAAGTCGGACTCTGTCAATTCTTAATCCGCCCGGCAGTGCCAATTGGCACAAGAATGCCGCGATAGTATCGGGCGATAACCTTAACAGCGTGTTGATAATTACCGACGCCACGCGGTCGACCAGAGCACATTTCGACCATACGAAATCGTATGACCGAGACTTCCTCTAACACATTGAAATAGATCAAATTATCTGCATCAAAATGATTCCATTTTTTTGCAGTTTGCTCTAGCGCGCGCCGACGCCAAGATCTTTCAGATTGACTGCCATTTTTTCAACAACCCGATTGTCGGCGTCGCGGATATCCAAGGTCAGGCGTTGCGCCGACCAATCGATGGCAATCAGCCCGAAATTGGCGACCCCGACAACTGGCCCTATACGGTGCGGCAAAGCCGGGTTCTTGGGCCGGAAAGGGAGGTTCAAGGAACTCGCGGTTACTTCAAAAAGGGGATAATGCGTCGCCTGATCGAGCTTGTAGAACGCACTGAAATGGCGATCGCCCGACAGCAACAGGACGCCTGTCGCGCGCGTCCGTTTGATCAAATCAAACAACCGCTGCCGTTCTCGCGGCAGGTTGTCCCATTTTTCGAAGCGATGGCCCTGGGCCAGCACCTGGATGGACGAAACGATCAGTCGCACCTCAGCCGGTTGGTTGAGCGCCGCTTCGAGCCATCGCCATTGCTCCGCGCCAAGCAGGGTTTTCGTCGGATCATCGTCGGGTTTGTACGCATCGGTCCCGGAACCGGCGCGCGGCTTCCGCGTCAACGGCGAGCGGAAATACCGCGTATCAAGCATGATAATCTGCAGCCTTTGTCCCGCCGGGCCGACGATTTTTTGATGATACAGCCCGGCGCGGTGACGCCGGGGATCGTCGAGCGCGACATCCCAGGCCTCCAAAAACAGCGCCTTGCTCTGGTCGCGATAGGGAAAATCGGCGCCAGCGTCGTTTAATCCGTAATCGTGATCATCCCATACAGCCAGCACTGGAACCTGTTTTCTGAAGGCGTTCAACGCGTCGATATCGGCCATGGCTCTGTAAGCGGCGCGCAATTCCGCCAAATCCGCGCTCTTGACGTCACCGTAGACATTGTCGCCCATGAACAAAAAAAGATCCGGGTCCGCAGCCCGCACGGCCGGCCAAATCGGTTGCGGCTTTTCTTGCTGCGCGCAGGAGCCGAATGCCACCCGCGTGATCACGTTGTCGGGCGACAACGCTGGCCGGTCGAAACCTGGTCGTATCGGTGTTTGCGGCGTCGCACAGGCGCTCAGCGCAATCGTCGCCAGGACCAGCCAAGTCCTGCTGAGCGAACTTTTAGTCATTCTGCTGCGCCAGGCCTTTGCGGTGTCGTGCCGCAAAGTATCTTTCGAGCCAAACCAGAACGCCGGCCAGCAAGATGAACGCGACGGCAAACGTCGTTTTCGACATACTGGTCACCAACCTTTTGCTTACCCGACTGAGATAAACGTCATCGGTGGTCATGTTAGCGCGGGCCAGGGCGAGTTTCGCCGGCGCGGCTATTCGTTTGGAATGCTTCAGCGTTTCCGGGAAATAGGTCTCTAGTATTTGATTTTCACGGTAACCGATGTTGGCGTGACGGGGACGATTGGATTCCTCCATCTCGTCGAAGAAATCCGTCAGAACACGCAGATGATTGTCGCGATGGGCCAAACGCACGCCGGCTTCATGCACGAACGGATCGACCATCGGTGAGTAGGTTTTCAAGAAGTCCGGATACCGGTCTCGATGCGCATACTGATCCACAATCGCCGCCGCTGCCCGCCCGCGCCTCAGATCCGTTTGCCGAAGCTCGTCTAAAGTAAGCCTCGATTTGAACTGACCGATCGACGGATCCTCGTGAAAATAGCCGAATTCGAACATGGTGCTGGTGTTCTGTTTCAAGAACGCCAAAGCTTCATAACGATCCGCGTACCAGGCGATAACGTTCGGCGTGTTCATGGCGCTGACGCCGAGCAGAACGACGGCGATCAGGGACGAGCGGCAGAGCCACTGCAGGCCATGGGCCGTCGGCGCCGCCGCAGTGCGCGCCGGATTGACGCCCTTGGCGATGCCGAGCTGGGTGAGCAGCACCGCGAAGAAATCGATCCAAATATCATGCAAACCCCAAAATCGGCCCGGGACCACCCATTGAGTGAACTCGTCGAGGGTACCAACCGCGGCGCCAAGGACCGCGACCGAAATAAAGACGCTGCGGTCGCGAACCCGATGGCTAAGCGCCCGGTACAGTAATATGCCGAGCAGCCCGTATTCCAAAAAATGCAACGCTTCAATGGGGACATCGATCTGCGCGATCACATAGCCGCCAAAGATCGCAAACGCGATCGCCAGCCAGATGTATGATTCCAGCGACCGCCGCCCTGATCTGATCAAGTAACAGATCGAGAGGACGACGATCGTGCCGACGCCGATAAACGTCACCACGATGTATATGTCGCTATCGAACCATTGGGCGACATAGTCTCTGAGGATTCTAGCATAGAAAATGGTCGCGAAGATGACCGCGACCGCCACGGCAACATATAGCCATGACAACAACTCCGCCCGCTTTGCCTGGCCTTCTTTCATTTCCGCCCACGCGACCCATGTCTGTTGTCGTTTGTCGTATTACGAAGCGATTATAGCCGATATTTGCCGCTTGGATGAACCGCTATCAGCGCCCCGGTGCCGGCGCGCTACGCAACGCGCCTGCCCGAAAAGCCGATTTGCTCCCATCAAATGATCGCGTATGGTCGGAAAGGGCTCTAGAAGGCGTGGATCAACATGAACGGAATATCGGTCGCGGCGGCGGAGGAATTTCTCCGATCGAATATCGCCCCTTGGGTGCAGGACTTGAACATCGCCATCGAACGCATCGATAAAAGCGGCGCGACTTTAAGGATTCCGCCGTCGGCGCGGTTGAACCGCGTCGGCGGCACGCTGTGCGGTCAGGCGATCATGGCACTCGCGGACACGGCAATGATCTTTGCCGTTGCCGGCTGTCTCGGCGAATTTCGCCCGATCACCACGGTCAATCAAACCGCCTCCTTCCTGCGGCCGGCGGCGGACGCGGATGTGCTGGCCGAGGCGCGTATCATCAAGCCGGGGCGTACCATCATGTATGGCGAAGTGACGCTTCATGCCGGCGATCCGGCCAAGCCCGTCGCCCATGCCACCAGCACCTACATGTTGCTCTAGAGCATGATCGACCTACTCGGAATCAATTGATGAGTGCAAATCGGCTTTTCGGGCAGGCGCGCTGCGCAGCGCGATGTGGGACATCGGGCAAGCATCGCAACGCACCCGAAAAACCGATTTGCCCCACCGAAGGCCGGGTTCTTTTGCGCTGTGGCGGCTTCGCGCGTCTTATCCGATATCCCACATCGCATGGCGACGCGCTCATTGCCACAGCGCAAAATAATCCCGGTCAAATGACCCCGAGTAGGTCGATCATGCTCTAGCTGCCTTGTTGCAACCGGCGGACATCGTTCGTATGTGTCGTGGACGCGCCGCGTTCAGAATTCGATGACGAAGGGATCAAGCATGCAAGACACCGCGCTCGGCATTTTGCCGGAATGGGACCTATCGGATCTATATCCGGCGCCGGACTCAGCGGAATTGGCCGCCGATATCGACGCCGCGGCGACCCGGGCGCAAGCCTTCAACAAGCGTTATCAAGGCAAAGTCGCCAACCTGGACGGCGGTGGCCTGGCAACGGCGATCGCCGATTACGAAGGTTTGCAGGAAACACTAGGCCGGATCCTGTCGTTCGCCTATCTGACCTACGCCGGCGACATGGCCGACGAAAAGGTTCGTACATTCTTCCAGAGCACGCAGGAACGGGCCAACGATATTTCCAGCGGCCTGCTGTTCCTCGGTT
>Ga0315336_1004541_pt1 | contig 16298 bp, 4 predicted proteins | sample ASW5metaG_FD_204512 | JGI IMG/M metagenome (GOLD analysis project Ga0315336, IMG submission 204512) | Ammonia-oxidizing marine archaeal communities from Monterey Bay, California, United States - ASW #5 | ecosystem: Environmental > Aquatic > Marine > Intertidal zone | place: USA: California...
AACTGCAGGAAGTTCTGGTTTGCCTTGAGATCCGGGTAGGCCTCGAACGTCGCAACGAGACCTCCGGCGGCTTTGCCCAACTGGTCCTCGACCTTGGCTCGCTCGGCTGGCCCCTTGTCCTTGGCGGCGACGGCCTGGTTGCGGAGGTTGGTGACCTCTTCGAGGGTGCTCTTCTCGTGCGTGGCGTAGCCCTTGACAGTCTCGATGATGTTCGGAATCAGGTCGTGGCGTCGCTGCAGCTCGGTGTCGATGTCCGACCAGGATTCCTTGCAGGACTGGCGAAGCCGGACCAGCTTGTTGTACATCGCGACCACGATGATGATCAGCAAGAGAACGCCGGCGCCGATGGCAATCGCGACGACGGCGCCACCGGACAGTGCGAGCATGGGAATCATGGTGTTCATGGGGAATCTCCTGTCAGACGGCGGAGCCATCCATGTTGTGATGCTTGAGGTCTTCGGGAATATGCTGGAGGAACCTGGTGCAGAAATCCAGTTGGTGCTCAAGCTGATCCGGAGTCAGCGTGAACCAGGTGGAGACCATGACGCCTCCAGCGGCGATTTCAATGGTGTGCTTGCTCTTCTGGTCGAGCATCCACTCGATCATCTCCTGGTCGATGATCGCGAAGGTCCATTTCGGATCACGGCCTCGAACCTTGTAGGCCTTGTTGAAGGCGTCGAGTTCGAACTTCACCGTGTGCATCTTGAATGAGCCGTACCCCTCCTCGATCCCGAATGATGACAACCGCTTCAGCAGCGAGTTGGGGGTGATCAGTGCAGGATGCAGGGGCGTGTCGGTCAGGATGAGGATCGAGCTGTACTCGCCTTCGGTCCAATCGGTGTCCTGACCGGTGTGCAGATCGTAGTACACCGTGTCCCAGGTGATGACGGTAAACCCATTCCACGTACCCCAGCAGATGTTCTTGTCCGACTGCCAGTCACCACGGAATCGGTTGGCTGCGAACTGGTGGTAGGTCTGCTGGATCTTCGAGAGGCCGAACAGGCGAAGGAAGATGCCATGAGCCCTGCGGCTGTGGCCGGCGAAACCGGACTCATCGGCATGCTCAGCTGGATTCGCAGGCGGAGTGAACAACTTCGTGGTCGGTGCGAATTTGAGGCCCTTGCCTTCAGCCCATTTCTTGAGTTTCGAGGCTCGACTGCGATTCTTGAGCCAGAAGTACACTGCTTGGACAGGTCCAAGAACCGGTATGTTTCCCATGAAATTCCCCTCCCTTGTGGCGGACCAGTCTACATGGAATCAAAGACTCAGTGTTTCGTGCTCCGCGTGAACCGGTGGACACGACCATGTGCATTCCAGTCCTGGACGTAGATGTTGCCGGCGGCATCGAATCCCACGCCGTGGGGGGCGGTGGTCACGCCGGTCTTCCAGTCCGCCGGTGGCACGCCGTTGTTGGACCACTGCGATGTATCCGGGTTGTCTCCGAGGTGGCCCCGGACCTTCAGGTCACCGTCGAGCACCGTCACTCGCCCCTCGAGTTCGGCCACCGCGGCCAGCCGTTCGCCACCAGGACCCTCCCAGAAGGCGATGCCGCAGGGGCGACGCAAGTCGGTCACGGGGATGTCGACATGCTTGCCGTCAAGGGTGAAGCGCTGGAGTCGCCGGTTCTCACGGTCACAGACGACGAGCATCGGCTGCTCGCCCGAGGTGTCGATGGCCATGCCATGGCACGTGACGAACTGCCCGGGCTCGGAGCCACGTCCGCCGAAGCTTGATCGGTACGCAAGGTCCGGCCCGAAGATGTGGATCCAGTTGCGACCGTAGCCGTCGGCCACGTAGATGCGCCCGTCGGGGGCCACGGCGATGGCGGTGGGGTTGTAGGCATCGGGGTTGTCGTCGTAGTGGCCGGACTCCATGGGGACACCGAGTGTCCAGACGTGTGTGCCGTCCATGCGAAGTTTCACGGCCTGCTTGCCGGGAAGGTGCGAGGCGTAGAGGTAGGGGGTTCCGTTCTCGATCCGCAACTGCATGCCATGGATGCCCGGGAAGCGACCGGCCAGGTTGCCCATGTGGGCGCCGTCCTGGTCATGCACCATGATCGATCGGTCGGTGTCGGTGTTGTACAGCACACGGCCGTCGGGATCCACGAGCACGCTGCCGTGGGTGTTGCCGATTGCCAGGTCCGGGTGCTGGCCCCAGTCCTCGGAGGCGACCCACGTCACGCCGTCGATGACGACCGGTGCGGTGTTGACGGTGGCTGGCGGAGTCGCCGGGGCGGGGGTGGCCGGTTGATCGCCGGGGGCATGGAAGCCAAGCAGCACGGGCAGGCCGAGCAGGGTCGCGGCACGAATTCGATTGGTGATGGTTTGCATCCCGACAGGATACGTCGGATGTCCCGGTCAGTTGCTGGTCACGCGGAAACTGTACTCGGCCAGGCCGCTGTCGCAGTCGCAGCTGGTCCAGTTGGTCGGGGCGGCCCACAGGCAGTAGTTGCCCGGGGGCAGGTCGACCACCAGTTCATCCGACCACTGCCCGGCGGGGTTGGACACCCAGTCGACGAGCTCGAACGCATCGAGGTCCATGATGGCAAGTGTCTTTGGTGCTCCGGAGGCGACCTGGAGGGTGAACACGCCACCGGCGTCGAGCAGACCGTCGTCGTCCCACCAGTCGGTGTCACGGTAGGTCAGGCTGTCTTCACCCTGGAAGATGGATGCGCTGGCGCAGACAAGCCCGCCGAACGCGTAGGGGGTCATGGTCCCGTCGCCGTCGAGGCCCGGATTGCAATCGGATCCGGGGTCGTTCCCGTCCACGAAGCAGGTGCAGCCGAAGTCGGACTCGTCGATGTTCTCCTGGCCGCTGCATCCGGACCATGCTCCCTCGAGGGGACACTCGCCCCACTCCGAGAGGATGACCAGCAGGTCGAGCACGTCCACGACGGCGTCGCCGTTCGTGTCGGCATTGCACGGGTCGCCCGGGTCGCAGGGGCCCCAGTCGGCGAGCACGACCAGCAGATCGACCACGTCCACGACATTGGATCCATCGAGGTCACCGCTGCAGGCCGGCTCGAGGCAATCGATGATGCCGTCTCCGTCCTCGTCGGTGTCCGGCGTTCCGCAGCCGCAGACACCCGGTTCGATCTTGTCCGGATCGTCCGGGCAGCCGTCATTGCAGTCAGGCGTCCCATCATTGTCCGAGTCGTAGTCGGGTATGCCGCAGCCACAGACGCCCGGCTCGGTCTTGAATGGGTCACTGGGGCAGCCATCGATGCAATCGGGTGTGCTGTCGCCATCCGAGTCGATGTCGAGGATGCCGCACCCGCAGACGCCCGGCTCGGTCTTGTACGGATCGTCGGGGCAGCCGTCATCACAATCGTAGGTTCCATCCCCGTCGGAGTCGTCGCATGATTCCATGAGGCAGTTGTCGCCGAGATCGTTGGTCGTGCCAGGCCCATCGAAGTTGTTCGGCGTGTTGCCGCACATCGTGGTGCCCGAGAGCGAGACGGTGCCCGAGTTGTCGTTGTAGAAGCCGCCTCCGATGGATGCAGTGTTGTCGCGGATGATGCAGCCCTGCAGGGTGACGGTGCCGCTGGCGTAGAAGCCGCCAGCAAAGAAACCCGTGTTGCCCTCGATCACGCATTGGAGGAGGGTGGCGGTGCTGCTGAATTCGGCGGAGAAGCCGCCGCCGGCCCCGAACGACCCCGCCGAGTTGTTCCGGATGACGCAACGGTCCATCGTGATGTTGCTGCCTGCTTCCAGATTTATGCCGCCGCCGATGGTGGCGTTGCCGTTCTCGATGACCAGGTATTCGAACGTCGTGCCTGGCGAGCCCGCCGAGCAGTGGATCACCTGCGAGCCCTGTCCGTCGAGGATCGAGGCGGGGTTGCCGTCCACATCGAGTTCGCCACGGATGGTGATGTTCCTGCCATTGGTGTTGATGGTGGAGTCAAGTTCATGGGTGCCGGCGGCGATCAGGACAACGTCTCCCGGTGCCGCCGCATCGATGGCGGCCTGGATGGACGTGTACTCGCAGGGATAGGCGTGGATCCCGTCATTCGGATCATCCGGTTCGCTGCAGTCGATGCAGTCGGGGATGCCGTCGGAGTCGGTGTCGGTCTCGGGATTTCCGCAGCCGCAGATGCCCGGCTCGATCTTGAACGGGTCATTCGGGCAGCCGTCTTCGCAGTCGAGCACGCCGTCGGAGTCGGAGTCGATGTCGGGAGTACCGCAACCGCAGACGCCTGGCTCGATCTTGAACGGGTCATTCGGGCAGCCGTCTTCGCAGTCGAGCACGCCGTCGGAGTCCGAATCGATGTCGGGAGTACCGCAACCGCAGACGCCCGGCTCGATCTTGAACGGGTCATTCGGGCAGCCGTCTTCGCAGTCGAGCACGCCGTCGGAGTCGGAGTCGATGTCGGGAGTACCGCAACCGCAGATGCCCGGCTCGATCTTGAACGGGTCATTCGGGCAGCCGTCTTCGCAGTCGAGCACGCCGTCGGAGTCGGAGTCGATGTCGGGAGTACCGCAGCCGCAGACGCCAGGTGCGATCTTGAGCGGGTCGTTCGGGCACAGATCGTTGCAGTCAGGTGTGCCGTCGGAGTCCGAATCGGTGTCGGCGATGCCGCAGCCGCAGACGCCCGGCTCGGTCTTGAGCGGGTCATTCGGGCACTCGTCGTTGCAGTCAGGCGTGCCGTCGGAGTCGGAGTCGGTCTCGGGATTTCCGCAGCCGCAGACGCCCGGCTCGGTCTTGAGCGGGTCATTCGGGCACTCGTCGATGCAGTCGAAGGTCTCGTCGCCGTCGGTATCACAGACGTCGCTGATGCAGTTGTCGATGTCGACGAACGATCCGTAGACCTGCTCAAGATCGTTGTCGCAGACGGTGGAGTTCTGGACCGTCGGTACGCTGCTTCCATTGCAGTACATGGCACCTGCGCTGGAAGCCTGGTTGCCGGTGATGGTGCAGCCGTCGATCACTGGGGAGGAGTTCCAGAGGTGGATCGCACCGCTGAAGTTGACCGCCACATTCTGCTGGAAGGTACAGGCCTGGATGACGACGCCGGGAGTGTCGTCGATGTACATCGCGCCGGCGGTCAGCATCGTGGTGTTGCCGGTGAAGTCACACCCCTGGATGGTGCAATTGCTCGTGTTGTTGATGAAGAGGCCGCCGCAGTATCCGTCGGAAGTGTTCGACGTGAACTCGCAGTCGTCCAGGATGACGCTCATGCCGTCGATCCCCAGCCCGCCGGCGTGGTTGACATCACTGCCGGCAGGATCGATGGAAGCGCTGTTTCCGATGAAGTCCCAGCGATTAAGTTGACCGTTGACCGTGACGCTGCTGTCGAACCATGCGCCGCCGCCATCCTGGGAATCATTCGACGTGAACGTGTTGTCCGAGCCGGTGAGCGTGCAGTTGTTGAGGTACAGTCCGCCGCCGGTGGAAATCGAGTCCAGCGTGGTGTTGTTCGTGAACCCGCAGTCGCTGACGTGGTGCGTTCCGCCATTCCAGGCCGCCACGCCGCCGCCATGGTGGTGGCCCGTGTTGCCGGTGAAGGCGGTGTCGAGCAGGGTCATGCTGCCTCCGAAGGAGAAGATGCCGCCGCCCGAGCAGCCTGCCGTGCTGGTGGTGTTGTCGGAGAAGGTGCTGCAGATCAGCGTGATCGTTGCATCCTCCCGAATGTGGATTGCGCCGCCATAGCGTGTCGAGGTGTTGTCTTCGAAGCTGCACGTATCAAGGACAAGACCGGTGTCCTGGTCGGCATAGATCGCGCCACCGGAGTTCGCCTCGTTCAGTCGAAGTTCGCAGTTCATTGCATCGACGCTGGCTCCGCCAAAGAGGTAGATGGCGGCACCATGCATTGAATTGGGCAACGACGTGCAGGATTCGATTGTGCATTCGACGAGCGTCGGGTGCGCGTTGTTGAGCCGGAGCCCGGCGCCGTGGCTGTGCCAGGTGCAGTTGCGGATGATGCAGTTGGTCAACCTGGGTCCGGCAGAGGCGGTGTCGAGCATGTAGATACCCGAGGTCGTGTCGGCGGCGGAGCCGTCGATGATGATGTTCTCGAGTACCGTGGCGTCGCTCTGGCCACCCACCATCTGCATCGTTCTCGAGTTGGCGGCCGCGTAGAGCACCGTGAGTGGCTCGCCCGTGACTGGATCCGATTCGCCGATGAGCTGCACATCCTGGGTGCCGAAGTCCAGCATGGCGGGCAGCTGGTATTCACCCGCATCGATCAGGACGACATCTCCCGGTGCCGCCGCGTCGATGGCGGCCTGGATGGAGGTGTATTCGCAGGGATAGGCGTGGACTCCGTCATTCGGATCGTCCGGGTCGATGCAGTCGATGCAGTCGGGGATGCCGTCGGAGTCGGAGTCGGTGTCGGGAGTACCGCACCCGCAGACGCCCGGCTCGGTCTTGTACGGGTCGTCGGGGCAGCCGTCGCCATTGTCGCCCACGCCATCACCGTCGGAGTCCGTCGTTTCATCTGGATCATCGGGGAAGTCGTCGTTGCAGTCGAGTACGCCGTCGCTGTCGGAGTCATCGTCGGGGATGCCGCAGCCGCAGACGCCCGGTGCGATCTTGAGCGGGTCATTCGGGCACAGATCGTTGCAGTCGGGCGTGCCGTCGGAGTCGGAGTCGGTGTCAGGCGTTCCGCAGCCGCAGACGCCCGGCTCGATCTTGAGCGGGTCATTCGGGCACTCGTCGAAGCAGTCGAGGGTGCCGTCGCCGTCGGTGTCGCAGACGGCGGAGATGCAGTTGCCGTAGATGTCCTGCCAGTTGCCGTTGATCTGATCGAGGGTGTTGCCGCAGACCTTGGTGAAGATCAGCGTCGGGTTGCTGCTGCCGAGGCTGCTGATGCCACCGCCGATGACTGCGGTGTTGCTCTGGATCCAGCAGGAGTCGATGGCGGGAGAACTGTTGTAGAGGTGGATGCCGCCGCCACGGCTCGACGCCTCGTTCCCGGAGATGGTGCAGTACAGGAACTCGACTTCGGAGCTGCTGTCGATGTACAGCGCGCCGCCGGTCAGGCCGGCATTGTTCGAGGTGAACTCGCAGGCCTCGAAATAGCAGGTGGAGGAAGCATTGATGTACAGCGCGCCGCCGTACTCAGTTGCCGAGTTGTCCGTGAAGGTGCAGCCGGCCATCGATGTGTTGGAGCTGTTCTTGATGTACACCGCGCCGACATGGATTCCGGCGGTGTTGTTGCTGAAGTCGCAGCCCGAGAAGGTGCAGTACTTGTTGGTGTTGTTGACCATGACGCCACCGCAGTACTCGCTGGAATGGTTGGCAGTGAAGTCGCAGCTGTTCAGTCTGATCAGCGAGCCGTTGATGAAGAGGGCGCCCGCATAGTTGTTGGTGCCGGAGTCGGGGGTGACATTGGCGAGATTGCCATCGAAGGTCCATCCGGTCAGCTGCCCATCGGTGATCGTGATGCCGGAGTTGAACCAGGCGCCGCCACCGGCACGTGACCGGTTCGCATCGAACACGTTGTCGTCGCCGTCGAAGGTGCAGTCCGCCAGGTACAGGCCGCCGCCGGCGGAGTCGCCTTCCGTGGTCTCGTTGCCGTCGAAGAGACAGTTGGAGATCACGTGGGTGCCGCCGTTCCACGCCGCCACACCGCCGCCGCGGTCGTTGGCGATGTTCTCGCTGAAGCTGCAGTTGGTCAGTGCGAGGTCGCCACCGTAGGAGAAGATGCCGCCACCGGCGCAGTCGGTTTCGGATGTACTGTTTCCGGAGAAGCTGCAATTGCCTGCTGTCAACGTCGCGGATAGGCGGACATGGACGGCGCCGCCGAACCGGGACGACGTATTGGTTTCGAAGTCGCACCATGACAGGAGTGTGTTGGTGGATTGGTCGGCGTAGATCGCGCCGCCCGACTCCGCCTGGTTCGATCGGAACTCGCAGTCCGTCGCGGTGAGGCTGCCTGCTCCGTAGAGGTAGACACCGCCACCCGCGGCATAGGTGCTGCCCGTACAGATGCAGGATTCGATGACACAGTGATCGAGCGTCGGATGTGCGTTGTTCAGTCGCAGGCCGGCGCCGTGGTCGTGCCAGGTGCAGTTGCGGATGATGCAGTTGGTCAGGATCGGCCCGGGATTGGCGGTGTTCTCCATGTAGATGCCGGCTCCACTCACGCCACCATCGATGATGATGTTCTCGATCCGGGTCGCATCGGACTGGCCGCCGGTGAGCCAGAGGGCACGATTGGATGCCGAGGCGACGAGCGTCGTGGCTGGTTGACCGTCGGAGTCCACGGCACCGATGAGCACGAGATCGCGGGTTCCGAAGTCCAGTCGATCATCAAGCACGTAGGTGCCGACGCCGAGCAGAATGGTGTCGCCGTCCTGCGCGTTCTTGAAGAAGGTGACGAGTCCGTCGAGGTCGTCGATGGTGACGGGACCTCCCACGTTGGGAAGGATGGTGCTGACCTCGTTGCGCAGGCCCGTCGCGCTGCCGAGGATCACCACGTCGTCACCGACCTGGGATGGGAAGCCGCCGACATCGTCCACATCGCCGGCGACGACCAGCACGGGCGTGCCCGAGGAGGCGAGGTTGGATCCGCTGTCGACGAATGTCATCCATTCCGAGGGCACCGGCTCGCCGTTGGCGTACCGGGTGTTGAACCAGATGCGGGCGACCGGTGGGGGGGCGGGATCGCCGTTGGGTGTCGCGACGATCACGAGGTCAATGTCCCCATCGTTGTCGAAGTCGCCGGTGTCGACCGATACCGGGCTGTTGAAGGTGAGCAGGTCGATGGTGGCGCCACCGGTCAACTCGGTGAAGTCGTCCGAGTCGCTTTCCTCGCGAAGGAAGATGCTGAACGAGTTCGTGTCCTTGTTGAGCGTGATGAAGTCCTCGATTCCGTTCTCGTCGAAGTCGCCGACGGCCATGTCGATGGTCTCCCCGATCATTCCCACCGTGGCCTCGAGTTCCAGCCCGATTGCCCGTGAACCCTGCGACTTTCGGAAGAACTTGCCGGTGTCCGCGGTTCGACTGCTCACGAGGATGCCGGCGTTCTCCGAATCCTTGGAGTCCTGCTCCTCGCTGGGATCGATGCCGAAGGGTGGACTGTCGGGCAGGGGGATCGATTCCCCCTCGGCCGGGAATCGAGTGCCGCCCCTGGTCCCGTCGTTCTCGATCAGCCGCAGGCTCGCATCCGCTTCCGAGGCGACGATGATGTCCAGGTCATCGTCGTCGTCGAGGTCGAAGAGACAGACGTCGACTGGATCGGCCGAGCCATTGAGCGTTACGGATTCGACGATGGGGCCGGGAGCGGTGATGTCCTGCACGACCAGGATCGAACCGGCTGCGGGACCCGCGTTGATCGAGACCACGATGTCCAACGGGCCCTTGCCATCGATGTCCCCGACATCGAGGGCGGTCGGTGTACTGCCGGGGAAGTTGACGGTGACGGCGTCGCCGAAGGAGCCGAACCCGTCCCAGGCGCCGTTGCCGTCCTGGTCGCCCTGGTTGAACATCACCACGAGATTCTCGTCCATGACGAAGGCCAGGTCGGGCAGGCCGTCCGGGTCGAGATCGATGTCGACCAGCTTGGCATCGATGGGAAGGTCGGTCGGATTCGACTCGTCGGTCCCGTTGAGCCCGAAGATGAGATCAAGCGGAGTGATGGTGCCGTGGAGCAATGTTCCGCCGGCCAGTGAGGATGTCGTCGTCACCTTGAAGAAATAATTCGAGGGAAGATTGGTCTGGAGCACGACCTGCCCGCTGAGGCCGCCGGGCGTCTGGCATTCGAGGATCGGCATCGCACCTCCTCCGCGGCCGAGGTCGAGGTCCATGTTCAGCACGCCACCGAGTTCCACGGTGCCGGTGACCGTCAACTGTGACCCCGCGTTCCAGATCATCGCACCCGTGGTGGTGGGATACTTCTGGCCCAGGGGACCCGGGGGTGGGGTGCGCTGGATGTAGTTGCCGTTGATGGTGGCGTTGCCGAACCGTTCAAAGACACCCTCGAGGTTCTCGATGGTGCCGTTGCCCGTAATCTCGATGTCCGTGCCGTAATCTGGATCGCCGAGGAGGAGTCGCCCCCCACGGACGAGGGTCATGGTCCCGCTCAGGCGAAGTTCGGTGTCGTCACCATCCCAAACCTTCAGTTCGCCGTTTCCGTAGCCGTCGATGAGCACATCGTTTGCATCGAGCAGGAATCCGTTCCCGATCCCCAGCCGTGACATGAACGGATTCTCGGCATCTTCCTTGGCCGGAGTCGCCATCAGCCCGATCTGGATGGTGTCGGTCACCGTCAGCTGCGTGCTGGTGCTGCCATTGAAATCCCACTCGCCGAATCCGATGTGCATCCGGTGCACGGTGTGGTCGATATATGTGGGACTTTCACCTGATTGTGGATAGTCAGCAAAGGTGAACTCGTCGGAGAAGATCACGCTGTCCGCAGGTCCGGGCGATTTAATTATCTCATCGATCGTGAGCCAATTGAATGCATAGACCCATTGGGTGAGTTGAGTTGGGGGATACCAGACGAAGATGTTCGGGCCGTTGTTGTTCCAGCCTGCTTCGTAGCACCCGAGATCCGGCGTCGGTCCCGAGGGTGGATCGCCGATCGGGTTGGAAAGGCCTGGGTCGGTGTCGATGTCGTGTCTGACATCATCACGATCAAACCAGTGCACATCATTGCCGAGAGCGTCCGGATCCCAGAAATCGATGTACGAGGGGAGGAGGTCGCGATCTCCTGCGTCCAATGCCGCCGAGCCTGCGAGCAGGCGGTAGGACTCCCCATCTCCGGTGCCGGCGAAGCCGTCGGGGCCGCAGGGATCCTCGAAGATCGGGTCACCCCACGGCTCCTGCCCGAGAATGGTGGTTCCTCCAGTCAGGTCGAAGTTTCCCTCGATGCTCACGTGCTGCAGCGCGTTGCTGGGCAGCGAGTCGTAGGAGAGCTGTGCTGCATGCGTGCGTCCATGGTCGTTCTGGTTGCCCCACAGGATGCTGTTGTGGAGTTGCCAGTCGTTGGTCCCGGCCATGACGCCTGCCACTTCATCGCCCTCGATGGAGTTGTGGGCGATCGTGCATTGCAGGATATGCAATGGTGCGCCATTTCCGTCGAAACGAATGCCCGTACCGTTGTTGCCGGCGAACAGGGAGTTGGTGCACGTCAGTGGGGCATGCAGCACGTTGAGGGCATCGCCGGTGTTGCGTTCAATGTTGCAGCGAGTGATCCTGAACGGATAGCTGCCCTGGGTGCCATCAAGGGTGATGGCGCCACCCTGGTTGTCGGTCATCGAGGAGTTGAATGCGGTGAACTCTATCAAGTCGATGCCGTAGATCGCTCCGCCCGAGTCGGCGCTGTTGCCGGTGAAGACCGTGCTATCGTTGTAGATCAGGCTGGCAGCAGCGCCGATGCCGCCGCCATTGAGAGCAGTGTTTCCGGTCAAGGTACAGCGGTAGATCGCGACCTCGTATCCGTCGACCGAGATCCCGCCGCCACGTCCTCCATGCACGTTCTCGTTGAACCCGTTCTGGATCGTCAGATCGGCAAAAGCCAGCCTCGAGTTTGCATTCCCTTCCGCGCTGATCACTGGGCCGGCGTTGCTGCCATCAATGATGACTTCGCCGTTGGCATATGTTCCAGAGATCACGATCTGCTTGCCGACGATCACCAGGTTTTCGTAGTAGGTGCCGGCTTCAGTGATGAAGACGACATCGTCGTTCGCTGCAGCGTCGATCGCATCCTGGATGACCGTGTAATCACAACCGCTGGGGCAGACGTAGATCCACGCTCTGCCATTTCTGGGATTCAACTCCGAGGGGAGCTCGGGTATGCCGGACCCGTGATTCGCAATGAAGTCCACGTCCAGCCGACCTGTGCCCGCAGCCCCCTCGACACCACCACCGAGGCGGATCAGCAGGGCATCGCCCATGCGTACCGGCAGTCGCAGTTCCGACGGACCGCCCGGGCAGCCCGGGGCGTCGTCGTTGCAGCCGACCAGTTCCAGGTCGTCGCAGCCGCCGCGGTAGACGGCCAGGTCCGTGTCGAAGTCGCTCCGCTCGCAGGTGCTCAGTCGCAGCAGGCCCGTCGACTCGGCGATGTAGTGGTACCAGATGTCGTTGGCGATGGTTCCGGCGTCACCCTCGAGTTCGCACTCGGCGTGTCCGGGACGTTCGCTCGCCGCGCACACCGTCGCGAAGGGCGTCGAGCCTTCGAACAGTTCCATCGCCTGCTCGCAGGTCTCGGGCAGTTCCTCGACCAGGTTCGACGCGTTGGCCACCGGCCAGTCGTCCACCCTGGGTTGCGGGCAGTTGCCCGTGAAGCGGCAGTCGAGCACCAGTGGCGTGCAGTCGATGCCGCAGGAGAAGGTTTCGCCCTCGCCCGCGGTGTTGCCCAGGAACAGGCAGCCCACGAAGGTCGGGCCGCCGCGATCACCCGCCCACGCCGCGCCATCGGCCAGGGACTCGTTGGCCTCGAAGACGCAGTCGCGGATGGTGGGGGTGCTGTTGCGCGTCAGGAGGCCGGCGCCGCGCTGGGCCAGGCCGCCGCGAATGACCAGGTCCTCGATGACAGTGTCGATGCCCTCGCCGCTGGTGCAGCGGATCACGCTGCCGGCGCCGTCGGCGTCGAGGATCACCTCGCCGTCAAGCGGCCCCAGCACGATGGCCTTGCCGAGCAGGTCGATGGTCTCCTGCCAGGTGCCCGCGGCGATGAGGATCTCGTCGCCGTCACGGGCGTCGTCGATGGCGGACTGGATGGTGGGGTAGTTCCCGGGCAGATCGCCGACCATCAGTTCCGCAGCCGAGGCCGGCTGCAGCGACAGCAAAGCCATGGTGAGCATGGCAGCGATCGCGGTCACATCGCGGGTACTGGATCGATTCCCCATCCGCTTTCTCAACTCCCGAATACATGATCAGGCCCGGAAAGGGCTGACGCAAGGAGCAATGCCCAATCGCGGCGGGTTCCTTGGGTTTTGCAGTCCGAATGAGGGGAAAAACGCTGTTTATCGCCCCGTTCAGGGAGTGGTGGCCTGGCCATCCTGGAGGTCTTCTCGAAGGGTGCTGCAGAGGACAATGGTCCCCTTGATGCGGCTGGAAGCTGCCCAGGGTGCCATCTCGGTGTCCACTTCATCGAGCACGACCAGGGCCGCACCGGGATCGCCCCCCTTGGTGTACGCCAAGGCCAGCAGGTATCCACTGGCCCCGAGTCCCTGGGCGTTGATCACCGAGTCGGCATCGTGATCGGCCAGTCGTCGCCAGGCACCCCGTGCCTCCACCAGCAGGGCGATCGATTCCCCGGCCCGCTCGCCGTATAAAAGGTACTGGCCATGGGTCTGGAGGGCCTGGGCGAGGTCGGTCTCGGCCCGCATGTCCGTCGATCCGTCCTCGGTTCTATTCAGTTCCACCAGGGACCGGGCCACCTCGACGACCTGCGCCGCGGATCGATCGATGGCCTCTTCATGACGCCCCTGCTTGAAGAGGAGATCGGCGATGTAGCGATGCTGCTTCATCAGGTCGCGACGCTGGGTGTTGTTGTCGGGGCGAGCCTGCAACTGCTGCTGGCAGATCTCCAGGGCCTCGGCATGGCGCTCGTGCGCAAGTTCATATTCCGCGCGGGTCTGGTGCAGGTTGGCCAACCGGTTGAGGACAAGCAGCATGTCTCGATGCACCATCGAATCCTCCGGCCAGCGATCATGGCTGGTCCGGGCATGCGAGAGAAGTCGATCGAGTGCCACGAGCCGCCGTCCCTCGTCGTCGTCGAGCTTGGCAATGGTGGCTTCATCCATCATGACGTCGAAGTGCAGTCGGGCGATGTCGGTCGTGTCGTGAGGATCAGTGAAGAACCTCACCAGGACCACGGACTCCCCGCTTGTTCGCCGCGCTGCGTCGAGGCGGTCCATTCTCCGGTAGGCGTCGAAGAGCAGGGTTCGCACCCTGGTCGCGGCGTAGACGGTCCGCGGGTCATCCGGGCGGGACGACAGCAGGGCATCCAGTTGACGGGCCGACGATTCCCAGGCCTCGATGGCCAGCAGCAGTTTGCCGCGGCTGCCCATGCGCATGGACCAGTGGTTGTTCCCCACCGCCTGCAATCCCTCGGCGAGGATCTGCTGGAGCTCCGGGTCGTCGGCTGCGTCCTCGCGGAGGTCCTCGAGGTACTCGAGGCTCCGCTGGATGATCATTTCCCGCGCCGGTTGGCTGCCCGCCAGCAGCGAGATGGCCTGGAAGTGGTCGACCATGTAGAAGTCAATGAGTTCCCCGACCATGCGATTGCGTTCCTGCCGGGCCGCGTCGGCCCGGGACCACTGCCATCCGGCCACGAGGGCCACGATCCCCACCGCCACCAGCAACAGGGCCGCCACCACGCCCACCTGGTTGCGTCGAACGAACTTGTGGACCCGGTAGAGCACGCTGGGGGGAACGGCCGTGATGGGAAGGCCCGTGAGGTATCGCTCGATGTCCTGGTCGAGCTCAATCGCCGACTGGTAGCGGCGACGCTGGTCCTTCTCCATGGCCTTGAGGGTGATGATCTCCACGTCGCCCCTGAGACGGCGGTCCACGGTGCTGGGGCGTCGAGGGTCTTCCTCCTGGACGATCCGGAGGGCTTCCTGGAGGGCCTTCTGCTGGATGTCGTAGGGGAACTGGTCCGTCAGCAGCTGGTAGAGCACCACCCCGAGGGCGTAGATGTCGCTGCGGGTGTCGATCTCGGCCGGGTTCGCCCGGCACTGCTCGGGGCTCATGTACTGGAGGGTGCCGATGAGGGCGCCCACGTCGGTGCGATCGGTGGTGATCGCCACGTCCGAGTCCGTGCTCTTGGCGACGCCGAAGTCGATGATCTTCGGATTGCCCCGTTCGTTGACGAGAATGTTTCCGGGCTTGAGGTCGCGGTGAATGATGCCCTTCTGGTGACCGTGGTGGACCGCGGTGCAGACCTTGCGGAAGAGTTCCAGACGTTGCGACGTGGACAGCCGTTCGCGGTCCGCGTAGTCGGTGAGGATCGAGGCGTTGGGGATGTACTCCATCGCGAACCAGGGCACGGCGCCGCCGCCGTCATCCCAGGTACCCGCCTCGTAGATCCGGGCGATGCCCTCATGCTGGAGCCGGGCCAGGGCCTCGGTCTCGTACTGGAACCGTCGCAGCATGCTCGGGTTCGCCATGCCCGGGCGCATCATCTTCAGGGCCACCAGTCGATCGGGCGATTGCTGGCGAGCCAGGTACACCGTGCCCATGCCGCCAGCTCCGACCACGTCTGTAATGGTGTAGCCGTCGATCGTTCTGCCGATCATGCCCGCCCCCAGCGAGGGATCCGGGCTCCCGGGTCCCTGGATGACGGTCTGGTCGTCGTCTCCGCTGCGAATGGTCTCGGCATCCTCGAACATGGCCTGGGAGTCATGCTCGTCCTGGGGAGTGTCCTCGGGGCCCTGTGGGGGGGGATCACCCCCGGAGCGGTCATCACCGGGGGGCAGGTCGGGATCTCGGGGGTCGTCAATCAAGAAGGTGTGTCCTCTTGAGACACGTTAGACCAAGAAGCAGGTTCCATGCGTCCTGGAGGCCCCATGAAAAATCACCTCCAGGCGGTGGTGCCTGGAGGTGACGGAAGAGAAGAGAAGGAAGTCTGTTGGGGTGGACGGTGCTTCTGGGGTTGGATGCAGCGGGAACTGCTGGGTTCCATCGGGGAGTCCGTCCTCCCGAGAAATCGGTTTATCGGTCGTTCATTCTTGAACCTATTTGAACAAATACCGCGTCTCAATGGCCCGAGAAAGGCGTTGAGTCGAAAAAAAACCGCCTGGACCGGGTTGGCTGATCAATTTGGAATTCTCAATTCGGTCAGTGACAAGGAGTTGGCATTTCCCGATGGTCGAAATACCCGTCCTTGGATTTCATCGAAATCCTCTGGTTGCCTGTGGGTGACTTGTGAGCAATCATGGTTCGACATCTCGCTGGCGATTGTGCCGCGGTGGGAGGGATGGACCCGCATGGCCTACTTGATGGCACTTGACGAGGGAACGACCAGTTGTCGGACGATCATCTTTGATGATCATTGCCAGATCGTGTCCGTGGCCCAACATGAGTTTACCCAGCACTTTCCACAGCCGGGTTGGGTGGAGCACGACGCGGATGAGATCTGGGAGACCCAGCGTGGAACCATGGCCGAGGCCATGGACCAGGCGGGGATCGGTGCCAGCGACATCGCATCCATCGGCATCACGAACCAGCGCGAGACGGTCGTGCTCTGGGATCGGCGAACGGGTCGCCCCGTCCACAACGCCATCGTCTGGCAGGACCGCCGCACCGCAGGCATGATCCCGCGGTTCGATACGCCGGCAAATCGTGAGTTGGTACATCGACGAACCGGGCTGCTGCTGGACCCCTACTTCTGCGCAACCAAGATC
>Ga0315336_1004542_pt1 | contig 16295 bp, 11 predicted proteins | sample ASW5metaG_FD_204512 | JGI IMG/M metagenome (GOLD analysis project Ga0315336, IMG submission 204512) | Ammonia-oxidizing marine archaeal communities from Monterey Bay, California, United States - ASW #5 | ecosystem: Environmental > Aquatic > Marine > Intertidal zone | place: USA: California...
TTAGCTCGCAAACTACGCCGCTACATCAACGCCTACTCGAAAGACGCCAAACCGTTCCGCTGGAAGTATTCGAAACCTTCACGCCGCATCCGCCATGGTAAAACTATCTCTGCGACAGTCCACTAGTGTTTGTTGGGCTAAGTCGAGAAAAGCATTGACGCCACGAGGCCGGTACCGCGGTTGGAGGGTCGCAGCAGCCCTGCTACTCCTTGTCGCCGCGCCCGTCCTGTTAGCCCTTCAGCGCTATGGCCGAGGTTTTCTGCTACGTGATCCCATCGTCACCTATGCACCACCGCCGGATCAGGACGGCTCGGAGTTTTACTTCACGCGTCTCGTCTACGACGGTGGCATGGGCCGCTGGGGTTGGCGCGGCGGTTGGGCTACGGATTACCCCAAATCCGAGTACCACTTCATGAAGGGGGTGCAGCGGCTCACGAATATTGACGCGGCCGGCGAGGGGAAGCTGATTCGGCCGCTCGAAGACGAGATCTTCGAGTACCCCTGGTTGTATGCGGTCGAAGTGGGCCGCTGGTATCTCACGCAGGAAGAGGCCGACCACATCCGTGAGTATCTACTGCGGGGCGGCTTCCTGATGGTCGATGACTTTCACGGCACCTACCAATGGGCCGGCTTCCTCGAAAGCATGCAACGGGTCTTCCCGGAGCGGCCGATTCTCGAGATCGAAGAGGACGCGCCGATTCTGCACGTTCTTTACTCTTTAGACCAACGAATCCAGATCCCCGGACGTCAAGTGATAAGGAGCGGAAGAACCTATGAGCGAGACGGTATCGTCCCCCACTGGCGCGGCATCTATGATGATGAAGGACGCCTGATGGTGGCGATTAACTTCAATATGGATCTCGGGGACGCCTGGGAACACGCCGACTGGCCCGAGTACCCTGAGCCCATGACAGCTCTTGCCTACCGTTTCGGTATCAACTACATCGTCTACGCGATGACGCATTGAATCTTCTCGACCCTTGACGTGCCGCAGTGTTTGAATTTCTCTTCAAGTATCCGCAAACGGTCTTTCGCAAAGGCGAATTCATCTTCGCGGCCGGCTGGCCGGACTGGTTGCTGGTCCTCGCCATCCTGGCGGCGGGCGGCGGGCTTGCCTGGCATCTGAGGCAGAACCCAGGGCGTCTCGAAGGGCGTGCGCAGCAAGGCGTTGGCGTATTGCAAATTCTCACGGCCGCTCTGGCGCTGCTGATGTTGTGGCAGCCCGCGGTGAGTATTCAATCCCTGCGTTCGCAGCAGAACGTCGTGTCGGTGCTCGTCGATACGTCGCGTAGCATGGCGATTCAAGAGGACGGGCGGCCTCGCCTCGATCATGTCCGGGCGGCCTTGGGCGAAGGGTTCCTGGAACAGTTGGAAGAGAAATTCCGAGTCCGCCTGTACACGTTTTCGAGCGGACTGGAGAGAGTGCAGTCACTCGAATCGATCGGTCCGAACGGCGGAAGCACTCGGATCGGTGAATCGGTCGCGGGGTTGTTGGGTGAATCGACCGTGCTACCGCTCGGAGCCGTCGTTGTTGTGAGCGATGGCTCGGACAACACCGGCGCGTTCAATCGGGAACTGATGACGGAGATCCGGCAGCGCAGGGTCCCGGTGCATACGGTCGGCGTCGGCCGGACCGACATGCCGGAGGATATCGAGTTGGGCGATATTCGGGTAGCGAATCGGACGATGCCGCATTCCCAAGTCAGCGCTCATGTGACGGTGCGGCACCACGGAAGCAAACAGACGGATACGCGGCTCACCGTGCGGGATGATTCCAGCATCCTCGCATCGAAAACGATCACCTTGCGGCGCGGTGAGACGGTGCAAACCGAAGAGATTGATTTCAATGCGGGGGACGCGGGCGTGCGGAACTTACGGTTCTCGCTCGACCCGATTGAGAACGAAACGATTCTCGGCAACAACGCGCAAATGCGCGTGGTGGATGTGCCGCGGGGCCAACGCATCATCCTCTACGTCGAGGGCGAGCCGCGCTGGGAATACAAGTTCATTCGCCGCGCCATTGGTAAGGACGAGAATGTGCGCCTCGTCACGATGCTGCGGACGACACCGAACAAGTTCTATCGCCAAGGCGTGAACGACCGCACCGAACTCGTGAACGGGTTCCCTGTCACCGGCGAGGAACTGTTCCGCTACGACGCGCTGATTTTCGGGAGTATCGAGGCCGCGTTCTTCAGTGCCAAGCAGCAGGACTTGATTCGTGAGTTCGTGAGCCGCCGCGGCGGGACCTTGCTGCTGCTCGGAGGACGCCGCGGGTTGGGCGATGGCGGCTGGGGCGTGTCGAGGGTCGCCGAGGCGCTGCCGGCACAACTTCCCGAGAGTTCGCAGGATACGTTCTCACGCAGCAGGGCCACCGTCGAACTCACAAAGCAAGGGCTGGATTCATTGATTTGCCGCCTGGACGAAGACCCGGTAGAGAACCTCAAAGCTTGGAGTGGCCTGCCGCAAATAGCGGACTACCAGACCATTGGTGCCCTCAAACCGGCGGCGATTACACTGATTAACGGCAAAGTCGGCAACGATTCGTTCCCACTTCTCGTCCAGCAATATTACGGGCGCGGGCGTGCGATGATCCTGGCGACGGCCGGGACATGGCGCTGGAAGATGCAACTTCCGCACGACGATACGCGTCATCACACGTTCTGGCAGCAGTTGTTGAGAAGCTTGGCCGTACACTCACCAAATCAGTTGGCACTGTCGAGTGACCGCAGCCTGTACGCGGACGAGAAACGGGTGAAGTTGCGGGCCGAGGTCAGGAATCCTGAGTTCATGCCGGCCGGCAATGCGACGGTGACGGTAACGATCTCATCAGAGAGCGGTGATCCAACGACGGTCGAGATGCATCCGTCGGCGGATGAAACCGGCGTATTCGAGGCCGACCTGACCGCCGGGCAGACCGGTACCTATCGAGCCGAAGTACGGGCGCACATGGGCGACGAGTCACTGGGTTCCGATGTCGTTCATTTCCGGCGCGAAGACGGATTGGCGGAGGACTTTCATCCCGAGCAGAATCGCGAGTTGCTCGAAACCCTCGCTGAGCAGACGGGTGGAAGCTACTGGACGCTCGACAATGTCGACGCGCTGCCCAAGGAGATTCGTTTTTCCGAGGCCGGTATCACGGCGCGCGAGACGTTAGACCTGTGGGACATGCCGGTCTTCTTCCTGCTGCTGCTGGCCATGCGCGGCGGCGAGTGGCTGCTGCGGCGGCGATGGGGTGTCGTATGAGACTGCGACAAGCGCTTTGGTGTGCGTTACTGCTGGCCCTGCCCGTTGTCGCAATGGCGAAGTCGCACTTCGTGATCGTGGGCGGCCTGGGCGGTGAGCCGCGGTACTCCCAACAATGGGCGGAATACGTCGACAGCCTGGAAGAGACCTGCGCAAAGGCGGCGGGAGATGAATCGCTCGTTCATGCCGTTAAGGACTCCGCGGCGACGAAGGAAGCGATTGAGGCTGTGTTTGCCGAACTAGGCCGCGAGACCGAGGCGAACGACATCGTGGCGGTCTTTCTGATCGGTCACGGCAGCTTCGACGGTCACGAGTACAAGTTCAATATCCCTGGGCGGGACATCACGGCCGGGCGGCTCAAGGAACTACTTGACGGGCTGCCGGTAAAGGACCAGCTCATCGCGATTACGACGAGTTCGAGCGGCGCGTCGATGGAACTTCTAAAGGCGGAGCGGCGGATTGTCATCACCGCGACCAAGAGCGGCTCGGAACGAACGGTCACGGAATTCGCCAAGCACTGGGTCGAAGCCTTGCGGGACCCCGAAGCGGATACGAATAAGGACGAGAAGATCACCGCGCTCGAAGCCTTCACCTACGCCGACACGAAGGTACAGGAGTCGTACAAGGCTGAGAAGAAGCTCGCGACCGAGCACGCGCGAATCGAGGGGGAGTTGGCGGCGAACTTCACGTTGGCTCGGCTCGGTACTAATCTCGATGCGTTGTCGGACCCGAAGTTGCGTCCGCTATTCGAGAAACGCGACGACGTGGAGCGGCACATCGCGGACCTGAAGGGCCGCAAGGACCAGATGGAAGAAGCGGCCTATTTGTCCGCTTTGCAAACACTGCTGATCGAGCTGGCGCGGACGCAGAACGAGATCGACGAAGCCGCCGGGGTGCAGGAGCCATGAGACCCGCCACGGCAATCTGGTTCGGCCTGCTGGTGGTCGGCTCGCTCGTGGCTCAAGAGACAGAGACACCCGCAACCGTCACCGAGGGCCGCGATACGACGCTCAAGCCCTGCGACGAGGCTATGGATAGGGGCCGGCGCGGCGAGGCGCGCGACTGTTACAGCCGCCTACTCAACGGTCCGGGAAGTACTCTCGTGAAGGCCGAAGCGGCGTGGGTGCTGCAAGACATGTATCGCGCCAACGATCTGTTTCGAGATGTAGTAGCCCAGCGTCCGAAAGACCCCTATGTGCGCGTCCGCTGGGGCTACTTGTACCTCGATACGCATTCACCCGCCGAGGCGGCCAACCTGTTCAACGAGGCGTTGGCGATCGACGAGAGCTACGCACCGGCGAAGGTCGGCGCCGCGACGGTGCTCGCCAAACGATTCGAAGGCAGAGCGCACGACCTCGTCGAAGAGGCTCTCGAGGCCGAGCCGAAGATGATCGACGCGTATGTGCTGCTGGCTGGTATGTCGATCGAAGAAGAGGACTACGACGAGGCCGAAGAGCATATCGCGAAGGGCTTGGAGGTTGCCGAAGAGCTTGGCGAGTCGCCTCTGGAGTTGTATACGCTTCGGGCGTCGCTCGACCTGCTCCAGGGCAAGGAAGACAGCGAGTGGACCACCAAGGCGCTGGAGCACAATCCCGCCTACGGCAGAATCTACGCCGACCAGGCGCATTTCTATGTGATTACGCGCCGCTATCGCGAGGCGACTGGTTTGTTGCGCAAGGCGATCGCGGTTGATCCCCAACTGTGGTCCGCCCACGCGGACCTCGGTGTCAATCTGATGCGCCAGGGCATGGAGGAAGAAGGGCGCAAGCACTTCGAGATCGCCTATGAAGGCGACGCCTTTAATCCCAAGACGACGAACTGGCTGCGGCTGCTCGATAGCTTCGGCAACTTCGAAACGACGTCCAACAAAGACGACATTCTGCTCAAGACGCCGGAAGAAGTCGAAGCCGCCGCGGACAAGCCTGAGATCATTGTGCAACTGCACAACAAGGAAGCGGACATCCTGCGGCCCTACGTGATGGCACTCGCCGAGGAAAGCGTCGCAGTCTTCACCAAGAAGTACAAGTTCCAGCCCAAGCGGCCGATTCGGGTTGAGCTCTATCCCGACCATGACGACTTCGCCGTGCGGACGATGGGCTTGCCGGGCCTGGGACTACTCGGTGTCACGTTCGGCTACGTGGTCGCGATGGACAGCCCGTCGGGGCGGCCACCGGGCAGCTTCCACTGGGGCACGACGTTGTGGCATGAGTTGGCCCACGTCTTCACGCTGGAGGCGACGGACCATCTGGTACCGCGCTGGTATAGCGAAGGCATTTCGATGTACGAGGAGTGGCAGGCTCATCCCGGATGGGGTGAGCGGATCTCCACCGACTTCCTCGACGCCATGAAGGACGACAAGCTTCTGCCGGTCGCCGACCTGGACAAGGGGTTTGTGCGGCCGCGTTATCCGAGCCAAGTCGCGGTGTCGTATTTCCAGGCGGGACTTGTTTGCCAGTTGATCGCCGACGAATGGGGCTTCCCAAAGCTGGTCGAACTACTCAATGGCTTTGCAACGCGGACAACGACGGCTGAGAATATCGAAGCTGTTTTGGGAATCCCCGCCGAGGAGTTCGACGAGCGTTTCAACGAATACCTGGAAGGGCGCTTCGGCAAGGTCATCGAGAAGCTGCCCGACTTTCGCAAGGCGATGAAGCGCGCGCTGGTTGCCGCGAAAGCGAAGGATTGGGATACGGTGCTGGGCCCAGCGGCCGAAGCGCAGGATATCTATCCTGACTTCGTTGAAGCGGCGAACCCATACGTTGTTCTGGCAACGGCCTACAACGAGTTGGGCGACAAGGTGGCCGCGGTGGATCAGTTGAAGCAGTATCAGGCTCGTGGCGGGAAGAACCCCCGTCAGATCAAGAAGGTTGCTGGGTGGTTGGAGGGACTGGACCGCCGGCCGGAGGCGATTGAAGCGCTCGAAGGCCTCATCTACATCACGCCCGGTGACGCTGAGGTGCACGTTCAACTCGGTGAGTGGTTGCTTGAAGAGGATCGCTATGCCGACGCAGTACGGGAGTTCCAGACCCATCTGGCGTCGGATCCGCTGGATCAGGCCGGTGCGCACTTTAACCTGGCCCGTGCGTATCATAAGATGGAGGACTCCGAAAACACCCGGAAACACTTGTTATCCGCGCTGGAAGTGGCCCCAAGCTATCGCCCCGCGCAGAAACTCCTGCTGGAGATTGTCGACTAGAGATCGGATCTTTCCTTTATGACTGTTCCTTCCGCTTCCACCGTCGAGACGGCGGACACCCGGCAACTTGTCGAGACTTTTCGTGATGCGCAACAGCGCATTCGCGACCAAATTCGGAAGGTGATCGTCGGCCAAGATGATGTGGTTGAGCATCTGCTGCTGACGTTGCTTGTCGGCGGGCACTGCCTGATCACCGGCATGCCCGGCACTGCGAAGACGCTGCTGGTGCGTACGCTCGCCACCGCCTTGGGGCTCACCTTCAAGCGGATTCAGTTCACGCCCGACTTGATGCCAACTGACGTCACCGGTACCGACATCATTGATGAAGACATCACGACAGGGCACCGCAAATGGACCTTCGTCGAAGGGCCCATTTTCACGAACGTGATGCTGGCCGACGAGATCAACCGCACGCCCCCGAAGACCCAGGCGGCACTGCTCGAGGCCATGCAGGAATTGAGTGTGACAGTTCGCGGCACGACGTATCAACTATCGCCGCCGTTCTTTGTGCTCGCGACGCAGAATCCGATCGAGTTGGAGGGGACCTACACTTTGCCCGAAGCCCAGCTTGACCGCTTCCTGTTCAACGTGGTGCTCGATTATCTGACGACTGAGCAGGAAATGGATGTCATAAATCGCAACACGACGGGCGCGCTGCCGGAAGTCGAAGCTTGCACGACGGTGGAAGAGATTCTACAGTTCCAGCAGTTGGTGCGGCAGGTGCCGGTGGCGGAAGACACAGTTCGGTATGCGGTGAACTTCGTCCGCGCGACGCGACCCAAAGATCCCGAAGCTACCGAGATGGTGAAGAAGTACGTGAACTACGGGGCGAGTGTGCGCGCCACGCAATTTCTCGTAATGGCTGCGAAAGCGCTGGCGCTGCTCAAAGGCCGCTATCACGTCACGATCGAAGATCTGCAGTCCCTTGCGCTGCCCGTGTTGCGCCACCGCGTGCTGGCGAACTTCCACGCCGAATCAGACGGCTTGACAACGGATGACATCCTCAAGAACCTGATCGAGGAAAAGCCCGCGCCGCGCGCTTGAATCCCTGATGGCGGTTCAAACGCTTCTCGATCCGAAGATTCTCGCACGCCTTTCGAATATCGAACTGGTTGCTCGGACGGTCGTCGACGGCTTCCTAACCGGGTTGCATCGCTCACCCGTGTTTGGCTTCAGCCTGGAGTTCGCCGAATACCGCCCCTATACACCGGGCGACGATCCGCGCTTCATCGATTGGAACGTCTTCTCGCGAACCGACCGCACCTATCTCAAGCGCTACCTTGGCGAGACGAATACGCACTTGATGATGCTGCTCGACGCGAGCGCGTCAATGGGATTCGCGTCAAACAGCGTCACTAAGATGCAGTATGCGCGCTTTCTGGCGGCTTCGCTGTCGTATCTGTCGATTCGCCAGCACGACGCGGCAGGGCTGATTGTCTTCGACGAAAAGGTACGGGACTATCGGCCACCTTCGACCCGGCCGGGGAACTTGCTGAGCCTGTTGCACATGATCCAACGAGCCGAGCCGGCAACGGGCACAAATCTCGATCTGCCGTTCGACCATTTCCGCCAGTACACCACGATGCGCAGCCTGGTCGCGGTGATTTCAGATTTCTACATGGATCCAGCCGCCGTGGTGAAGGCGGTCCGCCCGCTGGCCTACCAGGGGCAGGATATCGTGTTTTTTCATGTGCTTGACCCTGTGGAGTTGAAGCCTGACTTTGATCGCTCGATTCTACTCGAAGACATGGAAACCGGCGATCAGATGGAGGTTTCACCAGATTTCACGCGGCGCGAATACCGCCGGCGCATGGACAGCCACATCGAACAACTGCGCAACGAGACCCAGGGGATCGGGGCGGACTACGTACTGTTGGATACATCAAAGCCCCTCGACTTGTCACTAAGGGAATACCTTCTGTTTCGTCAGCGCCGTCGTTGAGGCTCGATGAGTGAACGAAGCGAGCATGTTGGGCGTCATAGTTAAGAGAACGAATCGATGTCGTTACTAGCACCATGGTTCTTGTTGGGCGGCCTCGCGGTCGGCCTGCCGCTGTGGCTGCACCTGTTGGAGCGTGAGAATCCGACCCGCCTGCCCTTTAGCTCGCTGATGTTCTTCGAGCGTCGCCGTCAAAGCTCGTTGAATGAAAAGCGGTTTCGCTACCGCGTTCTCATGGCGCTGCGGATCGCGTTTTTTCTGCTGCTTGCCCTGCTGTTCGCCAAGCCTGTATGGGAACTAGCAGCCGGGGCGGGTGTGGGTGATGCGCCGGGCCTGCATATCCTGGTGCTCGATACATCGCTCAGTATGAATTACGGCGACCGCTGGGACCGCGCCGTCGCGGAAGCCGAAGACGTGATCGATGCTCTTGAGCCGGCGGACCGTGCGCAGATTCTCGCTGTTGGTCCCGGTGTCCGAGTCATCACGCAGCCTGTGGGCAGCCGTGAGGAATTACGAGTGGCGCTCGGGACGCTCGAACCGACGGCATCGCGCAACTCCTACGGCGACTTGGCCGAGGCCGTCCGAACCCTCGCGCCCGATGCCGATGTGCCGGTCACGGTACACGTTTTTTCCGACTTCCAACAGTCGGCGATGCCCGGACGGTTCTCCGACGTCGCCCTTCCGACCATGGCGACGCTTGAAGTCCACGATATGGCCGAGCCGGAGTCCCCTAATTGGACGGTGGAAAGTGTGAGGGGAACCACGCGCGTCTTCGGGGGACGAGAGACTCATCTTGAAGCGATCGTGGCGGGCTTTGGCACGCCGAAGACGCGCAAGACGGTAACGCTGATGCTGAACGGCAAGCAGGTGGCGCGCCAATCGGTAGACGTGCCGGCTGTCGGGCGCGCATCGGTCGTATTCGAAGGATTTGACGCGCCGATTGGCAACAACAAGGCGGAAGTGGTCATAGAGCCGGCCGATGACCTGTCGCTTGACGACCGGCGTCTGGTCGCGGTCAGCAACGCCGAGCCGTCGACGATCCTGTTCGTCCACAGCGACCCGCGTAGGCGCGACCTCACGTTTTTCAGCGCGGCGCTGGATGCCTCGTCGCAAGCGATGTTTCGCGTGGAAGGCGCCACGGTAACACAAGCCGAACAGAGCCGCCTCGATCAACATGCGTTGGTGATTCTCTCCGATGTTCCGCGGCTTTCGCAGGCGGCGGCCGACCGTTTCGAGTCCTACATGAGGGAGGGCGGCGCGGTCCTGGTCGTGGTTGGATCGAGAGCGACACTGGCTGCCCGATCCACGCTTCTCGAAGATGGTATTGAAGAGTCGAGTTACACCGGGCGCGAGCAACAACGCTTTCAGTTCGCCGGGCCGATGGACGAGTCCCATCCGGTGCTCAACCAGGTCAAGAGTTTCCAGGGCGTGAAGTTCTATCGTTACGCCAAGCTGCCTGTTGGAGAAGACGACGACGTGTTGGCGCGCCTGTCGGACGGTTCGCCATTGCTCGTTGAACGGCGGGTGGGCGATGGGCGCATGTTGATCCTCGCGTCATCGCTAGGAAACATCTGGAACGACTTGCCGGTGAATCCCGTATTCGTCCCGTTCGTACTCGAGACCGCGCGTTACCTGTCAGGGCTCGACCGCGGGATGCAGCAGAAGAGCATCGATTCGATACTTGAGCTGGGAGGCCGAGGCGGTTCCGGCGTACAGGTTTTCCGCCCGTCAGGGGAGCGCGCACTGAGTCTTGCGGACTCCGTCGCGGGTGAGGACCTTCGGTTGACTGAGTCGGGCTTCTACGAGCTGCACCGCGCCGGCGCGACCGAACTGGTCGCGGTGAATCCCGATCCGCGCGAGTCGAACCTGCGCCCGATGGAAGCCGACATGGTCTCAATGTGGGAGGCGACAGGCCGAAATCAGGACACGACACCGACGGAAGGTGAGGAATCTCTCATTGCGCCCCCTCCATTGAAGCTCTGGAAGCTATTGCTACTGCTTTTGGTCTTGATCGCGTTGGTAGAATCAGTATTCGGGAACTATCACCTCAAAGTTCAGCGGGAGGCATAACACGTGTATCCGGCTCCGTTGTCGCCGACCTGGTCGCTTCAGGAATATGTACGCCGCGTGCAGTGGCGGCTCCAAGCCAGGACGGCCTCGCGCGGAATCGGACTCACCATCGGCGTCGCCCTGGCGCTGACCATTCTCTGCGTTGCGATCGCGAACGAATTGGCATTCTCCGACGGCAGCGTGATCGGTGGCCGGATGATTCTGTTCGGATCGATCATCGCCGTGATCGTTCTGGCTCTTTGGCGGCCGCTACGGAATCTGGGCATCAAGAAAGCCGCCGGGCATGCCGAGCAAGAAGTGCCGGCGTTCGACGGACGCATCGAAACGTTCATCGATCAATCGCGGGGCGCGAGTGAGGGAGCGCCGACCAATCCGATGCTCGATCTGCTCGCCGAAGATACGCTGCAGGTTGCCGAAACCGCGCCGGTCGAGCATGTCGTCGGCTGGCAGCGGATGCTCGCGTTCATGGCCCTGGCCGGGGCGAGCTTCTTTGCGTTGATCTGGCTGGGGACGTCCGGGCCCGGCTACTGGGGCTACGGTACATCACGCCTTTGGAGCGGCTGGCTCGAGTCGCAGGAGTCTCTCTTTTACGAATTGCGCATCGAGCCCGGCGACGCGACGGTGCGGCTTGGCGCCGACCTGACGATGACCGCCGAGGTTGTCGGTTTCGAGAGCCCGTCCGCGCAAGTGTATGTCAAGTATGCCGACAGCGTCGAGTGGGAAGAAGCGCCGATGCGTCGTCAGTTGGAGGGCGCCGGCTTCGAGTTTCTCTTCGCGGGCGTGCGGGACCCCTTTAGCTACTATGTTTCCGCGGGCGGCATTCGCAGCGAGGAGTTTGAGGTTGAAGTCGTCGCAATGCCCGTCGTCCGCGGACTCAAACTCAGCTATCACTACCCGAAATGGACGGGCCTGAAGAACATCGTGGAGGATCCTGGCGGGGACATCAATGCCGTCGTAGGGACGGAAATTGAGATCGAGGTCGAAACCGACAAGCCGCTCGAATACGGTGTGATTCTCGTGGATGGCAAGCAGGTGGCTAACACCGAATCCGACGGGCTCAAGAGTGTCGGCCGCATCACTGTCGAGAGCGACGGCCTCTACAACATCGCCGCGCTCTATAAGGGCGAAGCGATTCGTATCAGCGATGAGTTCTTCATCACCGTGATTCCCGACCGCAAGCCGACGCTTGAGATCACCCGCCCGGGCCGCGACTATCAGGCCACCAACATCGAAGAAGTTGCTCTTGAGATGAAGGCCGAGGACGATTTCGGTATCGGTTCGTTGGACCTCTACTACTCGGTGAACGGCGCGGAGATGAAGAAGGCCGCGGTAAAGCGCCGAGGCTTTAAGCAGGCCCGAGGAAGCCACACCTTCTACCTCGAAGAGATGGGCGAGAGCAGGGCCTCGCTGAAGGTTATCGCCGAGGACGGTGAAGAGCAGGAGCTCAAGTTCGCCAACCTGATGCCCGGCGACCTGATCAGCTACTACGGTGTTGCCCGCGATCACAATATGGCGGTCAAGACCGACATGTATTTCGTGGAAGTTCGGCCGTTTGATTTGATCTTCCGCCAGGGCCAGCAAGGCGGTGGCGGCATGGGGGGTGCCCAGCAGCAACAGAACGAGATTTCAAAGCGCCAGAAGGAAATCATCTCGGCGACCTGGAATCTGATCCGCGAATCCGAGGATCCAAAGTCATCGGCGCGCTCGGAAATACGCGACAACGCGCTAGTTCTGTCAGACATTCAGCTCACGCTGCGTGATCAGGCCCGAACACTGGTCGAACGGACGAAGGCGCGGCAACTGACCGGCGGGGACGAAAAGATCGGGCGGTTCATTGAGAACATCGAGAAGGCCGCCGAATACATGGAGCCCGCTTCCGACAAGCTGCATGACGTGAAGCTGACAGAAGCGGTGGCGCCCGAGCAGAAGGCGCTCCAGTATGTCCTGCGGGCGGAGGCCATTTTCCGCGAACTTCAGATCACACGCGGTCAAGGGCAGGGTGGCGGTCAGGCGCAGCTCGACTTGGCGGAAATGTTCGAGCTCGAAATGGATCTCACGAAGAACCAGTACGAGACCGGCGGCGGTTCTTCGCAGCAGCAGATGGAGCAGGAAGCCGATCAACTGATGGAGAAGCTGCGCGAGCTGGCGCAGCGGCAACAGAAGCTGGCCGAGCGGCGCAAACAGGAAAAGGAAATGACCTTTGCGCAGCGCTGGCAGCAGGAGATGCTGCGGCGTGAGGCGCTGGAACTGAAGCGAAAGCTCGAACAGTTGCAGCGGCAGCAACGCGAGCAGCAAGCATCGCAGTCCGGTCAGCAGTCCCAACAGCAGCCCGGGCAGTCTCAATCCCAATCCGGCCAGTCGGGGCAGTCCGGTCAGCAGCAGTCGGGTCAACCGCGGTCCGGTCAGCGGAGCCAGCAGCAACGGGCGTCGGGCGGTCAGTCGGGCCCTCAGAACCTGCAGCAAATCATCGAGCGGCTCGATCAAGCCACCCGCGACATGGAGACGAACCCATCGAGCGCCAACAACTCGGGCCGGCAACGGGGCGGCGATGCAGCGTCTGCCCAACGAGCCCAAGAGCGCTTGCAGGAAGCGCTGCAACAGTTGACGAAGGAGCGGCGGGGGCAGAACGCCTCGGCGCTCTCGGAACTCGCGCAGCGCTCGGAGAAACTGGCGGATGCCCAGCGGGAAATCGGCAACCGGCTCAAGCAGGATCTGCGGCAGGCGATCGCCGCTCAGCAGAAAGAGGAAGCGGCAACGGGGACGAGGGGACGCCTGAGCAGCAGTCTCTCGCCAACCGAGGCGCTGGATCTCGCCGATCGCAAGAAGGCGATGCAGCAAGAGCTCGAATCGATTGAGCGCGAGATGCAAGGCGCCATCCGGCGACTCGACGATTCACAGCGCGAAGCTTCACGCACCCTGCGGGAAGCCCTCGGTGATGTGCAGCAGGACGAGATCGGCACGCGCTTGCGAGTCGTGGCCGAGTACATCCGCCGTGGAATGGCTCCACACGCCGTGCAAGGCGAAGACATGGTGACGCGCTCGCTTGAACGCTTGCGTGACAACTTGAAGGACGCCGAGCGATTGGCGCAGGCCGGCGGATCCGGGTCCGAGCGTGGCCTGGAGCAGTCCTTGGCGCAACTCGAAAACATGCGGCGACAGCTCGAGCGAGCCGCCGAGGTCGATCGACAGGGCCAGCAAGGCCAGCAGGGCCAACAAGGGCAACAAGGGCAAGGGCAAGGCCAACAAGGCAGCCAAAGTGCTCAGCAAGGCCAGGGTCAGCAAAGTGGGCAGGCTCAACAGGGTGGTCCTTCCCAGTCGGCGCAGGGCGGCACGCGCGGCGGACCGCAGCGCTCAATCGGCGGTGCATCGAATTTCGGGAGCCCGCGGCGGCCCGGCGAGCCAGGAGGCATCAGAGTCTGGAACGAGCAGTCGCGCCGTGACATGGAGCAAGCTATCCGCGAGGGTGTGCGTGTGGTTCCGCGCTTAGCTCGCAACCTGCAGAGCGACGGCATCTACAAGGAAGACCTCGAAGAGATCCGCCGCTTCGCGCAAGGTCTACCGAACTCCGCCTTCGCCGGCAACCCCAAGTTACTCGCTCAGGAATACCGCCGATTGCTCTCCCTACTGGAGCAGCTTGAGCTTCAGGTGCGCCGCAAGGTCGAGGAAGAACAAGGAGGCCAGGTCCGTACTTCGGTCTCCGAACCCGTCCCGGAAGAGTACCGCGAGGCGGTCGCGGAGTACTTCCGCCGGCTAAGCCGCGGGCGCTGACCTCGGCCAAACGAACAGAATCGGACATCAGGCTCGGGGAGAGGTTTCTCTCGGCAGTGGTGCGCCCCCCTCACGTGGTGAAATATGTAGGCTAGGACTTGGCATAAAATGAGGGAGCGTCCGATGGCAACCGGTTCATCCAAGACGAATCCCAATCTGTTCCAACCGCTACGGGTATTCAGCGACGAGATCAATCGCAACATTGTTCAGTCGGAGGTCGAAGGAGGCGTCTACCTCAAAGATCTTCCCGATGGCTCCCGCATCGAAGTCACGACGGAGAATCGGGACTATCACCTGACGATGGCCGCCGACGGCAAGGTGTTGATTTGAGGTCATCCGACATTCTGTCCGCAACCGACCCTGGTCAATATCCAAGGGTCGAGTTGGGGCGGCTCGATGTTGAAGGTCGCCTACATCGGGCGAGGGATGCATCTGGAGTTTCAGCATCCCGAATATCGAACCGTCACGACGTCCCGCATCGTCGAGATTCGATCCGTATCGTGAGATCCCGCTCCCTCGACGATTTCGGGTGGGCGCTGGTCTTCCGGGCGATTGGGCGCAGGTTGGCTGTACGGTGTTTGGGGGTGGGGTGGTTCGTGGTGTGGGAGTGGGGTTGTGGGGCTACGCAGCGGCCTCCTGATTGCCCGTCCGCGCCGGGTCTTGCGGGTTCGTTCGATGGAACTGGGCGACGTCGATGGGGCTTGGGTTGTGTTCGCGGTCCGGGGTACTTGCCGACACGTTTATTTGGGAGGTTGATTCCAAAGGACTTGCGATGGATTGGGTCGGTTCGACCGCCTGGGCTTTGCTGCCGGCGGCGAGGCTGCTGAGAAAGGCGCTCGCGCGGCGGCGCTTAGGGAGTTCGCGTAGCTCTTTCATGGTGTTTTGGTAGCGGCACGCGAGTTGGGCCTCGTAACGGCTGAGGCGGTTGAGCGCGTTGCTTTGGCCGAGGGCCTTGCCGAGTAGTTGATCGCCGTCTTTGTCGTGGTTCCGCGGATGTTCGGCGGGGCTGTCGTAGAGTTCGTTGATGCCGGCGGCTTCTATGCGCGCGAAGCGTTTGATCCGCCAGGTGATGTCGATGATTTATTCGACGAGGTTTAGCTCCAGGTAACTCACCGGCCGGAGCTGGGTTTCGAGATCGACGCTGTGGCGGTCGAACTCGTCGCGGTCTTCGCCGGGGATGAGCGGGTCCTTGGCTCGGAAACCGTATTTGAGGGCGTTTAGGGATGAACGCTGTTTGCCTTCGTCGGTGCGAGGACCGGTGGAGTGTTGGGCGTTCTGTTTGTTGGCTCTTTTTTGTGCTGCTGTTGCCATGGTGGTGCTCGTCGTTGGTTTAGAGGGCCGAAGATTTCTGCGCCTTTTGGCGCGAGCCGACACATTTGCATGTGCCGCTCCGTTGCTTTGGCGGGCGCACCTTCGGCCTGGGTTGGAGAGGAGTTTTGGAATGCGGCCTCCCCGGCAATAGTATGCACCTGGGGTGGCGGGTTAGCGGGGTGGCTTGGATCTAAGTGGTTGGGACTATGGGTGATAAAGATTTTCTGGTTCCGTGATCGCGATTCTGGAGTGAAGGGGTTTGGGGCCTGTTTGCGCCTATTCGTCGGGATTGATGTCGAGAAATGATTTCTCATCGAGAGAGCGGCGGTCAGAGCCTGCAGTCGTGCGATGTGAAGCGGCCTCAAGCCGAGCCTGCTCAGGTGGCGATCTCGAACCTGAGCTGATAGCAAGTGACATCGGTGGTGATCTCAATGGGTCGATGCAACACCTTTCCTGGAAGGAAAGGTGAAGTGTAAGCCTAAGAAACTAAAAGGGTAACGATGAGGATACAGCGCCTCCCTCTGGATCCTGTTGAAGTACAAGAAGTTACGTGGTTGCGGTTGGGGCTTCGGATGACTGGTAAGCCACTTGTCCCTCTCGGCTTTCGGATACTCCAGGTAAAGGACTTGACGTGGGTGTTGCGTTGACTGGTTGAGCCGGCAGTTGCCAGGATATCCGGATTTCCGTTGAAACGAGCGGCTCTCCGGAGGTTGTAGTTTACGCCGCCCGGGCCTGAGCCGGAGGCGGCGTGTTGAGCTTGGCGAGTTC
>Ga0315336_1004543_pt1 | contig 16290 bp, 9 predicted proteins | sample ASW5metaG_FD_204512 | JGI IMG/M metagenome (GOLD analysis project Ga0315336, IMG submission 204512) | Ammonia-oxidizing marine archaeal communities from Monterey Bay, California, United States - ASW #5 | ecosystem: Environmental > Aquatic > Marine > Intertidal zone | place: USA: California...
TGGGATGACCGCTTATCACGAAGCCGGACATGCCATTATCGCCTGGCTGCTGCCCGATGTGGATCGAGTGCACAAAGTGACCATCATTCCTCGAGGACGCGCGCTGGGAGTCACGCAGTTATTGCCCGATGAAGAACGTTACAACGTCGGAGAAAAACGACTCCACGCACAGCTGCAGATGGCCCTCGGTGGTCGCGCGGCCGAAAAACTGGTGTTCGATGAGTACTCGGCCGGCGCCGAAGATGATATCAACCGAGCGACACAAATGGCGCGCAAGATGGTGGCCCATTGGGGTATGAGCTCCGTGATCGGTCCCGTTGCCCTGCGGCAGGGCGAAGATCACCCGTTTCTCGGGAAAGAAATGCACGAGCAACGCAAGTTCAGTGAATCCACCGCGCGGACCATCGATCGCGAAGTCCAGCGGTTCCTGATGCAGGCCGCCACCGCCGCGACCGAGTTACTGACCGAGCACCGAGGTCAATTGGACGACCTGGCCGAGTCACTGTTGCAACGCGAAAGCCTCGACAAAACCGACCTGCGCGACATTCTCGGCGAAGAGGCACAACGATCGCTCAAAGCGGAGTCCAACCCCGTCCCGCACGACGAGTGAACACCATGGAATCCGAGCCAAACTGCGGCCACATCCGCTTCCGAACTGGCATTGTCAAATCGAGTTTGATAGGTTACCCCCCGCCCCGGCGTTGAACATCTGCCTGAGGTGATCCCGGCGCTGACAACCAAAAAGTGCCATCAATCGAACAATCTCCATGTCTAGTACGAGTCCAAAGCTGGTGGCCGCGACCGGTCAGAGTGCCGACAGAACTCTGATGACAGTCTATCCGTCCATCTCCGCCACCGACCTCGGAAAGTTGCTCGGTCGACTTTACGATCTGATTCCGGTCCGCGTGGGCGCCACAACCCTCTCTCGCCTCTTATTCACTCTGCCCACAGCGCCGTTGGCAATCCTGTTGTATGCTGTGACCAAGCTGGCCGGCTCGCGATATCGCTTATCCAACCGAAGCATCCAGATTTGGCATTCGCTGGGGAATCGCATGAGGGCGCAGGTCGATGTGGGCGAAATTGCCGAAGTGGTCGTCGAACAACGGGAAGGCCAGGATTTCTTCTCTGCTGCCGATCTGATCATTCAGTCCGCCGACGGCCATGCGCTGATGCGGCTGGACGCAGTGCCGCACGCCGAGGTTTTTCGGCAGACGATTCTCAAGACCAGCCACGCGCGCAGCTTGGTCCAATCGTCGCTGGATACCATCGCGTCCCGCTGACGCAATCACGGTCGCGATGCACACATCCGCTCGGACCGGCATCGCGGAAGCAAGATGGCTCGCTCGGACCTGATACGGCGGTACGAAACCGGTTGCGGGCTCCGCGACCGGCGATGCCCGACCACACCGCTCGACGCGATCGCGCGGCTAGTCGTCGATTCCCAGCCGAAAGCGCAACTGCTCGAATTGGTGACCAAACTCTTCGCTCGAAGAGTGCACATGTTCCGCCTCGGTGATGAAACGAATCTCTTCGCTGGCATGCAGTCCGTATTGTGCCAGGATCGGTACGAATTCATTCACGTTGCTTCCGTACATGACCAGCAGCTTGTGTTCGTCGAACTGGATTTCCAACGGTCGTTGTGGATTCAGAGCCGCCACTCCCGCACAGCCGTCGTCCAACAACAGGTATTCGAAATCGCAAAGTACGCTCTTGAGTACCGGTAGATCGATGTGCTCGCGATACAGATCGTCGTGATCGCCGCTGTCCCGATCGTGGCTGGTTTCCAAAACCACATCGACTTGATCGCCCAAGGGGTCCAACAGATCCAGGAACAGATCGAAAATGTGCTCGCGCGACGCCGCCGCAAGGAGCACCGGTATCTCGATACCAGTCTCGCGGTCGTGGAAAACGTCGTGGCGGTATCCCGCCTCGGGAATGACCTGCAGGTCATAAGAGGGTCGCACCGCGTCGGTCAGGGTGAAATTTCCGTACCGTGAGACTCCCAAGTGCTCTTCCAACTGGTCTTCGGTGACATGTTCGAAGCTGCTGAAGTCCCGCGTCGTTTGACCGTCGCGAAAAGTGTTTTTTCTGGTTCGTTTCAAGAATCCCATGAGATTTGATTCCTCCGGAGAACGGCGCAGATTTCTCCGTCAAACGTCTGCTTCGCCGCCTGTAATGTGAATAGGCTGTCGTTGAGGGTTGTGAGCGAGGAGAACGTGATTCTGGACCGCATGCCCAACTGTAGCATGCGTTTTCATGCCGCATCGGGACTTGGCGGGACCAGCGTTCGAAAAACTGGATTCCCCTTAAGAATCGATCCCACTGATCGGATTGGCGAAGAATTCGAAGACAGTGAAACAGGCCGGATATTCCGGTCAGGATGGCGCCGGGCTCGCCACCTTTGGCGACAATTGCTACAAAGCGCATGACAAGCCGCCGATTGTCAAAGACAACCGCGTTTTACTGGAGTCTTCCACGATTCACGATTTGCAGTTCGATGAGCGGATAGGAAGCCGGATGAGATTCCCGGATCGCAGGAATTCGAGATTTGTGACAAGCACCTGCGCGCGAACTAGTGGACAAGCGTTTGAAAAACGGCGTTCACAGATTCTGAAGGCGATGGGGGCCACGCCGTGTCTGGCAGTCGCGCTGACCGTGTTTCTGGGGGTTGTCCAAGGGGCCGTCGCTGGCGAACCACAGATCGACCAGTGGCAGGTGATCTACCTTGGCAAGGATCGCATCGGGTTCGGTCGGACAACTACGCAGAATGTGACAATCGATCAGCGGACGCTGGTGCGCACAGTGCAGGAAACCGAAATGCGCTTCAAACGCTTCGGTCAAGACGTGCGGCTCACAGTCCGACTGGTGACCGACGATTCGCGGACCGGAGACATGCACGGGTTTGCACTGAGATTCGGCGACTCGCCTCGCAGAATGGTTGACGCCAGTGGGAAAGTCGACCGAGGTCGCTTGGCGATCGAAACCACTGTCGCTGGCCGCAAGACCCGCAGTTCCAAAGCCTGGACACGCGACATGCGTTCGCCCGCCTACGAATACCATTTGTATCGCACATCCATTCGCCGCGCCGGCGACGTGTCGCGCTTCAAGATGTACCGACCCGAAGAAAACCGTGTGATTAGCGTCGTGGTCAGTGCCGATGGAATCCGCCCAACGCGATTGCTGGATCAATCAAAGAAGGACCTGCTGCGGACGCGGACCGTGATGGCCGACCTGCCTACAGTGACGTCGTTCGTTGATCCGGCTGGCAATGTCGTCAAGACCGAGATGGATTTGTTTGGACAGAGACTGGTGACCTACACCGTCGATCGCGCAGAGGCGTTGAAGGCCATTTCCGGTCGAGAACTGGACCAGGCGGTGCAGTCCTTGATCCCCACCGATGTCATTCGCAAACCTCATCTGAGTCGCAAGATTACCTATCAGATTGTCTTCACGAGAAAAGACCTCGCGGATTTGATCCCCACCGGTGCGACGCAAACCACGCGGCAGATCGACTCAGATACCCTCGAAGTGACCGTCGTGGCCGCAAAACCACCCGCCGGCCGCAGCAATCGTAAACAATCCGCCGAATACCTGACGGCGAACCGATATCTACAGACGCAAGACGTGCGTGTTATCGAGCATGCACGACGTGCCGCCGGCAATCAGCTCGATCCCTGGAGGATCAGCCTGGCCATGGAACGTTATGTGTTTGAGAAACTGAAGCAAAAGAACTTTTCGACCGCTCTGGCAACCGCAGCCGATGTCGCTAAAAACCTGGAGGGGGATTGTACCGAACATGCTGTTCTGTTAGCGGCCATGCTCAGAACACGCAAGATCCCCAGCCGGCTCGTTGGTGGACTCGTCTACCTTGAACGGCAGGGCCTCCCGTTTTTCGGTGGCCACATGTGGACTGAAGTGTTCGTCGACGGTCGCTGGATCCCCCTCGACGCGACGCTGGGACGCGGAGGCATCGGAGCCACGCACATCAAATTGTCGACATCCAGTTTTGCCGACGACGCGCCCATCCCTGTGACCCTGTTTCTACCGCTCATGCAACTGATCGGTCACCTCAAGATCCGTGTGCTGAGCGCCGATTGACGGGGTGGTTTTGTAGGATCTACACGGTGCCCCGTTTGTAGTTCGTGCAAAAACGGATTGGCATCGCTGACGGGGCTAAGAACCGCCGGAAGTTGTAAGTGGCGCTTTGACTGCAGGTTAACCGTGTTCTAACGGTCTGCTTTGCTCGCGGCGTTTCATCTTTGGCACAACGGGTGCTATGTCGGTGATTCGAGAGAGAGTTGCCAGTCGAACTGGCAGGCCACCACTTGGTGGCGACTCAGGAGAGCGTAGACCCACCGGCTCGCTGGAAACGAGCCTCATCCCCTCCCCACTTGGCATCCGCCACCATCCCGTTTACGGGCCGGAAGGATCCCCGCATCCTTCCGGCCTCTGTTCTTTTTTGGCGGTCAATCTCCGATCGTGATCCCATCTGTCGCCGACGGCCACGCACCGGCTTGACAAGAGGACGGTTTGCATTTCAGAATACGCCGCGGTTGATCCGTTTCAGCTTGCGCAGTTTACCTGGTTCATAGCCGGCTTCGACCCGAGGCCGTTCTTTCGAGCCGCAATTCCGCATGTGAAGAAAACCGGTGTCAATGAATCATCTCCGTTTGTTGTGCCTCCCGCTGTTGTGGGGCTTGCTGGGATCGGTCCTGGTCTGTGACCAGGGGTTTGCTGAAGCGCCGATCAAAATTGCCGACATTGTGGCCGTGGGCGACCTGGTGGCCGAAGCGAATGCCAAGGCCGTGCAGCTCTCGACACACCTGGCGTCACGCGAAGCCTACGTGGATACCAAGAAGGATGATCTGGCCCAAGCCGCGGGAACCCTGGCCTGTGTGGCGCAGGCCATCAGTGAACATCCCGGGGCCAAAGACGTGAAAGTGGCCGGCCCGGCGCTGCGTGACGCGGCCTTGATTTTGCGGAATCCCAAGTCGTTCGAAGACGCAAAAATCGCAGAAAAGGCCCTCAACGCCGCTCTCAAAGGGCAGGGAGAAGGCAAGACGGAGTTCTCCTGGTCTAAGCTGATCGCGCGCGAAGCGATGATGGAGGAAATCAACTCCCGCAACAGCAAACTGCGTCGCGTCATTCGCAGATCGCGCAAGCCCAATGTTGACAGCCTGCATGCGTCAACAATGGCTGTGTTGTCCGTGGCGATGTACGCCGATGCGCACGGGCACGATCAGGACAAGGCGAGCCTGGCTGAGTGGCGCGAGATTTCCAAAGAATCCGTCGGCATCATGGCTTCCATCGCGAGAGCCATCAAAAAGAAAGATGCCGCCGGGGCCAAGCGGCTCTATGTCCGAGCGATCAAGACCTGTACCGACTGCCACGAGAAGTTCCGCGACTAGTGGCTGACTTCGTCGCGCTGCTTATCGGGATCGTCGTTGCCGCCGCCGCTTTTTTCGCGCGAGCCGCGCACTGGAGCGGTCCAATGTGTTCCACAGCGATTTCCACGCGTCACGTGGGGCGCCGCAGGCATCCAGATACGCCCGGCAGAACCTCAATCTGAGACTGAGCGAGATCTGCAGCTCGTCGCGGAAGCAGAGAGTCAGCCGCGCCAGATTCTTGTAGCGCGTGCGCCACGGTACCCGCAACGCTACCGACGCGCCCTCCAGGTCGATGACCCAGGCCTTAATACGCTGACCTTGTTCACTGAGCAACAGGTTGGCCACTTTGAGGTCCCGGTGCTGGACAGACGCCTCGTGCATCTGCGCAATCAGGCGACCCAGTTCCGTTGCCGCCGCTCGCGAAATCCGTTGCCTTTCCAAGGCGCTCCGGCAACCGAGCTTGTCCAGGAACACGTCCACTCCAACGGCACCGTCAATCCACTGTGTCGCCAGATATCCGTCTGCCCGCCAAGCCAACCTGCGGGCGGTGATCGCGGCCAGTGGTCGTGGTGTCGCAACGCCCTGCGACCGCAGGTGGTGTCCGACTCTCCACGAACGCAGAAGCCGTTGCGGACGCAGCAGACTCGTCAGAATCTTGACCGCTGTCCGACGCTGGATCCGCTTATAGGCCACCGTTGTCCGACCGCTACCCAAACGCAGATGGGTGCGTAGCAACAGTGTCGTCGCGTCCGCTTTGACGATCTGTGCCGACTGGAGATGGATCGGGATATCGGGGTAGTCCATCAACCGCGTTAGACAGGTCCGAGAGAATTCGGATACCGCAAATCCCAGCCTCCCGGCGTGCCGCAGGCGATACACCCGGCCACGACGCATCCCGCGACCCGCGGTGTGCGATGTTGGCACAGTGGTTGAGCGCTCCCAGCGCATGGCATTGACGGGTAACATGTGCGATCGTTTGATACGCGTAACTGGGAATTGTTCGGTTACAGTCGTCTGAGATATGGTCCCTGGTCGCGATGCATGGCTTGCATCGGTGAAATGCGAACGCCTGCCGAGCTGCGTTTGGAAACCTTGTCACCAAACGTCAGCTGATACAGCGACAGGCGATCCGCCAGCAATGTGTCGTTTCTGTCGGTCCGCTGGCTCTGAGACATCAACCGCACGTCTCCCAGTGACTCCAGCAGTGCCCGTTTACTGCTGCGCGTCAATACGAACACCTGCCGTTGGGGAATGCGGTTGTCGACCGCGAAACTGACGTTGTGCAGTGGCAGCGACTCGGAATCCAGATAGAACAGATTCAAGAATCCGGTCAGCGGTTCGAGGTTCATGTCAACCAGGATGCGGGTTGTTTTTGGAACACCCGCTCGTACCTGCTTCAAGAAGGCGACGTCTTGCCGGTGACGATCCACGTATTGGCCCGCGATCCAATGTCCCGTCATGTAAAATATGGCGAGCACGCCGAACAACGTGCGCGCGGCGAGTCGAGGATTTGAGTGAAACATCGACCAGGACAGAACAAACGTGGCCGTTGGTATCAATAACAGCAAGAACGGCAGCAGCCATTCGGGATTTGACAGTCGGTCGGAACAGAGCCAGGCGATCAACATCAGCGGCAGGGCTGTCGTGATGATGCTGTTGGCCGGACGGCGGAAGCGGGGAGCCCACGACAGGACCACCGCGCGGATCCGCAGCATGCCCAGCGTGGCAATCACCGCCCACGGGGCCAGTGCGTGCAGCAGATAGTGGTGATGTTTGCCCGAAGGAATCGAGAACATCAGCGGAACGCCGATCGCCCAACACCACAAAAACCGTTCCTTCGAAAAACGGGTTTTCCACGCGGCATGCCGCGTGAGCCACAGACCGGTCGGAATCACCACGGTCCACGGCAGCAGCATCCACAACAGATTCAGCGGGTAGTACCACAAGGGCTCCGACAGCGCAACGTAAGATCCATCCAGACGGCCACCCAGATCGTAGAACCACACAGCCGTCACATCCGGATAACGCAGGTAGGCCGCCAACGGCCAGGCCATGGCAACCGCCGCGAACGTCAGCCAGCCCCAGAACCACGTGTAGCGACGAATGCGGTTCCAGTCCCGGTTCCAGATCAAAAACAGAGCGATCGGCACCAGCGACATGATTGTGCCGAACAGCAGCCCTTTGACCAGATTTGTGATACCCAGTGCGACGAACAGCAGCAGCGTCCAACGTGACCGCCGCCCGAAAAATGACCAGGGTTCCCGTTCCGTGGGCGATGTACAAAACTCCAGTTTGACGAACACCGCAACCGCGCACGTGACGGCACCGCACAGGTAGATTTCGTCTTCCGCCAGCCAGGAATACCGAGTGAACTGGCAGGTCGTGGCCATCACCAGCCCGCTCAACAGGCCAATCTGTCGCCCATACCAGACACAGGCCATCCAAGCGACGCAAAAGACCACGCCGGTGGCGATCAGCGTCGGGACCAAACGCACGATCCATTCCGCGTCGCAACGACCAAACACGGACGCCACGGAAACGGTCATCCACTGGGGAAGCGGCGGGCTTTCCAACCAGGGAGTGCCCCCCTTCTTGGGGACCACCCAGTCTCCATCGGCCAGCATCTCCCGCGCGCTTTGCGGCAAGACCGATTCATGGACCGAAAGCGGTCGACCGCTGACCAGAGAGAATCCGAACAACAGCAGGCAGTAGCCCGCCAGGATGCATATGTCTCGACGCTGGAATCGCTCGTCGCTTGCCGGGCTTCGCAGCTCTTCAGACATGGTCTCGATCTCGCCGCGTGCGGACCCCCCGGGCGCTGTGCAAAGCCAAGCATCGGCCCACCTTCCCCCGGCGAAAACCGCCGGGTTCTATTGAATCGGCTGTCGCCTGTCAATCCGGCTTGGATCGGAAGGCCGCCGGTGCTGTTGTGGTTTTTGACTGGCCGATCAGGCCGTTACAAGTACAATGTATAGAAGGACTTTCATTTACGGGCACCATCAGGAAACCGCTTCGGTTCACTGGAGCAGCGATATGCGCAGCCAACACGGAGTGCCGGCTGAACTCATCGATCGACTGGCGGGTCTCCAGCACCAGGTCCACAAACTTCTCTGGATCCGTGGCCTGAGTCTCGTCGTCATCCTGTTGGTTCTCGGCCTGGCATCGGCATTGCTGGTCGACCTGCAGTGGGAGTTGTCGCCCAGCGTGAGGTCGGTCGTGCTGGCCGGGTTGGCCGTGCTGGGGGCGATCGCACTCGGGCGCACCGCCTGGAAGACCCGCCGCTTGCAACTCAGCGAGACCGAATTGGCCGCGATTGTCGAAGCGGCCCACCCTGAGCTGAGTGAGCGGCTCACCTCCACCGTGGAACTCAATGACCCGGAACTTCCCGACGCCTACAAAGGGTCCAAGTTCATGAGGTCGCAGTTGCTGGGACAGACGCTGGCGGCCGTCGATTCTCTGGCCGTGGAACAGTCGGTCACGCCGCACCGTACGTCACGTGCCGCGGTCTTCGCCGCCGTGATGTTCCTGTTGGTGTGGCTGCCCTGGTTTTTTGCTCCCCAGAGCTATCAGCTGTTGCTCAGCCGCCTGTTCGTACCCTGGGGAAACTATGCCAGCGTGGGACACATCTATTTCGAAGTGGAATCCGGGGATCGTGTTGTCGCCCGCGGTGCCGATGTTCGCATCGCCGCCGCCGCGCGTCCGCGCGTCGCGTCCGCAAAACGCCCCGACAATGTCCGGTTGAATTGGACAGCGGATTCTGCTGTCGTCGATTCACGGACAATGGAATTCGATCGCGAGTCTCTGTCGTTTGTCACTACGATTCCTCATGTATTCGAGTCGTTCGCGTTTCACATTGCATCCGACAGCAGTCGATCTCGCAGCTTTCGCGTCGATGTGGTCGATGCCCCGCAGATCACGCGCTGCACTCTCGATATCGAACCGCCCGCTTACATGGGACTGCCCGCGGTCAGACAGGACGGTGGAGCGGGTCGCATCGAAGTCTTCGAACACAGCCGAGTCACCTGCCGCCTGGAATTCAATAAGCGAGTCGCACGGGTTGCATGGCTGTGGGACGACTCGCGGGAGACAGCCAAATCCGCGGTAGCTGACTCCCAGGCGTCTCACCGCCTGGCGGCAACCTTGGCCCCGGACCGCATGTCGGCCGAGCTCGAGTTTGATGTTCAACGGGGCGGTTTTTTTCGCTGGCGTCTTACGGATCGCTTTGGATTGAATAATCCACAAGAACCGGAACGCGAAATCGCTTTGAAACGCGACGAGCCACCGGTATTGCAGGTGGCCGGCAGCCGATCCACGGCTCAGACCGTTGCGCCCAGTGACGTCGTTCCCGTGCAGGTCCTGGCAGCCGATGATGTCGGACTGGGCGCGCTGGAGTTACACGTTGAAGTCGATGGAAAACAGCGGCCCGTCAGCGCCGTCGATTCTCAGCTCCTGGGTGTGCGACAACTGGACCACAAATTCCAGATTGACCTGTCGGAGATGAGTTTGCCCTCAGGGGCAATTGTCGTCTATCGCGTCCGCGCCGCGGACGAGCGACCCGAGCCCGGACCACAGGTCGTGTGGTCCGACCCCAGATCGCTGCTGGTGCAGCCCAACGCCCGGCCATGGGGTGTTCAAGAACTGGCCGACGAGCAGGATGCCATCCGCAAACAGCTCGACCAGGTTCGCAAGCAATTGACGGCCAACCGCCAGAGTGTGGAAGACGTCCATCGGCAGGCGGAATCGGATCGCAAACACGAAACGCCTTTTGAACACGACGCGGCTCTGCCGCCCCTGGCGACAAAACAGGTGACCCTGGCCCGGGATCTCGAAGCCTTGCACGCTGTCATGGCCGGTCACGTTTTGTACGCCAGGTTAATGCGCGCCGTACGCGAAGTCGCCCGGGACCATCTGCCTGAGTCCAGCGAGCTGATTTCTCAAGCGGTCGATAGCGCACTCGAACAGAAAACCGGCTTACTGGCCGATTCCGTTGATCATTTGAAGACGGCGGAACGCAAATTGGGCGAATTGTCCGAGGCATTCGAGAGTCTGGCCGATCTCGAGCAGGATCTGCTGGAATTGAATCGATTGGCCGAACAGGCCGAACGCTTGGCGAACAAAACGCTGGAGCTGAAAAAACAACGTGACAGTATTCCCGAGAACCTCACACCCCTGGATCAACAATCACGGCTGGAAGACGTGCAACAGCAACAGCAACTGTTGCAGCAACAACAGCAGCAACTGGCGTCTCGTTTGAATGATCTGCTCGAGCGGCGTCCGGAACTCGTGGATGCCGCGCGTCAGCACAATCTGGATCGGTTGGCCGAGTTGTCCAAGGCGGCTCTCGACCTGGTGGAACCGGAAGATCGGTTGGCCGAGTCCATGCGATCCGAGGCCCGCCGATCAGCTGCAGCAACGGCGCCTCTGATCGATGAACTGCAACAGTTGCAACAAGACGTCGCCGGTCTGGAACACGAGTTGGCCCGTCATCCTCATGCCGATGACCTGCGGCCGGTCGACACCGACGCCCTGCGGAAGGCAATTGACGAACTCCAGGCTGGCAACCTCGCTGCGGCGGAACGGGAAATCGACCAGGGGGCGGACGAAATTGCCGAAGTGGCCCGCCAGATCGAAGAGTTGCGGAACGCGGGCGGCGATCCCCAGCAGCGGTTGTCGCAACTGGCCGACAAACAAGCCGCTCTGCAGAAGCGGCTGGCCGATGCCACCCGCAACGCTCCCGCCGACACAGCGAATGCAGACCAACGCCGGGAGTTCTCGAACAAACTCCGCACGCTCGCCGCCGACCAGGTGGCCCTGCAGGCCGGGTTGGCCGAGATGACATTGCCCAGACGCGTTGCCTCGCAACAACGCCAGGCTGTTCAGCACGCGGCCGACGCTGTTCAGAGCCTGTTGGAGCAAGACGAGATCGCGGCCGCGCAACAAGCGCAACGGGCACACGCTGACATCAAACAATTGGCCAAAGACATTGGTGCCGAGCCGCAGCGGCGCGGCCGCGCTGCCGAAGCACTGGCTGATCTGAGGAAACGGCAGGCGGAACTCAAGACCCAAGTCGCCGAACACGTGGGCTCGCAACAGCCGGCGACTCCGGCCGCGCGCCGACAATGGGTCCAGGATCAAGACGCCTTGTCCCGGCAACTGGCCGACCTGGATCTGCCCGGAAACGCTCGGCCCCAGGCCGAGGCTCTTCAGAATCTGGTCCAGGCCGCCCAGGACCTGAAACAAGGCCGCTGGGATGCTGCCGACGCCGGACAGCGACAGGCAGAACAGAGCCTGGCCGATTTACAGAAAGTCATGTCGGGAAAACCGACTCCCGAACAGACCGTCCCACAACTTCAGCAGCAACAGGCCCACGTGGCCGAGCAGTCGTCAGCGGCCACAACGCCGGCCCAACGTGATCAACTGGCCGCAGATCAACGGCAGATCGCCCAGCAGTTGCAGACACTCGATGTCCCCGCTGCCAAACCACAACAGGCCGCCGCACTGAACGCCGCACAACAGGCCGCAAAATCTCTCGATGAGAACTCCAAATCCACTCCCACGCGCGATGCGCTCAATCGCGCGGGCCAGGCATTGCATGATCTGGCAGACGCCTTGCAACCGCAGTCTCCCGGCAACGCCGAGGCACAAACGCGGCAACTGGCACAACGGCAGGCCGCCGCTTCCCAAGCTGCGGCGGAACGCGAAAAATCCAATGATGTGCCATCCGAGGACAGCCGCCGGCAAGCGAAAAACGAGTCTCAGCAGATTCTCCAACAAGCACAGCGCACGCCCGCCGGTGAATCCGGGCGTGAAGCGCGAACAGCCGCGCTCGATGCGCTCCGCAATACCAGGCGCGTGCAGGATCAAATCGAACAAGCGGCAAAGAAGCTGGAATCCGCTGCCAAACAGCCCACGGCCGATTCGCAGTTGCAACAGCTCTTGAAACAGGAAGCACAGTCGCAGCAACAGGCCGCTCAGGCATTGAATCAACTGGCCGAGACGTCAACGCCACAAACAGCCGCCTCCGGTCAAGAAACGCGACAGGAGTTCAACAAACTCCAGAGACCCGCGGGGGACTCGCCGCAACAGATGGCCCAGGACGCAACGCGTCTGGCCGACGACCTGCAACGTCTGCGGCAGCAAACCGAACAAGTCGATCCAGCCGCCAATGCGGCTGGTCGCGCCGCGGAAATGGCCAACGTGGCACGACAACAGCAGGCGTTGCGGGATCGAGCGCAGCAACTGCCCGCCAGCCAGCAGCCTTTGCAACGGGCCGAGGCCATCCAGGATTTGAATCGGGCCGTGGACGCGGCTCAAGCGGGCGAACCGCGACAGGCGGCCCAGGCACAGCAATCGGCCGAACAACGACTACGCCGCATGGCCCAGGTTGCCCAGGACGTGGCCCGTGGACAAACCAGTCCCCTTAGCGAAACTCCGCCCCGGGACCCCCTGGCACAAAAAGCGGCCGATCTTGCCCAATCGGAAAGGCAATTACAGGATCGGATCCGACGTCAGCGACAGCCCGATGCGGCTGGCCAGACCGAGCCGAGCGCTGCCAACGCTCCGACGACGCCCCAAGCGGCGGGCGACGCGACCGATGTGGCCCAACAACAACAGCAACTCGCGCGGCAGGCGATGAAACTGGCACTCGATGCCGCACAACAACAAGGGCCGGACGCGACAGCCGCACAACAGGCGGCCAGCTTCGCGCGCGGCACCGCTGAAGCGGGACGCCGGATGCAGGCCGGCCAGTTGGCACAGGCCAGTCAACGCGCCCAGCAAGCGGCGCAAGCGGCCGCGGATGCCCGCCAGGCCCTGCAGCAAGCCGGTTCTGGAGCCGCTGAAATGGCAGAGCGTGCCGGGGCACTCGCCGAACAGCAACACACCCTCTCCCAACGCATGCAGCAGTTGTCCAAACAGCCGGCCCAACGCGTAGCGGCGCAAGCCGCCGGTCAAAACCAATTGGCCCGACAAGCGTCGCAACTCTCTGAACAACTTGCAACAACCGCCCAACAACTGCAGGCGCAGCCGCTCGACCTTCCCGAACCCGGCCAGCAAGCTCAAAACACGCAACGCGCCGTCGAACAGGCGCAACAGGCCATGCAGGCGGCCGCGAATCAAATCACGCAGGGGGATGCTCAACGCGCAGCCCGCTCCGCTCATCAAGCGTCCCAGGCGCTCAGACAGGCCGCTGAGAGCCAAGAGCCGGCCGGACAGGGGACGGGCGATTCCGCCGTTCCTGGCGAGTTTGCCCAGATGATTGCCGAGGCCGCTCAGCACCTGAAACAAGCCGGAGAACAACTTGCAGACGGCGGCCAATCATCCGGACAAACGGGTGAAGCCAACGCCGGGAAACCCGGTCCGAATGCGTCCGGAGCATCTTCCCAGTCCGCAGCGGCCAAACCGGGCTCCTCTGCCAATTCCGAACCCGGTGAGGTGTCGCAAGGCCAGAACCCGCAGCCGGGAGGGCAATCATCGCCGGGGCTCGCCAACTCGGCTGAGAGTCTGCGTCAAGCCGCCCAATCACTGGCTCAGGCGGCGCAACAAGTCCAGCCCGGGCAGTCCAAGTCGAAACAGACGGCGCAGAACCAACCCCCTGCAGACGGCGAGTCCGGTGCCGGGGCCAATGCACCCGTCGATCTATCCAATCTGGACGCCGAACTTCAACGCCTGTCACAGCGCGAATGGGGCCGTTTGCCGGGGAGTTTGCGAACCGAGATTCTGCAGGCAGCCGGCCGCAAGCCCAACAGCGATTATGCCCCGTTGATCAAATTCTATTTCCAGCAGATTGCCCGCAAACAGCAATCTGGCGATGATTAGCCGGCGTGGCAACAATCCACATGAAGTCGCCATATGATCGATGATGTCAACTGCCAGCTGGAAGATGAACCTACCAACCGCCGCGGTGCACCAGGTCGGATTTCATGAGACACCGATTCTCCGTTGACACCAGGGATGTGACCCGGCGGAAACGGGATGCGACGTCAATCCGACCCATGATCAACAGTTCGGCCCACTCCAGCCAGCCGGCCTGTCGCGCGCCCGCCCGCTGCAGGTATGGGTTGTGCGTGGCCTGCATGATCGTCCTGCTCGTCGGCGCACGATCAACGAACGCTGACCGTCGAACGCCCCTGCAAATCCGCGTGGACGTCGCCATTGCCAAAGCACTCAAACGGCTGGCGCGCGACCAGCGTCCATCGGGAGCCTGGGTGATGCAAGACAACCGCGAGTCGACCGCGGCGACTTCGCTGGCGGTCATGGCCTTCATGGCCGGCGGTCACGTACCTGGTGAAGGCGCCTATGGAGAACGTCTGAGTCGCGGGGTGGCCTGGGTGATTCGACAACAGAAACCCAATGGCCTGCTGGTCAGTCGCAACAGTCGCGGACCAATGTACAGCCACGGCATTGCTTCGCTGATGCTGGGGGAAGTCGTCGGCATGCTGGATGGTAAGCTCGCGGACTCAGCGGAAGATGCACTGGAGAAGGCAATCCAAGTGACGCTCAAAGCCCAGAACATCAGAAAACCCGCGCGATTCGACGGAGGTTGGCGATATCAACTGACCAGTACCGACAGTGATCTCAGTGTTACCGGCTGGCAGCTACTGGCACTGCGGGCGGCCAAGAACGTCGGTTGTGATGTTCCAGCCGAGAATATCGATCGGGCGGTGAGTTATGTCAAACGCTGCAGCGTGCGTGGGAACAATGGGTTTGGATATCAAGTCGGTGGCGGACCATCCCCCACCCGGACCGGGACCGGGATCCTGGCTCTGGCCGTTTGCGGTGACCACCAGTCTGAGGAAGTGATGGGTGCAGCCGAATACTTGTTGCGCACACCGCTGCGTGAAGGCCAGTCGTTCTTTTATTATGGCGCCTACTATTGCACGGTCGGTTTGTTCAAAGTGGGTGGAAAACACTGGGAGCAGACACATCCTCGGATGTTCGACATGCTGTTGCGGATGCAAAACGTCGACGGGAGCTGGCCGATCGGTCGGCATGGGGAGTCGAGTGCCGGCCGAGTTTACAGCACGGCGATGGCCGTTTTGGCTCTGGCAGTCGAATACCGCTACCTTCCCATATATCAACGCTGACCATCCGCGCGCAGTCTCTTGATTTGCAGCGGCATTTGGCTCAAAATGCCCGCTCGCGGCACCCTCCGTCGGTCTCCGGCGGCGACGGACTGTGGTGGCTATAGTGGCTGAGGGACGCTGCGATTCGAGGAGCTTCGAGCACAGAAGAGAATCATGTCGATTGAACTTGCCGAATCACTGAAGCGTTCATTGACCGACAAATACGTCGTCACCTCGGCAAATGTCCCCGACCTGCGGCGATTTGCAGGCCTGACGGGGCGTGTCAAGACGGTGAACATGAACGGCCGCGCATTGGTGCAATTCGATGCCGGTGAAGATATCAGCTGGTATGACATCGATCCCGAGCACCTGACCGTTGTCGAAAAGCCCGTCGCTGCAGCCAAAGCACCCGCTGCAGCCAAAGCGCCCGCTGCAGCCAAAACGACTCCAGCCGCAAAAGCTCCGTCGGCAAAACCCGCAGGGATGAGTCCGTTGGAACTGGCGCGGGCACAAGGGGCTTCCGGAGCCAAGCAACAGCAATCGGCCAAGAAACTGTCGCCCCTGGAACAGGCCCGCCAGCAAGGTGGTTTTCAAGGCGGCGACTCGGGGGCAGCGGCTGCGCCGGCGGCGGAATCGCCGGCGGCGAGTGGTAAGAAACTGTCGCCCTTAGAACAGGCCCGCCAGCAAGATGGTCTTCAAGGCGGCGACTCGGGGGCAGCGGCTGCGCCGGCGGCGGAATCGCCGGCGGCGAGTGGTAAGAAACTGTCGCCCTTGGAACAGGCCCGCCAGCAAGATGGTCTTCAAGGCGGCGACTCGGGGGCAGCGGCTGCGCCGGCGGC